>Ga0102593_1000243_pt1 | contig 123356 bp, 124 predicted proteins | sample AraplaCol_mMS_r2_2_FD_76862 | JGI IMG/M metagenome (GOLD analysis project Ga0102593, IMG submission 76862) | Arabidopsis root microbial communities from North Carolina, USA - plate scrape MF_Col_mMS_r2 (SPADES assembly) (version 2) | ecosystem: Host-associated > Plants > Roots > Endosphere...
GGCAGGCTGACCTTGAGACGGGCCTGCAGGAAATAGCCGCCATCGGCCGTTCCCAAATCGACCTCGGTGTCGACGGCGAGATCGGCGGGGAGCCTGACCTTTTGATTGGCCGCGGCAAAGCCGATCGCGCCGATGAAGCAGGCAGACCAGCCGGCGGCGAAAAGCTGTTCGGGATTGGTGCCGGCCCGGTTGCTGCCCGGAGGCGAAAGCTTGATATCCAGCTGGCCGTCGTCGCTGTGCGAAGCGCCGTCGCGCCCGCCCGTCGTATGGGTCTTGCCGGTATAGAGAACCTTGTCGATCTTTGTCATGGAACACTCCTTGTGTTGCGTCGCTTCAGGCGACTGGCCGCGCTGCGCGGCCGGGTTGACGGAGTGTGTTTTGACCGACGGATATATCCGCCATGTTTCCGAAATCGCCCGAAATGTCACAAAACGTAGCATCCGATATCGAGGACATCTTTACATACAAACATCGCGAAATTTTGCGGCGGCTGCCGATGTCAATGGATGGTGACTTCCGCCGCCAGTCCGCCGTCGGCGCGATTGTAGAGCCGGAGCGACCCGCCGATCTTGGCCGTCAGCTGCTGGGCGATGGCAAGACCGAGACCGGTGCCGCCGGTTTCCCGGTTGCGGGATTGTTCCAACCGGAAGAAAGGCTGCATGGCGGCTTCCAGCAGATCGTCCGGAATTCCCGGCCCGCGATCCATGACTGTGATGACGATATCGTTCTCGGCGCTGCGCTCGACGCTGATCTCGGCAGCGCCGGCGAACTTCAGCGCATTGTCGATGAAGTTCGACAGGATTCGGCGAAGCGCATGCGGCTTGGTGAAGGCGGCGCCGTGAACCAGCCCGACGACGGTGACGGCCTTTCCGGTATCCTGATAGTCATAGGCTATGCTGTCGATGAACGAGGCGAGATCGATGCGGGCGTTCTTCTCGCCGTCGCCATGCGCGCTGCGCGCATAGGCAATCCCGTCCTGGACGAGACGCTGGATCTCGCCGAGATCATGCACCAGCTTGTTTTTCTCCGGCGAATCCTCCGCCATGTCGGCGCGCAGCCGCATGCGAGTGATCGGCGTCTGCAGGTCATGCGAGATTGCCGCCAGGATCTGGACGCGCTCTTCGAGGTAATGGGCAATCCTCTCCCGCATCGCGTTGAACGCCCTTGCCGCATGCGCGACCTCGCTCGGCCCCGCCTCGCTCAAGGCCGGACCATCCCTGTTCGGGTCGAGGGCATCGGCGGCGGCAGCAAGCGCGCCGAGCGGTCGGATCGCCTGACGAACCGCAAACCAGGTACAAAGAATGAGCAGCGCCATCTGGATGACGAAGACATAGGGCAGCCACGCGGCGATCGGCATGACCCCCTTCGGCGTGACGTCGATCGTCAACGGGCTTCCGTCGCTGAGCGTCAGATGCGCCTGCAACCGGTTCACATCGCCAGGAATCCGTTCGATACGGATCGGAAAGCGGTGCCCGATCGCCTCCTCGATCTTGCCTGATATCTCGGCGCCCTTGCTTGACGTGTCAGGCACGCCGGCAAGGCCGGGTCCGAGCACGAAACGGTAGTTGCCGCGGCTCAGCCGATCCAGCAGATCGCCACGTTCGCCTGGCGGAAGTCGGTCGAGAACGGCAATCGACGTCGCAACGTCGTTTTCCAGCGTGCCGAGCATCACGGCCTTGGCCGACATATAGCGCTCCATATAAAGAACGCTGAAGGACAGCCCGTAGGCCACAGCCAAGCCAATCAGCAGGATCAGAAATATCCGCGAGCGCAACGTGCTCGGCCAAGCCAAACCCGAGCGCAAAGGGACCACCGACTTCATTGGCGCAGCTCCGAGATTTCGACCGGAACTGAAAACACATAACCTTCGCTGCGCACCGTCTTGATGTAGGTCGGCTCGCGTGCGTCGTCGCCCAGCCGCTGACGCAGCCGGCTGACCAGGAGATCGATCGAGCGATCGAAGAGATCGGCGTCGCGGCCCTGTGTCAGACTCAGAAGCTGGTCGCGATTGAGCACCCGCTGCGGATGGTCGATGAAGACGCGAAGCAGACGGTATTCGGCGCCGCTGAGCGCAATCGCGGTCCCCTCCTTGTCGAGAAGATGCCGGGCGACCGTATCGAGCCGCCAGTCGCCGAAGGTCAGCAACTGTCCGGCCTCGCTGATCTGCAGATTGGGCGGCAGCATGCGCGTCCGCCGCAGCACCGCCTTGATGCGGGCGAGCAACTCGCGCGCTGCAAACGGTTTGGCAAGATAGTCGTCGGCGCCCATCTCCAGGCCGAGGATCCGGTCCATCTCATCGGTGCGGGCCGTCAGCATCAGGATCGGGATCGCCTTGTGCCGGCCGGCACGCAGTTCGCGGCACAGCACCAGCCCATCGTCGCCCGGCATCATAACATCGAGCACGATCAGGTCGACGGCATTGGCCTCGATAAAACTGCGCATCTGGCGCCCGTCGGCGGCAACGCTCGTCCTGAGACCGTTCTTCTGCAGATAGCCCGAGACCAGCTCGCGGATTTCGCGATCGTCATCGACAATCAGGATGTGATCGACATGATCCATATTTCCCGGTTCCTCACCCGTAAAGGCGGCCGCGCCCGCCGCCTCGATATCGAAGCGGTTGACGCGACCTACGCATATTCCGCCGGCCGGAGCAACGAGGCCCTGCGGCACGATACCGTCGACTTAGAAGCGATCGACGTCTATGACAGCCTGCGCGAAGGCCTGCGGCGCCTCCTGAGGCAGGTTATGGCCGATGCCGCCGCCGATCGTGCGATGCTCGTATCTGCCGGAGAACTTTCCGGCATAGGCGGAAGGCTCCGGATGCGGTGCACCGTTTGCATCGCCCTCCATGGTGATCGTCGGTACGGAAATGACAGGCGCTCCCGCAAGCGTCTGTTCATAGGCATCGTACTTGGCCTCGCCTTCGACAAGCCCCAGGCGCCAGCGATAATTGTGAATGACGATGGCGACGTGGTCGGGGTTGTCGAAGGCGGCGGCCGATCTGCCGAATGTGACATCGTCGAAGTTCCACTTCGGCGAAGCCGTCTGCCAGATAAGCTTTGCGAAATCATGGGTGTTGCTCTCGTAACCCAGACGGCCGCGTTCGGTGGCGAAATAGAACTGATACCACCAGGCAAGTTCGGCCTTCGGCGGCAGCGGCTTCTTGTTGGCCTCCTGGCTGCCGATCAGGTAGCCGCTCACCGAGACCATCGCCTTGCAACGCTCCGGCCAGAGCGCCGCCATGATGTTGGCGGTCCGCCCGCCCCAGTCATAGCCGGCAATGACCGCCTTCTCGATATCGAGCGCATCGAGCAGCGCGATCATATCGGCGGCGAGCGCTGACGGCTGGCCGTTGCGCGGCGTCTGGTCGTCCAGGAAGCGGGTCGTGCCGTAACCGCGCAGATAGGGCACGATCACCCTGTAGCCTGCCGAGGCAAGCAGCGGTGCGACATCGACGAAACTATAGATGTCATAGGGCCAGCCATGCAGCAGCAGCACGACAGGACCGTCCGCCTTCCCCGCCTCGGCATAACCGATATCGAGCACGCCGGCTTTCACCTGCTTCAGCGCTTCGAAGGACGTGTGGGTTCCCACCTTGACGTCAGGCACGGATGCGGCGGGCGCTGATTGAGCGGCGGCCTTGCCGGCCACGCCGAACTCGACCGCCGCAAGGGCGACGGCCGTCATGCCGAAGAAGCGGCGGCGGTGATGATTGATTTGCTCTGACATCGGTCTCTCCTGTCGAATGGATCACGGTGCTGAAATGAGGTTGCGCTTGTATCCCTCATATGTCGCAAGCCGTCGGTTTTGCATGCGGATGTAGCTTTCGGCCGCCGGGATACATTCTGATACAATCGCGCCGACCGAGCAAAGCCTCGCGCCGGCCCCGGCGCTTTCGCCACAGCCCATCGCTGGGCGGCAGTTTGTATCGCTTTGTATCGCCCGCCGCGACCGCAATAGTTCGGTACATTTCCCCGCGAAACCGGACACATCGAGGATACGTCCGCCCGGCCATATCCCCGCCGTTGCTGGTTCGGGCCCCATCGCCGTCCAGAGCCCGATCAATCGGTTTCAAAGGAAACGATGATGACACTTCTGATCATTGCCTATCTCGGAGGCGTGCTGACGATCCTCAGCCCCTGCATCCTCCCCATCCTCCCCTTCGTCTTTGCCCGTGCCGGACAGCCCTTCGTCAGGAGCACGCTGCCCATGCTGGCGGGCATGGCCGCCACATTCGCGCTGGTCGCCACGCTTGCCGCAGTCGGCGGCAGCTGGGCCATTCGCGCCAATGAATATGGCCGCCTTGCCGCGATCGTCCTGCTTGGGCTCTTTGGCCTGAGCCTGCTTTCACCACGCTTCGCAAGCACGCTTGCCCGGCCGGTCGTCGACCTTGGAAACAACCTGCTAAATGCCAGCGGCGGCGGACGCGCCGCCCCGACGGCAAAGAGCGCGCTCATTCTCGGCATCGCCACCGGTCTGCTCTGGGCCCCCTGCGCCGGACCGATCCTCGGCCTCGTTCTGACGGGGGCGGCCTTGCAGGGCGCCAATCTGCAGACGACATTCCTGCTGATCGCCTATGCCGCCGGTGCTGCGACGTCCCTTGCCGTCGCCCTGCTGGTCGGCGGCAGGATATTCACCGCCATGAAGCGCTCTCTCGGCCTCGGCGACCGGATTCGTCAAGGGCTCGGCGCTGCCGTGCTGGCGGGTGTCGCCGTCATCGCGCTCGGCCTCGATACCAGCCTGCTCGCCCGGCTCTCCTACGCCAGCACCGCATCGCTGGAACAAGCCGTGCTCAACAGGCTGCATGCAAGGCCGCTGAGTGGCGCATCCTCCGAGCTGGCGAGCAAAGACATGGTGATCGCCGCCGCCGACACGAAGAAGCCCTTCCGCAGCGATCTGCCCGTCGAAGGTGACGCGCCTTCGCTCGACGGCGCGGTCGAATGGCTGAACTCGAAGCCGCTGACATCAGAGCAGTTGCGGGGCAAAGTGGTTCTCGTCGACTTCTGGACCTATTCCTGCATCAACTGCATTCGCACCATCCCCTATGTCAGGGCCTGGGCGGAAAAATATGCGGACCAGGGCCTCGTGGTGATCGGCGTCCACGCCCCGGAATTTGCCTTCGAGAAGAAGATCGACAACGTCAAAAGCGCAATCGACGATTTCAAGATCGGCTATCCCGTTGCGATCGACAATGATTACAAAATCTGGCGCGCCTTCCAGAACAGCTACTGGCCTGCCGCCTATCTGATCGATGCCAAGGGCCAGATCCGTTACCACCATTTCGGCGAAGGCAATTACGACAGGACCGAAAAGGCCATTCAGGACTTGTTGCGTGAGGCTGGCGGCCAGACGACGGCAAGCGCGCCGGTCGCGCCGGATGCCAAGGGCGTGGAAGCAAGCCCTGATCTCCGCAATATCCGCTCCGGCGAGACCTATCTCGGCTACGAACAGGCGGCGAACTTCGCCTCTCCGGAAGGGCTGCAGGCCGACCTGGCGCAAAATTATACGATCGGCGAACCGGGCCTCAACGAATGGGGCCTCTCCGGAGCCTGGATCGTCGGCCCGGGTCAGGTGACCCTTGATCAGCCGGGCGGCGGCATCACTTATCGCTTCAGCGCCCGCGATCTGCATCTCGTTCTCGGGCCTGGCGCCGGTGGCAAGCCGATCCGCTTCCAGGTGAAGATCGACGGCAAGGCGCCGGGGCCTGACCACGGTGCAGACATCGATGCCGACGGCAACGGCACGGTGACCGCGACCAGGCTTTACCAGCTTGTCCGCCAGTCCGGCCCGGTCGTCGCCCGCAATTTCGAAATCAGCTTCCTCGATCCCGGGGTGCAAGCCTACGCTTTCACATTCGGCTGAACCCGGGACGCATCAATATCCCGACCCTTAACATTGACCCACAGGAGTAATAGTCATGAATAGACGTCTTATGTTCACCGCAGCGCTTGCATTTGCCACCACCGTCATCGCATTCGCGGCAGAGGCTGCCGAGGTGAAAAACATCGTGATCGTCCACGGCGCGCTGGCCGACGGCTCGGGATGGCGTAGGGCGACCGACATTCTCGAAAAACGCGGCTTCAACGTCACCATCGTCCAGCAGCCCATCACCTCGCTCGAGGACGATGTGGCGGCGACCAAGCGCGTTCTCGACTTGCAGCAAGGACCAAGCCTACTCATCGGCCACAGCTATGGCGGCATGGTTATCACCGAAGCGGGCAATGATCCCAATGTCGCCGGGCTCGTCTATGTCGCCGCCTTCCAGCCCGACAAGGGCGAAAGCCTGCTCAGCCTCGCCAGCTCGAAGCCCGCCGGCAGCATGGATATCAAGGAAACGAAGGACGGCAAATATCTCTATCTCGATCCCGGCGCCTTCGCTGCGGCTTTCGCAGCAGACCTTCCGCAAGCCGAAACCGATTTCATGGCAAGGTCGCAGGTCTTCGCCTCGAAGCAGGCTTTCTCGGCCAAGATCACCCAGCCGGCATGGCGAACAAAAAAAAGCTGGTCGATCGTCGCCACCGAGGATCGCTCCATCAACCCCGATCTGGAGCGTGACATGGCAAAACGCGCCGGCAGCGAAGTGACCGAAATCAAGGCCAGCCACGCCGTCTTCGCCTCCCAAGCGGAAAAGGTCGCCGATGCGATCGAAAAGGCGGCAAGACAAGCCGGCAAGTAGCGCGCAGCCAGGAAATGTTCCTAAGCAGTCGCGAGGATGATGCCTCCGGTCGGGCGTCCGCCCGACCGGAGGCCCGCCCTGCCGGCCGGGACCCGCTCCCGCGGCCAAGTCGGCGCCATTTATACAGTTTTGTGACTATTCCATCAAAAAATGGAAGATCAATCACAAATTCTCATTTCAAATTGAGGAGGTTCCCTATAAAATTGAAGCGATATGCCATGTCGGGCGCAACCGGCTGGTGCAGAAACTGTGTCTCGGCGCAAATGCCGAATCGCAGATCCACGGCCGAACGAGACTCGAGAATGGCAGTCCTTGTTAAATTTTCGTCAGAACACTATTCCAGTGTAAACGATAAGGGAGACGCGCGATATGGATAGTCGCAGGGGCCGGCGCATCGCAGTCTTATCCGAGGCCCTTTCACAACATCGCATTCTGCACATCAAGAATGCTGCCGAGATCCTGGGCGTCTCGGAAATGACGGTTCGGCGTGATGTCAGCGCCAATGCAGGCCAGTTCGCGTTCCTGGGCGGCCATATCGTTCCGGCTGTCGAAGCGGAGAACGATGCCTATGAAATTTCCAGGGCAGCCGACAGCCATGCCGCGGCAAAACGACAGATCTGCACACAAGCCATTGATTACATTCACGATGACGATACCGTTTTTTTCGATTGCGGCACCACCTTGCCCTATCTGGTCGATCTTCTCCCAGACAAGATTCATATAACGGCGATCTGTTACGCGCTGAACGTCGCCGATCGTCTGACGCGAAAACCCAACGTTCGCCTTGTTATGCTCGGCGGTCTCTATCACCCCGCATCGGCAAGCTTTTCCGGTGCCTCGGGGCTGGAAATGCTCGATTCGCTGGTGATCAACGTGGCGTTCCTTTCTGCAGCCGGTATCGATGCCCGGCGTGGCGCGACATGCGCGCATTTCCACGAAGCGGAGATCAAGAAAAAGGCGATGTCCCGCGCACGGAAGAATATTCTTCTCGCCGACAGCAGCAAGATCGGCAAGCTGAAGCCAGCCTTTTTCAGCGAGATGAAGGCGTTCGATGCGGTCATTACCGAAAACGGCATGAGCGATTTCGACTGACAAATCCGCATTTTTTCTGCGCCTGTCGAAATCTAACTTGACGCGACAGCCAGGTGATGCAACTCTCACAAACAATGAAAAAAAACTAACATTTTCGTTGATTGTGAAGACCGTCTTTCGCTGCGTGCATCTGCACAGAGAGCAACAGGATCTTCACACTCTGCCCGGGAGGATTCTGTTTGGAAACCGTTGCTGTTCACAATGCGGCAAACGCCCCCTCGCAATCGCCGGAGCGCACCCATAACCGGCCGCGCAATGCCGGCATGGAACTCGATCTCTCTTGGGTTCTCGATGCAAGGGTCAACCTGTCTGCCACCGAGCGCCGCATAGCCTCGCTTCCCGGACGCCGGACTGTCAAAAAAGACGCACAGGCGGCTTGGCTCCTGAAGGCGGTTACCTGCATCGATCTGACGACGTTGAACGGCGACGATACCCCCGAGCGCGTCAAGCGGTTGTGCGCGAAGGCGATGAATCCGGTACGCGCCGACCTTCTCGATTCGCTTGGCATGAGCGGCCGTTCGATCACGACCGGCGCCATCTGCGTCTACCATCGTTTTGTTGCAACAGCCGTCGAGGCGCTCGGCGATTCCGGCATTCCGGTCGCAGCGGTTTCGACCGGTTTCCCCGCCGGCCTCAGCCCGCACCACCTCAAGGTCAAGGAAATCGAGGCATCGGTTGCCGATGGCGCCAAGGAAATCGACATCGTCATCACCCGCGAGCATGTGCTGACCGGCAACTGGACGGCACTCTACGAGGAAATGAAAGAATACCGCGCCGCCTGCGGTGATGCGCATGTCAAGGCCATTCTGGCGACCGGCGACCTGAAGACGTTGCGCAATGTCGCCAGGGCCTCGCTGGTCTGCATGATGGCAGGCGCCGATTTCATCAAGACCTCGACCGGCAAGGAAGGCGTCAATGCGACGCTGGCCGTGACATTGACCATGCTGCGGGCGATCCGCGCCTATTACGAGCGCACCGGCATCAAGATCGGCTACAAGCCGGCCGGTGGCATTTCCGCGGCGAAGGACGTGTTAAACTACCAGTTCCTGATGAAGGATGAACTGGGGCGAGAATGGCTGGAGCCCGATCTCTTCCGCATCGGTGCATCGAGCTTGCTTGCTGATATCGAACGGCAGCTGGAGCATCATGTCACCGGTGCCTATTCGGCCCTCAACAGACACCCGATTGGATGATCCAGATGACTGTTGCCAAGTATTTCGACGAAATGTCCTACGGCCCTGCCCCTGAATCCGATATCGAAGCGCGCGACTGGCTGGCGCGCCACGCTTCCGGTTTCGGTCACTTCATCAATGGCGCGTTCGTGCCCTCGGTATCGGGCAAGAGTTTCGACACGTTCGAGCCAGCCACCGGCAAGGTCCTGGCGAAGCTCGCCAACGGCGGTGCGGCGGATGTGGACAACGCGGTTGCTGCGGCCCGCAAGGCGCAGGCGTCATGGGCGCGATTGCCGGGCCACGCGCGGGCGCGCCATCTCTATGCACTTGCCCGGATGATCCAGCGCCATGCACGTCTGATTGCTGTGGTCGAGGCCATCGACAACGGCAAGCCGATCCGCGAAACCCGCGATCTCGACGTGCCGCTGGCAGCCCGTCATTTCTATCATCACGCCGGATGGGCGCAAATCCAGGACACGGAATTCGCCGACCATGTGCCGGTGGGCGTCGTCGGCCAGATTATCCCCTGGAATTTCCCGTTCCTTATGCTGGCCTGGAAAGTGGCGCCGGCTTTGGCGCTCGGCAATACCGTCATCCTGAAACCTGCCGAATTCACGTCGCTGACGGCGCTTCTCTTTGCCGAACTGGCATCTGCGGCGGGCCTTCCGCCGGGCGTGCTCAATATCGTGACGGGAGAAGGCGAAACCGGCGCGCTGCTCGTCGGGCATGAGGATATCGACAAAATTGCCTTTACCGGATCGACCGAAGTCGGGCGCGTTATTCGCGAGCGTACCGCAGGCAGCGGCAAATCATTGACGCTGGAACTCGGCGGCAAGTCACCTTTCGTCGTTTTTGACGACGCCGATATCGACGGCGCCGTGGAAGGCGTGGTCGACGCGATCTGGTTCAACCAGGGGCAGGTTTGCTGCGCGGGTTCGCGGCTTCTGGTCCAGGAAGGCATTGCCGATCTTTTCCATGAGCGGCTGAAGCGCCGCATGCAGACATTGCGGGTCGGTCAGCCTTTGGACAAGTGCATCGATATGGGTGCGATCATCGCACCCGTGCAATTGACGCGTATCGAAACCCTGGTGAAAAAGGGAGTTTCAGAAGGCGCGACGCTGCATCAGGCGAAGATCGACCTGCCGAAAGGCGGCAGCTTCTACCCGCCGACGCTTCTCAGCGGCGTGCAGCCGACATCGATCGTCGCGACCGAGGAAATCTTCGGGCCGGTTGCGGTCTCCATGACTTTCCGCACACCGGAAGAAGCCGTCCAGCTTGCCAATCATACCCGCTACGGCCTCGCCGCCAGTGTCTGGAGTGAGACGATCGGCTTGGCGCTGAACGTTGCGGCAAAGCTCGCAGCCGGCGTGGTCTGGGTGAATGCCACCAATCTTTTTGACGCCGCCGTCGGTTTTGGTGGCAAGCGCGAGTCCGGGTTCGGCCGTGAAGGCGGACGGGAAGGTTGCTACGAATATCTGAAGCCGAAGGCTTGGGTCGGTCGCAAGGCGCGCGCAGCAATGCCCGCACTTTCGCAAGTGAAGCCGGTTGCCGGCGATTTTGCCCTGCCAACCATCGACCGGACGGCAAAGCTCTTCATCGGCGGCAAGCAGGCGCGCCCGGACGGCAATTATTCCCGTGTCATCGCCTCCCCCAAAGGCAAGGCGGTCGGAGAGGTCGGCGAGGGCAACCGCAAGGACATCCGCAATGCCGTGGTTGCCGCACAGGCCGCCTCCGCCTGGTCGAATGCCACCACGCATAACCGCGCTCAGATCCTCTATTACATCGCCGAAAACCTCAATGGTCGCGCCGATGAGTTCGCCTCGCGGATAACAGCGATGACCGGAGCGTCCGCAGCCAATGCAAATGCCGAGGTCGACGCCGCGATTTCGCGCCTCTTCACCTACGCAGCCTGGGCGGACAAATATGAAGGCGGCATTCACCAGCCGCCGCTTCGCGGCGTTGCCCTGGCCATGCCGGAAGCCATCGGCGTCGTAGGCGTCATTTGCCCGCCGGAAGCGCCGCTGCTCGGCTTTATCAGTCTGGTTGCGCCGTTGATTGCCACCGGCAATCGTGTCGTCGCGGTGCCGAGCGAGCCCTTCCCGCTTTCGGCGACGGATTTCTATTCCGTTCTGGAAACGTCGGATGTGCCTGCCGGTGTCGTCAATATCGTCACCGGGTCGGCGATGGAACTGGCAAAGATCCTTGCCGCCCACAACGACGTTGATGCGTTGTGGGCCTTCGGCTCCGCGGAATTGTCGACGACGGTGGAGAAGCTGTCTTCGGGCAATCTCAAGCGAACCTTCGTGGACAATGGCAAGGCGACGGACTGGATGGACCGAGCCGCTGCCGAGGGCGCGCTATACCTTCGCCGCGCTGTGGATGTGAAGAATATCTGGATACCCTACGGAGAATAAGGGCTCCAGCTCTAGTCATCCGGGCGGGAGGAGAACCGCACCGGCAGGCGAGAACAACGGAATTTGAGGGAATCGCAGAGCTGTAACGGAGCTGCGATTGTGGGGTCTGTTCCGCGGCACGACGAGCCGCGAAATAGTGCAATTAAGGGAGGACTTCCATGCTGAAGAATATCGATCCGGCTCTGAACGCGGATGTGCTGCACGCGCTCCGGTCCATGGGGCATGGCGACACGGTCGTTGTTTCCGACACCAATTTCCCTTCGGATTCGATTGCCCGGCAAACGGTGCTCGGCAAGCTGTTGCGGATAGACAATGTGTCCGCTGCCCGCGCCGTCGAGGCTATTCTTTCGGTGATGCCGCTGGATACGCCGCTGCAGCCGTCTGCCGGGCGAATGGAAATCATGGGCGCGCCGGACGAGATCCCTCCAGTGCAGGAGGAAGTCCAGGCCGTCATCGACAGCGCCGAGGGCAAGCCGGCGCCGATGTATGGCATCGAGCGTTTCGCCTTCTATGAGGAAGCCAAAAAGGCTTATTGCGTCATCACCACGGGCGAAAACCGCTTCTACGGCTGCTTCCTGTTCACCAAAGGCGTGATTCCGCCGGAAGCCGTTTGAAGGGAAACGATAATGAAGGTGGGTGTTTCGATCCTCGGGATTTTCGTCGCCGATACGGCCTATCTGGCCAAGCGCATGCCAAACATTGGCGAGACAATCACCGGGACCGGTTTTGCAGTAGGCCCGGGCGGCAAGGGATCCAACCAGGCTGTCGCCGCAGCCCGCGCCGGGGGAACAGTCTCCTTCATCTCGAAGATCGGCCGCGACACGTTCGGCGATATGGCGCTGAAGACCTATGCGGAAGCGGGCGTGACGCCGAAGCTTGTCCAGATGGACGATATGCCGACCGGCGCTGCCTTCATCTACGTCAATGACGGTAACGGCGACAATGCGATTATCGTCTATCCAGGTGCCGCGGGCACCATCGGCGTTGGTGATGTCGAGGCGGCACGCGAAACCATCGAGCAATCGGCGGTTTTCGTCACCCAGCTCGAACAACCGGCCGAAGCGGCGCAGCGCGCCCTCGAAATCGCCCATGCGGCCGGCGTGACCACAGTTTTCAATCCGGCGCCGGCAGAGCCGTTTCCGGACACGATCTATCCGCTCTGCGACTATATCGTGCCAAACGAAACCGAGGCAGCCGCTATCGTCGGCTTTCCGCTCGACACGCTCGACGAGGCCAGACGGGCTGGCGACGCCTTTCTTGCCAAGGGCGTGAAAGCCGCGCTGATCACGCTGGGTGGTCGCGGCGTGTTGTACCATACGGCGGGGCAATCGGTTCATGTTCCGGCCGTCTCGTCGGGAGCAGTCATTGATACCACAGGCGCCGGCGACGCATTTGTCGGTGGCTTCTCGGCGGCACTCTCGCGGGGCGCTACTCCGGTCGAGGCCGTGCGTTTCGGCTGCGCGACCGCCGGTATCGCGGTGACGCGGCGGGGTACCGCGCCTGCAATGCCGAAGATCGAGGAAATCGAGGCGCTTCTCCGGCAAGGAGGCGCGGCATGACCCGCAACGATCCGATCAAGCACGTCTTCATCTGGCCGGCACTGCTGATCGTGCTGGTGATCTCGATCTTTCCGCTGATCTATTCGCTGACCACCAGCTTCATGAGCCTGCGGCTCGTGCCGCCGATCCCCGCGCATTTCGTCGGCTTCGGCAACTATATGGAACTGCTTCAGAATCCGCGCTTCTGGAATGTCGCCTGGACGACGACGATCATCGCTTTTGTCGCGGTGACGCTGCAATATGTCATCGGATTTTCCGTGGCGCTGGCGCTCAACCGCCGGGTGCCTGGCGAAGGTTTGTTCCGGGTGAGCTTCCTGGTGCCGATGCTGGTGGCGCCCGTTGCCGTTGCACTCATCGCCCGCCAGATCCTCAATCCCACGATGGGCCCGCTCAATGAGTTGATGACCGCCTTCGGCTTTCCCAATCTGCCGTTTCTGACGCAGACCAGATGGGCTATCGGCGCCATCATTTCCGTCGAAGTGTGGCAGTGGACACCCTTCGTCATCCTGATGCTGCTTGCCGGGCTGCAAACCCTGCCGGAGGACGTCTACGAGGCTGCCGCGCTTGAAAATGCCAGCCCCTGGCAGCAGTTCTGGGGGATCACCTTCCCGATGATGCTGCCGATTTCGGTGGCTGTGGTCTTCATCCGCCTCATCGAAAGCTACAAGATCATTGATACGGTGTTCGTCATGACAGGCGGAGGGCCTGGCATTTCCACAGAAACGCTCACCTTGTTCGCGTATCAGGAGGGCTTCAAGAAGTTCAACCTCGGCTACACTTCCGCCCTGTCCTTCCTGTTCCTGATCGTCATCACCGTGATCGGGCTGGTCTATCTCGCCATCCTGAAGCCCTATCTGGAGAAGCACAAATGAGCGTGCGTGACCTCAAGGGATCCGGCCGCTGGTGGGCGCTTGCAGGCTGCCTGCTCTGGCTGGCCTTCACCTTCTTTCCGCTTTACTGGGTCGCGATCACCTCGTTCAAGTCGCCGCTCGGCGTCGTCGGCGGGCCGACCTATATTCCCTTTGTCGACTTCGACCCAACGCTGACAGCCTGGAGCGAGCTTCTGTCGGGCGCACGCGGCCAGTTCTACAACACCTTCATCGCCTCGACGATCGTCGGGCTGTCCGCATCGGTGCTGGCCACCTTCATCGGATCGATGGCCGCCTATGCGCTGGTGCGCTTCACCTTCGAGGTCAAGCTGCTGTCCGGCGTGATTTTCGTCGTCGTTGCCTTCGGCGGATATCTGCTCGGCCGCCATGTGCTGGGCTACGGGCAGGCTATATCGCTGATCTTTGCTTTTGTTGCAGCGCTTGCGCTCGCCATCGGCTCCAGCCGTATCAAGCTTCCGGGGCCACTCCTCGGCAATGATGATATCGTCTTCTGGTTTGTGAGCCAGCGCATGTTTCCGCCGATCGTCGCCGCCTTTGCCTTGTTCCTGATGTATACGGAAATGGGCAAGTTGGGGTTCAAGCTGGTCGACACCTATACAGGCCTCACCTTCGCCTATGTCGCCTTCTCACTGCCGATCGTGATCTGGCTGATGCGCGATTTCTTTGCGGCACTGCCGGTTGAAGTCGAAGAGGCGGCGATGGTCGACAATGTGCCGTCGTGGAGAATTTTCTTCGGTATCGTCCTGCCCATGTCCAAGCCGGGCCTGATCGCGACATTCATGATCACCCTCGCCTTCGTCTGGAACGAGTTCCTGTTCGCGCTCTTCCTGACCAGTTCCAAATGGCAGACCCTTCCCATTCTCGTCGCAGGGCAAAACAGCCAGCGCGGCGACGAGTGGTGGTCGATATCGGCAGCCGCCCTGGTCGCGATCATACCCATGGTCGTCATGGCGGGCATTTTGAGCAGGCTGATGCGGTCCGGCCTGCTTTTGGGAGCAATAAAGTGACCGTCCGACAACCCTAGTCATTGTTTAATTCCGGGGAGGAAAACATGAGAAGATTACTACTGAGTTCAACGGCAGCGGTACTGCTTGCTGGAACGGGCACGACATCCGCGCTCGCATGCGAACCGGACTACACCGGTGTCACGCTGACTGCCACGACGCAGACGGGACCTTATATCGCCTCTGCGCTGCAACTCGCGGCCAAGGGCTGGGAGGAAAAGACCTGCGGCAAGGTTAATGTGGTGGAATTTCCGTGGTCGGAACTCTATCCCAAGATCGTCACCTCGCTGACCTCGGGCGAAGACACGTTCGACGTGGTCGCCTTCGCGCCAGCCTGGGCGCCAGACTTCACCGATTTTCTCTCGGAAATGCCCAAGGCGATGCAATCGGGTGCCGATTGGGACGACATCGCTCCGGTTTACCGCGAGCAACTGATGGTCTGGAACGGCAAAGTGCTGTCACAGACCATGGATGGTGACGCGCATACCTATACCTACCGCATCGACCTTTTCGAGAACGCCGACAACCAGAAGGCCTTCAAGGCAAAGTATGGTCATGATCTCGCGCCGCCGAAAACCTGGAAGGAATATCTCGACATCGCCGAGTTCTTCCAGCAGCCGGACAAGGGCCTCTGGGGCACCGCGGAAGCCTTTCGCCGTGGTGGCCAGCAATTCTGGTTCCTGTTCAGTCACGTCGCCGGATACACCAGCCATCCCGACAATCCCGGCGGCATGTTCTTCGATCCCGACACGATGGATGCGCAGGTCAACAATCCGGGCTGGGTGCGCGGTCTGGAGGAATATATTCGCGCGTCGAAACTGGCCCCGCCAAATGCGCTGAACTTCTCGTTCGGCGAAGTGAACGCGGCCTTTGCCGGAGGCCAGGTCGCCGAGTCGATCGGCTGGGGCGATACCGGCGTCATTGCCGCCGATCCGAAGCAGTCGAAGGTTGCCGGTAGCGTCGGCTCGGCATCACTGCCGGGATCGGACGAAATCTGGAACTACAAGACCAAGAAGTGGGATAAGTTCGACCACGTCGTCCAGACCTCTTTCATGGCCTTCGGCGGTTGGCAGGCAGCCGTACCGTCGTCTTCCAAGAACCAGGAGGCGGCTTGGAACTATATCCAGTTCCTGACGAGCCCGGCAGTTTCCGGTCAGGCGGCGATCACCGGCGGCACAGGCGTCAATCCTTATCGTCTATCGCACACTACAAATACGGCGTTGTGGTCGAAGATATTCACCGAGCGTGAGGCAAAGGAATATCTTGGAAGCCAGAAGGACGCGGTAACCGCCAAGAACACCGCGCTCGACATGCGCCTGCCGGGCTATTTCTCCTATACGGAAATTCTTGAGATCGAGCTTTCCAAGGCATTGGCAGGAGAAGTGACGCCGCAGCAGGCGCTGGATACCGTGGCTGCCGGATGGAACAAGCTGACGGACGAGTTTGGCCGCGACAAGCAACTGGCAGCCTATCGTTCGTCGATGGGCCTGCCTGCAAAATAAACCCATCCGCAACATCCCATCCCGGCAGTGCCGGGATGGGATCAGGCATCGTTGAAAGAAGACGGAGACGATCGCCGCTTAGAACTGGCGATGGAATTCTCGTGAAAAGGTTACAGCATGTCCCAGGTGCGTTTGGATCAGGTCACCAAATCCTTTGGCAGCGTTGAGGTCATCCCTCCGCTCGATCTGGCAATTGCCGACAAGGAATTCGTGGTTCTCGTGGGGCCGTCCGGCTGCGGGAAGACAACCACCCTGCGGATGATCGCGGGGCTGGAACAGACGACATCAGGGGAAATCCGGATCGGCGAGCGCGACGTTACGGCGCTGCGCCCGGGTCTGCGCAATTGCTCGATGGTGTTTCAGAATTATGCGCTCTATCCGCATATGACAGTCGCCGAAAACATCGGCTACGGCATGAAGGTGCGCGGAACGCCGAAGCAGGACATCGATGCCGCCGTTGCAAATGCGGCGCGCATTCTCAATCTCGGTGCCTATTTGAAACGCAAGCCGAACGCGCTTTCGGGTGGTCAACGCCAACGTGTGGCGATTGGCCGGGCGATTGTCCGCCAGCCGGATGTGTTCCTGTTCGACGAACCATTGTCCAACCTCGACGCTAAATTGCGCATTGAAATGCGAACAGAAATCAAGCTCTTACACCGCCGACTTAAAACCACGATCGTCTACGTTACGCACGATCAGGTAGAGGCGATGACGATGGCAGATCGGGTCGTGGTTATGAATCAAGGGCGGATCGAGCAGGCCGCTGATCCGATCACCCTATATGAATCCCCGAAGAACCTCTTTGTCGCTGCCTTCATCGGCTCGCCCAGCATGAATTTCATCGAGGGCCGACTTGTGCAAACCTCCGGTGGAATTGCCTTCCAAGCCGAGGGTGACGTCGACATTGCGATTCCTGCGCAAAGAGCCGAGCGCCTTTCGGCGGCAGTGGGACAGTCCGTGGTTCTCGGAATCCGACCGGAACATACGATGGTCAGGGATCCAAACGCTTCGACTGTGAGCCTCCATGTCGCCGATATCGAGCCCCTCGGTCCATACACACTGGCGATCGGCAAGGTCGGGTCAGCAGCCTTTACTGCCCAAATCGACGCATCCTCGCGCGTTGGCCCGGATGACAGGATCAGCGTTCCAATTGATCCCCCAAAAATGCACTTCTTCCTTAAAAGTACCGGAGACACGGTCGGCTAAGAACCACCGCGACCCTATGCAGCGATCCATCAAAGGACATGCGGAGATCGCGATCTGCTCGGTATGAATTCAAAGATGCGTGGCATTGGCAGCGCTGCATAAGCGCGAAAGCGCGTCGCGCAAAAGGAAGAATGCCCCTCTCCGAGACTGGAGAGGGGCGACATCATTACCTGTTGGCCGCGACTGGGCGGACCAGCGGGGTGACGCGGCGGATGGTGACGCGGCGGTTTTCCTGCTCGGGGCCCGACGTGTTGACCTTCAGATACTGCTCACCATAACCCTGCGTCGCGAGGTTCTCCGGCGCGATGCCGTAGACGTCGGTGAGCACGTTGGCGACCGATTCCGCCCGCTGGTCGGACAGGAGGAGGTTGCTCTGGTCTGAGCCAACAGCATCGGTATGCCCCTCGATCAGGAAGGTCTCGCTCGGATCCTTCTGGAGCACCTGGCTGATCGCGTCGGCGACCTTGCGCAACGTGCGCGCCTGGGTCATCGGAATCTCGGCGCTACCGGTCGCGAAGGTGATCGTGTCGAGGTCGATGCGGCGCACCTTGTCGCGGATACGGGCCGAATACTTCACCTCATCAAGCGAGTAGACGCGTTCCACAGGCTCGACTGGCGGCTCGCTCAGGAACTCGTAATAGTCCCGGTTCGGGTCGCTGCGCGTGTCGATGATGTAGTCGCTGAGCGGTACGCGCAGCCGCATCGGCGGCAGGTCGGCGCCCGGATCCTCGAAATAGTCGCGGTCCGGATCGTCATAGAGGTCCTGCGAATAATAGAGCACGTCCTCGCGCCCACGGGCGTCGACGCGCGACCGCTGGATGATGTCGCCGTAGCGGTTGCGGATCGTCACGATGCGGTAGCCTTCCGGCCGCGTGATCGTCTCACGGTAGCGGTCACCTGAAAGCTCCTCGTAGCTCGGCCGCTCGCCGTCGCGCAGGAAGCGCCGGTCGTCGTCGCCGCGCACGATCGTCCTGTTGTCGTACTGGATGATCACCCGGCTGTCGCCGTCGCCGCGGTCGTCGAAGCGCGCGCCGTCGGGACGGACGAATTGCGGCCGCTCATCGAGCTTCCTGCCCTTCTCGCGGGTCACCGCCTCGAGCTTGACCGGCGCCGTCGCCTGGCCGCCGGTGGCAGCCTGCGCATCGGCATCCGAGGTCGGCACCTTCACTTCCTGGCTGTCGGCGCGCTGCCGGTCGCGGTCGCGGCGGCCTTCGCGGCCCTTGCTGCGGTCGGCATCCTTGTCGCTGTCGAGCACGGCTGCGCCGTTCTCGACCGGCAGAACGACGGTCTCATTGCTCTTGGCCGGATCTGCAGCGATCTTCTTGCGGCGCTCCAGTTCCTCGGGCGAAACCTTTTCCGGTGCCGGAATAGCCTGCTCCACCTGCTGGCCACCGCTGGCGTCCGGCTGCGGCTGGGCAGTGTCAGTCGCGGGCGCGGTCGGCGGGGCGCCGGCGGGCTGTTCACCGGTGGGCTTTGCCGCCGTGCCGTCCTTCGGCTTCTCGGCGGGCGCGGCTTCCGGTGCTGCCGCCTTGTCTTCGGTCGTCTTAGCCGCAGGGGCATTTTCTGCAGGTGTTGCAGTCTCGCCCTTTGTCGGCTTCTGCTTGGCAGGCGCCTCGGCTGCGGGTTTCATCTCTGGCTTCGCTTCGGGCTTGGCCTGTTCTTCGGTCGGTGTCACCGCCTCGGGAGCGGCAGTCTCAGCCTTGCCCTTGCCTTTATCTTTGCCCTGGGCCTTATCCTGCCCCTTCTCCCGCTTGCCGCCTTCCGGCTTGGCTTCAGGTTGTGCCTGTTCCGTTTCCGGCTGAGCTTCCTTTGCTGCCGGCTGCTGTTCGGGCTGAGGCTGAGCCTCCGGCTCGGCCTGCTGCGTCTCCTGCTTCTTCGGCTTCTTCGGCTTTTCCTGCGTTACCGGCTGCTCTTCCTGCTGCGGCGCGGCCTCCGGCTTTGCCTCGGGCTGGGCCTGCTGTTTGGCTTTCCGCTCGGGCTTGCTTTCAGGCTGCTCCGCGGGTGCCTCCTTCGGTGCCTCCGCCTTCGGCGCTTCCGGCTCTGCCTTGGGTTCAGGTGCTTCCTTCCGCTCGGCCTTCGGCTTTTCGGCGGGCGCTTCCGGCTGCGCCGGCTTCTCGGCGGCCGGCGCCTGTTCGGCCGGGGCTTCCCCCTGTTCCTTGTGCTTTTTCTTCTTCAGCAACTCCTCCTCGGACGGCGCATCCTGCGCCACCTCGAAGCTACCCGGCTCGACCTGCCGCACGGCCGCGGCCTGCGTCGCAACGTCGCGTACGGCCGCCATCGCCGATGCCGGCTGCAGCGCCAGCGAAAGAGAAAGCAGCGGAAAAGCCGCGCTCGCGAACAATCTTGATTTCATGCCCATCGGGTTTCCTCGATCCTGTTTGAGCTTCTTGAAGGCCGCAAGGCCCTGGTTCCGCCCCTAGCTTCGCATTGAGGCGAAACGGCGGAATGGCAATCGCCCAGCCGCCGATTTGTTCCGGTTCTAGGGAGGTCGGGATTAACCTCGCGTGAATGTTGCAGTCTGCCGACGTTCATCTCGCCCGCTATTTGCACCGCCCAATTGCGGTGGGATTTGTGTTGCAATTCCATGAAAAAAAGTCTGATTATCGCCGCAAGGCGGTCTCAGCACCGTTGAACTGCGGCCGTCAGCCCAAGAGAAAAAGGAGCGACGGCTACCAACAGAGAGGATCCTCATGCATATCTCCACCCGTATTTTCGCGGCAGCCTCGATCGCGGCGATGTCCCTTTTTGCCGGCTCGGCCATGGCCGATGGCGAGAAGTATGTGATCGGCACCGATTCGACCTATCCGCCCTTCGAATTCGTCGATGCCAGCGGCACGATCCAGGGTTTTGACATCGACATTGCCAAGGCGCTCTGCGCCGAGATGAAGGCGGAATGTACCTTCGTCAGCACCGACTGGGATGGCATCATCCCGGCGCTCAACGCCAAGAAGTTCGACATGATCGTTTCCTCCATGTCGATCACACCGGAGCGTCTGAAGCTCGTCGACTTCTCCAACAAGTACTACAACACCCCGCCGGCAATCGCCGTGCCGAAGGATTCGACGATAGCGGATGTCGCCGGCCTGAAGGGCAAGGTGATCGGCGCGCAGACCTCGACGACTCACGCCAACTATGCCGAGAAGCATCTCGCCGACACCGAGCTGAAGCTCTACCCGACGGCTGATGAATACAAGCTGGACGTTGCGAGCGGCCGTGTCGATGCCGTCATCGACGACGTCGTCGTTCTCTCCGAATGGGTCAAGTCCGACGCCGGCGCCTGCTGCAAGATCCTGACGACCCTGCCGGTCGACAAGGAAATCAACGGCAACGGCGCAGGCATCGCCATCCGTCAGGGCGATCCGCTCAAGGAAAAGCTGAACACGGCGATCGCCGCGATCCGCGCCAGCGGTGAATACAAGAAGATCCAGGACAAGTACTTCGACTTCGACGTTTACGGCGAATAAGAAATTCGGTATCTGGCCGAGGAAGGTAATGGCGGAAGGCTTGCTCTTCCGCCATTTTTGTTTGACAAAGATGGCAAGATCAAAACGGCAAAAGCCGTGAGGGGAATTTACGCATGGGCGGATTATTTTCCGCGCTCGGCTCCTTCTGGAGCTGGATTGTGCACATTTTCGATCCGCTATGCGGACCCGTTGGCATCTTTACCTGGTTGGGTCAGTCGACGATTCTTGCCTGTGGAGATACCGGCTGGGGCGATGAGATCGCGCTTGGCCTGCAGGTCACGATTTCGGTGGCGATCGTCACCCTGCCGATCGGCCTCGTCATCGGCTTCCTGGTGGCGCTCGGCCAGCAGTCGGAGGAAAAGTCGCTGCGGCTGGCGGCCGGCATCTACACGACGATCTTCCGTGGCCTGCCGGAGCTTCTGACGCTCTTCATCATCTATTACGGCATGCAGATGCTCATCCAGTCTCTGCTGACCTTCGTCGGCTATGACGGGCCGCCCGTCGAGATCAATGCCTTCCTCGCCGGTGTCATCGCGCTTTCGGTCGTCTTCTCCGCCTACTGTTCGGAGGTGCTGCTCTCGGCCTTCCGCGCCATTCCCAAGGGACAATATGAGGCGGGAGATTCGCTCGGCCTGCATCGCGGCCGCACGCTGCGCCTGGTCATCCTGCCGCAACTCGTGCGCATCGCGCTCCCGGGCCTGACGAACCTCTGGATGGTGCTGCTGAAAGACACCTCCTACGTCTCGATCATCAGCCTTGCCGATGTCCTCCGCCAGACGAGTGTCGCCGTGCGCGTGACCAAGGAACCCTTCTTCTTCTATGGCCTGGCCTGTTGCCTCTATCTGGTGCTCGCCATCCTCTCCTCCTTCCTGCTCGTCTATGTCGAGCGTTGGGCCAAGCGTTCGGAGATCAGTCGATGAGCTATGCCGAAACGCTGATTCCACCGCAGCCCGCGCCCCGCGAGGTGATGAAACCGATGACGCCGGCGCGCATGGCCGGCTATATCTTCGTCGCCGTCTGGGCTCTGCTGGCGGCGCTTCTTGTCTTTTCCGTCGTCAATGGCTGGGATCCGGAAAAATTCACCCGTTACGGTCCGCGCTACCTCCATGGTCTCTGGATAACGCTGAGCCTCGTTTTCATTTCCGTCATCTGCGGCGCCATCCTGTCGCTGCCGCTTGCCGTGGCGCGCATGTCGAAGAACCGGGTACTGAATGCGCTGGCCTACAGCTACATCTATTTCTTCCGCGGCACGCCGCTGCTTGCCCAACTGTTCCTGGTCTATTACGGCCTCGGCATATTCCGGCCGCAGCTTGAGGCCGTCGGCATCTGGTGGTTCTTCCGCGATGCCTGGTACTGCGGCCTCTTTGCCATGACCATCAATACCGCGGCCTATCAGGCCGAAATTCTGCGCGGCGCGATCGAAAGCGTATCGCATGGCCAGCACGAGGCGGCCGCCGCACTCGGAATCCACAAGTTCATCGCTTTCCGGAAAATCATCCTGCCACAGGCTCTCATCGTCGCGCTTCGCCCTTATGGCAACGAGATCATCCTTCTGATCAAGGGCTCGGCGGTCGTCGCCATCATTACCGTCCTCGACCTGATGGGCGAAACCCGCTACGCCTTCTCCCGCACCTTCGACTACCAGACCTATCTCTGGGCGGCGATCTTCTATCTCGTCATCGTCGAGGCCTTACGCCATCTCTGGGCCTGGATCGAACGCCGCCTGACCCGGCATCTCAAGCGCTGATGCGTGACGCCGAAACGCATGTCGCAGTTTTGGGATAAGCGCGTGCATGAGACAAAGCCGATTTGGCAGCACTCTCGGTATGATGCTGCCAAGTCATTGATATAAAAAATAAATTGTCCTTTTATGAGGTATCTGTAAAGATTTCATTAACCACTCGCATGTTTCCATATCACGTAGCGCTAATAAGCGCGCGAGTGGGAACAAGAAGAAGTGGAATGCGATGCACAAGGACATGGAAAGACAATTGCAGGGCTACGGTCTGACGACCGCCCAGATCCTCTACCACCTGCCGGACCACCCGGCGATCCTGCAGACCTATGTCTGGCAGGACTACGACCTCGCCCCCGATTTTCCCGAAATGCGCGGCTTCCTGAAATTCTGGGAAGAGAAGCTCGACGGGCCGCTGCATTCGGTGCGCTACATCCACCGCAAGCTGATCTCGGCAACCGAGTGGCGGGCGCTGAAGGGCGAGTTCATCCTGCACTGATCGGCTCTGCAGCAGGATGCCGAAAAGTGTGAGCGGTTCGGGCGGCATGTTATGACCGCGTCAGACATGCGCCTCGCCATGGCCGAATTCGCCTTCGTCGCGATCCGGGCGAAGCGCGAAAGCGAGCATGCCGAGATAGAAGGCGACGACAATGGCAATGACCGCAAGGCCGGGAACCGGCCCGAGCACGGCATTGTCGATGACATAGGCCCATGACTGCGCCTGCAGCGCCGGCATGCCCTCCGTCTGCAGTTTCGGCGTCGAGATCTTCAGGCACCAGGCGAGCAACAGGATGAAATACATCCAGCCGTAATTGCGTTTGAGCCGGCGGTGCATCGCCTCCTGATAGCTGAGCAGGAAGCGCGGTTTGCGCAGGCTACGGGCGACCACCATCGCCCATTCGCCGCCGGCCCCGGCCTCCGGCGCCAGAATCTCGGCGAAATAGCAGCGCTCGATCTGGCGAATGCGGGCACGGTAGATATCGAAGAAGCGGTAACGCCGCGCCTCGATCATCAGCAGCAGCGTCACCAGCATCATCCCGAACAGCAGCACTCCATGATGCGAAGTCGGCGTCGACAGCGACACCGAAAGCAGTGCTGCGACCACGGTGATCGCCCAGTTGGAGGTTCGGTCGATGCGGTCGCGCCAACTTGTCATCCGTCCGAGTTCACCGCGGTAATAATGAATGAGCGTGTTCGTAACCTCGCCTGGTGTACTTGGCAGCAAAGGCCGTGCGCCCTCTCCTTCCCGTACCAATGACGTCCTGTCTTCCTTCATTTTCATGGCTCGTTCCTCCCTTCGTCTTCTTTTCAGCCATTCTGCGCCCGCAAGCGCGCCATTGCAAAACATCGAAAGCAGCCTTAGACGCATGCTTGAAACAAAAGGACGATGGACTGCTATGGCAAAGAAGATCGACGAAGAAGCCCTTGGCGAGGCCTATAACCGGGCGCTGGCGCTGGAAAAGGCCGGCGATGTCGACGCGGCCGTTGCAGCCTATGAGGAAGTCTTGGCAATCGATCCCGACGATCACGGCGGTGCGGCCGTGCGCATCGCCGCGATGGGCCGCGGCGAGACGCCGGTCAGGGCGCCCGACGCCTATGTCGAGACCTTGTTCGACCAGCATGCCGAGGTTTTCGAGGACGTGCTCGTCGAGCAGCTCGGTTATCATGTGCCGATGCTGGTGCGCCAGCGACTGCAGACGCTGAAACTCGGACCGTTCAAGCGACTGCTCGATCTCGGCTGCGGCACAGGTCTCACCGGCGGCGCACTGCGCGATCTCTGCGCTGACATGACCGGCATCGATCTATCGGAGAAGATGGTCGAGATCGCCCATGAGAAGGATCTTTACGAGACGCTCTTCGTCGCCGAGGTCGAGGATTTCCTCGACGACAACGATGAGGAAGCCTTCGACATCATCACCGCCACCGACGTGCTGCCCTATCTCGGCGCACTCGAACCGCTGTTCTTCGGCGCCGCCGAGAACCTGACGCCGGGCGGCCTGTTCATCTTCTCCTCGGAGACCCTGCCCGAGGAAATCCTCGCCGGCCGCGCCTACATGGTCGGGCCGCACCAGCGCTTCGCCCATGCCGACGCCTATGTAAGAGAACGCCTGACTGCCACCGGTTTCGAACTCGTCGAGATATCGGATATCAACGTGCGTATGGAAGACGGCCAGCCGACACCCGGCCATCTGGTCATCGCTCGCTATATCGGCTGACGGATACTTGCACGATTGGCGAAGTATCTATTGCCTGAGACGTCGCAATCTGATAGTTAGTCGATCGGTAAAGTTTACCGCAACGATAGGAAAGGTTGCCGCATGTCGCTCGTGCTCTATGGGCATCCGCTCGCCTCCTTCTGCCACAAAGTGCTGATCGCGCTTTATGAAAACGCCACCCCCTTCGAAAATCGCATCGTCGATCTTTCCGATGAGACCTCACGCGCCGATCTTTTCCGTTTCTGGCCGATCGGCAAGATGCCGCTGCTCCGGGACGAGGCGCGCGACAGCACCATTCCCGAGACATCGATCATCATCGAATATCTCGAGCAATATTATCCCGGCCCCGTTCGCCTGCTGCCGCCGGAGATCGACCGGGCGCTCCAGGTCCGCCTCTGGGACCGCTTCTTCGACCATTATGTTCAGGCGCCGATGCAGACGCTCGTCAGCAATCGCCGGCGGCCCGAGGGAGCGGCTGACGAAATCGAGGTGGCCGCCGCCAAGGCGACGCTCGCCACCGCCTATGCGATGATCGAAAAGCAGCTCGCCGACAAGCAATGGATATCAGGCGACGCCCTCACCATGGCTGATTGCGCCGCAGCGCCTGCTCTCTTCTATGCCGAGACGCTGATCCCCTTCACTCAGCAACAGCCGAACCTTCGCGCCTATTATGATCGACTGCTAGCGCGCCCGTCCTTTGCAAGGGTTCTGGAAGAGGCCCGCCCCTACTTCAAGTTCTACCCCTACAAAGACAGGCTGCCGGTCCGCTTCCAGGATACGGCGGGATGATCGAAAGCCAGGCGGATCTCGACCGTATGTTCCATGCGCTTTCCGATCGCAGCCGCCGCGGCATGATCGATCGCCTCGGCCGCGGCCCGGCCTCCGTTACCGAACTGGCCGCACCGCTCGCGGTTGCCTTGCCGACGGTGATGAAACATCTGCAGGTGCTGGAGGAGAGCGGCCTCGTGCTCTCCGAAAAATCCGGCCGGGTGCGAACCTATCGCCTGCAGCAGGATGCGCTTGCCACCGTCGAACGCTGGGTGGAACAGCGAAAGGTCCGCTGGACCACCGCCTTCGACAGGCTGGATCAATTTCTCGCCGATGAAACAAAGGGCCTTCCCGAATGACGACACGATCCGCCGAACATGCCACCCTCGTCATCGAGCGCCATTTGAAAGCGCCGGTTGCCCGCGTCTTCCGCGCCTGGTCGGCGCCGGAGGCCAAGCGCCAATGGTTTGCCTGCCATGGTGACTGGGTGCCGCTCGACTACCGGCTCGATTTCCGCCCCGGCGGCACGGAAAGAAACCACGTCGCCGATACCGACGGCCTTCTGCACGCCTATGACGCCCATTACATCGATATCGTACCCGATACCCGCATCATCTATGCCTATGAAATGAAGCTCGGGGAAACCCGCATCTCCGCGTCGTTGACCACCGTCGTCTTCGACGCCGAACCCGGCGGAACCAGAATGGTCTTCACTGAGCAGGTGGTCTTCCTTGACGGCTACGCCGACAACGGTGCCCGCCTCCAGGGCACCGAAATCGGCCTCGACAATCTGGAACTCTTCCTCGAGCGCGAGGAAAGCCCGATTCATTGAAATCGCATGTCAGCGATCTTGCCAGGGGTCAAGCGTTGCTTGATTTCTTCCGCGAGCCGGCGGGGCGAGTTGAAGTGTTGAGTGTGACGGCACTCCGAATGAGCGCCTTCAACGCCTCCTCGTCGATCTCGTCGCCCTCATGAAAATCGATGGCGCGCCTGACGTTGCCGTCAAGGCTGGAATTGAAGAGGCCTGAGGGATCCGCCAGCGAGGCGCCTTTGGCGAAGGTCAGCTTCACCACGCTCTTATAGGTCTCGCCGGTGCAGATGATGCCGGCGCGCTCCCACACCGGAACGCCTCTCCACTTCCATTCCTCGACCACCGCGGGCTCGGCCTGCCGGATGAGCATGCGGACGCGGGCAAGCATCTCGCCCCGCCAATCGTGCAGTTCCTCGATCCTCGCATCGATCAGCTGAGAGGGAGAGGCTCCCTCGTTTCCTTCCCCGGAATCGCTCTTCTTCATGACTGCTGTCGCTTTCTTCATGGTTGTCGTTGCTGGACGCCGGCCTGGCATCCGCTCACATCCGTTCGCCGGGCAATTGGCTGGCCTGCTCCACCCAGGCGGCGAGCCGGGCTTCGTCAATTTGGTCGCTCTCGCGGATGTCGAGGTAGCGCACTTCCTTCTGCTTGGATTGGCCGGGCGGCAGAGGATGCAGCGACGTGCCGCGGAAGAAAGCCACCTTGACGTATTTCGTGAAGCAATGAACGCCGAGGAACCAGCCCTGCCCTTCAATGCCGTAAAGGGGCGAATTCCATTTGACGGCCTTGTATACGCCGGGCACCGTGCGCGTGATCAACACATCCAGGCGGTGCCCGACGTCGCTTTTCCAGCCCGGCATGGCGGCGATATAGGCTTGCACCGGAGCGTCGCCGTAACCCTTGGCGATTTGAGGGTTGCCGCCGGAGAGAAGCGTCGGCTCCCCGGTGGCCGGCTTGGCCGCTGCCTTCTTGGTGACCTTCGCTTCGGTCTTGGACGTCTTGCCGGCCATCGCCTTCACTCCTATCCGCCGTTGCGTCCCGCGCCGCGCCATCGGGTGGCATATGGCAGGACGAACAAGTAGAGACCGGTAAGCAGGAGCAAGGTGAGCGGCAACAGCGCCAAGAGGCCCACCCAGACGGACGATTTCTCCCGCACCATGGCGATGATATTGGCGATGACCGCCACCGTAAAGGCAATGGACAGCCATCGGTGGATCTGCCGAAACCAGTTGTTCCAGTTCAATTGGGACCTCCTCCTCGAAATGAGCCTTGACGATGGGCTGCTTGCCGGGCGGGCGCCTCTCACTCTGTCCGCGCGAGAACCTGCTCCAGCTTTTCGAAGAACTGCGGCCAGCCGCTCCTGGCGCCTCCATAGGCCTGCCGCTGATCCGGCCGGAAACCAGACTGTTCCATGCGCAGATGCGTGCCCGTGCCTGTCGGCGTGAGCGTCCAGGTGACGACGGTTTCGAGGCCATAGGCGCCCCAGCTATAAGCGAGCGTCTTGTTCGGCTCGACCTCCAGAACCCGGCAGTCGACCGAGCCCCAATCGGCATTGAAGTTGAAACGGTGGTCGACGACCGGTTTGAAGTCACTCTTCATCAGCCACTCCTGGATCAGGTGCGGCTGGGTGAGCGCGCGCCAGATCTTGTCCGTGGGAAAAGGCATCTCCCGTTCGATCACGACGGAACGTGTTTCGGTCGATATATAGGTCATTGATCCATCCTCTTCAGCAAATCTTCGAGCGCGTCGAAACGGCTTTGCCAGAAGCCCGCCATCTCACTTGTCCAGTCGACCAGTGGCGCCAGCGCACCGAGCTGGGCACTATAATGCGTCTGGCGACCTTCGTGGCGGTCGCGCACCAATCCGGCCTGCTTCAGGATTCCGAGATGTTTTGAAACGACTGGTTGCGAGACCCCTGCCCGCGCCGTCAGAGCTCCGACCGTCTTTTCTCCTTCACGGCACAGCCGCTCGAAAAGCGCCCTCCGGGTCGGGTCGGCGAGCGTTCTGAAGAGCATGTCCTGAGCGTTCGACATCTACGATCCATACCTCAATAGCTATGAGTCATACGTATAGCCATAGAGGTATGAGTGAGTCAAGTTGGCGCAAGACGACTTGAGGGAGCCATTATTGGTGAGTTACGCGCATGCAGCAGCATGCCTCGGCAGAGAACAGTGATTTCTCATACCCATGCGCCTATCAATTTCGCCATCGCTCATGCCTGCTCGCGTCGACACGCCTCGCTTATGCCGAGATCATGCAACTTCGCGAACAGCGCTGGGATCAATGACCGCCGCCGGTGCCGAGGATCGCGGCGAGCAGCCGGCCTTCGAGCTCGGCAAGGTCGGGGTTACCATGCCGGCGCGGATGCGGATAGGGAATGGGAAGATCGAGCGCGATCCGCCCCTCGTCGAGCACGATGACCCGATCGGCGAGATGCACCGCTTCGCTGACATCGTGGGTGACGAGCACAGTGGTGAAACCGAGTTCGCGCCACACGCGATTGATGAGTTCCTGCATGCTGATCCGCGTCAGCGCATCGAGCGCGCCGAGCGGCTCATCCAGCGCCAGCACACCCGGCCGGCTCACCAGCGCCCGTGCCAGCGCCACACGCTGCCGCTGACCGCCGGAGAGCCGCGCCGGCCATTCGCCGGTCTTCTCGCCAAGCTGGACTTCGGCAAGCACGGCCTCAGTCGCCTTCAGCGCCGCCCGTCGGTCGATGCCGTCACCGAGCCCGACCACGACATTGTCGGCGACGCTGAGCCAGGGCAGCAACCGCGGCTCCTGGAAAACGATGCGCGCATTCGGGCTCGCCTGTGCGCCCTCGGCATCCTCGAAATGCAATTCGCCGGCGCTCGGCTCGTCAAGGCCCATCAGGATGCGCAGCAGCGTGCTCTTGCCGCAGCCGCTCTTGCCGATCACGGCAACGAACTGGCCGGCCGGAATATGCAGGTTGATGCCGCGCAACACGCGGTTGGTCCCAAAACTCTTTTCAAGCCCCGTCAGGCTGATCGCCGCCGCCCCCGCGGGGGCGATGCGTTTCGCCGCAGATTCATAGGCCGGCTCGTCGCCGGCAGCGTGAAAACGCTCATGCGCAATCGATGTCATGGCGTCTCTCCTATTTCTGATAGACCGGGTTCCAGGCGAGCGTCCGCTTCTCCAGCGCCCGGGCGATGACATCGGCAAGCTTGCCGAGCACGGCATAGATGACAAGGGCGAGCACGACGACGTCAGTCATCATGAATTCGCGAGCATTGTTGGCCATGTGACCGATGCCGGACGATGCAGCGATCGATTCCGATACGATCAGCGTCAGCCACATGATGCCCAGCGCATATCTCAAGCCGACGAAGATCGACGGCAGCGCGCCTGGAAAGATCACCTTGCGGAACAGCGTCCAATTGCCCATGCCATAGACCTTGCCCATCTCGATCAGGTCGCGATCGACATTGCGCACTCCATGATAGGTGTTGAGATAAACCGGGAAAAGCACGCCGAGCGAGGTCAAAAAGAGCTTCGATTCCTCGCCGATCCCGAACCACAGGATGACGAGCGGGATCATCGCCAGGTGCGGAATGGTGCGCAGCATCTGCAGTGTTGTATCGGTCAGCTGTTCGGAAATGCGCGACACGCCATTGGCAATGCCGAGCAGGAAACCGATCGAGCCGCCGACGAGAAGGCCGGCAAAGGCGCGGCCGGCGCTCACCAGCACGTCGTTCGGCAACTGGCCGGAAACCGTCGTCGACCAGAAGGCGAGGCCGACATCGGCCGGCGACGGCATGATGCGCGACGAGATCCAGCCGACAGAGGAGGCAAGCTGCCAGAAGGCCACGATCACCACCGGCACTAGGTAAGGCGTCAGCTTCTCCAGGCCGGGCAACGGCAGGCGTAAACCCGCCTTCGCGGCCTTTTCGGAAGCGACAGACCGTACAAACGGAGTATCGAAAGTCGACATGCAATGTCCTCACGCTTTTCGGGAACAGGACGTCGCAAGCCGTAGACGGCTTGCGACGGTGTCGCGCTCTGCGTCTTCGTCGAACTCAGGAACCGGAGACGACTTTCAGATTGCCGCCATGGCTACCGCCGGCGAAAACCTGCTTGCGCCCGAACTCATTGTTGAAGCCCAGGCGCTGCTGCTCGCGGGTGATGCCGAGTTCGGGGAAAAGCAGCTCGGCGACGCGATAGGCCTCTTCGAGATGCGGATAGCCGGAACCGATCACCGTATCGATTCCGATCTCCTGATATTCGCGAAGGCGCGCGGCCACCGTCTTCGGTGACCCCACAAGCGCGGTGCCTGCACCAGCGCGCACCAGGCCGACGCCGGCCCAGAGGTTCGGCGAGACTTCGAGTTTATCGCGGCGCCCGCCATGAAGGGCGGCCATGCGTTTCTGGCCGACCGAGTCGGACTCGTGGACGAAGCGCTCCTGCGCCTCGCGAATCGTATCGTCGTCGAGATGGCGGATCAGCCGTTCGGCCGCCTCCCATGCCTCCTCATCGGTTTCGCGCACGATGAAGTGCAGGCGGATGCCGAAGCTCACCTCGCGACCGCGCTCGCCGGCGGCCTTGCGCACCTTGGCGACCTTTTCGGCTACCTGTGCCGGCGGCTCGCCCCAGGTCAGGTATTTGTCGACACGGCCGACGGAGAAATCGATGCCGGCGTCCGACGAGCCGCCGAAATAAAGCGGCGGGCGCGGGTTCTGCACCGAAGGAAAGCCGAGGCGCGCATTGGTCGCCTTGATGTATTTGCCGTCGAAGCTTGCCGTTCCCTTTTCCAGCAATTCCTCGAAGACGGTGAAGAACTCCTCGGCATGGGCATAGCGCTCGTCATGCTCGAGATGGATGCCGTCGCCGGCAAGCTCCGCCGGGCTGCCGCCGACGACGATGTTGAGCAGCAGCCGGCCGTTGGAGATGCGGTCGAGCGTCGTCGCAAGACGCGCATAGTAGGCAGGAGACGCCGTGCCGGGGCGGATCGCCACCAGGAACTGCAGCTTCTCGGTCTTGGCGGCAAGAGCTGCCGCCGTCACGAAGGATTCTTCGCAGGCAACCCCAGTCGGCAGCAGCACGCCGGAATAGCCGAGCCGGTCGACGGCCTGGGCGATCTGCGTGAGATAACCGATCTCGGGCGCGCGGTTGAGCTCGGAGGAGCCGAGATAGGTGCCGTCGCCTGAGGTCGGGATGAACCAGAGGAAATTGATGGGATTTGAGGTGGTGGTCATGGAAGACGGTCCTTTGCTGCGAATTCGAAAATCAACACGCGGTCGAGATGGCCCCCGGGCAAGCGCAAACCGTCTGCCTACGCAGCGCCGCCGCACGGATGCTTGGGAGGATCGCGGTGGCGGCGCAGGTCGTGAGAAGGCCGGGTGACTGACTGTGCGTGAGCATCTGAATATTCCTGTCGATCGGCTGGCTACCTTCCCGGCACCCACCCACCGATCGCCAGAATAGTGGCATAGACCACCAATTAGATCGACAATATCAATTTGCTATTGTAATCCGTTTTGGAGAATATTTTTCCGGATCGGCGACATGGAGGCCCACTCCATGTCGCCGCGCGAAAAACTTGGCCCCCGGCGAAAAATCAGCTCGCCTTGGGACGCCAGACGATATCACCGGTCGTAAGCTTCTTCGGCAGGATGCCGAGCCCGTAGAACTCATCGGCGAGCGACTGCTGATAGGCGGCAGCGGCATCGGTGATGGTCGAGACGCTGCCGAGGTCGGCGCCCTTGCGCGTCAATGTCACGCGCGTCACCTCAACCGGCACGCCGGTGATCTCGGAAAGCTCCTTCACCGTCGCGTCGAGATTGCTTTGTGCCGACTTGCCGACCTTGGCAAGCTCGTCGATCACGTCGACGATCACCTGCCCGTTGGCGTCGGTGAAATCACGGTTGGCGAGGAAGAAACTGTAGGAGTCGACGATGCCTTCGGCGGTCGTCAGGATACGCGTCTCCGGATCGGCTTCGGCAATCGCCAGATAAGGATCCCAGATCGACCAGGCATCGATGCTACCATTCTTGAAGGCGGCGGCGGCATCCGGCGGCGAAAGGTCGAGCTGCTCGACATCTTCGGGCTTCAGGCCCGCCTTACGCAAAACCTTGACGGTTACGTTATGGGCGCTAGAGCCGCGCTTGAAGGCGACCTTCTTACCCTTGAGGTCCTCAAGCGTCTTGATCGGCGAATCCTTGCGCACGACGATGGCCGAGGCTGCCGGGCTACCCTTGTAGAGACCGACATAATAGAGCTGCCCGCCGGCCGCTTGGGCAAAGAGCGGCGGCACATCGCCGGTCGCGCCGAAATCGAGGGCGCCGGCGCCCAGTGCTTCGAGCAGCGGCGGGCCGGAGGTGAATTCCGACCAGCCGACGGTAATGCCGCGATCGGCAAGCCGCTTCTCAAGTGCGCTGCGACGCTTGGCGAGCGCCAACACGCCGTTCTTCTGCCAGCCATACGGAACTCGCTGGCGGCAGCGCGTGCCGGCCTGACAGCTGGCAGAATTGCCGTGGCCGCGGCTGCTGCGAAAAGCCCGAGAGTTTGTCGACGTGAAATCATGACTTTCCCCTTTTTGATGGCGCCGAGCCTGTTTTCGGCTGGTCGACCTTTCAGCGATGAGTGTCATGATGATGAAATCTATAATTTATATCGACAATTTTATTTGCAAGATTCGGCCATTGCTGAAATTTTGCGGCCCGGATATCGCGGTTAAGCGGATTTTTTTCGCGCGTCCGCTTTGCCGGCTGCTATTCCACCCCGTCCCAGCCTTCGGCGGCCAGACGCTCACGGATGAAGGTTGGGCCGCCGGCAAGGCGCTTGGCAAGCAGGCTTGCGGGATCGACCATGCGCCAATAGGGCGTGAGCGTCGAAACCGGTTCGTCCTTTTCCAGCGCACCGAAGGACAGTTCGGCGATCGCACGCAAATGCCGCTGCACGGTCACCGGGCAACAGGCATCCGCCCCGTATTGGACAGCGAGACGGCGGCGGAGGACGCCGATGTCGGTAAGCACACCTTCCGGCGCTGATCGAATCTGCTCTACGACCATCTGCTGCGATGGAATGAGCATCGCCTGCGTTCCGCTGCGGCCTTTGCGCCGCGGCTTGATCGTCGGAATTTCGCTCATGTCACCCTCGGAACATAATGCCTTCTTCCCAATCTAGGGCTCGGCCGAACGGTGGCCAGCCTCCTATGCACCAATCGGAAACAAGTCCTTCTTCACGGGCTTTTCTGCTCCCACCGTTTCGGTTAATCCTCAAGCCTGCACTTGAGGAAAAGGATAGGACATATGGCTAAAGTCGCGTTCATCGGTCTCGGCGTCATGGGGTTTCCCATGGCAGGTCATCTGAAGACGAAGGGCGGCCACGATGTTACCGTCTACAATCGCACTGCCGAAAAAGCCGCCGCCTGGGCCGAGAAATTCTCCGGAAAATCCGCCCCTACCCCGGCAGAAGCTGCCACTGGGGCCGATTTCGTCTTCGTTTGCGTCGGCAATGACGAAGATCTCCGATCGGTGACATCGGGCGAGAACGGCGCCTTGCACGGTATGAAGCCAGGCTCGGTGCTGATCGACAACACCACCGCCAGCGCCGAGGTCGCCCGCGAACTTTATGCGGCGGCAAAGGAACGAGGCGTCGATTTCATCGATGCTCCCGTCTCCGGCGGCCAGGCCGGCGCTGAAAACGGCGTCCTGACCGTCATGTGCGGCGGCGACGAAGCCGTCTTCGAACGCGCCAGGCCTGTGATCGACGCCTATGCCCGCATGGTCGGTCTGATGGGGCCGGCAGGCTCGGGCCAGCTGACCAAGATGGTCAACCAGATCTGCATCGCCGGCCTCGTCCAGGGGCTTGCCGAAGCGCTGCATTTCGGCAAGCGCGCCGGCCTCGATATCGAAAAGGTCGTCGAGGTGATCTCCAAGGGCGCAGCCGGCTCCTGGCAGATGGAAAACCGCCACAAGACCATGAACGCCGGCAAATATGATTTCGGCTTTGCGGTCGACTGGATGCGCAAGGATCTCGGCATCGTGCTCACCGAAGCTCGCCGCAACGGCGCCAAGCTGCCTGTCACCGCCGTCGTCGACCAGTTTTATGGCGACGTTCAGGCGATGGGCGGCAATCGCTGGGACACATCCTCGCTGCTCGCCCGCCTCGAGAAATGATCGGCCCCTCCTCCGATGCGGCCGGATTGATCGCGCATCTCGAAACGCTGCGCTCGGAGGAGAATGTCGCCGCCATGGCGCGCTTTGGTATCGTCACCGGCCGCGCCCTTGGTATCTCCAATCCCGATATCAGGGCGGTCGCCAGACTGGCGAAGAAGGATCACGTCAGGGCGATGCAGCTCTGGCGAAGCGATATCCGCGAAGCCCGCCTGCTCGCCCTCTACACCGCCGAGCCGAAACGCTTGACGATGGAAGAGGCTCGAAATTGGGCCAATGATTTCGACTCATGGGAAATCGTCGATTGCGCCGCCGATCTCTTCGTCGAGGCTCGGCTGGATGACCTCGTCCGGGACTTCGCAGACGACGAGCGCGAATTCGTCCGACGCACCGCCTTCGCCATGATATCAGGTGCCGCCGTCCATCGAAAGAAGGAGCCCGATGCGGCCATCCTTGCCTGGTTGCCGCTGATCGAGGTCCATTCCGGCGATCCACGAAACTTCGTGCGCAAGGCGGTGAATTGGGCGCTGCGCAGCATCGGCAAGCGTAATCTCGCCTGCCATGCGCCGGCGTTGGCGCTCGCAACGACCCTGGCGGAGAGCTCTGATAAGACCGCCCGCTGGATCGGCAAGGATGCCGTCAGGGAATTGGCCGGCGAAAAGCTGCTGGCGCGGCTGAAATAAGGCAGAGGCCGGCTCCAAGGTGCCGCGCCTCTTCGTCAATGCTGCCTGGATTTCTCGACCAGGAAATCGATCAGCACGCGGACTGCCGGCGGCATGCCCTTGGCGGTCGTGAAGACGATGTAGAACTGGCTCTCCTCCGACTGCCATTCCGGCAGCACCCGCACCAGTTTGCCCGCCCGGAGATCGGCCTCGCAGGCACTCTCGAGCAAAAGCCCGAAGCCGAGGCCGGCACGGGCCGCGTCGAGGATGGCTGTCATGCTGCGGCAGGTAAGCCGCGGCTGATGCCGAATCACTCGTTTGACGTCATTTGGACCGATCAATTCCCAGGTATGGAACGACACCCATGACGTCATCGCCAACGTCGGCAGATCGGCGAGATCATCCACACCATTCAAGCTACCGGTACGCTCGACGAGCGCGGGACTTGCCACCAGGATACGCCTGATACGGTCGAGCTTGCGCATCGTCAGGCTCGTCTGCGTCTCCGGCTCGTTGGTCGCCCTCACCTCAAGGTCGATCCGTTCGTTGATGAGGTCGGCGCGCCGGTCGGAGCCGATGATCTGCAGCTTGATCTTCGGATAACGTTCCAGGAATTCGGGCAGGATCCCCCCGACCGAAATGTCGACGAGACCGAGCGGACAGGCCATCCGCACCACACCTTGCGGGTCGGACTGAGCCTCGCTGACGAGCGATTTGGCGCGATCGGCCTCCTGCAGGATGGTCTGGCATCTTTCGTAGAAAGCTTGGCCGATCTCTGTCACCCGGAAGTGACGGGTCGAGCGTTCTATAAGCCTTGCGCCAAGACCGTCCTCAAGCCGGCTGACCCGCCTGCTCAGTTTCGAACGCGGTATCTTGAGATCGCGACTTGCAGAAGCAAAACCGCCGCTGGAGACGACAGCGGCGAAATAATAATAATCGTTGAGATCATCCATAAGCACAATCTATCCGAGAGTAGGAATGAAGGCCAGCCCCTGCAAAGGTTGTACCCTCTCTCCAAAAAAGCTGTGATCACATTGTCGGCATTGGACTTTCTTTTCACGACATGTTGCGGCAAAGCCAACCAACGCCGAGCAGGACAGCAATCGACAGCCGTCTGTGCGGTATTTCTATCGGCTGAACCAGCTCATTTCAAAAATTGGAAAAACGGGGGCCTCGGGAAACAAGGCTGGCAGGATGCCGACCTGCGATACGCAACGCGCCGGTTCGGCTCACCTGAAAGGCCATCGTGATCGACGGCGTTGAAGACTGCACGCCAAAAACAATGCAAGGACGGTCCGGCAGGGAAGACCGGACACGTCCCCGTAGCTGATCGGAGGTCACTCGGATCAGAAACTGATTTAAGTGCTCCCGGTCCGAAGACCGGGAGCATCCACCAAGTGGATTAGAACGAACGCTGCAGACGGAAGTAGCCCGTCGTGGAGTCGTCGCCATCATCCGGATCGAGGTACTGAACCGAAGCCTTGGCGTAGAAGTTGTCGACGATCTGGTAATCAACCGTCAGACCGACCTTCCATGCATCGCCGAGACCGTCGAAGTCATCCGGAACAACCTTGGAACCGCCAAAGTAGTTGCCGTAGTACTGAACGGCCGGGGTGATCTTGAGCTTGTCGGTTGCCTTGATTGCGTATTCGGCAGCAACAGCCCATTCAGCCGTCGAGTAGTAGGAGTTCGGGCCGGTGGAGTATACGCCGGCGAGGCCGAGCGTGCCGGGACCGATGTCAACCGTACCCATTGCACGGACAGCACCGTCTTCATTGTCGACGTCGTAGCCGGCAGTGATCTGGTAGCTGAACGCACCGGCAGTGCCGCCGAGACCAACAGCAACGCCAACGTTGTTGGCTTCTTCACCAACCTTGTAAACGCCATCTTCCAGTTCGTCGACGCTGATGCCGGCGTAGAAGGTGCCGCTTTCATACTGATAGCGGATGGAGTTGTGGAGCGTTACAACCGAACCGATGTCGTCGGTTTCGCCGGAGAGACCATCGTCCCACCAGCTGTAGAAGAGACCGGCGCGGAAGCCCGCGACGTCGAGGTAAGCGGAGTCGAGAATAGCTTCCTGATCGGTGGCGTTGTCAGCATTGAACTGCATGACGATGACGCCGGTCAGCGGACCATACTCGGTGTCGCTCTTGGCCGTGAACTGAACCTGACCGCGGGTGACGGCATCCCAGTCCGAATCGCCGCCGACATCTTCGCCAACGTTGACCTGGAAACGGATGTAGCCTTCGATCTTGAGGCAGGTTTCGGTGCCCGGGATGTAGAAGTAGCCGGTGCCGTAAGCGTCGCAGACGCGAACATATTCAACCGGTTCCGGCTCAGCAGCAACAATAGCGTCAGCTGCAAGAACCGGCGTCGATGCAGCAAATGCTGCTGCTGATGCAAGCAAAACCATTCTGATGTTCATTTACCAATCCATTCCTTTGTCGATCGGGGCTGGCTTCCAATCGGGTAGTCGATTTGAAGCCGGCCCAGTTTGAACAGCCATCTCGGCGTGCGGATCGATCGAACCGCCAAACCGTCATCACATACAAGGCTTGATCAAGCAATTCTCGATACACGCCAGATGGGTTCCGTTGAGCAACTTTCCCTGAGGACGTGATTTTTATACAACAATTTCAATTAACTAGGAAGAAAACACACCAAACGGCTCCGCGACGGAAATCCTCCATCGCAAGCCGCAAACGCTACGCCCCATTTGTCAAATTCTCCACCGTTCGACCCCCGTCGAACACACTGGTGAAGCGCATAAACTCTACCGCCGGCCAATGAACACATACAAGGCAGCGGCTTAGAACATGGTGTTCTGAATTCGATACCAATGCGACGAAATAATGACATAACGCCCACTGATGAGATGGATAATAACTCCGCAATCCTTACCAGGCTATATATATTTTGCGGATTCCAGCACGATTTGGGCGTTTTTTGCTATTTTTGGGGGTTTTGTGCAGTCCGAAGCCACATTGTCTTACTCTTAGCTCTTACCGAGCGAGTATACTTAAATGTGGCGGGGCCTGCCTCAAGCAGGCCGCAATCGGCGTGCGATCGAGCATGTCGCGTGCGGTCTCGGACCGCACGACTCGCTTTGTTGCAACTTATCGCTTTCCCACGCGATCGGCGATCGCGCCGGGAGACTCAATCCTCGTTGGACTTGGCATTCTCGAGAATCATGTAGTCGAGCGGCAGTTGCGTCGAATACTTGATCTGCTCCATCGCGAAGGCCGATGAGACGTCGCGAATCTCGATCTTGGCGATCATCCGCTTATAAAAGGCGTCATAGGCGGCGATATCGGGCACGACGACTCGCAGGAGATAGTCGACATCGCCGCTCATCCGGTAGAATTCGACCACTTCGGGGAATTCGGCGACCACCTCGGAAAAGCGCCGCAACCATTCGATCGAATGGGTGGCAGTGCGAATCGACACGAAGACGGTGACCTTGGTGTTGACCTTCTCCGGATCGAGGATGGCGACTCGGCGCTTGATGACGCCGTCTTCTTCCATCTTCTGGATGCGCCGCCAGCATGGCGTCGTCGAGAGCCCCACTTTCTTGGCGAGATCGGCAACGGCAAGAGTCGAATCTTCTTGCAGAAGACGCAGTATTTTTCGGTCGAGGCGGTCCATGCGCACAACAGTCCTTTCGAATTATTTTCTTTGTATAACTCGATTCCGCGCGACGAAAAGAATTTTGTTTCAGGAAAGCAGCTTTTTCGTCCGATCCTGCAAGACCGGGAGCAATTCTTTCTCGAACCAGGGATTGCGCTTCAGCCACCCGCTGTTACGCCAGCTCGGATGCGGCAGCGGCAGCACCGTCGGCGATCGGCCGGACAGAAGACCGTCACGCCACGCCCGCACCGTCTCGGTCATATTGCCCCGCTTTTCACCCGTCATATGCCAGGCCTGCGCATATTGGCCGATGACCAGCACCAGTTCGATCTGCGGCATGGCCGAGATCACTCTTTGCCGCCAGAACGGCGCGCATTCGCGCCGCGGCGGCAGATCGGCACCCTTATCGTCGTAGCCAGGAAAACAGAAGCCCATACCAACGATGGCGAATCGGTCGCAGTCGTAGAAGCTTGCCCTGTCAACGCCGAGCCATGACCGCAGCCGGTCGCCGGAAGCATCGTCGAACGGCAGGCCGCTCTCATGCACCCGAAGTCCCGGCGCCTGTCCGGCGATCAGGATGCGCGCGCTCGACGAAATCACCGCCACCGGCCGCGGCTCGTGCGGCAGCCGGTATTCGGGCCCCTTCGCCGGCGTGTCACGACAGATTCGGCAGGACGCGATCTCCCGCCGCAACGTCTCCAGCGTGGCTTCATCGTTCATGGCTTCACTCCCATCCGGAAATCTGCCCGATGAAGCGCAGGACGCCGTCGAAACCGGAACTGTGGCGCGCATGGTCGCGCACATCGCGCGGCCGCTCGAAGGTCCCGGCCCAGAGGCCCGCCTTCCGAGCCTTCGCCTCGGCCTCTTCTTTAGCATAACCGCCATAGGAGATGGCCATGCCCCGCCGCACCATGGCGGCATTGATGTCACCGTCCGCTTCGCTCCGGCAGACGACGAGCAGCCTGTCGTAGCGGTCGCGCCGGCTGCCCTGGCACAGCGTTCCGGATGCCAGCATCATGTCCTGCAGCGCCTCGCGCGCCGACCGGCCGCAGGCCCAAGCCTTCCCTGCCCGCTGGCAGCTCTGATTGAGTTCCGGCGCATCGATGCCTTCGAGGCGCAAACGTTCGGCTCCCAATGTCAGACTGTCACCGTCGGCCGCGTGGAAAGCACCCATATGCTCGATCTTTGCTGCGTCGTTGAGCTTGGCGGCGATCAGCGCCACGAGCACCAGCAGGGCAAAAGCGGTCACGCCGTCGCGAATCAGGCGCAGACCCCGTGTCACGCTTTTGCCTCCTTAAAAAACAAATCCTTGGCAAAGATGGCAAACATCTTCTTAAGAATTGCCGGTTAAGCTCTTATCCACCCTGGGATGAAGTTTCAACGTGCACATGAGTACCGGCGTAAGCACATCGACCGACAAGATCATCGTCGACAGGTCGCGCAGCCACCGCAACAAGGCCGTTTCCAAGGCCGTGCGGCAAACGCGCGAACGTCTTCAGTCCGGTCATGCGTCCAATTCCTCCTTCGACCGTGACGTGCTCAAGATGTATGTGACGTCGATGCTGCAGGGCGCGACGATCATGCCGCTGTTTGTTGTCATCATCACCGCGCTTGGCGTCTATTTCACCCAGAACACCCAATTGCTCTTCTGGGCGCTGCTGACGCTCACCTGTCACACCGGCAATATCCTGCTCGCACGGCGCGCGCGCCGGCAGGAAATCACCCCCGAGAGCGCCCGCAAATGGCGCCGCATGCTGCTGCTCGGCCAGTTCCTTCTCGGCTGCTGCTGGGCCGTCTTCGCCCTGCAGGGCTGCGACACTTGCGAGCCGTCGAGCTTCATTCTTTATAAGGGCGCCACGCTGCTGATCGCGCTCTCCGTCACGGCGATGTCGAACTTCATGCTGACGCCTGCCGTGCTCGCCGCCTTCTCGCCGGCGGTCCTGGCGCTCGCCGCCAAGAGCGGCCTGTCGCGCGACTTCCTCGAAATCAGCCTGACGGGGCTCTTCACCACCACTCTCGTCTTCTTCAACTATATCAGCGACCGGCTCTTCAAGTCGAACCTCAGGATCCTCTCCTACCAGTCTGAAAAGGACGACCTGATCGCCGAGCTCGAGGTGGCGAAATCGATGTCGGACGAGGCTCGCCGCCGCGCCGAAGAGGCGAACCTCGCCAAGTCCCGCTTCCTTGCCTCCATGTCGCACGAGCTGAGGACCCCACTCAACGCCATCCTCGGATTCTCAGAGGTGATGTCGGCCGAAGTCATGGGACCGCTCGCCAATCCGACCTACAAGGAATATGCCGGCGATATCCACCGCTCCGGCCAGCATCTGCTCGATCTGATCAACGAGATTCTCGACCTGTCGCGCATCGAAGCCGGCAAATACGAGCTGAGCGAGGAGGCGATCTCGCTTCTCGATATCACCGAAGATTGCATCGGCATGGTCCAGCTGCGCGCCCGCGGCAAGAATATTGCCATTTCGGACCAGTTCGAGCGGCAGCTGCCGGCCATCTGGGCGGATGAAAAATCGATGCGCCAGGTGGTGCTCAACCTTCTCTCCAATGCCGTCAAATTCACGCCGCAGGGTGGCGAGATCCATGTCAAGGTCGGCTGGACGGCCGGCGGCGGTCAGTACATCTCGATCAAGGACAACGGCCCCGGCATTCCGGAAGAAGAGATCCCCGTCGTCCTGTCGGCCTTCGGCCAGGGCTCGATTGCCATCAAGAGCGCCGAACAGGGTACCGGTCTCGGCCTGCCGATCGTCCAGGCGATCCTTGCCAAGCATGACGGACAGTTCCTGCTGAAATCGAAGCTGCGCGAGGGCACCGAGGTCATCGCCATCCTGCCCGCCAAACGCGTGCTTCAGAGCCTGCCAGCCGTCGAGGAGGCCCAGGCCGTCGCGCGCAAGCGCAAGAGTTTTGCCTGAATCAGCTAAAGAATAGGTGCTTGCCGAGAACGAAGCCGAGATAGAGGCAGCAGGCGGCGATCATGCAGCTTACCGCGAAAGAGCCGAGATCCTTGGCATGTTTGCCGACGATGGAAATCTCCGGCGAAATCCGGTCGATCACCTCTTCGACGGCGGTATTCATCGCCTCCATCGAAAAGAGTGCGAGAAACAGAAGCACCGCGACGACGATCTCGCCGACACTTGCACCAACGAGCGCCAGCGCTGTGATCGAAACGACGAAGAAACCAAGCTCCTGGCGGAAGGCCGCCTCTTTCAGCACCCGCAGGAAGCCCGCCCAGGAGTAGCTGGCCGCGGCGAAAAAATGCCGAAATCCGGTCTCTTTCGTCACCGCAGGCTTCGTCAAGACACCCTCTCCTCTTGCCGTTGCGTCACAGACCCGGGAAAGCTTGCCGTCTCCCCTTCGATGAGCGAATACGCAAATACCGAATCCCCTTGGGCGGCGCAAGCAAAGGCGGGCGGATCGGCCGCGCCGACCGCGGGATCGGCGGCACCGGCCGCGGCCTCAATGCTTGTTGGTCACACCCGCCTGGGCGAAGGTCGCCATGCCGGAATGGCAGGCGGCGGCCGCCTTGACGATACCGGCGGCGAGCGCCGCACCGGTGCCTTCGCCGAGCCGCATGCCAAGCGCCAGAAGCGGCGTTTTGCCGAGCATCTCAATTGCGCGCAGATGTCCTGGCTCGCCGGAGACATGGCCGATCAGGCAATGATCGAGTGCGGACGGATTGGCGGCCTTCAGGATCGCTGCCGCCGCGGTTGCGACATAACCGTCGATCAGCACGGGAATGCGCTCCATGCGGGCGGCAAGAATGGCGCCGGCCATCGCCGCGATCTCGCGGCCGCCGAGCCGGCGCATGATCTCCAGCGGATCATCGAGATGGTCGCTATGCAACGCCACCGCCTTTTCCACCGCCGCGATCTTGCGCTCCAGCATCTCGCCTTCCGAACCGGTGCCGGGTCCCACCCAGTCGCGTGCCGAACCGCCGTAAAGCGCATAATTGATCGCCGCCGCAATCGTCGTATTGCCGATCCCCATCTCGCCGATGCAGAGCAGGTCGGTGCCGCCGGCGATCGCCTCCATGCCGAAGGCCATGGTCGCGGCGCAATCGCGCTCGGAAAGTGCGGCCTCTTCGGTGATGTCTCCGGTGGGATAATCGAGCGCCAGATCGAAGACTTTCAGCCCGAGATCATAGGCAACGCAGATCTGGTTGATCGCAGCCCCCCCGGCGGCAAAATTCTCGACCATCTGCTGCGTCACCGCGGGCGGAAAGGGCGTGATGCCCTGTCTGGTGACGCCGTGATTGCCGGCAAAGATCGCCACCAGCGGCCGGTTGACGGCAGGTGTGCGGCCCGTCCAGGCGGCAAGCCAGAAGGCGATCTCCTCAAGCCGTCCAAGCGCGCCCGGCGGCTTGGTCAGTTGCGCGTCGCGTTCGCGCGCCGCCACCAGCGCGCGGGCATCCGGGCCTGGCAGGTCACGAAGCAGGGTACGGAAATCGTCGAACGGCAGGCCTGAAACGCTCATCTGTGCGGTTTTCCTATGAATCCGGTATTCTTGTCTTTTCCACGCAAATCAGCTTCCTTGCGGGTGGCAACTCTCTTAAAGCGGGCGGACGAGGCGAACAACTCCAAAAGCGCCGCCGCGACCATAAGCCGAAACCTCCGGCAGAACGAAGCAGAATGAAGATCAAGGACCATGCGGTCGACACCGCCCGCGCCGTCGCCTTCCTCAGCCGCATTCCGATGCCGCAATCGCTGTTCAAAGGCTATGACGGCAGGCTCGGCCGGCTGGTGCGCGCCTTTCCCTTCGCCGGCCTGGTCATCGGCTTCGCCCCCGGGCTCGCCCTCCTCCTGCTTTTGGCGCTCAGGGCCGACCCGCTGATGGCAGCTCTGATCGCGCTTTCCGTCCAGGCTCTCGTCACCGGTGCGCTGCACGAGGACGGCCTGGCCGATACGGCCGATGGCATCGGCGGCGGCAAGAGCCGCGAGCAGAGCCTCCTCATCATGAAGGACAGCCGGATCGGCACCTATGGCGCGATAGCATTGATCCTGTCTTTCGCGATCCGCGCAGCCGCGCTTGCCGCCATCGCCCGACATTCCTCGCCGCTCGCTGCCGCCCTTGCCATTCTCGCCGTCGCGGCACTGAGCCGCGGCGCCATCACCTGGCACTGGCAGCGGCTGGCACCGGCAAAGGCCGATGGCGTGGCTGCCTCGACCGGCCAGCCGGACGAGGCGGCGATGCAGTTTGCGCTCGCCGCGGCCGGCCTCGTCGCAGCGCTTCTGATCTGGCCTGCCTTCGGCCTGAGGCCGCTGGTCGCAAGCCTGCTCGCCACCGGGATCGCAGGGCTTTCCTTCACCGTTTTCATCCGCCGCAAGCTTGCCGGCCACACCGGCGATACGCTCGGCGCAACCCAGCAAATTTGCGAGATCGCCACCCTTTGCGCTCTTGCCACCGCTCTTTGAAACTCCGATATATCGCTCATGCAAACACCCTGCATTCAAGTCTGCTCCATGGAGCCCTCCGCCGGATTTTGCGCCGGCTGCGGCCGGACTCTTCAGGAGATTGGCAGCTGGATGACCTACTCCGACGCCGAGCGAAGACGGATCATGGCGCTGCTGCCGGCAAGGCTTGCAGGCATCGCCGCGGTGCCGAACCATATGGAAACAAGCCTCGCCAGTCGGTCGGAGCGGCCTTTATGATCCGTTTGACCGTCTTCCTCGTCGTGATCGGCATCGGCCTTGCCGTGTTGATCGTCAACAATGACAGCGGCCATATCCTCGGCCTGCAGAGCGACGACTTCGGCCGCGTCGTCTATCTGTTGCCGATCGCGCTGATGCTGTCGGCCGGCATCTGGGCCAGCCGGCGCAGTGTCGGCGAAACGATGCGCCAGATGATGATCTGGCTGGTCATCATCCTGGCGCTCGCGACCGTCTATCTCTATCGCCAGGAGGCGCTCGGCGTCGGCAACAGGCTGCTCGCCGGCCTCGTTCCCGGCCACGCCGTCGTCGTCACGACAAGCGAGGGCGGCCAGGAGATCATCCTGCACAAGCTGCTGAACGGCCATTTCGAAGCCGATGTCGCTGTCAACGGCCAGACGATCCAGATGCTCGTCGACACCGGCGCCAGCATGGTGGCGCTGTCGCGCGAAGATGCCGAGCGGATCGGCATCGATCTCTCCGGCCTCACCTATTCCATGACCGTCATGACCGCCAACGGCCGCGGCCGCGCAGCACCCGTCACGCTCGACCAGGTGGCGATCGGCCCGATCGTCCGCAACAATGTCGCAGCCAGCGTCGCCGAGGACGGCCGGCTCGACCAGAGCCTGCTCGGCATGAGCTTCCTGGAAACGCTGGGTTCCCTGCAGATGCAGACCGATGAACTGCGCATGCGCGATTGAACCCGGCGCCGAGGCGCTCACGATCCGTTGTCAGCCGTTCGCCGATCGACGAGTGCCGCGAAAAGCGCTGCCGACAATGCGAGCGAAGCCGATATCATCAACAGGCCGAATAGCGTGTGAACCGCGCCCGGCCCACCGAGAAACAGCCCGGCGACCGAGGCGATGAGTGCTCCGCCGCCAATCGACATCGCGGCAGCAAGGCCCGCGGCGGTGCCTGCGAGATTGCCGCGCACGGACATCACACCCAGATTGGCGGCGGGAAAGGTCAATCCGTTGCCGATGCCGATGAATATGCAGGGTCCGAAGAACGCAAGCACGTGGGTGGCGCCCGACATCGAGAAGATAAGCCCAAACAATAGACCCATACACGTCACCAGGCGCGCAATGACAAGGGTCGTGCCCGGCGAGTTCCTGGTGAAGCGGCCGGCGAGATAGCTGCCCAGAATGAACCCCGCAGGGATCATTCCCATGTAGAAGCCGAGCTTTGCGCTTGATCCGCCGAGCGACTCGCCAACGGCCGACGATGCTCCTCCCAGGAAAATATAGAGAGTGCCCGTCGAACAGGCCATGCACAGCGCATAGGCCCAGAACCGTGCCGAACCCAGAAGCTGCCCATAGGAGGCGAGATGGTTGCCTCTCGATCTCGATTTGTGTTCGGCGGTCTCCTTGAGCTCGCGCATGGAGATCGCGAGGATGGCGGCCCCGAGCAGCGCAAGGGCGACGAAAATCGACCGCCATCCGAACAACTCGTCCAAAGCTCCGCCGAAGGTGGGACCCAGCATGGGAGCAATTGCCCATCCCATGGCGGCGTAACCAATTCTGTTGGCGGCCTGACCTTCGCCCGCCGTCTCCTTGATGACGACGAGGGCGACACAAAAACATGCGGCGATGGACGCTTGCATGGCGCGAAACAGAAGGAAGATGCCGATATTTGGAGCAAGGGCGCAACCGACGGAGGCGACGATGAAAATGGCGACGGCGATCAGTGCGACCGGTCTGCGCCCATATCGATCCGACATTGCGCCTGCGACGATCTCTGTCAGCGCGTTGACGATCGCATAGCCCGCAACCGACAGATTGACGAGCGCGAAATCGGCTTGGAACGTGGCTGCGATGTTCGGCAGCGCCGGCAGATATATGTTCACCGGCAATACCGAAAGCGCCGTGAGCAGGAGGAGGATCGTGCGCCGGGGCGCCGCCGCGGTCGATGTCGCAACCGTCGTGTCGGTCATGCGGCTGCTGGAGTTCTGAACAGCATTGTCGCGAGTCATGGTCTTGCCCGTCTTGTCAGCGAGATGTCGTGGGAAATCTGACGAGGCGCAGCCAAATTCAGGGCATAAAAAAAGCCCCGTCAGGAGCTCGATTCCGCGCATGGGGCTGTTTGCCGGATGGTTACACCATCCTGCCCATGCGCTCTATCACTACGACAAGAACCATTGCGATCTTCATGGCCGCTACAGCTAGAGAGAAATTCGCACTCCGTCAATGTGCCGCTTTTTGACGGGCGGAGCGGCTTTACGGCAGCGTTCGGATCTGTCAGCTTCAAGCGCAACAACAAGACCACAAAGAGCAAAAAGAAACTTCCTCTGCATAGTTCCTGAAATCGGAATCGATTTCAGGAACTATGCAGCAATTCAAAGTGCTACAGCGTCCTTTGCGCGTCTGAAAGACGCGCGGCGCTGTAGTCTGGTGGCACCGCATGTTCGACCGGCCTTCGCCTTGGGCGAGGCCTTAATCCATGGGTGCGACAGGAGTTTCGCGATGAATTCACTTTGGCCGATCGTCATCGGCGGGGTTCTGCCGGCTTTCTTCTGGGGCATCACTGCCATCTTCCAGAAACAGAGCGCCACATCAGCCACCGGCTCCGCCGTCTATCTGATCGCCTTTGGCGCTGTCTGCGCACTCGCCGGTCTGCTCGCCGCGCTGATCTGGCGCCCTGCCCCCTGGACTGCCGAGGGTCTCGGTTTTGCCGCCATCGCGGGCGCCTGCTTTGCCGTCGGCACCGGCCTCATCAGCTTTGCGCTTTTTGCTTATGGCGTCCCGGTTTCGAAACTCGCTCCGATCTGGAGCTGCAACGTGCTGGTGACGCTGGCAATCGGCGCCGTCATTCTCGGTGAAGCCTCCGAGGTCAACATAATGAGGCTCGCCGCCGGTACCGTCCTGATCATCTCAGGCGCTCTGCTCGTCAGCAGCGCCTGAGATGAAGCGGGCGCAACACGCAGCAGGAAAGACAAGCCTTCGTCGCCAAATGCACCTGCATTGCAGCACGTTCTGCTTTGTTGATATCCTGCGTCAAGGCGCCTCCACGCGTCGTACGGAGCCAACATGAACCTGCGACAATTGAAGACATTCCTTGCGGTGATCCGGCACGAAAATCTGACGCGCGCCGCCGCCGAGGTCAATCTCGCTCAGTCGAGCCTCAGCGACCAGATACAGGCTCTGGAAGAGGAATTGGGCGCAGAGCTCTTCCTCCGCTCCCGGCAGGGCGTGGTCCCGACACCGGCGGGCGCGGTCCTCAAGGCCTATGCCGAAGAGATACTGGCGCTGAACGACGAGGCGAAGGCCGCCGTCAGTGCTGCAGCCGGCAGCGCTGGACAGTCCATCACCTTGGGTACGCTCGAAACCATCGCCGCCGAAAGGCTGGCGCCGTGGCTATCACTCTTTCGCAAGAAGAACCCAGACGTCGGCCTCAAGCTCAAGGTCGGCGGCAGCGGCGAATTGGTTGAGCAGTTGCAGCAGGGCTCGATCGATGTCGCCTTCACCTTCGATCGCGGGCATCAGGACGAACGCTTCTTGACGCGCCGCATCTGCAGCGAACAGTTGGCGCTGATTGCCGGCCGCGATTTGCAAGCCCGACCACCCGCAAGCCTCGCCGCACTGAAGAACGCGCCCTTCGTCGCCACCGAAACCGGCTGCGTCTACCGTCACCTGTTCGAGACCGCCTTTGCCGACGCCGGCATCGCCACGCCACCGATCGTCACTGAGGCCGACAGCATCGCCACGATCATCCGCCTCGTTGCATCCGGCACTGGTTACGGCCTTGTGCCACGCCTTGCGCTCGGCCATGCGGCAACACGCGACGACGTCGTCGAACTGCCATGGCCGGGCAATCCACCTGCCGCTTCGCTGATCATGGTGTGGCGCCGCCGGCGCGTTCAGCCGCCGGCGCTTTCTCTCTTGCTGGCATCAGCGTCCGACAACCTTCAGCCCCTCAAACCAGCCGATGTCCGCCTTCAACGTGCAGGATAGTGCCTGTGGTGAAGCCGTTGCCGATCAGGAAGCGGATCGCATCGGCAATATCCGCGGGCCTGCCGACACGCCCGGCTGGCAGGCGTTGTGCCATGGCCTCAAGCGTCGCCTGCTTGGCGTCGCCGGCAACCAAGCTCCAAATCGGCGTGTCCACCCATCCCGGCGACACGGCGTTGACGCGGATCGGCGCCAGCTCGATCGCCAACGCCCTGACCAGGCCTTCGAGCGCAGCGTTAACCGCAGCGACGACCGATCCCCGCGCCGCCGGCCGATAGGCCGCAACGCCCGATGTATAAGTAATAGATCCTGATAGCGGCAGGAGCGGCGCACCGTATTTCGCCAGCAGCAACGGCCCATAGAACTTGCTCTCGACCACACGTTGTGCCGCCGCAAGTTCGATCGACGGCAGCAACTGGTAGGCGCCTTCGATGTCAGCGGCGGTGCTGACGATATGGTCAACGGGATCGCTATTGCGGAAAAGCGCCGCGACCTCTTCCTCTCGCGATATATCGACGGCAAGCGTCGCCAATCCAGGGTGATCGCCGAGATCGCGCCGCGCCGCCGCAAGCCTGTCGGCGCTACGTCCCGCGATCGTCACCGACGCTCCCTCCTCAAGTAGGCGTGCAGCAAGCGCCAGTCCCATGCCGGAACTGCCGCCAACAATAATGATCTTCGCGCCTTCGATCCTGATATCCGTCATCTGCCGTCTCCTTCTTGGCTGACCAGCAGATGCCCCAGGCCAAAACGGAAGAAAAACGGAAGAAATCGATGACATCATCGAAAAATCCGATGATGTCATTCAGGAAAACGGTCAGTTGCGCAGCCGATACCCCGTCTTGAATATCCAGGCGAGCGTTCCCAGGCAGATGCCCAAGAAGGCCGTGATCATCGCCAGGCTGATCGCCGGATTGACATCGGCGATCCCGTAAAAGCTCCAGCGGAAACCGCTGACGAGATAGAGCACCGGGTTGAGGTGGCTGACCGCCTGCCAGAAAGGCGGCAGCATGCTGACCGAATAGAAGCTGCCGCCGAGGAAGGTGAGCGGCGGCACGACCAGCATGGGAATAAGGTTCAGCTGTTCGAAATTGCCGGCCCAGATGCCGATCATGAAGCCGAACAGGCTGAAGGTGATCGCCGTCAGTAGGAAGAACAGGATCATCATGAAGGGATGCTCGATCCTGACGTCGACGAAAAGATTGGCGGTCAGGAGGATAATGAAGCCGATAATCATTCCCTTGGTTGCCGCCGCCCCGACATAACCGAGCAAAATCTCGGTCATCGCCACCGGCGCCGAAAGCACCTCGTAGATCGTGCCGGTGAATTTCGGGAAATAGATGCCGAAGGAGCCGTTGCTGATGCACTGGCCGAGCAACGTCAGCATGATCAGGCCGGGGGTGATGAAGGCGCCGTAGGACACGCCCTCCACCTCCTGGATGCGCGAGCCGACCGCGGCGCCGAAGACGATGAAATAAAGAGATGTCGAGATCACGGGCGAGATGACGCTCTGCAGCAGGGTGCGGCGCGTGCGCGCCATCTCGAAGAAATAGATCGATTTGACGGCCTCGACGTTCATTTGTCCGCTCCCACCAGCGCCACGAAGATGTCCTCAAGCGAGCTTTGCCGCGTCGAGAGATCCTTGAAATGGATATTGTTCTCGCCGAGCCGGGTCAGCAGTGCCGCGATACTTTCCTGCTCGTTGTCAGTGTCGAAATCATAAGTCAGCCGGTTGCCGTCAGCCTCCAGCGTCAATCCATTGCCGGCAAAACAATCCGGCAGCCGGTCGAGCCGTTCAGTGAGATCGAGGATGAGCTGCTTACGACCGAGCTTGGCCATCAGCGCCGCCTTGTCCTCGACGAGCAGCAGTTCGCCGCCGTTGATGACGCCGACGCGGTCGGCAATTTCCTCGGCCTCTTCGATATAATGCGTGGTCAGGATGATGGTGACGCCGGAGGCCCGAAGCTCTTCGACGACATGCCACATGTCCTTGCGCAGCGTCACGTCGACGCCGGCGGTCGGCTCGTCGAGGAAAAGAATATCCGGCTCATGCGAGAGAGCCTTGGCGATCAGCACTCGCCGCTTCATGCCGCCGGAGAGCTGGCGCAGCATATTGTCCTTCTTGTCCCAGAGCGAGAGTGCGCGCAGCACTCTCTCGATGTGAGCAGGATTGGCTTTCTTGCCGTGCAGACCGCGCGAAAAGCTGACGGTATTGAACACCGTCTCGAACTGATCGGTGGTCAGTTCCTGCGGCACCAGCCCGATCATTCCGCGGGTGGCGCGAAAATCCTTCACGACATCGTGGCCGGCGACCAACACCCGGCCGCCGCTCGGATTGGCGATGCCGCAGATAATCGAGATCAGCGTCGTCTTGCCCGCGCCGTTTGGCCCGAGCAGCGCCAGGATCTCACCCTTTTCGACGTCGAGATTGATGCCCTTCAGGGCCTCGAACCCATTGGCGTAGGTCTTGGTGAGGTTCTGAACGGAAATGATGGGGGCCATGCGGAACTCTTGAGGATTCTCGGAAGTTACTCGGCCGCTATATAGTCCCTTTGTAACGCTTTAACATCCTTAAGCGCTGAACACTGCATTCGCGCACTGCTAACATAGTTGGCCCGCTAGCGTAGGCGCCCACTAACACAGGGCGCCCGCTGACATTGTCAATCCGCTGGCGCGGGCGGGGTAGTTGGCATCGGGCTTCGTGACGAACCGCCCCTCGCGAAAAGAAAGGCAGCGGCCGGGCTCAGATGTCATCATCCGGTGATATTCATGCCCGATAAGAGAGTCGAGGCCAGCACCGGCATCCGCCCCCGCCGCCCATCCCTTTGCGGAGCCGTCTCCGGGCGTTCTCGTTGCGCCTCTTTTTGGCTGCCTCGGCATGTAGTGAAAGTTATTGTTCAGTTACGAAGTGCTTGGAACCGGCCAGTATCCCTGTCCAGCCGTGTTCGTCTTAAGCCGGCCCTGCGCCGGCTTTCTTTTTGTGGGTTATCCGTTGTTGCCCCTCGCTGGCGATCGGCGCATTCGGTCCTATCGTCGCTCGCCCTTACAACTCGTCATAAACAAACCAGTCGAAATCAGCAGTCTTCGCCCGGCCTGACGTATCGAAGGCAAATACGCCGGCGAATGCACCGGTGAAGGAGCCATGTTCGCCGCGTCCGCCCTCGTCGGAAATCACACCGGCGTCGAGGACCGGGCCGATCGGCTGCCATGCGCCCTTGCCTTCGGTCTGCCAGAAGAACTGCAGGTCGTTCTCGCGGATTTCCATGGCGAGCTGGACGCGGCCCTCGGCGGCAATCGAAACGCCGCTTTCGGCGGGAAAACTCAGCCGTCCGTTCGGGTAGTCGCCGTTGCAGGAGAGGATCGTCACGCAGCGGCCGAGTGTTTCGTGCAGCGTCACGGCAACGGCGTGGAACTTGTGCCGGTTGTAGTAATGCGTCAGCCCCGCCACCTGCTGATAGGTGTCGGGCGAGAACTCGATCACGGTCTCGGCGCGGAAACTGTGGTGTTCCTGCCGGCGGGCGATCAGCGACTGTTCGAACCAGGAACCGATGCTTTCGCGCGCAATCAGGCGCAAATGGCCGGGACGATCCGTCAGGTTGAAGATGCGCTCGGGCTGGGGCGTGCGCAGCCACTGAAAATCGGCAGGCAGCGTGCCGCCGTCGAAGCTGTATTCGCTGCGCATCGGCTTTTCCACAGGCGTCGCGCCGAAGAGACCGGGTACATCGACATCAGGTACGCTGGTACCATTTTCGAGATAAAGCCAGTCATCGTCGCGCCAGACGCATTTCTGCAGGCTTGTCTCTCGCCCCAGTGTGCATCGCCGTTTCGGCGGCAGCGGCCGGCCGCAGAGATGGGTGTGGTAGGCCTCGCCGTCGGGCGTCTCGACATACTGCCCGTGCCCTGCCCGCTGCAGCACCGCGCCCGGGTGGTCCTTGGAGGTGATCAGGTGCATGTTCGGGTGCATCTGATAGGGTCCGTCGATATCACGCGACCGCGCCATGGTGACGGCATGGTCGTAGCCGGTGCCGCCCTCGGCGGTCGTCAGATAATACCAGCCGTTGCGTTTGAAGAGATGCGGGCCTTCGACGAGGCCGAGCGGGCTGCCGGCGAAGATGTTCTTGATCGGCCCCTTCAACGCCTTTGTCGCCGAATCCCATTCCTGCAGCAGAATACCGTCGAAGGCCGGTGACTTCGGCGAGCCGCCGTAGCTTTCGGTGCGATGGTTCCACTGCATGTTGACGAACCACTTGCGGCCGTCATCGTCGTGAAACAGCGAGGGATCGAAGCCGGAGGAATTGACATAGACGGGGTCGGACCATTCGGCCTCGATCGAGGGTGCGGTGACGATGTAGTTCGGCGCGTCCTTGAAGCTGCCGTCGAAGCGCTTGACGTCGGTATAAACAAGCCAGAACTGCCCGTCGGCATAGGAAAGACACGGCGCCCAGATGCCGCAGCTATCGGGATTGCCGCGCATGTCGAGTTGCGACCTGCGTTCCAGCGGCCGGCGCACCAACGTCCAGTTCACCAGGTCGCGCGAATGGTGGATCTGCACGCCGGGATACCATTCGAAGGTCGAGGTGGCGATGTAATAATCCGCGCCGACGCGGCAGATCGACGGATCGGGGTTGAACCCCGGCAGGATGGGATTGCGGATCATGGACGGTCTCCTCCGAGCATCGGTGCTATTTGCTGCACGTACATCAGATCATAGCAGAAAAGAGCCCGGAAGAGTTTCCTCCCCGGGCCCGGCTTGATTTATGCGCGTTCGGCCGACTTGGCCCAGAGGTTGATGTCGGCCTCGCGGGCGTAGACGTCGATCTCGGCAAGTTCCTCTACGGTGAATTCGAGATTGTCGAGCGCCTTGACGCAATCGACGATCTGCGAGGAGCGGCTGGCGCCGATCAGCGCCGAGGTCACGCGGCCGCCGCGCAGCACCCAGGCGATCGCCATCTGCGCCAGCGTCTGGCCGCGCTTTTCGGCGATCCCGTTGAGCTTGCGGATATTGTCGATGATCGAAGGGCGGATGAAATCGCGCTTGAGGAAGTGGTTCTGCGCCGCGCGGCTGTCTTCCGGAATGCCGCCGAGATATTTCGTCGACAGCATGCCCTGGGCAAGCGGCGAGAAGACGATCGAACCCATGCCGACCTCATCCAGCGTATCGAGCAGCTTGTCGTCTTCGACCCAGCGATTGAGCATCGAATAGCTCGGCTGGTGGATCAGGCACGGCGTGCCGAGCTCCTGCAGGATCTTTGCGGCTTCGCGCGAGCGCTGCGAATTATAGGAGGAAATGCCGACATAGAGCGCCCGGCCGGAGCGGACGATATGGTCGAGCGCGCCGCAGGTCTCTTCCAGCGGCGTCTCCGGATCGAAGCGATGCGAATAGAAGATGTCTACATAGTCGAGGCCCATGCGCTTCAGGCTCTGGTCGCAGGAGGCGATCAGGTACTTTCGGCTGCCCCATTCGCCATAGGGTCCGGGCCACATGTCATAACCGGCCTTCGACGAGATGATCAGCTCGTCACGAAGCCCGGCAAATTCGGTGCGCAGGATCTCGCCGAAGGCGGTCTCGGCGCTGCCGGGCGGCGGGCCGTAATTGTTGGCGAGGTCGAAATGGGTGATGCCGAGGTCGAAGGCCGTGCGGCACATGTCGATCTTGCGGTCATGCGACGTGTCGCCGCCGAAATTGTGCCAGAGGCCGAGCGAGACGGCCGGCAGCTTCAGGCCGGAACGGCCCGTGCGATTATATTTCATTTTCGAATAGCGGTCTGCGGCTGGTTGCCAGCTCATGATCCCAATCCTTTAAAAGCAATTCCTGGAAAAGTATGCAGCCTTTTTCCCAGGAATCGCGCGTAACAAACGATCGAAGTAAAAAGGCGCGGGCCTATCGCCCGCGCCGACAATAGAGCTTCGCAGACCTACTTCAAGAGCGCCTGTGCTTCTTCGATACCGAGGGCGGCCGGCTGCGTGCAGGTTGTCGTCAGGTCGATGAAACGGCCCTCCTCGCCCGATTTCAGGATCGAGGTCATGACGTCGACGCCGTGCAGCGTGCGGTCGAGCGAGCAGCGCGCATCGCGCCCTTCGATCAGCGCCGACACCATGTCGGCAAGGCCGGCGGTGCGGTAGTTGGCGCGCGCGCCGTTCGGGTTTTCCTGGTTGATCTTGCCGAACGGATGCTCCCAAGCCTCCAGCGGCTTGATGTCCTTGTCGCGGCCGCTGGCCTCGACGACGCCGCCGAAGAAGTTCGGGTCCGGTACGTAGAGCGAGCCATCGGTGCCGTAGAGCTCCATATTGGCATGGCGGTGAGACCACACGTCCCAGCTCGCCGTCAGCGTCACCGTGGCGCCGTTGACGAATTCGAGCAGCGCCTGGATCGTCGTCGGGGTCTTGACCGGGATGATCTCGCCATTGCGCGGCTCGCTGGTGATCGTGCGGGTCGGCGACGCCATCGAGGTCATGCCGCCGACGCGTTTCACCGGGCCGATCAGATTGATCAGATTGGCGATGTAATAGGGGCCGAGATCAAGGATCGGGCCGCCGCCCGGCAGAAAGAAGAAATCCGGGTTCGGATGCCACATCTCCATGCCGGGGCTCATGACGTAGCAGGCGCCCGAAGTCACCCGGCCGATGCCGCCGTCGTCGATGAACTTGCGGGCGAGTTGGTGGGCGCCGCCGAGGAAGGTGTCGGGCGCGCAGCCGACGGCAAGCTTCTTCTCCTTGGCGATGCGCCGAAGCTCCTCGCCCTCTTCGAGCGAAAGCACTAGGGGCTTTTCCGAATAGACGTGTTTCCCAGCCTCGAGGATCGCCTTCGACACCCGGAAATGAGCATCCGGGATCGTCAGGTTGACGACGACGTCGATCTCGTCATTGGCGAGAAGCGCGTCGATCGTCTGCGCCTTGACGCCGTATTCCTTGGCGCGCGCCTCGGCGGCCTGCACGTTGATATCGGCGCAGGCCAGCACCTTCAGCCCCTTGAAGAGCGGCGCCAGTGAAAAGTAGGTGGTGGAGATGTTGCCGCATCCAATGATGCCGACGCCAAGTTCCCTGGTCATGATGTGCCTCAATAAGTCTGAAAGGATGCAATCGAGCGGCTGATGTTGCGGTCGATATCCTTGGGGTTGTCATGTTCTACGACGAAGTGTTTCGCCCTTGTGGCACGCAGCGCCGTGATCAGCTTCGCCCACTCGACCTTGCCATGCCCGACATCGGCCCAGCCGTCCTCATCCGTCGCTTCGCCCGCCGGCGCGATGTCCTTGACGTGCACGGCGGTGATGCGCGGTCCGAGCTTTTCGACCCAGGCGAAGGGATCGGCACCGCCGCGGATGACCCAGGCGATATCGGCCTCCCAGGAAATATCGGGTGCGCCTTCGAAGATGCGCTCGATGGGCCGCGAACCGTCCTGCAGCTTGAAGAACTCGAAGTCATGATTGTGCCAGCCGAATTCGTAACCGGCATCCTTGTAGGGTTTGCTCATTTCCTGCAGGCGCTTGCCGAAGGCGACCCAGCCGGCGGCGTCTGACGGCCGCTGGTCAGCTGCCAGATGCGGCGCATAGATCGAATCCATGCCGAGGATCTTGGCAATGTTCAGCGACTTCTGAACGTCCTTCTCCAGGAAGTCTGGGCTGAAATGGCCGGTCGCCATGACCAGGCCATTCTTGTCGAGGTCGGCGCGAAGGCTGTTCAGCCCGGCATCGTCGAGATCGGCGTAAATGCCGCCGAAGCCTTCGACTTCGGCATAGCCCGCCTTGCCGAGCTTTTCGAAAATCACAGAATAGGGCTGGAAGTTGCGGGCGCTATAAAGCTGATAGCTGAGTTTCGTCATCATGTTCTCCTTGGGCCTCGTGCCCATTCTTGCAAGATCAATCCGCCGACTGGCAGGAATGCAGGTCGTAGAACCGGAACGCCGGAAGCGCGCCGCGATCAAGCGGCCGTGCCGGGGTAAAGGTGATGCGGCGGCTCTCGCCGGCCGCAAGGTCGAAGGCGTTGTCGGAATATTTGCCGTCCGTCTCGGTCTCGATCATCACGAAGAGCGCAAGTCCTCCAGCGGTGACGTTGATGTCGACCGAACCATTCCCCTCGACATATTCGTGGGTGACGGTAAGCCCCGCGGGCTCCAGCTCCAACGCCTTGTAGGTGCCGTTGACATAGTGCCCCTCGCCGCCCGTGCCGTTAGACGCGGTGAAATGCCAGGCCAGCAGCGTTCCGTCGGGAATGTCGGAGACGTCGATGCTCGTGGCCGTCACCGCCGCATCCGGCGAGCACATGGCCTGCACGTCCTTGAGGTGCCGCCGTTCGCCCTTCATCGTCAGCAGCGAGATCGAAAGGTCGATGCTGACATCGGCAAGCGTGTCGTTGACCAGCGAGAAGCGGATCGTCTTTCCGTCGTCGGAAGGAATGGCGGCGACCGCGACAGGCTGGAAGAAGCGCTTGACGAGATAGTGCATCGCCTTCCAGCGGCCGCCATAATCGAGGCTCGACCAGGAGGCGACCGGCCAGGTGTCATTGAGCTGCCAGTAGATCGTGCCCATGCAATGGGGTTTGAGCGACCGCCAGTATTCCACTGCCGTCTTGATGGCGAGTCCCTGCTGGATCTGTGAGAGATAGACGAAGTTCGGAAAATCCTTGGGGAAGCGGAAATAGCGGAACATCGTGCCGGCGATGCGCTCATTGCCGCCGGCATTCTTCTGGTGCAGCTCCATCACCGGGGAAGCGACGTTCATGTCCTTCTCCTCGGCATAGGTCTTGATTACCGGCAGCGACGTATAGGACTGGAAGCCGAATTCCGAGCAGAAGCGCGGACGCACCGAACGGTAATTGTCGAACGACTTGTTCTCGTGCCAGACCGACCAGTAATGCATGTCGCCGGATCCGTCGGCATGCCAGGCATCGCCGAAATCGAGATAGCCGGAGGCCGGGCTCGACGGCCACCAGAGCGCGCCGGGCAGCGCCTTCTTCACCGCTTGCTCGATGGTGCGGTTGAGGCGATCGTAGGAGACGAGATAGCGGTCGCGATCCTTGCGGGATTCCTCGAACCAGGTGAGTGCGCCCACCAGCTCGTTATCACCGCACCAGAGCACGATCGACGGATGCGAGGAGAGCCGGCGCACCTGGTAATCGACCTCGATCGTCACATTGTCGAGGAAGTCCTCGGTCGAGGGATAGAGGTTGCAGGCGAACATGAAGTCCTGCCAGACCATGAGACCCAGCCGGTCGCAGAGATCATAGAAATGATCCTGCTCGTAGAAGCCGCCGCCCCAGACGCGGATCATGTTCATGTTGGCGGCTTTGGCCGATTGCAGCAGATCCTCGGTCTTCTCAGGCGAAGACAGCGAAAACAGCGCGTCGGCCGGGATCCAGTTGGCGCCGCGGCAGAAGATCTCATGGCCGTTGACCTTGAAAGCGAAGCGACTGCCTGATGCATCCGGCGTGGTGATCAGTTCGACGGTGCGAAGGCCGATCTGCTTGATCACCTCATCCGTCGACGTTTCGACCGACAGCCTGTAGAGCGCCTGCTCGCCGCTGCCGGAAGGCCACCAGAGGCGCGGATTGTCGATATGGAAGAGGTGGTTGACATGGCTCTCGCCGTTGACGCCGACATCCAGGCGCACGCGCTCGCCGTCGAGTTCGAAATAGACCTGGGCAATGCTCGGCCCCTTGGAAAACAGCGTCGCCGTCACTTTGAGATCGACCGAGCCGTCATTGTTGTGGGTCTGACGGGTGACCACATGCTCGATGCGCGCGGTCTCGAGCTTTTTCAGCGCGATCGTGCCGTAAAGGCCGAGCGGCGCAATGGCGATGTTCCAGTCCCAGCCGAAATGGCATTGCGGCTTGCGCAGCATGTTGCCGTCGGGGATCGGCGAATTGCCGGTGCTGTAGGGAATGTAGAAGGGCTGCTGCTTCTGCCGCGCAGCAGCGACGGCGACGCTGGAGGCAAAGACGATGCGGATGCTGTTGTCGCCTGCTTTCAGCATGCTGGAGACATCAGGCCGGTAGCGGCGGAAACTGTTGTCGGCCTCAAGCGCCAGGAAGCCGTTGACGTGAACGCTGGCGACCGTGTCGAGATAATCGATATCGAGATACCAGTCGCCCTCGACCTCCTGAAGCGTGAAGCTGCGCTCGACCGCCCATTCGCGCTCGGCGACCCATTGCACCTTTTCCTCGTTGCGGCCGAAATAGGGATCGGGGATCAGGCTTGCGCGATGGAGCGCGGTGTGCACGTCGCCCGGCAGAATGATCGCAGTGCGGATCTCGCCATCGACGGAGGCAAGCTGCCACGAACCGGAAAGGTCGATGTTGAAACCGTTCTTCGGCAAGGATGTCATTAGTAGTATCCCGATCGGACCGCTCCTGGGGATCGCCGGACAAGCCGGACCGCGGCCGAATTTGGCTGGCCTGACGGCCGATTGGAGATAGGGCGGCGCCATTTCGGCCCCGCCCGCATTGTTCTCTAGAGACGCAGCTCGGTTTCCGCATCGAAGACCGAGGCGACCGTCATGTCGAAACTGAGCTTCACCTTGGCGCCGACATTGAAGCGGCGCGCGCCGTTGACGCGTACCGACATCGTGTGACCGGCATGTTTCAGCCACAGCAGATTGTCCGCGCCCATCGGCTCCTCGATATCGACGGTGGCGTCATGTTCTTCGCCGCCGGCATTCTCGTTGACCTTGATGTGTTCGGGACGGACGCCGAGCACCACCTTGCGGCCGGGCTGCAGCGTCTCGTTGGCGTCGTAAGCCGCGAGCGAGAAAATGACGCCGTTGGCAGAAAAGGCAATGCCGTCGCCTGACTTGACCAGCTCGCCGTGCAGGAAATTCATCGAAGGCGAGCCGATGAAGCCGGCGACGAAGAGATTGCGCGGCCTGTTGTAGATCGTCGTCGGATCGTCGAGCTGCTGGATGATGCCGCTCTTCATGATGGCGATGCGATCGGCAAGCGTCAGCGCCTCGATCTGGTCGTGGGTGACGTAGATCATCGTGTTCTTCAGCGACTGGTGCAGGCGCTTGATCTCGACACGCAGCTCCGAGCGGAGCTTGGCGTCGAGGTTGGACAGCGGCTCGTCGAACAGGAAGACGTCGACATCGCGCACCAGCGCCCGGCCGATCGCCACGCGCTGGCGCTGGCCGCCGGAAAGCTCGGCCGGCTTGCGTTTCAAAAGCGGCTGGATCTGCAGGATTTCGGAGGCGCGCGCCACGCGCTTGTCGATCTCGGCCTGTGGCACCTTGGCGACGCGAAGACCGAAGGACAGGTTCTTCTCGACGGTCATCTGCGGATAGAGCGCATAGGACTGGAACACCATGCCGATGCCGCGATCCTTCGGCTCTTCCCAGGTAACGTTCTTGCCCTTGATGAAGATCTGCCCTTCCGAGGCGTCGAGCAGGCCGGCGATGCAATTCAGCAAGGTCGACTTGCCGCAGCCGGACGAGCCGAGCAGCACGAGGAATTCGCCGTCGTTGATATCGAGGTTGAGATCCTTCAGCACGCTCACCGCACCGAAGTTCAGGGACAGATCCTTGATGGAGACGCTTGCATTCATATTCATGAGATCAACCCTTCACTGCGCCAGCGGCGATGCCGCGGACGAAAAGCCGTCCCGACACGAAGTAGACGATGAGCGGCACGAGACCCGTGAGAATCGTTGCCGCCATGTTGACGTTGTATTCCTTCACGCCCTGGACGGAATTGACGATGTTGTTGAGCTGCACGGTCATCGGATAAGTATCCGGACGGGTGAAGACCACGCCGAACAGGAAGTCGTTCCAGATGCCGGTCACCTGCAGGATCATCGCGACGACGAAGATCGGCAGCGACATCGGCAGCATGATCTTCAGGAAGATTTGCCAGAAACCGGCCCCGTCGACACGCGCCGCCTTGAACAGTTCCTCCGGCAACGACACGAAGTAGTTGCGGAAGAGCAGCGTCAGAATCGGCATGCCGAAAATCGAATGCACGATGACGAGGCCGCTCAGCGTGCCGTAAATGCCGATTTCGCGCAGGATGATGACGATCGGATAGATCATCACCTGATAGGGAATGAATGCCCCGATGATGAGGATCGAGAAGAAAAGCTCGGATCCCCGGAAGCGCCAGTTGGCCAGCGCATAGCCGTTGACCGAGGCAATCGCGATCGAGATGATGACCGACGGCACCGTGATGCGCACCGAATTCCAGAAGCCGCGCGACAGGCCATCGCAGTTGAGCCCGGTGCAGGCCTGCGCCCAGGCCTTCACCCAGGGCTCGAAGGTGATCTCCATCGGCGGCGAGAAGATGTTGCCGAGACGGATTTCCGGCATGCCCTTCAGCGACGTCACGACCATCACATAGAGCGGCAGCAGATAATAAAGTGCTGCGACGATCAGCGTACCGTAGAGCATGATGTTGCGCGCCGACAGCGCCGGGCGCGGCCTCGGGCCGCTGGGGCCGTCGCCAAGCTTCGGGGCAACGGCGTCGATGCCGGCAGCAACGGTGTTGAGAGCTTCTATATTAGCCACGCTTGCGCCCTCCACCAAATTCCAGATAGGCCCACGGAACGATGATGATCGCGACAGTGACGAGCATCATGGTCGAGGCGGCAAAGCCCTGCCCCAGGTTCTGCGCCTGGAACATGTAGTCGTAGACATATTTCGCCGGCACTTCCGAAGAAATACCCGGTCCGCCGGACGTCTGAGCGACCACAAGATCGTAGACCTTGACGATGCCGGAGGCGATGATGACGATCGTCGTGATGAAGACCGGCCGCATCATCGGGATGACGATGAAGAGATAGGTCTTCCACATCGGAATACCGTCCACGCGCGCCGCTTTCCAGATGTCCTCGTCGATCCCACGCAGGCCGGCAAGCATGAGGCACATGACGAGACCCGTTCCCTGCCACAGCGCCGCGATCAGAATGCCGTAGATGACGATTTCAGGCGTATAGAGCGGATTGAAGGTGAAACTCGTCCAGCCGATCGAGCGCACCACCGCCTGAATGCCGAAATCGGGATTCAGAACCCATTGCCAGACGAGGCCCGTCACGATGAAGGACAGCGCAAAGGGATAGAGGAAGATGGTGCGGAAGGTGTTTTCGAAACGGATCTTCTGGTCCATCAGTGCGGCGAGCATGAAACCGATGACCAGGCTGAAGATCAGCGAGAGGATGCCATAGACAGCCAGATTCTGGATCGCCGTCACCCAGCGGGGTGCCGCCCAGAGGCGCTCGTACTGATCGATGCCGACAAAGCTCAACCTCGGAAGGAGCTTGGAATTGGTGAAGGAATAAAACACCGTCCAGAACGTGCCGCCGACAAAGATTACCAGCGCTGTCAGGATCATCGGGATGGACGCAATCTTTGCATTCAGATTGCGCAGTAACTTGTTTGGCCGGCCTGCTTTCGCTTGACCCGTCATGAACACTTCTCCTCAAATCGCGACTGCGACCCGTGACAGAACGGCAAAGCGCCACCTGTCGTCCCCACCTCCGAAACCTGCTGAAGATACCGGAGAAACCTCGCTGCGGACCGGACCATCACCGATCGCCCGGAACGATCCGGCTCACCAAGAGCCGGATCGCAAGGCAGCGAATCTGCTGATCAGTCAGCAGAAGCGATGATCCCGGCGAAACGCTTCTGAGCGTCTTCCGGCGTCATCGATGGGTTGGCGAAGAATTCGGAGAAGAGATCTTCCTTCTGCTTCTGGCTGTCTGCCGAAAGCAGCTGGTCGGTGCCTTGGATCACGTTGCCCTTGGCCAGGATGTCGAGACCCTTCTTCATGCAGTCGTTGGCGGCGGCGAGATCGACGTCGCCGCGAACCGGCAGCGAGCCCTTCTTCAGGTTGAAGGCAACCTGGGTCTTGGGATCGAGCAGGGTCTTGGCAAGCACGGCCTGCGCCTTGGACTTTTCCTCATCCTTCAGCAGCGGGAAGTAGAAGGCGTCGCCACCGGTCGAGATGATCTCGTTCACGCCGAGGCCCGGCAGGCAGGTATAGTCGGTACCGGCCTTCTGACCGGCGAGCGCGAATTCACCCTGCGCCCAGTCACCCATGATCTGGCCGCCGGCCTTGCCGGTGATGACGAGGTTGGTGGCCTGGTTCCAGTCCTGGACGTTGCTGCCTTTGGCCATGCGCCGTGCATCGTCTGCTGCCTTGAACACCTTGGCGATTTCAGGACCGGCGGCAACTTCCGCATCCTTGTCCTTGAAGACCTTGTTGAAGGTATCCTTGCCCGCGACCGCAACCATCAGCACGTCGAAGGCGCCGGTCGCCTGCCACGGCTGACCGCCGACGGCGAGCGGAATGATGCCGGCCTTTTCGAGCGCCGGAGCGGCGGCAACGAACTCGTCCCAGTTCTTCGGAACTTCGACGCCGGCCTTCTTGAAGGCGGCGTTCGAAAGCCACAACCACTGCCAGGAGTGGATGTTGACCGGAGCGCAGTAGATCTTGCCGTCGATGGTGCAGGAATCGAGCAGGCTCGACGGACGAACGATGTCCTTCCAGTGCTCGGCGGTCGCCACGTCGGTCAGATCGCGCATCAGACCGGCCTGAACGAGTTCCTCGGCCTGGCGGCCATGGTTGAACTGGGTGGCGCCCATCGGGTCGCCGCCGGTGATGCGGCTGATCATGATCGGACGGGCCGTGCCGCCGGAACCGGCGATAGCGCCGTCGACCCAGTGGTTGCCGGTCGCGTCGAATGCCTTGGCCAGTTCGGCGACGGCAGCGGATTCACCGCCCGAAGTCCACCAATGGGTGACTTCGAGATCGGTGGCGTTGGCGGCGCCGAACGGAAGCGCGACCGAAGCGGCAAGCAGGCTTGCCATAATACGGATTTTCATGAGTTCTCCTCCCTCACTGAAACGTTGCCGGAAAAACTTAGATCAATCGATTTCTCCACGCAACTGTCCGCCTGCAAATTTTTCTGCGAACATCCAAATTGCTACTTCTGCCTGTTTTCCACAGAACCGATGCATTCCATGGATCGATCTGTAGTAAAGCTTTCTCGCATATGCGTCGTTGATTTATATCATTGATAGATAACATTAAATTTTATAACACATTCTCGCCTCTCGCATTGCCTCCTTCGCAACTGCAGAAAAACAAGCCACAAACCATCGATTCAACCTATGGCTATAATGCTGCTGCGCACACAAGAAAAAGCACTCGACATTTCTACTGTATCGTTACAGATTGCATTCCTTAGGGAGGCGCGATTTTGGCAGGCGGCGGGCTTACGGCGCTGGAAAAAGCCTCTATAAGCGACACCAATTCGCGCGAGGCAGGCCTAAGGGATGGAAAACAAGGGAAATTTCGGGCAAACGGCATCGACGCCGGCAGCGCGTGAGCGCCCGACATTGAAGACGATCGCCTTCATGACCGGCCTTGGCGTGACCACGGTGTCGCGCGCGCTGAAAGATGCGCCTGACATTGGGGCGGAAACCAAGGAGCGGGTGCGCATGGTCGCCCGCCAGCTGGGCTACCAGCCGAACAGGGCGGGTGTGCGCCTGCGCACCGGCAAGACCAACGTCATCGCCCTTGTCCTCAGCATCGACGAGGAGATCATGGGCTTCTCGAGCCAGATGGTCTTCGGCATCTCCGAGGTACTGTCCGGCACGCCCTATCATATCGTCATCACGCCGCATTCCCATAGCAAGGACCCGATGCTGCCGGTGCGCTATATCCTCGATACCGGCTCGGCCGACGGGGTCATCATCTCGCGCATCGAGCCGGACGATCCGCGCGTCAGGCTGCTAAGCGAACGCGGCATGCCCTTTGCCACGCATGGGCGCACCGATGCAGGTCTCACGCACCCTTTCCACGATTTCGACAACGAGGCCTTCGCCCATCAGGCGGTGGAAAAGCTCGTCAAGCGCGGCCGGCGCCGCATCGCCCTGCTGCAGCCGCCGAGCAAGCTCACCTACTACGCCCATATCCGCATCGGCTTCCAGACCGGCCTGCACGATTACGGCGCCGAGGAAGTGCCGCTGCGCATCAACACCGACGCCCCGCTCGCCGACATCCGCGACGTCGTCGAAGTGATGATGCGCTCGGCCAATGCGCCGGACGGCATCGTCTGTTCGGCCGGCAGTGCAGCCATCGCCGTCAATGCCGGCATTGAAGCCGCTGGCAAGGCGCTCGGCCGCGACCTCGATATGGTCTCTAAGCAATCGGTGCCGATCCTCAACTGGATCCGCCCCGAGATCATCACCGCCCAGGAAGACGTGCGCCAAGCCGGCCGCGAAATGGCCAAAGCCGTCATCGCCCGCATCGACGGCGTCGAACCGGAGCTGCTGCAGAGCATCAGTCAGCCGACCTGGCCGGAGAGCGGGAGATAGGGGGCAGCGGATGGAGCGCGGCATCGTCCGACACTCGGCATCCTTGTACGCGTAAGCCAAAGGCCGGCGCCTCGAAAGACACCCCGCGACGCGGCGTCACGCGACGGCCCTCACCAACGCATCAAGCACCGCTGCAATCTTCGGATTGCGCCCCTCGCCGTGCCGCGTGATCGCATAGATGTTGCGGTAGACGGCTGGCGTCAGCGGCTTGACGGTCAGGCCTTCGGCGAAATCCCGAAGCGCCAGTCCGGGCATCACCGAAATCGAACAGCCGGCCTCGACAAGCGCGAAGACCACTTCGAAACTGTCGCTGAAGCCGTTGATAACAGGCTCGAAACCGATATCGCGGCAGGCCTGGCGGATGGCCATGGAATAGGCGCTGGAGGCGACGTCGTGCGCCCAATGGTCATCCCTCAACTGTCCGAGTTCGATGACGGGCTCGCTCTCCAGCCTGTGGCCGGCGGGCAGCAGCACGAAGAGCTGATCGCGGCACAGGAACAGCGTATCGAACGGGCCTTGCAAGGTATGGGGATCGAAGGATATGTCGTCGGCAACGACGATATCGGCCTGCCAGGATCTGAGTGCTGCAACCCCGTCGGCAGGTCCCATCGTCGTCATGACCATGCCAAGATGCGGGTGATCGTTTGCCAGTTGGCGCATCGCAGCCGGAATGAAGGAGGACGCCGCCGAGGGTTGAGCGGCGATCCTGAGATCCCCCGCGACGATATTCTGCAGCTCGGCAATATCGGTCTTGGCCTCCTCGACAACGGCGAATATCCGGTCGGCATGCACAACCAGCCGCCGGCCGGCCGGTGTCAGCGTCACCCCTCGCCCACGCCGCTCGACCAGCGCAATTCCGACTTCATCCTCCAACTGGGCGATCTGCTGGGAAACGGCCGAGGACGAAATGCCGAGCGCATCGGCAACCGCGGCCATCGTCTCACGGCGTGAGAGCTCGCGAAGCGTGCGCAATCGGAAAAAATCCAAATCCGGCTCCCTTCAATCGTATCAATCAGCCATATTTTCTAATCTATATACTTATTTTAATTAAGTAGACCTGCAGGAAAACGCATCCTACCCTCGGATTCGGAGGCGGGCATCGGCTCGAAAAAGCCAAGATTGCCAGCCATCTCATGAGGTGAATCACGGGGATATCGACAGGATGCAGCAGAGTGGCGTGCCCTATTTCAGCCAATGGGAAACACCCGGCATGACGCTGCCGGTGCTTGCCGAGGGACCACAGGCCCTGCTCGGCGACCCGCTCTGGCATCAATCGGGGGCCGCGACGATCGAGGAATATGCGCGCTGGGCAGTCAATGTCTGCGGCATGGCATGCCTGAAGATGATTCTTGCCGCGCGCGGCGAGATCCACCCGACCCTCGAGCTTGCTCGCGCCTGCACTCGCCACGGCGGTTATGTCGTCGACGAGATCGATGCCTCGATCAAGGGGCTGATCTACGCGCCCTTCGTTCGATTCGTCGCCGAACACTTCGGGCTTGGCGCGGAGACGGTGACCGGCGTCGAGACATCGGCCCTTCCGGAGCTTCTGTCGAAGCGGCGCTTTTTCATCGCATCGGTGAACTCGGGCATCCGCTGGCCGGAACGCGAGCCACCGTCGAAGGGCGGGCATCTGGTGCTGGTAACGGCGGCCTCGCAAGAGGTAATCCGCTTCCACAACCCGTCCGGCCACGACGCGGCGAGCCAGGCTGATGTCACGCTGCCGCCTGCCGTCTTCGATCGCTTCTTCGCCAAGCGCGGCATTTCGGTCAGCGCCTGACCTTTTCAACACCAGATCGTTTCGGAGGCTTTCATGACCCCTTCCCCAAACCGGCTGCGCATTGCCGTGCTCTTCGGCGGCCGCTCGGCCGAGCACGAGGTCTCCGTGCTCTCGGCAACCAATGTCATGGGAGCGCTCAAGCCCGAGAAATACGACGCCGTGCCCATCTTCATCACCCGCGATGGACAATGGCTGCTGAGCAGTTTTGAGGGCGACACGCTGGCGACACCTTCGTCAGGAACGGAAATCTGCCTCGTGCCGGGCGGACGGGGCCGGATGCTGGCAATGCCGGCCCATGGCGCGCCGCATGAGTTGGCAAGGATCGATATCCTGTTTCCGGTGCTGCACGGCCCGCATGGCGAAGACGGCTCAGTCCAGGGCGTAGCGGAGGTGGCCCGCGTTCCGCTCGTCGGCTGCGGCATCCTCGGCTCCGCCGCGGCGCTCGACAAGGACATCGCCAAACGTCTGCTGAGGGCCGCGGGCCTGCCGGTGGCGCGCGCGGTGACGATCCATGAGGGCGCAGCACCATCGCTGGCAGCCCTCGAAGGCGAGCTCGGCCTGCCGCTCTTCATCAAGCCGGCGCGGCAAGGATCGTCGGTCGGCGTCGCCAAGGTCCATGCCAGCCAGGAATTCGCGCCCGCCCTTGCCGAAGGCTTCCGTCATGATCGTACGCTGCTTGCCGAAGAATTCGTGCGCGGCCGCGAGATCGAATTCAGCGTGCTGGAGGATACGGCAGGAGAACTCTTCGTCTCACGGCCGGGAGAGATCGTGCCGGCGGAAAGCCACGGCTTTTACAGTTATGATGCCAAATATATCGACGAGAAGGGCGCGGCGCTGAAAGTCCCGGCCGAGCTGCCGCAAGAGGTCGAGGCGGCCATGCGCGACGTGGCCGCCCGAGCCTTCCGGGCCGTCGGCTGCGACGGCATGGCCCGCGTCGACTTCTTCCTGACGGATGACATGCGGTTCCTCGTCAATGAAATCAACACCATCCCCGGTTTCACTGATATCAGCATGTATTCCAAGGCGATGGCGGCAAGCGGCGTCGGCTATGCCGAGATCATCGACCGGCTGGTGGATCATGGACTGGCGCGCGCCGGCCGGACGACGACAGCCCGAACATGAACAGGTTGGTGTTGATTTCCGGATGTTCCGGCGGCGGAAAATCGACGCTGCTGGCGGAGCTTGGCCGTCGCGGTCATGCAATCGTCGAAGAGCCCGGGCGGCGGATCGTCAGGCAGGAGCTCGAGGAAAACGGTACAGCCCTGCCCTGGATCGACATGGCGGCCTTCGCCCGCCGCGCGATCGACACGGCAACGGCCGACCACGCGGCGGCGAGCGCACAGACCGGCTGGGTGTTTTTCGATCGTGGGCTGATCGATGCGGCGGCAGCGCTTCAGCACCTGACCGGCGAACCGGTCCTCAAAAAAATGAGCGCTGTTCACCGCTATAACAGCAGCGTTTTTCTGACCCCGCCATGGCCGGAAATCTATGTCAACGACCCCGAGCGGCGCCATGGCTTCGATGAGGCGGTCGCCGAATACGACAGGCTCGCCGCGATCTATCCGATGCTTGGCTACGAGGTCGTCATGTTGCCGAAAGTCGCCGTCGCCGACCGCGCTGATTTCGTCCTCGACCGCTTGTCCCGGGAAACGAAGTAGCGGCCTCCCGCCGGCATCTCAACGCCTGCGCAGGACACACCACTGGAAAGACTGCCGGCCGCCGCCGGGCGTCGTATGCTCTTCGCGCCAGTCGCGCTCCAGCGTGAAGGTGTGCGAGAATTCTGCCGCCAGCGCGGCCGCATCGTAACGCTGGACCGGCAAGCCGCTGCATCGTTCGGGCCCGTCCGGCGCGAAGGTCGCGATGATCACGATACTGTCCGGCGCCGTGCCGGTTTCGAGCGCGCGTCGATAGGCCAGCCGCTGCTCGGGCTCGCTCAGGAAGTGAAAGACGGCGCGGTCATGCCACACATCGTAATGGCGGTCGGGTTGCCATGCCGTCACGTCGGCAACCACCCAGGCGATCCGGGCGGCTTTATCCTGCAGCCGCACCTTGGCGACTTCGAGCGCCGGGGCGGCGATGTCGAGAACGGTGAGATCAGACCAGCCGCGCTCAATAAGACGGTCGACAAGATTTGATGCGCCGCCGCCCACATCGATCAGCGAGGCCGTGACCGGCAGTTGCAGCTCGTCAAGCGCCTGCAAGGAAGGCCCGGGCGTCGACTGATACCAGCTGACACTGTCGGCAGATTTCGTGCGGTAGACCTCGTCCCAGTGTTCCCGTTTCGCGCTTGTCATCCGATATCCCCATCTCTTGCGGAGCTCGACATCCTAACTGATCGACATGTAGGGACTGAGACGTCGGCAACCAGTCGCAGTGCGCCTCAATGTTCTCCGTTCAGGGCGCCAAGTGACGATAGACCAGATCCTTAGGGTCATCCCGGGGTGCTGTGAGATCGAGGCGCGCGCCCAGCCGCTCCGCAACGGCAGCGGAAGCAGCATTGCCGGGAGCGATATAACTGACGAGCGACAGTAGCTTGAGTGCCGCAAAGGCCCAGTCGCGCAGCGCCGAGGCTGCTTCGGTGGCATAGCCCTTGCCCTCATATTCCTCATAGACGAACCAGCCGAGTTCCTTCTCGGGAAAGAGCGGTCCGTGATTGATCCCCACCTGACCGATGCATTCGCCGGTTTCGCCAAGCTCGATCATCAGCGCTCCATGCCCGAAAAGCTGCCACAGGGCGACGTCGTGACAGAACATCCCCCAGGCCGCCCGCAGACCGAACGGCCCGCCCATTCCAACCGATCGCGGCGACGCCATCAGCTGCGCATAGGCGGCGAAATCGTCGATCTCGGGCATGCGGAGCCTAAGACGCTCGGTTCGAATAGTCAGCGCGCCCGTTTCGGACATGTCGTCGCCTTCTCTGTCAGATTGGCTTTGGAGCTTTGGCCGTTGAACGGACTATTCTAGCCTTCAAATGCCGGGGCGAATTGCAACGTACCGCCTGGCGGGGATCCGCGAAAAACAATTCGCTGCACGAGCCGCGTATCGAGGTCGAGATATTTCAGTTGCCCATCGCTGCTGAAACCGACACGGCTATAGATGTCGGGATTGCCGATCAACGCGCATCCGCTGGCACCCATCGCGTTCAGCAGTTCGAGCCCCTTGGTAATCAGCGCCATGCCGATGCCCTGCCGTTGCCGCTCCGGCTTCACCGATATCGGCCCGAGACCGAACCAACCGCCATGCGCGCCGTCAATCGTCACCGGTGAAAAGGCGACATGCCCTAGAATCTCGCCACCCTCTTCGACGACCAACGATATCGTCAGATCGCCCGCCGCGCGAAGTCTCCGGATGATCTCTGCTTCCGTACCGTTGCTGTATGGCATCGGCTTGAATGCGGTCGAGGTCAGATCGTGGATCGCGTCGAAATCATCAGGCGCTTCGTATCGGATCAGCATCTCTGTCATTTTCCCCCAGCGCTATTCAAGGTTGGCATCGATTAAACACCACTCCGCGAGATCGATGGCATTATTCTTCGTAGAGGCGCAACTCCTGCCCTGGGTCGACATGGCGGCCTTCGTTAGTGGCGAAAGTATCCATTCCTTCATGACAAAAACCGCGCTCAGTTGCGCCGAGGTCGGCGGCAGGTGTGGTACCGGACGCCAGCATTGAAGGCTCGGAGAAGCCAAGACTGCGATGCCCCCGAGAAAAGTGGCTGCCGCCGAGAACCTGTGCGACGGCAGCCGAGGTGCCCCGGGAGGAGGCTGGGAGTTCGAAATCTCGTCTTCAACATTCGCATGTTATGGTTTCAAGTCGGATCGCCGTCGGTATGGCACTGAGGCCGAGGGGTTCCTCCTCGAATTCCGTTGTCACGTCGGCGGTTGTGGAATTGCAGCACGCCTACTCTTTCCGGTGCTGCTAGCTGTACACGAGAGCCGAAAGCCTCAATAGCGGATGACTCTCATTTGCTGCACCGCGCTTGCTGCGACGTCGAATGGACGAACACTTTAACATGGAGCATTGAAACGCCGGTCGCGAGATTCGCCTAAACCGTGAAAATTCATGAGGGCGTTCCCTACGGATGAATTCTCACGATCTCTCGAAACGCAGTCGGCCGTGCGTCTTCTTATATCACCCTGTTGATGGCTCAAGCCACCACGATACCCTGCTCGGCGCGGACGCGTGCATTGCCAATCGTCTCAGCCAGCATCTTCTCGTCGAGCTGGCCTTCCCACTTTGCGACCACGACGGTGGCAAGCGCATTACCGATCAGATTAACAAAAGTCAGTCCCTCGGCGAGGATGCGGTGAATTCCGAGGATCAGCGCGATGCTGGCGACCGGGATGGTTCCGGTGGTATTCAGGGTTGCCGCCAGCACAACGAACGCCGCTCCGGCGATGCCCGCCGCTCCCTTCGAGGTGAGCAGCAGCACCGCGATCAGGCCGAGTTCATGCCAGAAGGTCAGATGTGTGTTCGTCGCCTGTGCCAGGAAGACCGCAACGGTGGTCAGATAGAGGCATGTGCCGTCGAGATTGAACGAATAGCCGGCCGGGATGACGAAGCCCACCACGCTTTCCTCACAGCCGGCCTTGCGCATCTTCTGGATGAGGCGCGGCAGCACCGTTTCAGTCGACGTGGTCGCAGCGACGATCACGATTTCATCCCAGAGATAGCCTAGCAGCCGCCACAGACTGACACCGCACCAATGGGCGACGCTGCCGAGGACGATTGTTGTGAACAATGCGCAGACGACGAAGAACTCGATGATCAACTCGCCCAGCGACCAGAGCGAGGCGGTGCCGAACTGACCGACGGTAAAGGCAATTGCGCCGAAGGCGCCGAGCGGCGCGAAGTACATGATATAGCCAATGATCTTGAAGAACCCTTGCGAGGCGCTTTCGATCACCTGGAACACTGGGCGTCCGCGCTCTCCGATGGCGGCGACGGCGATACCGAACAGGACAGAGATAAAGAGCACCTGCAAAACGTGTCCTTCCGTCAGTGCACTGGCGAAGGTGTCCGGGATGATGTCGAGGAAATAGCCGGAAATGGACTGGTCGTGCGCAGTCGCAAGATAGGTCTTGATCGATGCGGTATCGATTGCGGCAGCGTCGATGTTCATGCCCTCGCCCGGACGCCACAGATCGACTGCGATCAGTCCGAAGATCAGCGCCAAGATCGTGATCGCCTCGAAATAGATGAGGGATTTCAGCGCGACGCGCCCGACGCTCTTCATGTCGTTCATGCCGGCGATACCATGCACAACGGTGACGAAGATGATCGGCCCGATCATCATGCGGATCATTTTGATGAAGGCATCGCCGAATGGTTTCATTGCCACCGCTGCGGCGGGTGCGAAGTGTCCAAGCAGAATGCCGATCAAGGTTCCTGCCAGCACCTGAAACCATAGCTGGCCCAAGATGCCGAACCGACTTGCTGGTCTTTTCGTCTCTCCTGAATACGTCATCGTCTTGCTCACTCCCATATACGTCATGTCCATTCCCTCCCAAAAAACGTCACGCTTCCAATGACCTGTTGCCCGGCTGCTCAGCCAAACAAAGTGCCGTCGAACAGTTTCCGGGCAGTACGCAGCATGCCCGCTCCTTTGATCACGCCCTGACCGTTCATCTCGATGACGCAGCCGGTCATGCCGCTCGGATGCTCGACTTCGAGCATCTTGGATTCTCCGTCGGGGATCGCGGCCAACACCTGTGCCGGCGAGCCGTTTATAAGGCAGGCAGTGGCGACGCTGACCGCGCCAAGCACGCCGATGGACGCATGGCAGCGATGCGGAATGAAGGAGCGGACACTGATCGCTCCACCGGTCCTCGGGGCGGAGAGCAGCATCATCTTGGGGACTGATTGTTCGGCGACATCGCCCAGGTTCATCAACGGCCCGGCCTTGAGACGGATCGCCTCGATCCGCGCTTTCAGTTCGGCATTGGCATCAAGCGTCGCCCGATCCTCATAGCCGGTGATCCCGACATCGCTGGCCCGCAAGATCACACAGGGCATGCCGTTGTCGATCAGTGTCGTCTCGACACCTTCGATCACGTCCACCGGGTTGCCCGTGGGAAGCAGAGCGCCGCAGCTCGACCCGGCGATGTCTGCAAAGGCGAGCGGGATTGGAGCCGCCGTTCCCGGAACACCGTCGATCCGCGTGTCGCCCTCGTAGGTAACCTCACCGCCCGGCGTCGACACCGTCGCGATGGCCATCTTGCCGGTATTGACCATGAAGATCGCGACCGGGGTCTCGCCGTTCTTCGCCGCGACCAGCCCGCGCTCGATCGCAAACGGACCGACGCCGGCCAGCATGTTGCCGCAGTTCTGCGCATCGCTGACGATTGCCTGATCGACGAAGACCTGCAGAAACAGATAATCGACGTCCACGCCCTCCCGTGAGGAGCGGGAGACCACAGCGACCTTGGAAGCCAGCGGATCGGCTCCGCCCATGCCGTCGATCTGGCGTGGATCGGGAGAGCCGAAGGCACGCAGCAAGAAGGTATCCCGCTTGGCGATGTCGGCGGGAAGGTCATCGGCAAGGAAGAAACCGCCCTTTGACGTTCCGCCCCGCATCCACATGGCGCGCACGGCTTTAGACATAACGCAGCCCCTTGTCCGTCAGGCGCTCGCGCATGGCGTAAATATCAAGACCGAGTTCACCCTTTGCCAGCCGTTCGCGCTTCTCGGCTTCCTTGGCTTCGCGCGCCTGCGACTGTTCGAGGACGTCTGCGGCATCCGCGCGGCGGACGACGCAGACGCCGTCATCGTCGGCAATAATGACATCGCCAGCCTGGACCAATTCTCCAGCACAGACAATCGGCACGTTGACAGATCCGAGTGTCTCCTTGACGGTTCCCTGTGCAGAGATTGCCTTTGACCAGACCGGGAATCCCATGGCGGTGAGATCGCGCACGTCGCGCACGCCGGCATCAATGATTAGGCCGCGGCACCCTCGGGCCATCGCCGATGTGGCGAGCAGATCACCGAAATAACCGTCCTCGCAGGGTGAGGTAGGGGCGACCACCAGGATATCGCCATCTTTCAATTGTTCAATGGCAACGTGCATCATCCAATTGTCTCCGGGCGGCACGGAGACGGTGACCGCGGAACCGGCGATACGGGCACCGGCGTAGATCGGCCGCAAGCGGCTGCCTAGCAATCCAATGCGTCCTTGCGCCTCGTGGACCGTGGCAACACCGGCCTTTGCCAAGCCGTCAATGACGGCGGTATCGGCGCGATCGATTTGCGTGATAACTGCGGGCATGTTTGATCCTCAATCCATATTCTATTGCATCTATGGAAGGGGAATTTTGGCCGGCAAAGCAAACTGGATTTGCGCACGCCCCATAAGCTATGCTGAAGTGTGGCCATGATTATGCACAGAGAACTCAACCTGCGGCACCTCGAAGCCGTTGCCGTTGCCGGACGACTGGGAAGCATCAGCAGCGCGTCCCAGGTTATGAACCTGTCGCAACCGGCGCTAACCCAGGCCGTCGCCAAAGTGGAGGCCCAACTTGGCCATCTGCTGTTCGACCGCCAACCAAGCGGTGTGATTGCCACCGAGGCGGGGCGATTGATAACAGCCCGCATTGAACGCGCGCTTGCCTACGTGGCGCGCGGCGGGCAAAGCGTGCGACGCGGCGCCCGCTTGCCGCCGCTACCCCATATCGAACGGCGCATCACCTTTGGACAGTTGCGGGCGCTGATCGCGGTCGACAAGGCGGGCAGTTTTGCACTTGCCTCCAAACGAACAGGCCTCTCGGAACCCGCTTTGCACCGGGCGAGCCGCGATCTGGAGCAGTTGCTGGGCGTGCCGCTTCTCACCCGCCAGGGACGTACCGTTCAGCCGACCCCGGCGGCCGTTCTGTTGCTGCGTTTCGCGCACTTGGCACAATCGGAGCTGAATTCCGGCTTCGACGAACTGGATGCACTTCGGTCAGAAGGCGCCGGACGTGTCACCGTCGGCACCATGCCACTGGCGCGTGCAATCCTGCTGCCACAGACATTGGCCCGATTTGCCCGCACCTATCCGGTGGCATCGGTCAACGTCATCGAAGGCCCCTATACGGAATTGCTGGCGAGACTGCGTGAAGGCGAGATGGATCTCCTAATCGGGGCAATGCGCGACCCACCGCCGGTAAAGGATATCGCTCAGGAGCCCTTGTTCATCGATGACCCGGTGATCGTCGGTCGTGCGGGCCATCCCCTGCTGGCGGAGCCGGGATTTCCCTTCTCACGGCTATTGGATTTTCCGTGGGTCATTGCCACGACGGGCGCCCCGGTGCGCCATAGGTGGGAAGAAATGTTCACGGATCAGGGGCTGGAGCCGCCCCGGCTGCGGATCGAATGCGGTTCTGTTCTGGTGGTCCGCGGACTGATGCTGGAGGACGACTGGCTGACGCTGATGTCGCGCGACCAGTTCCTGTTCGAGCGACGGGCTGGGCTGCTCCACGAGATCGCTGGCACAGGGCCGTCATTGCGTCGCCAAATCGGCCTTACGACACGCGATGACTGGCGCCCGACGCAGCTTCAGACGGCTTTCATGGACACTTTCCGTGCCGTGTGTGCGGACTGGACTTCAGGAAAAGCAATGGAGCGTCAACCGTTCCGATATGCCTGATCGGCCTATTGTCCATTAGAACGGGGGCATGAACAAACACCAGACAGTCGCATTCATCGGTTTCGGCGAGGCCGCACAGGCCTTCTGCGAAGGTTGGGGCGACACACCATCTTTTGGCTTGCGCGCTTACGACATCAAGACGGATGACGTGTCTTCCGCTGGCGCCAAGCGCGACGATTACCGCCGCTTCGGCGTGGTGGGTTGCGAAGCCACCAGCGCCGCCGTTGACGGAGCGGATGCAGTCATCAGCGTTGTGACCGCCGATCAGGCGCTTGCTGCCGCAAGGGACGTGGCAAGGTGGATTTCGCCCGGCACGTTCTTCTTTGATTGCAACAGCGTCGCACCGGCCACCAAGCAGGCTGCAGCAGATGTAATTTCGACGGCCGGTGGACGCTATGTGGATGTCGCGGTCATGGCACCTGTCCGCCCGGCATTGCTCGCCGTCCCCTTGCTGCTATCCGGTCCGTTTGCCGAAGAGGGCGAGAGGTTGCTCGCAGCGCTCGGCTTTAAGGGGCGGGTTATCGATGGCGGGGTCGGCGTAGCGAGCGCAATCAAGATGATCCGCTCCATCATGATCAAGGGGATCGAGGCTTTGACCGCCGAGTGCCTGCTGTCGGCACGCGCAGCAGGCGTCGAAGAGGAGGTTCTCGCGTCACTCGATGCCAGCTTCCCCGGCTGGCCCTGGCGTACCCGCGCCGACTACAATCTCGACCGCATGCTTGTGCACGGACTTCGCCGCGCTGCCGAAATGCGCGAGTCCGCCGTTACAGCTGCCGATTTAGGCCTGGCGGGAACGATGGCGAGCGCCACCGCGGACTGGCAGCAACGGCTCGGCGCCCTTCATCTTTCCCCTCTGCCCGATGGCTTCACCGCCAAGGCCGACGCCATCCTTGCTGCCACAGGAACCTCGAAGCCATGATTATCGACTGCCACGGCCATTATACCACCGCTCCCGCGCCCCATGGCGAATGGCGAGCGCGCCAGGAGGCTGCCATCAAATCGGGAGGCGATATCGATCCTGCCTATCCGGACATTTCCGACGACGAGATCCGTGAGACGATCGAGGCGAACCAGTTGCGCCTGCTGCGTGAGCGCGGCGCCGATATGACCATCTTCTCGCCTCGCGCCTCGGCCATGGCGCCGCATATCGGCGGCGAGGCGGTGGCGAAGGTCTGGGCGCGCCGCTCGAATGACTTGATAAAACGCGTGGTCGATCTTTATCCAGAGAGCTTTGCCGGTGTCTGCCAGCTACCACAAACGCCGGGCATCTCGATTGCCACCGCCATCGACGAACTGGAGCGCTGCGTGAGCGAGCTCGGCTTCATCGGCTGCAATCTCAACCCCGATCCCTCCGGCGGCAAGTTCGATTCGCCGCCGCTGACGGACCGGGCCTGGTACCCCTTCTTCGAGAAGATGGTGGAACTCGATGTTCCGGCGATGATCCACGTTTCGGGCAGCTGCAATTGCGCGATGCACGCGACCGGTGCCTACTACATTGCCGCCGACACCATCGCCTTCATGCAGCTCATCGAGGGCGACCTGTTCCGCGACTTTCCGACACTGCGTTTCATCATCCCGCATGGCGGCGGTGCAGTCCCCTATCACTGGGGCCGTTATCGCGGCCTCTCCGACATGCTGAAACGCCCTCCCCTCAGCGAGCATGTGATGAAGAACGTCTATTTCGATACCTGCGTCTACCACCAGCCCGGCATCGACCTGTTGTTTGAGGTGATCGACGTGGAGAATATCCTGTTCGGTTCGGAAATGGTCGGTGCCGTGCGCGGGATCGATCCGCAGACCGGCCACTATTTCGACGACACCAAGCGCTATGTCGATGCGCTGCAGATTCCGGACGAAGACAAGCGAAAAGTCTTCGAGCTCAACGCCCGCCGCGTCTATCCGCGTCTCGATGCACAGCTCAACGCAAGGGGGCTGTAATGGCCGATTTCCGGATGGATGCCGACTGGCTCTGCTACGATCCCGCGCCCAGCAAGCCGACCTATGCACCGCCTCCGGGCGCTGTGGACGCCCATTGCCACGTCTTCGGCCCCGGTGATGTCTTTCCCTATGCATCCGAGCGGAAATACACGCCGTGCGATGCCGGCAAGGAGCAATTGTCCGCGCTGCGCGACTTTCTCGGCTTCGAACGCAATGTCATCGTCCAGGCGACCTGTCACGGCGCTGACAACCGCGCACTGGTTGACGCGCTGCGGGCGGCCGGCGATCGTGCCCGCGGCATCGCGACAGTGCGCGATACGGTGACGGACGAGGAACTCACGGACCTGCATGACGCCGGCGTGCGCGGCGTCCGCTTCAACTTCGTGCGCCGCCTCGTCGATCCCAAGCCCGACGCCTATTACCGCACGATCATCGAGCGCATCGCGCCGCTCGGCTGGCAGGTGGTGATCTACTTCGAAGCGGCCGATCTGGAGGAGCGTTGGGATTTCTTCACCTCGCTGCCGACAACCGTGGTGGTCGATCATATGGGCCGGCCCGACGTTGCGAAACCGGTCGACGGTCCGGAGTTCGGTAGGTTTATCCGGCTCATGACCGAGCACGAGAATGTGGTCAGCAAGGTGAGTTGCCCGGAACGGCTATCGCGATCGGGTCCGCCGAACTACGACGATGTCATCCCCTTCGCGCGCACACTGGTCGAGCGCTTCCCCGACCGCGTTCTGTGGGGCACCGACTGGCCGCACCCCAACATGACGAACCATATGCCTGACGACGGAGCACTGGTGGACATCATTCCACGCATCGCGCCGACCGAAGAGCTTCGGCAAAAGCTGCTCGTGGACAATCCGATGCGGCTCTACTGGCGATAGCCGGACATCGTGGATCGCTGGGCGACGCATCTCGAACACGAGGAAAACATCAATCCAGACGCACTGGGCATTCATGCCTTGGCTGTGCGTGCTCGCCTTGCATGACTGACATCGATCAAGAGGAGGAGACTATGAACATACAACACCAACGGAATATGCTATCGCGGCGGATGCCAACATTGATGAAATCACTGATCCCCGCGTGCCTTCTGACACTTGCGATGACAGGGGCCGCCGCGGCGCAGGAGGACGACTATCCGACCCGCGAGATCAGTCTCGTCATTCCCTTCGGTCCCGGCGGAATTGCCGACATTACCGCGCGCATCGTCGGCGATTCGCTTGGCAAAAAGCTCGGGAAACAGATCGTTATCATGAACCAGCCAGGTGCCGGCGGATCAGTCGCCGCTCGGGTTGCGCTGAATGGTGAACCCGACGGATATACGCTGGCATTGCTTTCAAACGGCACCGCAATCAGTGTCCCGCTGTTCAAGAACCTGCAGTTCGACCCCGTCGCCGATTTCGTGCCGGTATCCAGCCTAGCTTACTTCGACTTTGTATTCGTCACCAAGGCAGATAGTAAATTCAAATCCCTCAAGGATATTCTCGAAGCTGCCCGCGCCAATCCAGCCGCGCTCAACGTCGGGACGATCAATGTGGGGAGCAGCCAGAACCTTGCGGCCGAACTCTTCAAGTCGACCGCCGGAGTCGATTTTACCATCGTCCCTTATAAGGGTACGCCGGATCTTCAGGTTGCCCTGCTCGGTGGGGAACTCGACATGATCATCGACAGCCAGACCGCGCTGAAGGCTGCCCTCCAGCAAAACCAGGCGGTTGCGATTGCATCCTCTGGCCCTACCCGCTCGATCCTCCTGCCGGATGTGGCGACGGCCGAGGAAGAAGGTGTGAAGGGGTTCGACGTCACGTCCTGGAACGGCATTTTCGCGCCCGCTGGCACGCCGCAGGCCGTAGTGGACAAGCTCAACGCAACGCTCGTCGAGGTGCTTGCCGATCCCGACGTGAAGAAGCGGTTTGCCGAGCTCGGCGTCGAAGCCCGTTCCAGCACGCCACAGGAGATCGGAGATCGTCTAAAAGCGGATATCGAGAAGTGGTCAAAAGTCATCGAGGATTCGGGCATCGTGCGGCAATAGGCGGCAACACAGCGACACCGATGTTCGGCCTATTTGCCAATGCCTTAGAACAGGGATGAACCGGCCATCCGGCCAAACTGGTTTGACGTCCGCCGAGGGCCTCACCTTTCCGAGTTGAGATTCGACCAGGACGCCGGATGCTCCATTCGCCTTCCATTTTGCATCCTTCTCCCTTCTCTGAGGGGGGAAGCTTTCGGAACGGCCCGCGATAACAAGTATCGGCGGCGATCGAATGTATCCCGTTCCTATTATCAGGGAAGCGGAGAATATTGATCGCACCGCCTTCAATTTTCGGAGCTATCATGAAATCCGTTTCCTTCGATTCCACGAACGCCACCTGCGGAGCGATCTTCGTCGCGCTCGGGGTATTCTTCGCCTATCAGTCCTTCAATCTTGACCTCGGCACGGCGTTCCGCATGGGTCCGGGCTATTTTCCGTTGGTCCTGGCGATCATCCTGACGCTCCTGGGGACCATTATCGTGATCCAGTCGGCACGGGTCGAGGGTGAGCCGATCGGGCCGATTGCCTGGCGAGGCCTGCTGTTCATCCTGCCGGCGCCGATCTTCTTCGGTCTCACCGTTCGTGGGCTCGGTTTCGTTGTGGCGTTATTCTTCGCCGCGTTGATCGCCTCCTTTGCCTCGCAGAAGATGCGCCCGCCCATGGCGGTGGCTCTGTCGTTCGGCATCACCGTCTTCTCCGTCGCCGTGTTCAGCTATGGGCTCGGCCTGCCGTTCGAGCGCTTCGGCCCCTGGGTCCGGTTCTAGGAGGCGATGATGGATCTTTTCAGCAATCTCGCGCTCGGTTTTGCGACAGCCGGCACTCCGGAAAATCTGCTCTTCTGCCTGATCGGCGTGCTGCTCGGCACGTTGATCGGCGTGCTGCCCGGCATCGGCGCCACGGCGACGATCGCCATGCTCTTGCCGATCACCTTCCAGCTCGAGCCGGTCTCCTCGCTGATCATGCTCGCCGGCATCTATTACGGCGCGCAGTACGGCGGTTCGACGACGGCGATCCTCATCAACATGCCGGGCGAATCCTCGTCTGCGGTGACCGCAATCGACGGCTACCAGATGGCGCGCAAAGGCCGGGCCGGCGTAGCGCTCGCGATCGCAGCCCTGGGTTCGTTCTTTGCCGGCACGGTCTCGACCTTCCTCGTCGCAATCTTCGCACCGCCGCTGACCGCGATTGCCCTCCAGTTCGGCGCGGCGGAATATTTCTCGCTGATGATCGTCGGCCTCGTCTCCTCGATCGCGCTGGCGCACGGCTCGATCGTCAAGGCGCTGGCGATGGTGGCGCTCGGGCTGCTGCTCGGCCTCGTCGGCACCGACATCTATACCGGCACGCCGCGCTTCACACTCGGCATCCGCGAATATGCCGACGGGCTGAACTTCGTCGCTGTCGCCGTCGGTGTCTTCGGCGTGGCGGAAATCTTGCGCAATCTCGAGGGCGAGAAGACCCGCACGGTGCTGATGGCAAAGGTCAGCGGCCTGTTGCCTACACGACAGGACTTCAAGGAGATGATGTGGCCGGTCATTCGCGGCACCGGCATCGGCTCGGCGCTCGGCATCCTGCCGGGCGGCGGCGCAATCCTGGCGGCTTTCGCCTCCTATACCGTCGAGAAGCGCTTGTCGAAAACGCCAGAAGAATTCGGCCACGGTGCGATTGCCGGCGTCGCCGGTCCGGAATCGGCCAACAATGCCGGCGCGCAGACCTCGTTCATCCCGCTTTTGACGCTGGGTATCCCAGCCAATCCTGTGATGGCGTTGATGGTCGGCGCAATGATCATTCAGGGCATCGTTCCCGGTCCGAACGTCGCCGTGGAGCAGCCGGCACTGTTCTGGGGCATCATCGCCTCAATGTGGATCGGCAACTTAATGCTGGTGGTGCTCAACCTGCCCCTGATCGGGCTCTGGGTGAAACTACTCACCATCCCCTACTATGTGCTCTTCCCGATCATCATGGCCTTCTGCGCAATTGGGGTCTACAGCGTCAACTCCAATGTCTACGATCTCTACGCGGTCGCCTTCTTCGGCCTTGCCGGTTACGCGCTGGTCAAGCTGCGTTGCGAGCCGGCGCCGCTTCTGCTCGGATTCGTGCTCGGGCCGTTGCTGGAGGAAAACCTGCGACGGGCGATGATCTTGTCGCGCGGCGATCCGACGACCTTCGTCACCAGGCCGATCAGCGCCATCCTGCTGTTGCTCGCATTAGCCGTTCTCGTCGTCGTTTTCCTACCGAGCATCAAGGCGAAGCGCGAGGCAGTGTTCCAGGAAGAGGATTGAGAACACTGTCAACTCCCCCAGCGCTATTCAAGGTTGGCATCGATTAAGCACCACTCGGCGACATCGATGGCATCATTCTTCGTAAAGGCGCAGCTCCTGCCCACCGGACATGATCCTGAGGATATAGACGGTTTCACCCTCAACGGTGAAAGCAATGCTCAGGCTTCGTTCGAAGCCGACGATCCTCAGGCCATCCCGAATCTCGCTCCGAACCGTTCCTCGCTTTGGAAAGCTTTTGCACCCTTATCCCACAGAGCACGATTAAATCCTACACTTTCCGAAAGTCCGCCATTTGGCATCCTGCAAAATGGAGCAGCGCGACACACCTCACGAAAAAGCCCGGCGCGACGGCCGGGCTTCTTCTCGATCTCTACTCGGCAGACCTTAGAAGGTTGCCGCACCACTGCCCCATGGGCCGTGGTGGAAATCCTTGCCATCGAGGCGGTCGAAGCCGTGGGCGCCGAAGAAGTCGCGCTGGGCCTGGATGAGGTTCGCCGTTCCCCTGCCCTGGCGGTAAGCATCGAAATAGGTGAGCGCCGAGGTTAGCGCCGGCACCGGCAGGCCGGCGGAAATCGCAGCCGCAACGACGCGGCGAAGCGCCGGGATCGATTCCTTGACCATGTCCGAGAAGGCGGGCGTTACGATGAGGTTGGCGGCATCAGGCGCCTTGGTGAAGGCCGAGGTGATCTCGTCGAGGAACTGCGAGCGGATGATGCAGCCGGCGCGCCAAATACGGGCGATCGTCGGCATCGGCAGCGACCAGTTGAACTCGCGCGAGGCTTCCGCCATCACCGCGAAGCCCTGCGCATAGGCGCCGATCTTGGCGGCAAACAGCGCCAGTTCCAGATCCTTGTTGAGCTCGGGGCCGTAGGCGATCGGGAAGGATACGGCCTGCGTGCCGAAGATCTTTTCGGCGGCTTCGCGCTGCGATTTCATCGAGGAGAGACTGCGGGCGGCGACCGCGGCTTCGATCGCCGTTGCCGGAATGCCCATGTTCTGCGCCTCGATCGCCGACCACTTGCCGGTGCCCTTCTGGCCGGCCTTGTCGAGGATCATGTCGACCATCGGCCCGCCGGAGACGGGGTCGTTGGCGGCAAGCACCTTTTCGGAGATCTCGATCAGGTAGGAGTTCAGCCGGCCCTTGTTCCATTCGCCGAAGATGCCGGAAATATCGGAGGCGCTCTTGCCGAGGCCGTCGCGCAGGATGCCGTAGATTTCAGCGATCATCTGCATGTCGGCATATTCGATGCCGTTATGGATGGTCTTGACGAAATGGCCGGCGCCGTCATTGCCGAGCCAGGCGACGCAGGGCTCGTCATTGTAGCGGGCGGCGATCGAGGTCAGCACCTTCTCGACACGCTTCCAGGATTCCTCAGTGCCGCCGACCATGATCGACGGGCCGTGACGCGCACCTTCTTCACCGCCTGATACACCCATGCCGATGAAGGTGAGATCGGTATCCTTAAGGCGGTCGAAGCGGGCGACGGTGTCGCGGAAATTGGCGTTGCCGGCATCGATCATGATGTCGCCCTTGGAAAGATGCGGGCGCAGCGCTTCCATCTGCTGGTCGACGGCATCACCCGCCTTGATCATGATGATGATCGGGCGCGGCGGCCGGATCGCCTCGACGAATTCTTCGATGGTCTTGCAGGGAATGATCTGCTTCTTCAGATCGCCGGCGCTCTCGTAGAATTCGTCGGTTTTCTCCGGCGTGCGGTTGAAGACCGCGATTTTATTGCCTTTCTCCGCGATGTTGAGCGCCAGGTTGGAGCCCATGACCGCAAGGCCGATCAGTCCGATTTCTGCCTTTTCCACGACAAACCTCCGATGTGTCATTTGGACCGGTGTTGTGGCACTGTCTCAGCCAAACGGCAAGTCTCGCAAGGGTCTAATCGGTTCGCAAAAGCCAATGAAATGAAGCTTGCACTGCTGACTTGTCCGACAACCCCAGACGGCGGCCGGCCGATCGGCAAGCGACGAGTTTTCGCGCGGCCTGCCCGTAATGCCCTATCTCATGTTATCATCATTGCCTCGGGAGATATCGCATTGGCATCAGGAAGACGAAAAGATACGGCTCTCCTGGCGGCCCGCGCCGGCCGCTACCGCGAACATGCCTCGCCGCCGGCGCTGCGGCGCCATTTCAGCCGCCTCTGGTTGCATACGCTCCATGACGGACCGCCGGCAATGGTGGCAATCGTGCCGGACGGCTATTGCGACCTTCTCTGGATCGACGGCCGGCTGATCGTCGCCGGCCCCGACAGGACGGCAGCCTTTCCCATCATCCGGCCGGGCGCAACCGTCATCGGCGCACGTTTTGCACCGGGCGCCGCGACACCCTGGCTGAGGACACCGCTCTCGGCCCTGGTCGGCTGCTCGGTGCCCCTGAGTGACATTGGCCGGGAGGACACGGCCGAATTCGAGGCGCGGCTTGGGGATTGTCCCAATCCCTCGGCCGCTATGGCGCTCTTCAGCCGCCTGCTCGAAGAAGCCGCACGCCATGAGGAAGAACCCGCCCGGGACGCCGCCGTGATCTTCGCCGCCGCCGACAGCGCTCGCCCGGCATCCGGCCTGCTCGACCGGCTCGGCATGAGCGAAAGGCAGCTGCGCCGTCGCTGCCACCATCATTTCGGCTATGGCGCAAAGACACTGGAACGGATCCGCCGGTTCCAGCGTTTCCTCGACCTCTGCCGCAGGTCGGGCACGATGCCGCTTGCCCGCCTGGCGTTCGAAGCGGGCTTTGCCGACCAGCCCCACATGACGCGCGAGGTCGGCGAGCTTTCGACTCTGACGCCTGCCGTCATTCTCGACCAGTTCAGCATGCGCAAAAGAGCTGACTGACCGTTTTGTTCAAGACGCTGCCGGCTGGTTTGTTATTCTGACGAAACCAAATGCCAAGGACCTGCAAGCCATGTCGACAATGCCCGCGAAAATCATCCACCTGTCGATCGAGCGCGACTGGCGCGACGTCTACGATTTTGCCGGCAAGCCGGAGAACATGCCGCTCTGGGCCTCCGGCCTTGCGACCGGTTTCGAGCCCGACGGCGCCGACTGGATCGCCCACGGTCCTCTCGGCACGGTCAAGGTGAGCTTCGTTCCCGCCAATGAATTCGGCGTGATCGACCATACGGTGACGATCGAATCCGGTCTCAGGGTCTATAATGCCCTGCGCATCGTGCCGAACGGCGATGGCTGCGAGGTCATGTTCACGATGCTGCGCCTGCCCGGCATGACCGACGCGCAGTTTTCCGCCGATGCCGCCCATGTCGAGAAGGATCTCGCCATGCTGAAAGCCCTGATGGAGAGATAGATGGCCGATAAAGCAGAAAACCACGACCGCCGTATCGATTATGTCGAATTCAACGTCGCCGACATCGCCGCCGCCAAAGCCTTTTACGGCTCGGCCTTCGGCTGGCGTTTCACCGACTACGGCCCGAACTACTGCGAATTCGACGATGGCCGGCTGAAGGGCGGCTTCACCGATTTCGGCCCCGTGCGGCCCGGCGGCCCGCTTGTTGTCGTCTATGCCAAGGACCTGGAAGAAGTGCTGACCTCAGTGGAAAGAGCCGGCGGCACGATCTGCCGGCCGATCACCGATTTTCCCGGCGGCCGCCGCTTCCACTTCCTCGACCGCGACGGTTACGAACTCGCCGTCTGGGCGACTGCCTGACGGTAACTTGATTGGTCAGGGCGCGCCTGAATCAGCCGGCCGGGGTCAGGCAGCCTGCCGCCGCCGATCGTGATCTTCCATGACGATCAGCGCACCGATGACAGTACCGCCCGCATCGCGCAGCGGCGACATGCGACAGCGCACCTGCCGCGATCCGACACTGCCGGCCGGGCGCTCATAGGTATAGTCGATCTGGTCCCCGGCAAAACAGGCGTCGAGCTTGTGCTTGGCGCATTCGGCAAACCGCTCCTCACCGATGAATTCGGAAAGGTGGCGGCCAATGAGTTCCATCGGCTTTCTATCGAGATGGGCGCTGTTGGCCGGATTGGAATAGAGGTAGCGATAGTCTCTCGTCAGCACGGCCACGCGGTCCGGCAGGCTTTCCAAGATCGCGGCATTGAGGAACTGGCCGTTGTCGGTATCCGGCACATAGGCCGCCGGCGGTTCGATGCGCACATCCCGCGGCGAAGGCGTGCGCCAGTCCGGCCCATGCGCCCCGAAATAACGGTCGAGCAGGTAGGAAAGCACCGTCGTGTGCTCGGTGACGCTGGCGCTATCGTCGGCGTCCTGGCCGATCAGATGGGTCACAAACTGCAGTTGCATGTAGACTTCGAGCAGGTTCATCGCCTTGTGGGCGAGAATCGCTTCGACCAGCGGCTCGACATGGCGGTCGAGCGCCGTAACGCGCTGATCGTCGCCGAGACGAATGGCTTCCTCGATTTGAACGCAACGCAAGGAAAAGGCCCGAAAAAGCTCCAGCAAGACGCTCCAACTCCCATTGTCCCAAGAACGAGTCCGAAACCGGCTAAGGCTGCATCTCCCCAAAATGCGCCCTGCAGTAGACTTTATTCGCGTCTTGGTGGTGACGGGTAACATGAAGTGCCCTCAGTTTCAATCCGAGGGCACCTGCCGCTTTTCACCGCTGATAATTGAGGGTGGACCTTTTTGCAGCACGATGCCGAAAGTGTAAGCGTTTTTTAGACCGGCCCACCTAAAATCAATCTGTCTTAAGGCGCGAGCGTCTGCTTGATCTGCCAGCGGTCGTGATACCAGAGCCACTGTTCCGGGTATTCCCGTACCCAGCTTTCCACCTTGTCGTTGAGCAGCTGGGCGGCTGCCGGCAGGTCGAGATTGCCCTTGGCGTCGCGCGGCATGTCCAGCCGCGGCTCGATCTCCAGCCGGTAGCGATTTCCCGGCAGCCGGATGCAGCGCGCCGGATAGACCTCGCAGTCGAACTGGCGCACCAGCTTCGGCAGCAGCGGATTGGTCTTGACCTCGCGCCCGAAGAAGGTGCCTTTCAGCCCCTTACTGAATTTCTGGTCGACGAGCACGCCGACCCCCTGGCCTGCTTCCAGCTGGCGGGCGAGCGCAAAGGAGGAACCGGCATGCGAAGGCACCAGCTTGCCCATGCGCGCGCTCCTGAAGTCGAACACCTTCTTGGCGACATAGGGATTGTTCGGCGGCCGAAAAAGCACGGTCACGGTGAGCCCGAAGGCGGCCCCTGCTACCGGCAGCAGTTCGAAATTGGCGGTGTGGCCGGTAAAGACGATGAAGGGGCGTGGATTGTCACGCAGGTCGAGGAAGATCGGGACGCCAGACACCTCTACCCTGCCCGGCTCCGACTTTTCGGGATCGTAGTCGAACAGTTGGTCGAGGAAGACGTATTCGGCCGCCAGCCGGCCCATATTGCCCCAGCTGTCGAGCGCGATCTCCTCGATCTCGGCCTCGCTCTTCTCGGGGAAGGCGTTGCGAAGATTGGTCAGCATCAGCCTGTGGCGGCGGGTGCGCCGGCCGAGGCGGCGCATCATCCTGTCTGCGAAGCGGATCGCGCCATCGGCCGGAAACAGCTTCAGGAAATTCAGGAAGCCGAACATCACCTGCGCCACCAGCCATTGCTGGAAATTTCTGAGCGCCAGCACGATCCGGGTGATGAAGAGCTTCACGCGGTCAATCCATCTTCAGGATGATCTTGCCGAAGATCTGGCGCGATTCCATCCGCTCCAGCGCCCGGTCGATATCGCTGAAGCTGACTTCGGTGTCGATGACGGGATGCACGAGCCCGCGACCCATCTTCTGCATCGCATCCGCCATGTTCTCCATGCGGCAGCCGAAGGAGCCGAGAAGCTTCAGCTGCTGCTGGAACAGCATCATCAGGTTCATCTCTGTGGAAACACCCGAGGTCGAGCCGCAGGTGACGAGCCGCCCGCCGCGCTTCATGCAGAGCATCGAGCCCGCCCAGGTGTCCTTGCCGACATGTTCGAAGACGACGTCGACGCCCTTCTTCTTGGTGAGCTTGCGCACCACGCCCTCGAAGCGGTCGGTGCGATAGTTGATGACGTGATCGGCGCCAAGCGCCTTGGCCTTCTCGATCTTGTCGTCGGAACCGACCGTGGTGATGACGGTGCAGCCGATCTTCTTGGCAAGCTGGATCGCCGCCGTGCCGATGCCGGAACCGCCGGCGTGGACGAGAATCGTCTCGCCCGGCTCGAGCTTGGCATTGTCGAACAGCATGTGCTCGACCGTGCCGAAGGTGACGGGCGCAAGTGCTGCACCGATCGCATCGACACCGGGAGGAGCCGGCACCAGCAGGCGCGCCGGCAGGTTGACCTTCTCCTGCGCAAAGCCGTCGAGATGGAAGCCGTGCACGCCCGAGACATGTTCGCAGAGATTGTCGCGGCCCTCGCGGCAGGGGCGGCAGAGACCGCAGGTGCGCGCGCCGTAGATCGAGACGAGCTGGCCCGGCAGCACGTTGGCGACGCCCGGCCCGATCGATTCCACGACGCCCGAAGCTTCCGCACCGATGACCAGCGGCATCTTCCGCTTGGCGAAGGCCATGCCGCGCCAGCCCCAGACGTCGATGTGATTGAGCGCCACCGCCTTGACCCGCAACGTCACCTCTCCGGCGCCAGGTGCGTCCGGTTCCGGCAGATCGGTGATCTCAAGCTTGCGGTCGTCGATCAGTTGCAAAGCGCGCATGGCAAAATCCCTCGCCTGAAGGCGTCATCTCTCTCAAAAATTTGTCGGGAACCGCTTAAGCCGGTTCGAGCGCCATGACAAGGCTGGCATTCTGCCCGCCGAAGCCGAAGGAGTTGGAAAGCACGGCTGAAACCTGGGCTTCCCGCTTCTTGTTCGGCACGACATCGAGAACGATCGACGGATCGGGGTTGGTGTAGTTGATCGTCGGCGGCAGCGTCCCGGTCAGCATCGTCTGCAACGAGAACACCGCCTCGACGGCACCCGCTGCCGTCAGCGTATGGCCGATCATCGACTTGTTCGACGAGACCGGGATGCCGACGAGCCGCTCGCCGAAGACGGCCGACATCGCCCCATATTCCATCTTGTCGTTCTCCGGCGTCGAGGTGCCGTGGGCATTGATGTAGCCGATGTCGCTCTCGTCGATGCCGGCATCGGCAAGCGCCGCGCGGATCGTCGCGATTGCCGGGCCGCCATCCGGCGACGACCGGGTGCGATGAAAGCTGTCAGCCTTGTCGCCGGCGCCCTTCATGATACCGAGCACCTTGGCGCCGCGGGCGACCGCCGCTTCCAGCGATTCCAGCACCAGCGTCGCGGCACCTTCGGCGATGACGAAGCCGTCGCGATCCTTGCTGAATGGCTTGGAGGCCTTGGTCGGCGGATCGTTCTGCGTCGAAAGGGCAGACAGCAGCGAGAAGCGGATCAGCGCTTCGGCGCTCAGCGATCCGTCGGTCGCAACCGTCAGCGCCCGCGTCGTGCGGCCCTGGCGGATCGCTTCGATGCCGAGTTGGATGGCGGTGACGCCGGAAGCGCATGCGGTCGACAGCGTCACGGGAAGGCCGCGCGTGCCGAACCGGTCTGCCAGGCGTTCGGAAATCGCGCCGAACAGTGCCGCCTCGTGGAAGGCCGGGTCCGGGCGCTGGCGCAGCGCCGTCAGGAAGCGCTCATAGGCATCGCCCGGATGGTCGGAGGCCGGTGAACGGTCGGCAAGCTCGAAACGCGCGCTCCATTCCGGCTCGATCGGCGGGGCGGCGAGGAACAGCGGGCCGTTGAAATCGCCGGAAAGGCCGGCATTAGCAAGCGCCTCGATCGTCGTTTCGCGGGCAAAGGCATAGGAGCGCTCGACAGCATTCGGCACTGGGATGCCGATGAAATCGACAGTGCCGGCGATCCGAGTCGACAGGCCCTCGGTCGGGAAACGGTTGATCTCGTGGATACCCGACGTGCCAGACGAGAGCGCTGCCCAGTTGTCGCTGAGGCCCTGACCGAGCGAGGTGATGATGCCCATGCCGGTCACCGCCACGATCGGACGGCCGAGATGATCCCTGTAAGCGGAAGCTGTCATGTCCTTACTCCTCACGCATCTGCGGAAAGAACGGCAACACCTTCGCCGCGCTGATGTCCGACCGTGGTTACGACGGCGGCGGTGGCGCCTGCCCGCATCGGCGCCTCATGAGCGGCATCGAAGGGCGGAACCTTGGCCTTGCCATCGACGGCAAGGGCTGCAAGCGCCAGCCCCAGCGTGAACTGCGTCTCGATCGTATGGCCGGTGACGCCGCCGAAGCCGCGGATCGCAACGTCGGGCAAATGATGTTCGAGCACCGCCCGTTCACGGGCGGCAAGATCGTGCATACCGGTCGAGCCGGAAAAGACCGCCGTGCTCTCGGCGGCAAGTCCGACGGCCGGTGCCAGGAGCCGCTCCAGCCGGACCTCGAGATTGCCGGCATTGCGGTTGCCGCGGTCACCCTCGACCGCGTCGATGACGGCGTAGATATGGGCACCGCGGGCTTCGGCATGCTTGCGCGATTCGAGCACCAGGAAGGCGCCGGCCGAACCGGTGATCATGCCGCCGCCGTCGCTGGGTCTCCGCGACCAGAGCGGCACCCAGTCGCCGCGCGCATGCGCGCCGATCGCTTCGGTGAGCAGGATCATATCGGGCCGTTCGGCCGCGAAGGCGCCGCCAACCAGCGCATGCGAGGATTCGCCCGACTTGATGCGGTAGAAGGCGGTCTCGACGGCTGATATGCCGGCCGCTTCCTCGCCCATGAAGGTGCGCGAGGAGCCGGTGACCTTGTGCACGATCGAGATATTGCCGGCGAGCAGGTTGGAAAGCTGGGCAAGGAACAGCGTCGGCCGGAGCTCCGTCGTCAGCTTTTCGTTGAGCAGCAGCTCACGGTCGTTGCGCTTCAGCGCTTCGTCGACGATCAGCGTATCGACATTGATGTCACGCTCGCCGCCGCCGGCCGCCACGATCATGTCCATGGCGCCGCAGGCCTCGATATCATCCTTGAAGCCGGCATCGTCGAGCGCAAGACCGGCAGCGAAAACGCCGATGCGCTGCCAGTTCTCCATCTGGCGCTGGTCGCCGCGCTTGGCGATCTGCTGCGACCAGTCGATCTCGGGCAGCGGATGCACCGGATAGGGCTTGAACTTCTCGGTCTCGACGATCGCCTTCGGGGTAGTGCCGGCCGAAAGCAGCGCGATATGCGCATCCTTGCCGACGCCCTGACAGGTGACGATGCCGATGCCTGTGATGACGACGTCGTTTGCAGCCTTGCTCATCCAATCACTCCCTGCGCCGCGATCGCTTCGAGAAGCCCGATCTCGCCGGCACGTTTCTTCACGATATCGCCGAGCGGCACCTCGGAAAACGGCATGGTGCGAAGCTTCAGCTGCGCATCGCAGACCTTCTTGCCGGCGCTGGTGATTTTAGCCTTGGTGACCGCAAAACCCGAACCGTCATGCTCCAGAACCGCCTCGATGTCGAGCACCGCTTCCGGCTCGACGAAGGTGCGCATCTTGGCGCCGTCGACAGTCATCAGGAAAGGCATGGCGGCAAAATCGGTGACGGCAAGCACCAGCATGCCGGAGGCCTGCGCCATGGTCTCGATCAGAAGCACGCCGGGGACCAGCGGCATTCCGGGAAAATGGCCTTCGAAAACGGGGCTCTTGGCCGGCACGACGGATCGCGCCTTAAGCGTGCCCTTCTTCAGGTCCACCGCTTCGACGCGGTCAATCATCTGGAAATATTCCAGCAGCATTCGGATCCTCCGGCCCGACAGGCCAGATCCGCCCGCCGGTGACGCCTGAAGCGCGTCGCATAGAAGCTGGTCGCACTTTAGGTCTTTGTTTTGTGCACGTCGTCGCCCCAAAACCGCTGCACGCCTTTGGGCGACATGCACTAGTTAGGAACGAAACCGCCCGGCCGCCATATTCACGGCGGCAGGGCGTTCAAAAAAGACTTTTATGTCGCTCAGGCCTTGGCTGCTTTGAGCTCGTCGATCTTGGCGCAGAGGTTCTTCAGCACGAAATATTCTTCGGTGGAAACCTTGCCTTCGTTGACTTCCTGCGTCCACTTTTCGAGCGGAATCTTGATGCCGAATTCCTTGTCGATCGCAAAGACGATGTCGAGGAAATCGAGGCTGTCGATACCGAGGTCGTCGATCGTATGGCTCTCCGGCGTGATCGTCGCGCGGTCGATCTCGCTGGTTTCTGCAATAATGTCGGCAACTTTATCGAATGTAGCGGTCACGCGCTGTACCTCATGAAATGACGATTTAAACCTCCTCATAGGCAAATCCATTTCAAAAGCCAATGCTTTCGTCCCGGCGTTGCGGCAATTTGCCGGCCGGGTGTTGCCTAAACAGCAATGGAATGCAGGCCGTTCCCGTCACCCGAGGCGGGGCGATGCCGCTGCAGCCCCTGCGCCGACGGCGCAACAAGCATCCGAATCAAAGCCGCGTACGGCCTCGCCTCGAAGCAAGCGCCCCCGGCCGGAGCCGCAAGCCCGGACACTTGATCTGGATCAAATCGCAAGCCCGAAAATTTGATAATCATCAAGCGACGCGGGAAGAAATCGGGCTAGCCGAACCAACTCGCAATCGCGGCGTAATCGTCTCGGAAGAGCCAGCCATGCCCGGGCATGCCGGGTGCATCCGGATTTCGAAGGGATCAGGAAATGGACGTCGCACGCAGTAAGGTTTCCGAGGCCGGCACGCCCGTCGCTTGCCGTTCCTGCCAGGCCCGGCACGGCGTCGTCTGTGGCGCCTTGTCGAGCAGCCAGTTGCGAGAGCTCGGCCGCCATTCGCTGCGCCGCAAGGTCGATGCGGGCTCTGAGATCGTCGCTCAAGGGTCGGAAAGCTCTTTCTATTCGAACATCATGCGCGGGGTGGTGAAGCTCTGCAAGGTGATGCCGGACGGTCGCCAGCAGATCGTCGGCCTGCAATTCGCCCCAGATTTCGTCGGCAGGCCTTTCGTGCGCGAGAGCACGCTGTCGGCCGAGGCTGCGACCGATGCCGAAATCTGCGTCTTCCCCCGCAACTTGCTCGACCGCATGATATCAGAGACTAGGGAATTGCAGCGCAGCCTCCACGATCAGGCACTGAAGGAGCTGGATGCCGCGCGCGAATGGATGCTGACGCTCGGCCGGCGCACCGCCGAGGAGAAGGTCGCAAGCCTGCTCCACCTCATCGCCACGCATGCCGAGCCGCAAACGGCCACCAGCACCGCCTTCGATCTGCCGCTATCGCGCGCCGAGATCGCCGATTTTCTCGGGCTGACGATCGAAACCGTCAGCCGCCAGTTGACCCGGCTGCGCAAAGAGGGAGTCATCCGCATCGAGAACATCCGGCATATCGTCGTCCCCGGCATGGATGAGCTGGAAAAGAAAATCAGCGCGTAATCACCACACGGGTATTGGCAAGGCCGGCCTGACGCGCCAGCGAGAAGAACTCGGCCGCATTGTCGGGATGCAGGCGGACGCAGCCATGCGAGGCCGGCCGGCCCAGGCGCTTCAGGTCGAAAGTGGCGTGAACGGCGTAACCGCCGTTGAAGAACACAGCGTAGGGCATCGGCGCATTGTCGTATTTCCGGGAACGATGATCGCGCGACAGCCACTTGGCGCTCCACGAACCGGTGGGCGTGACGTAGCCGTTGCGTGCGGTCCAAACCTTCCAGCGATACTTGACGAAGCCGTTCTCGGTGACGGTCATCGTCTGCTTGCCGATGCTGATATTGGCAACCAGCATTGCTGCCTCGGCGGCAACGGGAAAAAACTGCAGCAATAAACTTGCGGCCGCAGCCGCCAAGATCGTCTTCATGATAGCCCCTCTTCGCACCCGCGCAGTTTATTGCGCCCTCACGACAGAGAGACTAAGCCAATACTTTCTATATTGCTTTAATCCGAATGGTAATCACAATTTTAACACGCTTAAGCCGTGAGCAACTCACCTACTGGAGCTTGCGCCCGGCCGCAGGCCGGCTGACGCGCTGATAGGCCTTGTTCATCTTCTCGCGGATAGAGGCCATCGTGCCGAGATTGTGACCGCAGGCGGCACAGGTAATGATATCGGTCTCCCGGATTTCGGGCCGCTCGAACTTCATCTTGGTGCTCTTGCACTTCGGGCACGGTAATTCAACCTGAACTGTCATCGCTCTGCTTCCGGTCTGATGAGATATGAGGCGCTTCGCATAAACCTTTGCGGCGGAGCTGTCCACCGGGGCGTGGACGCGCTGCGTGGCGCCCTACAGAAAACACAGAAACAACCCGAAGATCAGACCGGTGAGCACCATGCAGCTGGCATAGAACACCGACACGCCGTCTTCAATGTCCGCGGCGGTGGCGACGTCCCGCCCCGGGTTGTTGATCATCGGCTCCGTCACGACGACACCGCCATAGATGCGCGGTCCGGCGAGCTGGACATTCAGGGCGCCGGCCATGGCCGCCTCCGGCCTGCCGGAATTCGGCGAGCGGTGCAGGCCGCCGTCGCGCATCGCCACGCGGATCGCCTCGCGGCAGGGGTTCATGCCGCGCCTGATCCAGGCCCCGGCGGCGATCAGCAGGATGGAGAGCCGCGCGGCCGGCCAGTTGACGATATCGTCGAGCCGGGCAGCGGCCCAGCCGAAATCGATGTATTTTTCCGATCTGTGGCCGATCATCGAATCGGCCGTGTTCAGCATCTTATAGGCAAGCAGGCCCGGGAGGCCGAAGATGGCATAGCATAGGGCCGGCGCCACGACGCCGTCGGAGAAATTTTCCGCAAGGCTTTCGATCGCCGCGCGGCAGACGGCCGGCTCGTCGAGCGTTTCGGGATCGCGGCCGACGATGCGGGAGACAGCGTTCCGGCCGCCGGCGAGCCCTTCGCCGCGCAAGGCGGTCGCGACGGCCGCGACATGATCGGCAAGGCTCTTCTGCGCCAGGAAAATCGCCACCAGACCGGCCTCCAGCACGAGGCCGGCAAGGCCGAAGAGCGCGAAGAACCGATCGAACACGAAGCCCGCGGCGATCGACAGCAGCAGCAGCGCCAGGATTGCCGCGACGCCGTTCATCCGGCGCTGGGAGCCCGTAAGGCTTGAGGGATTGAGCTGCTGGTCGGCATAGGAAATCGCCGCGCCGAACATGACGACGGGATGCGGCACGCGTGACCACAGCCACTGCGGATCGCCGGCGATCCGGTCGAGCAGCAGCGCCAGAAGCAGCACAAGAAGGTTTTCGTCGATCGTCATCGCTCAAATCCCTGAAGGGCTTCGCCAAGCCGCCTGTCCGCCGCCGGATCGGGCGTCAAGCCGAACCGCAGCCAATCCGGCGCATAATCGAACTTGCGGACGAGAATATGATGCCGGCAAAGATGCGTGTAAATGTCGCTCGCCCTGCTATCGGCGGCAAGGGTGAACAATGCCGTTCCTCCCCTGATCCTCAACCCGGCCGAAGTCAGCGTCGCCTGCAGCGCGGCGCTACGTTTATCGAGAGAGTGGCGGATCGCGGAGACGTCGGAGCGAAACAGCGAGGCGGCCAGCGACAGCGCCGGGCCGGAGACCGCCCAAGGGCCAAGCCAGTCCTCGATACGAGCCAGAATATCCTCGCGCGCGATTGCAAAACCGAGCCGCAGGCCGGCAAGCCCGAAAAACTTCCCGAAGGAGCGGAAAATGATCAGGTTGGAGAGCTCTTGCGCGTGGGCTGCAAGGCTCCGCGCCGGATCGGCATCACCGAAGGCCTCGTCGACGACGAGAATCCCGCCTGCCGCCTTCATCCTGTCGTGCAGGGCAATCAGCGTTTCGGCCGACCAGACCCTGCCGTCCGGATTGTTCGGATTGACGACGACCGCAAGCCTGTGTTCACCGCCGATCGCAGCAATATCATCGACCGCATCGACGACAAAACCGGCCGAGCCGAAGGCGCGCGCATATTCGCCGTAAGTCGGCGACACCACGGCAATCCTATTGTCCGTCACGGCGACCCTGTCGTCCGTCGCGGCGCCCCGGCCTCCCTGTCGAAGCAAGCGCGGCAGGAGCTGGATCACGGATTGCGTCCCGGGCACCGGCAGCGGCAGAATCGCTCCGCTGCCATAATGATCGCGCGCCGCAAATCTTGCCTCGTCGACGAGATGCCTGTCCGGCAGACGGTGCCAGGCCATTGCCGGGATGTCAGGCAGGGCGACGGGACAGGGGTTGATGCCGGTGGAAAGGTCGAGCCAGTCTTCCGGCCTGCCGCCGAAAGCAGCGGCTGCGGCGGTAATGCCGCCGCCGTGGGCGATCGGCGCGCTCACGCGGCCGCTCTCGCAAGATCGATCAGATGCATGTAGGAGCCAGCTACCTGGCCGCGCCGGAGCCCGACAGCACCAAGATCGGTTCCCAAAGCGTCCTGTGCGGCAAACAGCCGCTTTCCCTCGCCCTCGGAAACAACGCTGGAATAGTGGAATTCATGCGCCGTCATCGTCCGCGCGAAGAAGGCGCCGTCGAGCGGCGTCACACGGCGATAGCCGAGATGACGACGGCGCTCGGCATAGCTGGTGACAACAGGCAGCAGGCCGAGCATTTCATGGCGTTTGCCCTCGGCATCGATCAGCCCATCGCCGAGCACCATGTAGCCGCCGCACTCGCCGTAGATCCTGATGCCGCGCGCCGCCGCATCGAGCATGCCGGCGCGGAAATTCTGCGCTTGGGAGAGCCGTCCCGCATGCAGCTCGGGATAACCGCCCGGCAGATAGATCGCATCGGCGTTGCCGGCCGGCGCCTCGTCGGCGAGCGGCGAGAAGAAGGAAATATCGGCCCCGCGGCGGCGCCACCCCAGCAGCATATGCTCGTAAGAAAAGGCGAAGGCGACATCGCGCGCCACGGCGATGCGGGCGCCGATCGGCATCAGCCGATCGATATTGGCGGCAGACGGCCGATTGAGCCCCTGCCTTGCGATGCGCAGCAGGAATTCGAAATTGCATTCCTCGGAAACGGCGTCCGCCGCATGGTCGATGAAATTCTCAAGCGTCGCATGTTCACCGGCCTGGACGAGGCCGAGATGGCGCTCCGGCAAGGCAAGCGTCTTGTCGCTGGCGATCACGGCGACAACAGGCATGCGGATCGCTTCGAGCGCGTGGCGCAGCATCGCCTCATGCCGTTCGCTGCCGACCTTGTTGAGGATGACGCCGGCAACGCGGACATCGGCGCGAAAGCCGGCGAATCCTGATACCAGCGGCGCCACCGATTGCGACATGCGCGAGGCATCGACGACCAGCACCACGGAGAGGCCGAGCTGGGCGGCAAGATCGGCCGCCGTCCCCTTTCCGTCGGCCGCTCCGTCGAAAAGTCCCATCATCGCCTCGATGACGAGGATGCGGCCGCCGGAGCGGTGAAGGGCTGAATTGGCCGAGATCAGTTCCGGGCGCATCGCCCAGGGATCGAAATTCAGGCAAGGCGTGCCGTTTGCCGCCGCATGGAAAGCGGGATCGATGTAATCCGGCCCGGCCTTGCCGGGTGCCACCGCAACGCCGCGTCGGCGCAGCGCCCTCAGCAGCCCGAGCGTCACCGTCGTCTTGCCGGCGCCGGAGGAAGGGGCTGCGATCAGGAGGCCGCTCATGTCAGCACCTTGCCGGACCGGCGAAATGGATCGGATTGCAGGCGCCGGCCCGCCAGGGCGCCGAGCCAGTCGAGCGAGGCTCTGAGCCGCACCACCTCGCCGACGACGACCACCGCCGGCGGCTCGAGCCCGGAGGCGGCGACTGTCTCGTGCGCGTCGCCAAGCGTCGTTTCCAGCACCTGCTGCCGGCCGGTGGCGGCGTTGCAGACGAAGGCAACGGGTTCGGACGGCGGCCGGCCGGCGGCGATCAACCGGGCGCTGATCTCGGCAATATGTTTCATCGCCATATACATGACGATGACAGGTGAACCCCGGCCGATCGCCTCCCAGTTGATCCTGTCGGGCACGATGCCGGAGGAATCATGGCCGGTGAGGAAGGTGACGGCATGGTTGATGTCGCGATGTGTCACCGGAATGCCGGCATAGGCAAGCCCACCGATGCCGGCGGTGATGCCGGGCACGATGCGGAAGGAGATGTTGTGCTCGACCAGCGTCAGCGCCTCTTCGCCGCCACGGCCGAAGACGAAGGGGTCGCCGCCTTTTAGCCGCAGCACTCGCTTGCCGGCCCGCGCCAGCTCAACCAGCCGTAGCGAGATGTCGCGCTGTTTCGCCGAAGGCTTGCCGCCGCGTTTTCCCGCAAATTCCACCACCGCCTGCTGCCGCGCCAGCGCCAGGCATTCCTCGTTGACGAGCGCGTCGTGCACGATGACATCAGCCTCGGAAAGTCCCTTGGCAGCCAGCAGCGTCAACAGCCCGGGATCACCGGGGCCGGCCCCGACGAGCCAGACGCTGCCCGGCTCCAGCGCCGGAAGATGAGAGAGTTGGCTATTCAACATTTTGTTGATCTAGGCCCAGCGAGGAGCAAGGTCAACGCCGCCTGCCCCGCCTCACTTGAAGTTGCTGAGATGACCATGACTCACTTTACGAGAAAGCGGATTCGAATTCTCCGAAAATCCGAATAACAATATGAATATATTATCATATGATCGCAAAAGCCGGCCGCGATGCAGCCGGCCTCCCAGTCGCTCAAACGCGAAGCAGCGCCTTGCGGATAAGGTCGATGACTTTCTCCGATTCGATACCGGTGCAGACGATCTGGCTCGGCAGGCCATCCCAGTCGCCCGGCGGGAAACGGCGACCGTCCGGCTTGATGATTGTCTGGCCGTCGGCAATGCCGCCGCACACGACGCGCACCGCACCCGATATCGACGAGAACAATTCCGGCGCCACGACATAGACCGCAGCGCAGCTGTCATGCACCATCATGCCGTCTTCGACCGCATGCTTGTAGAAATCGATATAGGACTGCGACAGTGTGTCGAGCAGCTTTACAGCCTCGTCGCCCTTGGCAGCCATCTCGCCGAGATAGCTCCGGCTCATCGTGGTGATCGAGGTGACGTCGAGGCCGATGACGGCGACCTTCCAGGGCGCGGTCATGACGATGTCGGCCGCTTCGGGATCGCCGTGGATATTGGCCTCGGCGACCGGCGAGACATTGCCCGGCACATAGAAATTGCCGCCCATGATGACGACGTCCTTGACCAAGCCCGCAATCTCCGGGTCTTCCTTCAGCGCCCGCGCCAGATTGGTCATCCGGCCGACAGCGACGAGGCGCACTTCCCCTGGGTTGGCGCGGACGGTGTCGATGATGAAGCGATGCGCCGGACGCGGATCGAGTGCCACATCAATCTTTTCCGGCACCTCGATATCGCCGAGGCCGTTGTCGCCATGCACCATCGCCGGCCATTCCCGCTCGGCGCGCGAGGGATCGATGGTGACGCTGGCGCCCTTGGCAACCGGCGCTGCGATATTCCATTCGCGCTTGAGGAAAAGCGCATTGCGCGTTGTCGTCTCGACCGAGGCATTGCCGAAAACGGTGGTGATACCGATCAGATCGATTTCGGGATGGCGGTGCAGGAAAAGAAGCGCCATGGCGTCGTCGACGCCCGGATCCGTGTCATAAATGACCTTGTGCATGGAATATCCTTTATGTGCAAACCGCGAGCTGCCGGACGGCGCTGCGAATTGTCGCCAACATAACGCCCGTCAGTCTTTCTGCAACCCGATGCGGGCAATCGCCGCCGTCGCATGCGCGGATTTGATTTTGCCGAGCAAGAGCTCCGCATCCGGGCCAATGGCCGCAAGTGCCGCCGATTCCGCCACGCCGTGACAGCCGACGCGGGCAAAGACGATCTCGGAGGGATTTTTGAGCCGCGGCGTTTCCGCTTCCAGCCGCGGCGCATCGAAGAACAACGCCGGCACGGAAAAATGCTCGGCAACGGCTAGGATTGCCGCCTCCTGCCTGCGGCTGTCGATGGAAGCGATAGCAGCAAGCTCCGGCCCGCCGATACCGGCCGCATCCAGCGCCGTAATGGCCAGCGCCAGAACTTCCGCATAGGGCGTCCCGCGCTCGCAGCCGAGCCCGAGCACGTGGCGCCGTGCCGTATCGAAGAAAATATCACTCATGGAAGCCGTCGAATGCGCTCTGCCGTGTCTCAGAAGATGATGCCGTTGGAAAACCGCTCCTGCTTGTCGCATCATGCTCTGGCAGCCATTGCAGCTTGGGATCGGAAATGCAACAAAGCCACCCGAAAGCTCTTCCGGAATACCGTCTTGCCTGACATTGCTCCTCATCTGCTTCTGCTGCTCTGCGCGGCTGCCTTCTTTGCCGGTTTCGTCGATTCGATCGCCGGCGGCGGCGGTCTCATCAGCGTTCCCGCCATGCTGATTGCCGGCATTCCGCCGCTGCAGACGCTCGGCACCAACAAGGTGCAGTCGATCTTCGGCGCCGCCTCGGCAACGCTCGCTTATGCCCGCAAGGGCCACGTGCAGCTTCGCGAACAATTGCCGATGGCGCTGATGGCGGTCATGGGCGGGGCGCTCGGCGCCGCTCTTGCCACGATCGTGCCCGGACAAGTGCTGCAGGCGATCATGCCGGTGTTGCTGCTGTCGATCGCGATCTTCTTTGCCGTCAAACCGAACCTCAACGACGTCGATACCCATCGCCGCATAACGCCCTTCGCCTTCGGCCTCACACTGGTCCCGGCTATCGGCTTCTATGACGGTGTCTTCGGCCCCGGCACCGGTTCCTTCTTCATGCTCGCCTTCGTCACCCTCGCCGGCTTCGGCGTGTTGAAGGCGACGGCGCACACCAAGCTTCTCAATCTCGGCTCGAATTTCGGCGCGCTGATCGTCTTCGCAAGTTTCGGCGCAATACTGTGGAAGATCGGCCTGTTGATGGGCGTCTGCCAATTCCTCGGCGCGCAGCTCGGTTCGCGGCTCGCCATGCGTATCGGCGCAAAGCTCATCAAGCCGCTGCTCGTCATCGTCTGCGTCGCCCTTGCAGTCAAACTGCTCGCCGATCCGGCAAATCCGCTGCGCGTCTGGCTCGGCGTTTAGCCTAAATATTTGACCGCCTCCATTACCTCTGACGTAATTGATAGGCCGCATCGCCTTCCCGCATGATCGCGCTGCCTGGAGTGAACGGGCGATCAAAAGGAGATGACCCGATGAACGACGCAAACAGCAATGCCGAGCGCTACCTCGCCGTCTGGAACGAGACGGATGCGGCTCACCGCCGCGCTCTCATCGCCGAGAGCTGGGTGGAAGCCGCAACCTACGTCGATCCGCTGATGTGCGGCGAAGGCCACGAGCAGATCAATTCGCTGGTGGAGGCCGTGCAGAACCGCTTTCCCGGTTTTCGTTTCGAACTGATCGGCACGGCTGACGGCTTTGGCGACAATCTGCGTTTCTCCTGGGGCCTCGGGCCTGCCAATGGCGAAGCACTGATCAAGGGCACGGATTTTGTCGAGCTTGAGGGTGGCAAGCTGAAATCCGTCCGCGGCTTCATCGACCAATTGCCGGAAGCCGCCTGATGGCGCCGACCGCCCGCTCTCTTGGCGATCATTTGCGCGAATGGCGCCAGCGCCGCCGGATGAGCCAGCTCGACCTGGCGCTGGAGGCCGATATCTCGCAGCGGCATCTGAGCTTCATCGAGAGCGGGCGCTCGACGCCGAGCCGCGACATGCTGCTGCATCTTGCCGAACGCCTCGGCGTGCCGCTCCGCGACCGGAACCCGCTGCTGCTCGCAGCGGGTTTCGCTCCCGTCTTTACCGAGCGCGCACTCGACGATCCCGCCTTGGAACCGGCGCGCCGCGCCATCGACATGGTGTTGAAAGCCCATCAGCCTTTCCCGGCGCTCGCGATCGACCGCCACTGGACGCTGATTGCCGCCAACGCGGCGCTGGCGCCGCTCATCTCAGGCATTGCCGATCCGTCCCTGCTGGAACCGCCGGTCAATGTGCTGCGCCTCAGCCTGCACCCGCAAGGACTGGCGCCCCGCATTGCAAACCTCCCGGAATGGCGCGCCCACCTTATCGACCGGCTGCGCCAGCAAATATCGGCCTCGGGCGATCCGGTATTGGAAAGGCTGCTGAAAGAACTGCTGTCCTATCCGGTGCCCGAAGCGGCGAACGACGCGCATAGCGACCACGCCGGCATCGCCGTTCCGCTGAAGCTTTCGACCAAGGCCGGCCCGTTATCCCTGATCTCGACGACCACAGTCTTCGGCACGCCCGTCGACATCACTCTGTCGGAACTGGCCGTGGAATCCTTCTTCCCGGCGGATGAGGAAACAGCCGCGATCCTGCGCGGCCTTTCCCTCAACTGATGCCTAGAATTCTACCCCCGGCTGCCCCTTGATGCCGGAGCGGAAGGGATGTTTGACAAGCTCCATCTCGGTCACCAGATCCGCGATCTCGATCAGTTCTTCTTTGGCGTTGCGCCCCGTCATCACCACATGCGTCATGGCGGGCTTCTCGGTCGTAAGGAAGGCGACGACTTCGTTGATGTCGAGATAATCGTAGCGCAGCGCGATGTTGATCTCGTCGAGCAGCACCATGGAATTGCGCTCGTCGCGGATCAGTTCCTTGGCCTTTTCCCAGGCAGCCGAGGCGGCGGCAACGTCGCGGGCGCGGTCCTGCGTTTCCCAGGTGAACCCCTCACCCATGGTGTGGAACTGGCAGAGATCGGAGAAATGCTTCTCGATCAGATCGCGCTCGCCGGTCCACATCGCGCCCTTGATGAACTGCACGACGGCCGAGGGTTTACCATGGGCGATGTGGCGAAAGATCATGCCGAAGGCGGCGGATGATTTGCCCTTGCCCTTGCCGGTATGGACGATGATCAGCCCCTTGCCGTCGGTCTTGGTCGCCATGATCTTGTCGCGCGCGGCCTTCTTCTTCGCCATCTTCTCGGCGTGGCGCGCATCATCCTTGCCCGTTTCGTTGTCCGGGATTTCGTCACTCATCGGTTCACCTCATTCTGTGGTTTGGCCAGGTCGAACCGGGCCGAATTGCTGCGCGGCGTCCAGAGGCTGCGGTCGATCGCCTCGCGCAGCCGCGCTGTCATCTCGTCGAATGCCGCCGGGTTCTTTTCCGTCATGAAGCTACGCACAGCCGGATCGGTGACGAAAGCCTGGTAGACCGCCTCGAAATGATGCGCACCGACCGCGCCCGTCGTCGCCGCGAAGGCGAAGAGATAGTCGACGGTGGCGGCAATTTCGGCCGCCCCCTTGTAGCCGTGGCGCATGACGCCGGATATCCATTTGGGATTGACGACGCGTCCGCGCACGACGCGACCGATCTCTTCCTCCAGCGAACGGATCACCGGCCGCTCCGGCCTCGAATGATCATTGTGGTAGATCGAGGGGCGCGCGCCGCTGAGCGCCTCGGCCGCCGCCGCCATGCCGCCCTCGAACTGGTAGTAGTCATCGCTGTCGAGCAGGTCGTGCTCGCGATTGTCCTGGTTCTGAACGACGGCCTGCACCGAGCGCAGCCGCTCCTCGAACAGGCCGCGTTCGGCCTTGCCCTCCTCACCGGCGCCATAGGCATAACTGCCCCAGACGAGATAGGCCTCGGCGAGATCGGCGCGTCGCTCCCAACCCTTTTCGTCGATCAGCGCCTGCAATCCGGCGCCGTAGGCGCCGGGCTTCGAGCCGAAAATCCGGTAGCCCGCCCGACGTTTCGCCGCGGCGGCGTCGAGGCCGGCAGCCGCAAGCCTTGCCGCCTCGCCGCGCATGCGCGTTGCGATCGGATTGTCGGCCTCGTCCTCTTCAAGCGCGCCGACGGCGCGGACCGCCTTGTCGAACAGAGCGATCTGCTCGGGAAAAGCGTCGCGGAAGAAGCCGGAGATGCGGAGTGTCACGTCGACACGCGGCCGCCCGAGCATGGCTTGCGGTATGATTTCATAGCCGGTAACGCGGCGAGAACTCATGTCCCAGAGCGGCTTGACGCCAATCAGCGCCAGCGCCTGGGCGATATCGTCGCCGCCGGTGCGCATATTCGACGTTCCCCATGCCGTCAGCCCCAGGGAAACAGGCCATTCGCCGTGATCCTGCACATAGCGGCGCACCAGCAGCTCGGCGGATTTCTTGCCGAGTTCGTAAGCGGCCGGTGTCGGCACTGCGCGGCTGTCGACCGAATAGAAATTTCGGCCCGTGGGCAGCACGTCGGGCCGCCCGCGTGTTGGCGCGCCGGATGGGCCAGGTGCGACGAAGCGACCGTCGAGCCCGTTGAGTAGACCGTGAATTTCGGCGGGGCCGCAGGCGAGGATGGAGGGCTTGAGGCGGGTTTCGATCTCGGAGAGTACAGCCTGCGTAGCCTTCCACTCTGCTGGGCACTCCATTTCGCCGGAAACGAACTTCGCTGCCAGCAGTTCGACGCGCTCGACGGCGTCGCCATTGGTGCGCCAGGGTGCATCGAGAACGTCGGCGAGGATGGCGGGACGTGTTCTGGTCCAGGGGGTGGCCATGTCGCAGTCGAGAGGGTCGAACGTGGAGTTACCCCTCTCTGTCCTGCCGGACATCTTCCCCACAAGGGGGGAGATCGGCAAGGAGTAAGACAATCGCTCTATATCGATTGTTTGGGGAGGCCGGCGCTCCGATTCAATCTCCCCCCTTGTCGGGGAGATGTCCGGCAGGACAGAGGGGGGTGCCCCAGGCACATTGCCCATCCCCGCATCCGCCGCGATCACCCGCTGCAAGCTCGCATCACCGCCCTCGCCCAGCCCGCGCGGCACCCGCGCCAGCGCCACGGTGAGATCTGTCAGCAACCGCCCCTCCGGCGACACGCCGAACACATGCAGCCCATCCCGAATCTGCATTTCCTTGAGGTCGCAGAGATAGGCGTCGAGCTTCTTCAGCGCTTCGCCTTCGCTTTCGCCGCTCTTTATACCGGCATCCCGGTCGAGGCCGATATCGGTCACCAGATCGAGGATCTGCCGGCTGAGCAGGCGAATGCGGCGGGGATCACTGCCGGAGGCCTCGTAATATTCGTCGACCAGCGCTTCCAGATCCTTGAGTGGCCCATAGCTCTCGGCCCGCGTCAAAGGCGGCGTCAGATGATCGATGATGACGGCGGCAGTCCGGCGCTTGGCCTGCGTGCCCTCGCCCGGGTCGTTGACGATGAAGGGATAGAGATGCGGCAGCGGCCCGAGGATCGCCTCGGGATAACACTCCTCCGATAGCGCCAGCGCCTTGCCCGGCAGCCATTCGAGATTGCCGTGTTTGCCCATGTGGATGACGGCATCGGCGCCGAACGCGCGCCGCAGGAAAGCATAGAAGGCAAGATAACCGTGCGGCGGCACGAGATCCGGCGAATGATAGCTCTCCTTCGGATCGATATTATAACCGCGCGCCGGCTGAATGCCGACGAGGACGCTACCGAAGCGGGCGAAAGGCAGGGCGAAGACGCCGTCGAGAAAATACGGATCGTTCTCGGGATCGCCCCAGCGGGCCCTCACCTCATCCTGAATCTTATTAGGAAGAGTATCCAGGAAGCCGTTGTAGAGACTCAGGGAAAGGGTCTCGCGAATGACCCTGCCGTCATGACCTGAATTGGTCGGCCCTTGCATCAGATGCCGGATCAGCGCGTCGCCATCGGCCGGAATATCGGCGAGCGGATAACCCGCTGCCGCCATCGCCCGAAGCACCTCGATGCTGCCGGCCGGCGTATCCAGGCCAACCCCGTTGCCGAGCCGGCCGTCGCGATTCGGATAGTTCGCCATCACGAGCGCGATGCGCCGGTCGCGAGCCGGAGTAGCGCGCAGCCGCGCCCAATTGGCGGCCAGTTCCGCCGTATAGCGCACCCGGCCGGCATCCGGTTCGCTGGCGACAATGTTGGTCTCGACGGCTGCATCGTAACGCGCCGCCGTCTTGAAGGAGACCGCCCGCGCCAGCACCCGGCCGTCGACTTCGGGCAGCGCCACGTTCATGCCGAGATCGCGCGCCGACAGGCCTTGCGAGGAGGCCGCCCACGCTTCCTTGGAGGACGCAGACAAGATCGCCTGCAGCACCACCGCCCCATTCGCCTCCAGCACCGTCGGCTGCCGGTCGGCACCAGGCGCGGAGACGGCAAAGCCGGTCGTGTTGATCACGACATCGGGTTTCAGTACTGAGAACACGCTCTCGATAATGCCGGTCGAAACGGGGTCCTTGAGGCTATAGGCAAAGACCGGCAGCGGCCGGAGACCGTGCGCCTGCAAGGCTTCGATCAGCGCTTCGATCGGCTTGGTCTCGCCGCTCTGCACGAGCGCTCGGTAGAAGCTGATGGCGACGATTGGCTCCACCGCCACCTTCTCTGTCACCCGCCGCCACTCCTCGACCCCGATCAGCCCTCGCCCCGGCCACCAGATCCCCGCCTTCATCAACGGTACCGCCGGCGCGGGCTTCTCCGCGCCCGACAGCATCGCCGCGGCATAATCGAGAAAGGCGCGCCCATTGGCCTCGCCGCCCTCGATGAGATAGGCCCAGAGCGCATCGAGATCGTCGACCTCGATGTTCGAGAAGGGTACCAGCCCCGCATCCGACCTGGCATCACCCGGCAGCACCGCAATCTGCGCGCCGGCGCGGGACGCTGCAGCATGCAGCGCCTCCAGCGCATAGCGGAAATAGCTGGCGCCGCCGAGCGCACGGACGATGATGAGCCTGGCGTGCCGCGCCGTGCGCTCGACATAGGTATCGACCGACATCGGGTGCTTGAGGCTCATCAGGCTGGCAAGCCGCAGCGAATGCGGCCCACCGCAGGCGCGATGGGCGGCCGCGATCGCCGCAAGCTCGCTGTCGGCGGCCGACAGAAACAGGATATCGCCCGGCGTCTGACCGAGATCGATCGCCTCTTCGCCGTCGCTGATCGTTCCCTGCTGGGCCAGAAGCAGATGCATGGGCCTACGCCAGCGCCTCGATCGCCGCTCTCACCGCACCCTGATCCATCTCATGCAGACCAATGACGACGAGGCGCGTGCCGCGGTTTTCCCCAGGCGCCCAGGCGCGATCGAAATAGTGGTCGATGCGGCTGCCGACTGCCTGGAGCTGCAGGCGCATCGGCTTGCCCGAAACATCGACGAAGCCCTTGAGGCGCAGCACGTCATGGGCCAATATGATGCTCTTCAGCGCCTCGATGAAGCCGGCCGGATCGGCGACCGGGCCGAGATCGACGACGAAGCTGTCGAATTCGTCATGATCGTGCGGCGTGCCGTCCTCATGCTCCAGTTCGTGATGGGACTTGCGGTTGGCGATATCGTCCTCCGTGCCGATGCCGAGGCCAAGCAGGATGCCGGCCGGCACCTCGCCGTTTTTCGCCTCGATCATCACCGGCTTGCGCGAGGTGCGGGCGGCGACCTCGTCGCGCACCCGGCCGAGGCCGGCCACGTCGATCAGGTCGGTCTTGTTGAGCACGATGAGATCGGCGCAGGTGAGCTGATCCTCGAACAGTTCCTCGATCGGGCTCTCGTGATCGAGCGATTCATCCTCGCTGCGCGCCGCCTCGACGGCATCGTGGTCGTCGGCGAACCGGCCGGCGGCAACAGCCGCACTGTCGACCACCGTGATGACGCCGTCGACGGTCACCTGGGTGCGAATGTCAGGCCAGTTGAAGGCGGCGACCAGCGGCTGCGGCAGAGCGAGGCCCGAGGTTTCAATGACGATATGGTCGGGCCGCTGCTCACGTTCCAAGAGCTTCGTCATCGTCGGAATGAAATCGTCGGCGACGGTGCAGCAGATGCAGCCATTAGTCAGTTCGATGATGTCGTCCTCGCTGCAGTTCTCCGCACCGCAGCCCTTCAGCACCTCGCCGTCGACACCGAGATCGCCGAATTCATTGATGATCAGCGCGATCTTTTTACCGCCGGCATTGGTAAGCAGGTTGCGGATCATCGTCGTCTTGCCGGCGCCGAGGAAACCGGTGATGACGGTTGCGGGAATCTTCTGTTGATTCATGGATTTAACCCTTCATTTTCAGCGGCAGGCCTGCCGCGATGAAATAGACTTCGGCGGCCTTTGCCGCGATCAGCTGGTGGAGACGGCCGGCATGATCGCGAAAATCCCGCGCCATGCGATTGTCCGGCACGATGCCGAGGCCGATCTCGTTTGACACGAAAACGAGCCGCGCCTTTGCCCGCGGCAAATAATCGGCGAGCGCCAAAAAATCCGCCGCCATATCGCGCTCCTCCATCATCAGATTGGTGACCCAGAGCGTCAGGCAGTCGATCAGCACGACCCGGCCCTCGCCGTCGATGGCGGCGAGCCTGCCGACGAGATGGAGCGGTTCCTCATGCGTCGTCCATGACGGGCCGCGATCGGCTCTGTGCTGGGCAATCCGCGACTGCATCTCCTCGTCCCACGCCCGGCCGGTCGCGACGTAGTGACGATCGAGGCCGGTTGCAACGACGAGGTTTTCGGCAAACCGGGATTTGCCGGAGCGTGCGCCGCCGAGGATGAAAATGGCATTGGAGAGAGCGGTCGTCATGCGCAGACGGCCTGCTGGGAGAATGCGACACCCCACCACGCTCCCTCATTCCTGTGCCTGTCACAGGAATCCAGGCACGGCGCGTCCGCGCCGTGAATGACTCTCATTCGGGAAGTAAGTCTCTCGCGCCCAAGGACTTGGTCGCACTGGATTCCTGTGACGGGCACAGGAATGAGGGAGGAGACGGAAATGCGCTCCAGTACCCCACGAGGCAACGCCGAATTCAATCGTTCAGCCAAAACAACCTCCGTGCTGGCAGCGGGTCTCTTGCCCAGGATTGGGCTTTTCGCCCGGCACGAATGGCAGGTCTCCTGGCTCGCGGTTGTCGGCCGCGATCGGGGCGGACCGGAAACCGGTCGCCCCTGATCGTGCCAGCGGATCTGCCTCGCCTTCCCGGCTGCATTGGTGAAGAGGTGGACGATTCGTAGAAATAGAGGCGTCCGACCCCGGTTGATCACCATGCATGTCCAGTGGCTTTTCCGGCATGTCGCCCGTCACGCCCGCCTGCATGATTGCAAGCGGGCAGGAAGGGCTCGATGCCGGATGGAAGACCCTGACCGCTCTACAGTCGCGGGGTCGGCTGTGATGAAGGCGCCCGGTGTGGGTCCGCCCCGTCACATTCCCTTTTCATCCGGAAGGCGTAACGCCGATCCGGAACCATCCGTTATATCCGAGGATGGCCAGATGACCATCCGCGTGGGATGGTCTGGCGACCATCCGTTGAGGGATGGTTAGGCAAGCTCAGGAGTGAAGTCAACCGGCCTTGGCGGTCGGCCGTGGGCGGCAAGGCAGGCACGCTCATCCAAACACGACTTACTCGACCAGGAATATCGTCATTTATCAGAGGCTTACGTCATAAATATTTGACGCGCCCGCCGGCTTTTCGCCGCAATTGCGCTGCAAGCGGACTGCGCCATCGCCCTTGACCGGGCCTCTTCCTGCCTAGTTGTCTTGCCATGCTTATGAAATTGGATCGGCGCCGGTTCCGAGCGCTGCGTGTTTTCTTCGATCCGGGGCGGCTGCGGGCGCTGACCCGCCGCAGCGAAGTCGGTCTGTCTCTGGCGGGCGCTGTCGTCGGCATTGCCTCCGGTCTTGCCGTGACCGGCATGAGCTTCGTGTCCAATGAACTGCATCAGTTGGTCTTCGGTATCGCCGACAGCGAAAGGTTGAGCTCGTCGGTGATCGACGACAAGCTGCTGCTGCTCACCGCCCCGATCATCGGCGGCATCCTGCTCGGCCTGTTGCTCTTCATTTTGGCCAAACGCCGCAAGAAGCCGATGGTCGACCCGATCGAGGCCAATGCGCTGCATGGCGGCCGCCTGTCCTTGACTGACAGCATTATCGTCGCCGTGCAGAACCTGATCTCCAACGGGTTCGGCGCCTCCGTCGGCCTGGAGGCCGGCTATACCCAGCTTGCCGCAGGGCTCGCCTCGAAACTCGGCCTGAAGCTGCAGCTTCGCCGCTCGGATCTCCGCGTCCTCGTCGGCTGCGGCGCAGCCGGCGCCATCGCCGCCGCCTTCAACGCGCCGCTGACCGGCGCCTTCTATGCCTTCGAACTGATCATCGGCACTTATACGATCGTCTCGCTGACCCCTGTGGTGGTTTCGGCCCTCGTTTCCACCCTGATCGCAAGGCTGCTCACCCACGGCGATTTCACCATCGATATCGGCGGCTTCGGCGCGGTCGTGCCGGCCGATTATATCCCGGCGCTGCTGCTCGGCGCGGTCTCAGCCGGCGTCGGCATCCTGATCATGCAGGGTGTCGCCTTTGTCGAAGAACTGGCGCGCAAGAGCGCGATCGCCCCGCCCTTCCGCCCGGCCCTCGGCGGCATCATCGTCGGGCTGCTGGCGATGATCTCGCCGCAGGTGCTTTCGGCCGGCCATGGCGCGTTGCATCTGAACCTCTCCCGCGACGTCGCCATCCCGGCGCTGATCGGCCTCTTCCTGTTGAAATCCTTGGCTTCGGCGATCTCGATCGGCTCGGGCTTCAGGGGCGGCCTGTTCTTCGCCTCGCTGTTCATGGGCGCCCTGCTCGGCAAGCTCTTTGCTTATTGCGGCCCCTATTTTGCCGATGCGACGCTGACGCCCGTCATTTATGCCGTGGTCGGCATGAGTTCGCTTGCCGTCGCCGTCATCGGCGGGCCGCTGACGATGACCTTCCTGGCGCTCGAAATCACCGGCGACTTCCCGATCACCGCGCTGGTGCTCGCCGCCGTCATCACCTCCTCGCTCGTCGTGCGCTCGACCTTCGGCTACTCCTTCGCCACATGGCGCTTCCACCTGCGCGGCGAAAGCATCCGCAGCGCCCATGACGTCGGCTGGATCCGCAACCTGACGGTGGACAAGCTGATGCGCGCGGACGTCAAGACGGCAAGGGCTGGCATCTCGCTGGAGGAATTCAAGCAGGCCTTCCCAATCGGCTCGACCCAGCGTGTCATCCTTGTCGAGGAGAGCGACAAATATGCCGGCCTCGTGCTGGTGCCGGAGATCTACGCCAACCCGACCGACACCCAGGACGAGGGCAAGACGCTTGCCGATTTCATCCACTACCGCAACGATTTCCTGCAGCCACAGATGAATGCAAGGCAGGCGGCGGCGATCTTCGATAAGAGCGAAAGCGAAGCACTCGCCGTCGTCAACAATTTGATCGAGCGCAAGGTGATCGGCCAGCTCAGCGAAAGCTATACGCTGCGCCGCTACAGCGAAGAACTGGACCGCCGCCGTCGCGAAGTCTCCGGCGAAATCTGAAGGGGTGTTATGACGCGGCGCCGGCCAGCCGGAAGACGTCGGCCTTCTTCGAAACGCCCCGCAATTCGAAAGAGCCGAGATACTCGCAGGGGACGGCTGAGGTCGCCGCGAAGCTCTCCGACAGCAGCAGGTGCTGCTCGAGCATTCCGCAGAGCTTTTCCAGCCGCGAGGCTTCGTTGACAGCCCTCCCGATCACCGTGAAGTCGAGCCGGCCGTGGGCGCCGACATTTCCGTAGAAAACCTCGCCGAGATGCAGCACGACATCGATGCCGATATCGGGGCCTCCGTTGCGTGTCCGCTCGCGATTAAGCTCTTCGTTGGCCTTCAGCAGATTCTGAGCCGAAGCCAACGCTGCCCTGCAGGCCTTTTGCGGATCCTCCGCCTCAGTCGGAAAGATCGCCAGTACACTGTCGCCCATGAACTTGAGGATCTCGCCGGAATTTTCCTCGACATGCCGGTCGATCAGCTCGAAATGCTCGTTGAGAAACCCGACGATCTCCGCGGGCTGATAGACCTCGGTCAAGGCCGTGAAATTGCGAAGGTCGGCCAGTAGGATGGCGGCATCGATGGAACCGCCCATTCCTCTGCGGGTTTCGCCGGCAAGGATGCGCGCACTCGTCCTAGCGCCGGTATAGACCGCGAGGATATCGCTCGCCGTCTTCGAAACCGCCACGCGATAGGCCGCCAGTCCGAGTGCCGGGAATAGCGCTGCGACGATCGCCAGTTGATCATCGGAAAATCCGCCCGGCGCATCGCTCGTCAGCGAGAAACCGAGCCCGCGCAACGCGACTTCCTTCGGGAATTCGAACAGGCTAATCACGTGATCCGTGCCCCCGGAAAGCGCGAATTCGTTGAGCTCGGTATAATCGAGACCCTCGCCCCTCGCCAAATTCCATCGCCCCGTTCTTTCGCCGCGGCTCAAAAGGTAAAAGATGGGCGTCTTCTCGAAGTCACGCTCCGTCGCACTGCCGTGCTCGGCATTTTCAAGGACGGTCTCACCGCCCCGCATGAAATTGGCCGCGACGCCGCGATACATCGGATGCAGGGACGGCATTCTGATACTCGCCCGCCAGATCGGAAACCCGTCCGCGATCAGCCGCTTACACAGGCCGGAAACGAGGTCGCCAATATGCTCGCTGGTGATTCCCTGCTCTATAATCCACTGAATATGACCGTTAATTTCCGAACCTCCACATGAGCCGGCGCAACCTTATGACGGCAAATCGGGCAAATGGGCGGCGATGCCGAACCGGCTGCCGCCCTATCAATTGATAGTCGCGCCAAACCGATATTTCCAGCCGTTATCAACGGCAAGTCATTTCATCCGAAGCCGGCACAACGCCGGCGGGTATCGTCCTCACATCCGGACCGTCATGCCGCCGTCGACGGTCAATACGTGGCCGTTGATGAAGGAGGCGGCGCCGCTTGCAAGAAACAGTGCTGCACCGGCGATCTCGTCCGGGCGTCCCCAGCGTTGGACCGGGATGCGCTGGCGCACGAAGGGCATCAATTCCTCATTCGCGGCCATTGCCGCGTTCGTCTCCGTGGCGAACCAGCCGGGTGCGATCGCGTTGCTGGTGATGCCGTAAGGGCCGAATTCGACCGCCATGCCGCGCATCAGTCCGGTCAGACCCTGCTTGGCAGCCGGATAGACGCAGTCGCCGGGCATGACGACATGACCGCTGATCGAGGTCACCGCGATCAGGCGGCCATAATTGCGCCGCTTCATCAGCACCGCGGCATCGCGCGAAAGCATCATTGCCGCGGCCAGATCGGTGTGCAGCAGCTCGATGATGGCCTCATCGTCGAATTCGGTCAGCGGCCGCCTGTCGCGGGCGCCGACATTGTTGATCAGAATATCGAGACGGCCGTGGACTTTTTCGATATCGGCCATCACAGAACGCTGGGCCTCGCGGTCGGCGATGTCGAACACGGCAGCCTCCGCCGAGCCGCCCGCCGCACGCAGCGTTCTTACGGCCTGGTCCAGCGTCGCCGCCGTCCGTCCGGTGATGATGACATGCGCGCCGGCCTCGGCAAGCACGCGCGCCATCTCGAAGCCCAGACCGCGGCCGCCCCCGGTCACGAGCGCCACCTGACCAGCCAGTGAAAATCTATCCATTACGCTCATGGTTTATGCTCTCGACCGAATTCTCGTGGGGAGAGAATTAATGGACTCAGTCAACTAATTTGGCAAGAGTGGAGTGGCAGACGGTGGGGCGCAGGTCGCTGCTCTGAGCATTTCGATAGCGCCCCAACTCTCATCCTACTTCATTCCTGCGCTTGTCACAGGAATGACGGAGGAGAGGTTAAGCACCTCAGATCATCCGAACATACGGTAGGGGACGTGCTTCCAGCGGGAGCAAGGCAGCGCGGCAATCCCCCGCCTAGCGCACATCCATCCCTAGCCCAGCAACCCCGCAAGCCAGCGCGCATCGAGATGCTTCTCCAGGTCACTCGCGATTTCATCCAGCGCCCACTCGACGCTCTCGCGGTAATTCCTCTGCTCCCCCGAGAGCCCAAAGCTTTGAAGCAGCAGGGCGCGATAGGCGTCGCTGCCGAAGAGCCCGTGCAGATAGGTGCCCATGATCCGGCCATCGGCCGAAAGCGCCCCGTCGGGTGCGCCGTCGATAATCGCCGAAGGCCGGTCGCAATCCGGGCCGTGGGTGATGCCGAGGTGGATCTGGTAGCCGGCAAGCGGCACGTCGTATTCAGTCGAGCGGGCATGGCTGTTGCGCACGGTTTTTTCAGGCGCCATCTCGGTCTCGACGTCGAGCAGCGCAAGCCCCGGCGTCTCGAGTGTCCCGCCCTCGAGACCGAGCGGATCGTGCACCGTGCGGCCGAGCATCTGGTAGCCGCCGCAAATGCCGATCACTCGGCCGCCGCGTCTGACATGCATATGGAGATCGCGGTCCCAGCCTTCAGCCCTAAAATCGGCGAGATCCGATATCGTCGCTTTCGAGCCGGGAAGAATGACGAGGCTCGCATCGGCAGGCAGCCGTTCGCCCGATCGCACGAAGACCAGTTCGACGTCGGCCTCGGCCCGCAGCGGGTCGAGATCGTCGAAATTGGCGATGCGCGGCAGCACCGGCACGGCGATCTTCAGCGCCCCGGCCCTGCCCTTCGCCAGCCGTTCGAGCACGACCGAATCTTCGGCCGGCAGGCGCGCCGCACCCGGCAGCCACGGCACGACGCCGAAACACGGCCAGCCGGTAAAGCCTTCGATGGCGCAGATGCCGTCGTCGAACAGGGAGATGTCGCCGCGGAACTTGTTGATGATATAGCCCGCGATCATCGCCCGGTCCCCATGATCGAGAATCGCATGCGTGCCGACCAACGAGGCGATGACGCCGCCGCGGTCGATATCGCCGACGAGCACGACAGGCACGCCGGCCCGGGTCGCAAAACCCATATTGGCGATATCGCCGGCCCTGAGATTGATCTCGGCCGGCGATCCGGCACCCTCGACGATGACGAGATCGGCGCCCGCAGCGACTTTTTCGAAGCTTTCGAGCACTGCGCCGAGCAGCTGCGGCTTCAGCCGCTGATAATCCCGCCCTTTCGCCTGTCCGAACACCCTGCCCTGCACGATGATCTGACTGCCATTCTCCGATTGCGGCTTGAGCAGCACCGGGTTCATGTGCACCGAGGACTGCGTGCGCGCCGCCAGCGATTGCAGCCACTGCGCCCGGCCGATTTCGCCGCCGTCATCGGCAACCGCCGCATTGTTCGACATGTTCTGCGGCTTGAATGGCCGGACGGCAAGCCCGCGATTGGCCGCCAGCCGGCAAAGGCCGGCGACCAGCACCGTCTTGCCGACATCCGAGCCGGTTCCCTGCAGCATGATCGCTCTTGCCATAGTGGCCGCCTTTCGCTGAGGCGAGGCCTACAATGGGCGACGATCCCGGGTCAAGGCGTGCCCTCGGTCAAGACGTGTTCTGAGTCAGGACTTGACCCTGCTCAAGCGTCCCGCAGAAACGCGAAAACCGCGCATGGCCTTGGCTCTGCGCGGTTTGCCGAAAACTCAGGCGTCTTCGCCCCTACACGGCGAAGCTCGCTTTCCCCGGTACGCACTACCTGAACCGGGGAAGCGGCGGTCATTGCCGCCACGACCCAACTGATAACGGCACATTCTTACCGGAGAGTTATTGAAGCCTTACGCAAATGTTAATTTTGACTTTTTTTGACTTTCTCGCCGAAATTTCTGCCGAAGCCCCACCGGCGATCGCCAAGAGCGTGCAAACTGCTTAAAGGCGCCATTTTCGGGATATTGAGATAAATTCTTCGAATTCAATCATTTAGTCCCGCAACCATCAGCAGAAGACGGTTGATTTCTGCGAGCGAACGCGTAGGCTTCCCAAAAACGCCATTTTCGAACCATGACCTGCGATAAGCTGCCGGAGCCGCAAGGACGAAGGCGCCCCATGAAGCGGAAAACGTTTGTCGCGGGATCGCGGCATTTCCTTTTGGGCGCCGGAGAAACTTGTCGCTGATTTGCGACCCCCGGCTGCGCATCGGTAAATGTCTCCCAGCATCCTTAGCGCGTCTGAAAAGACGCGGCGCTGTAAAGAAGAATTCGGGGAATGACGATGAAGACGATTCTGATTCCAGCCGTCTTTGCCGCGGCTCTTTCTACCGTTGCGCCGGCCGAAGCCGCAGAGTGCGGCAAGGTTTCGATCGCCGAGATGAAATGGGCCTCAGCCGGTATTGCGGCGAATTTCGACAAGATCATCCTGGAAAAGGGCTACGGCTGCTCGGTCACCATCGTCGACGGCGACACGCTGCCGACCTTCGCCTCGATGAACGACAAAGGCACTCCGGACATCGCCTCTGAATATTGGATCAATTCCGTCAGAGCCTTGCTTGATCAGGCCGTCAACGCCGGACGGCTGGTGCAGGGAGCCGAGATCCTGGCCGACGGTGCGGTCGAGGGCTGGTGGATCCCGAAATTCATTGCCGACGCCAATCCCGACATCCGGTCGGTCGAAGATGCGCTGAAACATCCCGAACTGTTCCCCGCCGAGGACGATGTGTCGAAGGGCGCGGTCTACAATTGTCCCGCCGACTGGAGCTGCCAGATATCGACCACCAACCTGTTCAAGGCGCTTGCCGCGGACAAGAAGAGCTTCGAACTCGTCGAAACCGGCAGCCCCGAACGGCTCGATGCCTCGATTGCTCGCGCCTTCGAAAACAAGGTCGGCTGGCTCGGATACTATTGGGCGCCAACGGCCGTCCTCGGTAAATACGACATGACGCGGCTGAGCTTCGGCGTCGGCCACAACAAGACAGAGTGGGACCGCTGCACGGCGGTTGCCGGCTGCTTGAGGCCGGAAGTCAATTCCTACCCGGTCTCGCGCGCCTTCACCTTGATGACCAGGTCTTTTGCCAGCCGCTCCGGACCTGTCACCACCTATCTCAAAACCCGCAAATGGGACAATCAGACGATCAATCAGGTTCTCGCCTGGCAAGACGAAAACCACGAAAGCAACGAGGATGCCGCCATCCATTTCCTTCGCAATTACGAGGGTCTGTGGATGAAATGGGTTCCGGCCGATGTAGCCGAGAAGGTCAAGGCGAGCTTATAACGGCAGGAGACGATCAACGACCGGACGATTCGACATGAATGGCAATGTTCCCTTTCCCGACCGCGATACCGTTGCGGAAAAGCTCGCCGCGCTGTCGGAGACGGACAAATCATATCTGACGCTGCTCATGGAAAATGTCGCTCAGGACGATAACCTGCTTGACGGCCTGCGCCGCCATCTCGATCTCGCCGCGGGTTCGCGTTTCCTGAACTCGCTGAAGCTCGAAAATCTCGGCCTGTGGCTCGGAGCTCAAGCACCGGATCGGCTGCAGATCCGGCTGATGGAAACCGCCCGTTCCAGCCAGCATCCTGCTTACCAAGCCTTCCGGACCGGTCTTGACCGATCCGGCGGCCTGGAAAAGGCTTATCCCCCGGTCAACTCTTGATCCGGCCCGGTCAACATTTGATCCGGTTCCCGGGCAGGACTTGATCGGCCGATTCCCGCAGGAATCGAACGGCCGTTATTTCTTCGCAGCGCGGTCAACCGAGCGGCCGGCGTCCTGCGTGGCGTTCACGGTGTTTGCGGTATCTTTTCCTATGCCGCGGATCGTGTTGCCGCAGGAGGAGAGCGCCAGAAGAACCATCAAGGCTGCGGCGATTTTGGCCGTTGTCGTCATTTCGAATATCCTTGTTTGAAATCAACCCCGAACGGGACTTATGCCGTTCGCGCCGATAACGCACAAGGGGACAAAAGGTTCAACGCTGGAAAGAGATCGTCAGGCAGCAACCGCCTTCGCTCTCTCGGCAAAGGCGCCACGAATGCTGTCGGCTACCGTCTCGATCGGCCCTGATACTTGCGAGGCGGTCAGCAGGCGGATATCGAAAGCGCCGAGTTCCGGCAGGCCTTCCTGCGGGCCCAGGATCGCCATGTCTTCATTGACATAGGATAGCGGCAGCGGCGCAATGGCCAGATCGGAGAGCACGGCGGCGCGTTGTGCCATGGTGTGGCCGCTGAGATAGGCGACGCGATAGTGCCGTTTATTGCGTTCGAGTTGGGAGAGCGCCTCCTGGCGCCAGATGCAGCCGTCTTCCCAGATCGAGATCGGCAGTGGATCGCGGCGATGCGCCGAACCGCACCTGGCGCCGGCCCAGACCAGCCGCTCGCGGAACACCACCTCGCCACCTGTCGGGAACGGCCGCGTCGCACAGTTGATCAAGGCCAGGTCGAGCCGCTGCTCCTCCATGCGCTTTTTCAGCCCAATGCTCATGTCAATCGTCACATCGACCATGATGCCGGGATAACTTTCAGCGAAACTCTTCAGGATGCTCGGGAGCAGCCGCTCACCGATATCCTCCGGCGCGCCGAGCCTGACGACACCGCTGAGCTCCGGCATGATGAAGCGCGACACCGCCTCGTTCGACAGTGCCAGGATGTTGCGGGCGTAAGACAGCAGCATCTCGCCGTGGCGCGTCAGCGATACCGAGCGCGCGTCACGCAAAAACAGTGTTGCGCCCAGCTGTTCCTCGAGCTTCTTGATCTGCATCGACACCGCCGAAGGCGTACGGAAGACCGCCTCAGCGGCAGTCGAAAAATTGCCTGTCTCGGCAATGGCCACGAAGGTTCGCAGTACATCGTTGTCAAGCAAAGGAATGGGACGGCGAAAGGGAAGGCTCATCGTCGCATCTTTCAATTTTTCTGATTTATAACCCCATATCATTTTGTTTGATTGAATGTCAATCGGCACTCATATTCTGGGTATCGGAGGCTAAAGCAAGCAAAGGAGGCCGAACATGGCACAATCAAGCACATGGAATATCGTACAGGCTCTTTCCGCATTCAAGTCGCGCCGGCGCAGAGATGCGAACCACGAGCATGCGTTGCGGGAATTGAAGCGATTTCCGTCGCACCTGATGGCCGATTGTCAGCGTGAAATGGAGCCGCCGCTTGTGAACAGGGCCGCTCGGCCGAAGCGGGCGCTGAGGATCGTAGAATCACCGAGCCGCGCATAAGGCGCGCCGCCAGCGCCGCTTTTTTCAGACGCGCAGAGCTTGCAATTTGTCGCAGGTTCTGACTTGGTCTGCGCACGGGTCTGCTGAACAGGAACCGCAAGGACGGCTCGCCAATTCGTCACCGTGCGTAAAGCCGACCGTTGAGTCGTCTACATCCCGCCGAGCAGCTTGAAGGCGATGATCCACATGGTGAAAGCGACGACTGTTTCCAGCATCCGCCAGGACGACGGTTTCGAGAAAATCGGCCGCAGCCATGTCGCGCCATATCCGAGAGAGAAGAAGAACAGGAAGGAACCCGTTACCGCTCCCGCGGCAAACGAAGCCTGCTGTTCGGGGTAACGCGTCGAGATCGTGCCGAGCAGCACGACCGTATCGAGATAGACGTGCGGATTCAGCCAGGTGAGCGCGAGGCAGGTTGCGAGCGTCTGGCGAAAGCTTGAAGTCTTGGCTTCTGCCGCCGAGAGGGTAGCGGATGACCGAAAGGCGGAATAGAGGCTTTTCGTGCCATACCAGGCGAGAAACGCCGCCCCTCCATAACGCATGACCGGATCGAGCCAGGGCATGAACCGGGCGATCTGCTGCAGGCTGGTCACGCCGAGCACGATCAGCACGGCATCTGAGAGCGCGCAGGCGAGACAGACGGCGAAAACATGTTCATTGCGCAGACCCTGGCGCAGGATGAAAGCGTTCTGCGCACCGATTGCGACAATCAAGCTGAGGCCCATCATCAGGCCGGTGGCATAGATCGAAAAATTCATTGCTTCGGCGAACACCCTCACTTCGGTAACGGTGGGCTATCGCCAATCCGCGAATTAGACTAGTTAATCCAACTTATCCCAATTAAGAAAAACTAATCCATGCTCGATTATCCCGCCCTGCGCGCGGTCGCAAGCGTTGTCCAGACCGGCAGCTTTGAACGCGCCGCGACCATCCTCAACGTCACGCCGTCGGCGATTTCGCAGCGCGTGAAGCAACTCGAAGAGCGTCTTGGCACCGTGCTCATCGTCAGAGGCACGCCCTGCACGGCAACGGAAAAAGGAGAATGGCTCTGTCGTCACATGGAGAATGTCGGCATGTTGGAGGCCGAACTCCTCGGGCAGTTGCCGGCGCTCTTTGATCCCGACGAGCCGCGCCAGCGGGTCACCCTTCAGATCGCAACCAATGCCGATAGTCTCGGAACGTGGTTCGTCGAGGCCATGGCGAATTTCGCGAAGAACGCGTCCTACCTCCTGAACATCGCCGTCGACGACCAGGATCACACCGCCGAATGGCTTGAGCGCGGACGGGTGATCGCCGCCGTCACCAGTCTGGAAAAGCCGATCAGGGGATGCCGTCGCTTCGAACTCGGCATTCTCCGCTATCACGCCACGGCGAGCCCCGATTTCGTTGCGCGCCACTTTCCTGATGGCGTTACCGCCGAGGCGATCCGCAATGCGCCGACGCTGACCTTCAATCAGAAGGACAGGTTGCAGAGCGGCTGGATAAGGCAGACCTTCGGACAGGATCTCGATCACCCCACCCACTGGCTGCCCTCGACGCAAAGCTTCGTCGAGGCCGCCCTTTCGGGTATGGGCTGGGGGATGAACCCGACTCAGCTGACCCGCGAACATTTCGCCTCAGGTCGGCTTGTGGAACTCGTTCCCGGTACACCGCTGGATATTCCACTCTATTGGCAGATCAACCGCCTCGCCGCCGACCGCCTGGCGGAGCTGACGCGCGAAGTCGTCACTGTGGCGAAGCGCCGCCTCTATTGCGATCAAACGTAAGCGGTGCGGCTGCCGAACTCGCTGGTCTCGTCGAAATTCTTCGTGCCGATACGGTCGCTTTCGCCGGCAAGCTCCTGCGGAGCCTCGGCGGCGGGCTTCGATCCGGCAGACGCCTCGGCCTTGCTGCTCTCGGACGCTTCGAGCTTGGCAATCTTGGCTTCCAGCGTCTCGATGGATTTTTCGATTGTGGCTTTCTCTTTCTCGTCCTTTGTCTGCGACAGGGCTGCCTGCTTTTCGGCAAGCTGCGCCTCGAGAGAAGCAAGTTGATCCGATGAACTGGAAGACGAGGTTGAAGCGGCTGAACTCAAAATGGTGGATGCAGAACTGGAAATTGCGCTGACCATGAGCATGACTTTCGATGATGGAATGTCACCTTCTAAGTCACGATTGGTAAATGCCTCATAAATAAAGTACCAAACAGTACCATTTTTAAAACAATAATTGCGTGTCGCTGAATCCGACACCACTTAGAGATCGCGTCCTATGCGATAGTGATGATCTCCAGTTCCTGGCCGCCCGTTTCCACCACGTCGCCGACAGCCCGGCCCATCAGCAACCGCGCCACCGGCGAGACATAGGAAATCGATCCGGCCTTGGGATCGGCCTCATCCTCGCCGACGATCCGATAGGTCTGCACGCGCCCGTCGTCACGGCTGAAGGTCACCGTGCTGCCAAAGGCAACAGTGTCGGTTGACGCAGGATCGTCCATAAGTTGGGCGGTGCGTAACCTTACCGCGAGGTAGCGCAGGTCGCGCAAGGGACCTGCAGCCTGCCGCCGCCGTTCGTTCACGTCATCGATCGTGCTCGCTGCATCATAAGCCTCGCGAGCTTGCCGGAACTGCAATTCCAGAGCCGTGAGCCCGGCCTCCGTGACCAGGTTCAGATGCGGCGAAACCGGACGATCGGGCAGCAGGGTTTCCGAGGCGGTTTCGAAACTCTCTTCCTTGGTGAAGGCGACGGCCAATTCTATACTCCGTTTTGGGCGCAGCGCCCTTTTGTTGACGGGCGAACTGCCCATATTTGAAATCATACATACATCAGCTGCAGCCGAACCGCCAATCTCGACCTGGCGGCGCGGGCGCCGGCAACGGGGAGCGTCTTGCGGTAAGGCGTTTAGACCCGGATGCATCCAGGCCGAGGAGGATCGAATGCCCGACGAGCAGCGGAAAGGCCGGGATGAAGTCTGGAGCGCGGCATGCCTTCGCTCTTGACCGACGCCATGCCGCTGACGCCGAGCTGGTGGGATATCACCGCGCGCATCATGCTGACGGTGATCGCCGGCGGCCTTATCGGCCTCGATCGCGAGCGCGGCGGCCACGCCGCAGGCTTCAGGACCACGATCCTGGTGGCGCTTGCCGCCTGCATCGCAATGGTCCAGGCGAACCTGCTACTCTCGACCTACGGAAAAACCCTGAGTTTCTTCACGCAGATGGACGTGCTGCGTTTTCCCCTCGGCGTCCTCACAGGCGTCGGCTTTATCGGCGGCGGAGCAATCCTCAGGCGCGGCGACATGATGACCGGCGTCACCACGGCGGCAACCCTGTGGTTCATGACGGTGGTCGGCCTCTGTTTCGGCGGCGGCCAGATCGTCACCGGCACAGTGGCGACGGTCGTTGCCTTCATCGTGCTGTCGCCGCTGAAACGCCTGGACAGTTGGCTGCGCTGCGAACGCAAGGCGACGCTCGTCGTCTATGGCTCGAGCTCCGATATTCCCGACCTGTCAAATGTGCTGGGCTCCCTTGAATGCAGCGCATTGTTCATTTCGCTGGGACAGACCGAAGATGGCCGCATTGGCCTGACGTTCGAATTGCGCTGGCTGGCGAAAGATCCGGATGCATCAGCACGCGCAATCCTTTTCGCCGTCTCCGAGACGCACGAGGTCGCGAATTTCTCGATGCATTCAACCACGACGTAATCGGACAGCGCGGCCGTCGCTGCCGCTGTTCTTCGACCTATTTGGAGGCGTGCTCCGGTTTACCCTTTCTTTTGGTGGAGGCGAACTCCTCGAGTTGCTTCTCGCTCATGGATTTCTCCATCTGCTTCGAGGCACCCTTGAGCTCTTTCTTGGGCGTATCGCCGCGCTTGGCCGAGAGTGCGGCACCCGCCGCCTTCTGCTGGGCCTTGGACTTGGCTGGCATATCGATCTCCTTCTCGTTGGGATCAGCAGCCCTTAAAGCTTCCTCAGTTCACCTGGCTTGTGCGCGGCGCGTTTTCCCGATTTATCGCTCTCGACGATATATTGCGGTTCCGCCGCCGATGCCTTCACCTTGTGACTTTTGATCTTCGTGGGGCTGGTCTGCTTCTTCACCACCTTGCCTTCGGTCTCTCCCTGGCTGGTATCCCAGCTTACTTCGTCGCCCTTTTTCAATTGTTTGGACATATGTGTTCCCTTGATGATGGGGCTGCGGCCGAAGCCGCAGCCGACCGCTCGTCAGTTGATGGTGGCCCACTGGCTGCGGACATCCCTGGCGTTCTTCGACAGGTGAACATGTGCGTCGACGTGATCGACCCAATCAATCGGGATCAGGTGGTGTTTGCCGTCTTCCGAGTCGGTCTTCGTCAGCTTGATGCGGGTGGGACCGTCGAGATGATCGACCGTCCCCATATGGGTGCCGTCGGCAGCCCGCACTTCCATATGTTCTCGGATCTGATCTGCGGAAATCATCGTTTCCTCCTTTGCGTCATTGCTACGAAACGGCAACGACGTGGAGCGGACATGGTTCCGATGCGTCTTGCCGCAGCCGGAATTATGCTGGCCGGGATCAATCTAGCGACTCAAGAAAACCCGGCAGCGGCGCAATGATCATTCAATATCTCTGATGTTATCCATAAACTCTATTCGTTTGAATGATGGGTTCCCAGAGGCCATATTGGCATCATGGACATGGACGAACCTCCCATCGATGACCATGTCCCTGACCTAAGAAAGGAACCGGAAAATGACCACGCTCACCTATCGCGGTGGCGGCAAGCCCTTCACCTCCGGCGCAGGCCGCTTCGATCTGGCAAATTATGCTCGCAAGCTCGTGCTTGCCTGGACCCGCTGGCGGACCGCCCGTGAAATCGAAGCGATGCCCTTCGACATCCGCAAGGATATTGGCTGGCCGAGCACGGACGACAACAAACACCGGACCATGTAATGAATGCGACATTCCTCTCAAGATGAGGGCGGCGTCTGCATCACGCAACGCCGCCTTTTTCGCGGCCTGACCGCCCATTCCCAGGCCGTTTTCAGGCTTGAATGTCAGTCGCCCGTCAGCCCGATCTTTGTCCCATCCTCAGCCCTCCGGGCGGTTTGACTGACTAGATCGCGACCAATGTCGCATATTTGCTCTTCCCGGCCGCATTTTTCCATGCCAGTGTCGCTTTCAGGACATCGGCGCGACGCATTCCGCGCAACGAATGTATCATCGCCCCTCGAGCATGGATTTCGCTATGAACAGGATGCAGATCAAGAAGCGTTCGCTGGTCTTCTTTATGGTACCGCAATTCACCATGCTGCCCTTTTCGGCGGCCGTGGACACCTTGCGCATCGCCAATC
>Ga0102593_1000245_pt1 | contig 122835 bp, 108 predicted proteins | sample AraplaCol_mMS_r2_2_FD_76862 | JGI IMG/M metagenome (GOLD analysis project Ga0102593, IMG submission 76862) | Arabidopsis root microbial communities from North Carolina, USA - plate scrape MF_Col_mMS_r2 (SPADES assembly) (version 2) | ecosystem: Host-associated > Plants > Roots > Endosphere...
ACCTCTCTGCACTCTATGTAAAAAAGCATTGTCCGAGTGACAATGCTTCTATTGCTTATCGCTTTGGTAACTTTGAACCACAGCCGCAACCACCTTGTTTTGGAGAAGGGTACTGGACTGGCTTAGGAATAGACTGCCCTTTCTTTACCGATTGTTTTGTCATTGGTTGTGGATGATAAGGCAGGGGCTGAGGGTATTGATTAGGATTATAATTATAATGATAATACATCATGTTTTCCCTCCTTTTCACAGCATCCTATCTATAACATTATATTCAGGACTAAAGAAAGACGTTCTATCTTATTTGTCCATTTTGCGCTGCATGGACAAAAATAAATCCGTGCTGTTTTTTGGCTTTCTTACTCTTGATCTTTCTCCTCCCTTTTGCTCTGTCACTTCACGTAGCCGTTTTTGCAGTTCTTGAATTGTCCCTTGAGCTTGATGATTGTACTGTACAATGGACTGTTCGGTTTTTGGTTTTTGTTCATTGACGCATGCTTTAAGCCAATCTATTTTTTCCTCTAGCTTCTTTTTTTCTTCTTCATGCTTTTGCTTTAATTCCGCTAACTCTTCCTTAATATCTTCATATTCAAATTCTTGATGCTTGAATTTTTGATATTCTTCTTTATAAAAAGTCAGTTCTGACTTCAATGAAGCAATATATTGTTTTGTTTTTTCCTCACTCATGCCCTTCACTCCTCTATTATAAATAACCCACTACTTCTAAAAAATCAGTTAAAGATGAATAACACTTTTTATTAACATGAATATGCTGTAATTGAGTTTATTATTTCCTTCATTTTTTATGCTCGCTCCAACTAGAATTTATTCCGATAAATTCCGCTTTTACTAAGGAACATAAAAGCAGGTCATTCATACACTATAGTAGTCCGATACCTAGTAACGAAAAGCGTAAAGGAAGGACAATTACAATTAGGAGGTTTAAAAATGGGAGAACTTTTTGAATCATTGTGTATCCGCGTACCTAAAGTGTACGACTGGGTTAGACGTCAAGTCGTTTTACCACAAATTTTTACCCATGACACTTCGTTATTTAATGAACATGTGCTTAAAGGTTTAGGAGATGACGTAGAAGTTGAAATTATTTTAACAGATTGCCATGGTACGCCTGTGGATCCTTCAGATGAAGACGCACTGGATAAAGTAATTGAACTTGTGCCGCACGGAGGTCGCCGCCCTCGAACAATTATTTTACCCGATGGAGAAAGTGTTGTTCTTCATGAAGTTAAATTATCAATAAGTGGTTTTTACAAGATTAAGTTAATTGATTTAGGTAATCATCAAAAACATCATGAATTTACTTCTTGTAATATCCCATGGAAAACACATCAAACGTTTTATCTTTGTGCTCCTGAAGGCACTGAACCAGTTGTACACCTAGATTCTTTTGAAGGAACAGGAGGTTCTATAAGATTATCACACGGACGTTTACAACTGCTAAGCTTCGATATCGTATTATGTTTAAGTATACAAATCGAAAAAGACGTAAAAATTGAAGTGGAAGGCAGCTTCTGCTATCCTCGGCCTGAAATTATCGACCCATCCAATGTTGGTTGCTTACCTGTCGAATATCCACCTCAATGTGAAGCTATCTTCCCTGGAAAACATCATCACGATGAATGTGATGAAAGGAGCTATGAAAGTTCCTTTGAAACAGATTTCGATTAATTAAATACTCTATCAGAGGAGAATATTTCTCCTCTTTTTTCATCGTTTACAAGCTTTGTGCATACATATAAATAAAACTGCTATGGGCAGCTCAGGTGACAAAATTAATTCATAGCTCAGCAGGAAAGGAGACTACTAGATGAGTCGTAACTCCCCTTCCCCTAAAGATGATTTAACTCAATTAAAACAAAAGCTCATTCACTATAAATCGGAAATTCGGCACGTACAAAACCAATTAAAAAGCTATGAACGAGCTTTAGAACGAGAAAAAGAAAATACATCGTTTTGGAAGAAAAAGCACGCTGAGACGCTTTCTACATCTGAAAAAGAAGTAGAAATTGAAGGATTAGAAAAAGAGCTGGATTTACTAAGAAACGAGCTTTCTGAACAAAAAATTATTGCAGAAGCATTTCGGGAAAAAGCCTCGAGAAAACAGCCCATTATTGAAGAAAAGATTGTGGAAAAAGTAATCGAAAAAATTGTGGAAAAACCTGTGGAAAGGTTCGAAAAGAGTGATATTCTCTGTTTCTTTCAACATTCTATACTGCTGCCAGAACAGGATGAAAGCGAACTGATGATATTCGGCAACGTAATTATTCAAAATCAAACGAGCAGTACTTTACGCTCTCCGGTGCTTTGCTTAAAAATGAAACCCACTGCTTCGGCTATATTAAGCGGGAAGATCATTGATGAAAAAGACATTGAAGTTTCTAGTATCCCCTCTTCTTCTTTAGAATGGCGCTATGCTCATCCAAAATGGAACGAAAAAATTCAAAATGACGGTGAATATTGGATCAAACCTATTAAGCAAACCGTATTAAAGCCAAAAGACAAATTACTATTTGACTCTTTTCAAGTAGTCATTCCGCTGTCCTCTGATACGACTTCATTTATTCTAGAAGGCTTTTTTTATAGCGAAGAGTGGCAAGAAGGCATTCCTTTTTTTAATAAAGTAGTGCTAAATTTCCCTTAATTATTAAAAGACATATTGATGTTCAATATGTCTTTTAACTCGTCCATTTATTTCATAAAAGATTCTATAATTCCTGCACATCCTGCAATAGCTAAGATTGTAATGATAGGAATAGCAATATGCGGGACCGCTACATAACTAAAATAAATCCCTACCGCACACCATATGCCCGTACACCAATAACAGCTGAGCAGCTCTCCAATCCACTTTTGCAGTCCCTTCCCTTTTATCTCTAGATAAGTTACCGTATTTCCTTGTTCATCTTGATCTTCTACGATTTTATGAAATGGTTTACGAATAAACGCTGTAATTTTATCAAAAACAATTAGACGAGTAAGTCGAAATGTCGCAAAGACAAATAATGTTAGATAAATCCATGTCATCTTCATTCCTCCGTGCATTCACAAACTTATGAAAATAAAAGCTAACGTGCTTCTTCACTGTTAGCTTTTAGAGTTACTTAAATTTTAACGATAGATATGGTCTGAATATCATGAAATGTCAATACTGTTTTCTCTTTATTAGGAGGAACGCTTACGTATAAATTTCCTTCTTTTAATTCTAAAATTGTTCCTATATATTTTTGGTTTTGACACGTAATTTCACAAATTGGCTGAGACATATGAGGCGGGAAGCTGCATAGAAATTCAACTTTTTCTTTAATCGTCATAGACTGAAACATTTTATTTGGCTTTTTAGTCTCTGATTGCGGTATATCCACGGGAACAATTGAACGCTCTTCCTCTTTTTCTTGCTTAATCTCTTCCACTTTTTCTACGTCAGGCTCTTTGACTTCTTGAATGGAAGAAAAGCTGGGCTCTTCTTTTAACACGTGCTCTTTCTCTATTCCTTTATTGTCTTGCTGTTTTGAACTAAAATAATATTGCATAGAACGCTGATTTTGCGTAGCGTTTGGCTGGACAATGTACATTAGCGGCTCGTTTTCTTCTGACTTAGATTTTGAGTTAGTCATGAAGCATACCTCCAATTGCTTGTTATCGTTCTTTTAAAAATGTATGCTTGAACACGGAAAAACTTGTTTATTTTTTTGCGGTAGCCTTTTTAACACCAAAAGCAGCGCTGTACTTTTGTTTCCAGCATTTGAGAAAACACAATAAAAGAGGTTGAGACATAACTAAATTAATTCAATCTAAAGACGCACAAATGGGACACATGAGCTGAACCGCTTGTTACACCGCAACAAAAAAAACGAACCACTAATCAAACATTTTGATCAGTGGTTCGTTTTTTACTTGAGCTAAAATACTTTTGTCCTAGCCTCTTCTTCTCATTCAATAAGATAGAAAACTAAACCTACCTAGATACCTTTATCTAATTTTATACTCAAGAAGCATACGCAATTCATTCACATACGAACGAGACCCCGTTACAATCAAACGATCATCAAATTCAAGCTCTGTATCGCCATGAGGTACAATGGAATCTTTGCCTCTAAAGATTCGAACAAAAATCACATCTCCTGTAAATGGGAACTTACGAAGCTCTACCCCCTCGTATTTAGGGTTACGCATATTAATTTGATAAAGTGCTGTTTCTTGATTCGTTAAGATATTTAAAATATTTGGCGATTCGATTAAAGCTTTTAGCAATGCAGTCGTAGATAACAGCACAGAAAAAACTTCAATGTTATTTTCTTTCATCTTTTCATCTAATACAGGACTTTCTACGCGGGCAATAACCCGTTCTGTACCATATTCTTTTGCAAATAGAGCAATGTCGCTATTTCTTTCTTCTTCCCCTGTTGTTACAACTAATACATCCGCATCTAAAATCCCCATACGTATTAAAGTTTCCTTACTATATCCATCGATGTCGACGATATTAAAAATGGAATCCGACGTACGGTTTTCAATTTTGTCCTGAGTAGGATGATAAATCGTAACATCATATAAATCAAGATCCATTTCTCGAATAACCGGGAGTGTAAATTGATTTGCACCGAGCATATTAACCTTCAGCTTTCTGTCACTGATTTCTGGCTTTGGAAACAGCTTTCTAAAGATAATAGGTGTAATAATACATGTAATAATCGCCACCAAAATCAGCGCACCGGACATTTGTGAATCAATAACACCAATATTTTCACCAACCGTTGCTGCCGCAATAACGAGTGATAAAGTCGATGTTAAAAGAAAACCCGATGCCAAAACGGTTTTCATATCATACCATTTTCTTAAGATTAACGCTGGGACTAGCTTGGATATCAACAGTGCAATGAATAATAAAGGCATTAATATCAGCACTTTTTTATCACTGAACAATGACCAAACGTCAAGCTTCACTCCTACCATCACGAAAAAGATAGGAATTAAAAATCCGTAGCCAAACGAATCTAATTTATGAACTAAGTTTTTGTTAGGCGCAAGAAGAGAAACGAGTGATCCCGCTAAAAAAGCGCCTAAAATGTTTTCAACGCCAATTGACTCCGAAAGACCCACCAGAATAATAATGAGTGCAAATACCGCGCGCGTGTCGATTTGAATTGTGCCTTTAGACATTGTCTCAAGAAACGATCGGTTTTTAAACTGCTTCCCTATGAAGTATAAAATCACTCCTACTCCAAATAAGATTAAAATCAACCATGTATTGCTATTTCCTGATTTATCATAGACGGAAGCAAATACGGCTAGTAAAATCATCGTGACTAAGTCCGCAATAACCGCAATCAATAAAATGGTTTGTCCAATCGGCTTTTTCATAATCTGTGCATCTTTTAATGTCGGCACTACTACTCCTAGTGAAATGGTAGAAATAATAAGCGTCATCAAAAAGGCGTTATCAATAAAACCTGTCCATACAAAAACATAGGACAAAAATAGTGAAACCGCAAAGATAGCTGCAAACACTAGTATAGAAATGGAAAAAGCATTTGGCACCTTCGCTCCTGATACCTTTTTGTCTTTTGAATTTCCTCCAGCAAAAGCAGAAAAATCAATTTCTAAACCACTTAAAAACATCAAAAAGATAAAGCCTAGAGTGGAAAGTGTTTCAAGCCACATATCCTGCTCCACAAGGTCAAAACCACTTTTCCCTATAATTAATCCCATAATAATTTCAGCTACGACTACAGGTATAATGTTGAGTTTAAACCGATGCAACAGTATAGGCGTTAAAAAGGCCAAACTAATGACGATAACAAGTGATGTAAAGGACGCGTGCTGTTCCATTAGATTCCCCTCCTTTTACCTTCGCTATTTATAAAACGAAGACGTTAGTATTCAAAATTAAAGGTTAATCATAAAAGCTTGAAGGTTCTCTGTCAACTATATGAACTGATAATGAAAATCCGACATGATTACTCATGTCGAATTCTAAAGTCCTTTCATTATTTTAAATAACTCATAAATGTTGTCGCTAGACCGAAGTAAATTAAAATACTGATAAGATCATTGATCGTTGTAATAAATGGTCCTGATGCGACTGCAGGGTCAATTTTGAACCTGTGCATGAGAAGCGGGATAAACGCTCCTGCTAGTGTAGCCACAATCAATGTTGAAAATACAGAGACGCCTACCAAAGCGCCTAAAATAAGATCACCTTGCCAAATATAAACAATTAATACAACTAAAAGTCCGCATGATGCGCCCGTAATCATTCCGGTAGCTGCTTCTCGGATTAACAGCTTAATTTTGCTTTCTTCTTCGATTTCTCCCGTCGCCAGTCCGCGAACCGCAACGGCTAGTGCCTGTGTTCCTGTATTACCAGCCATACCGCCAATCAAAGGTATAAATACAGCTAAAATAGCTACTTGATTCAACGTATCTTCAAAACGTCCAATTAAACTCGCTGTCATCATTCCTAAAAACAGCAAAATGATAAGCCAAGGCAGCCTCTTTTTGGCCGCTACTAAAGGATTGTGGTCAATCGTATCATCTACATCACTAATACCCGCTAATTTAGAATAGTCATCCGATGCCTCTTCATCAAGAACGTCCATCACATCATCAACCGTAATGATCCCGAGAAGATGCTGCTGAAAATCAACAACTGGAAGCGCAAGAAAGTTGTAATCGCGCATAATACGCGCAACTTCTTCTTGGTCTTCTGCTACTGACACAGATACGACTCGTTCATTCATAACTTCGCTTATCATCGTATCTTCATCTGCTATAATTAAATCACGAAGAGAAATAACACCTGCTAGATGCTTTTGTTCATCAATAACAAATACATAGTAAATCGTTTCCGCTTCTGGAGCTTCCCTGCGTAGAATGTGCATGGCTGAATGTACGGTTTGATTTTCACGAATGGACACAAACTCAGTCGTCATAATACTTCCAGCGGTATATTCCTCGTAATGAAGCAACTCTTTAATTTCATCGGCTGCTTCTTCATCCATAATCGTTAAATAGCTCGCCACTTGTTCTTTATCCAATTCATTTAATACGTCAACGGCATCATCCGCCGACATTTCCGACAGCATGTCTGCTGCAAAATTGGGATGCATCTCTGAGAGAATTTCTTGATAATCTTCTTCTCGTATCTCTACATTTTCAAAGATATCCGCCATTTCTTCCGGAGATAACATCTCGTACAGCGCAAATCTAGAACGCTCATCTAATTCTTCAAAAAATTGAGCTTGGTCATACGTATGCATATGTAAAAATTCTTCACGAAATGCATCGATTTCATTTTTTTCTAAAAGTGATAATAAATGTTCGGCGAACCATGCCTTTTCTTCTTTTTCAATTGAATCTGTCATGTCTTCAACCTCCCTGTCGCACAAAACTCATTTAACTTTATGATGAATTTTGTTTTTTTTCAACTCACAGCTCTTTACTCTTTTCCCAATAATATATAAGTTCTACACATAGTTTGCTCCATATAAGGGTAATTTTATATCGTCAAAGGAAAAACCTTTTAAGGATGTGGATAAAAGATGAAAGTAGATATAATAGGCGATATCCATGGGTGCTATGATGAATTAAAAGCGTTAACAGAAAAACTTGGGTATGAGTGGCAAGACGGGATTCCTGTCCACTCTGACGGACGGCGCCTTGGATTTGTAGGTGATTTAACAGACCGAGGACCTCATTCACTAAAAGTGATTGAGCTCGTATGGTCACTTGTAATAAAGCATCAGCAAGCTTACTACTGTCCAGGCAATCACTGCAATAAGCTATATCGCTTCTTTTGCGGTAACAAAGTGCAAATTACTCATGGGTTAGAAACGACCGTTGCTGAGTACGAAGCTTTACCTTCAAGAGAACAGAAATTCATTAAGAAAAAGTTCATTGAGCTTTATGAGCAATCGCCTCTATATGTGCAGCTTGATCAAAACCAATTAATTATTGCTCACGCCGGTCTTAAAGCTGAATACATCGGCAGAACGGATAAAAAAGTAAAAACCTTTGTGCTATACGGAGACATTACGGGTGAAAAACATCTAAACGGCATGCCTGTCCGACGGGATTGGGCCCAACATTATAATGGAAAACCTTTTATCGTGTATGGGCATACACCCGTAGTAAAAGCCAGAAAAATTCATAATACCATTAATATTGATACAGGCGCAGTTTTTGGAGGGGCTTTAACGGCGTTTCAGTATCCTGAAAGGAATATTATATCGGTGCCTTCATCTATGCCTTACGTAGAGGAAAAATTTAATCACTTCGTGTAAAAAGAAAGTCGCTTTTCATTAAAAAAAGCGACTTTCTTTTACGATTTGAAGTTTCTGCATATCTGGCGGCAAAGGTGCTGTAAAAGACAAAGTTTTTTGTAAAAAAGGATGAAAAAAAGTGAGCTCATAGCTGTGAAGAGCTTGACGAGAAATAAGATGATTCGTTCCGCCATATAAGGTATCTCCAAGCAGTGGATATCCTTTATAAGCCATATGAACACGAATTTGGTGAGTTCTCCCCGTCTCAAGCGAAAGAGCAACTTCTGTAAAAGAAGAATACTGACGAAGCGCCGTATAGTGTGTAATAGCAAACTGCCCATCTTCTCTTACTTCCCGTTCAATGATACTTGACTCTTTTCGGCCAATCGGTGCCTCTATCGTTTCTTTGCCAACAAGCTTACCATGAACAAAAGCTCGGTACACGCGTTTAATTTCATGTTCTTTTTGTGCTTTAGAGAATAAGTAATGAACGTGCCTATGCTTAGCGACAATAAGCAGCCCAGATGTGTCTCGGTCCAACCTATTTACAAGATGAACAGTCGAGTTAATGTTATTTTTCTCATAATAATAGAGCACAGCATTACTTAGTGACCACGTTAGATGTTCTCGAGAAGGTATACTTGGCATGTTTGGCTGCTTATTCAAAACTAATATATACTCATCTTCGTATACAATATCCAAAGGTATAGCTCTAGGAAGAAGACTTTCACTTGCTTTTTCTGGTGGAAACGCCACCTTGATTTCGTCACCTTTTTGCAGAATATATCGAACCGTTGCATGCTTTCCATTTACTTCAATTGCTCCTCCTCTGAACTTAATGTCCGTCAGAGAAGCTTTGGAAATATCATGTTCTTTTAAAAATTCACGAACCGCTACACCCTCGAAAGAATTATCTACGGTCCAACTCAACGTAAAAACTTGTTTCATTCTCTTCCCTGCCTTTAATCATCACATACAAAAGAGTCTCTGACACGCTGCCAGAAAGGAAACGCACGAAAGCGAGCAAATCGAATTTTTTCGCTTGCTACCCGAAATTGAATCGACTTTACATCTTTATGTAAAAGAGTTAAATGATCAATGGTAATTTGAAAGTCTGCGTCGTTGACAGGCTTTAACAGCGCTGTATGATGTCCAGGAAGAACCAATGGAGAACCTATCGTACGGAACACTCGATTGTTAATAGAAGCCATTTCAGCAATTTGAATAGCTTGAAGCGAAGGATGTAAAATCGCGCCTCCAAGGGATTTGTTGTAAGCTGTACTTCCCGAGGGAGTGGATACGCAAAGGCCGTCTCCTCGGAATGTCTCAAATCGCTGCCCTTTAATTTCCACATCCATTACTAAAGAACCTTCTACACTTTTTACCGTACATTCATTCAGAGCTAAGTATCGAGCTTCGCGTCCACCGTTTGTGTAGCGAATAATCACTTCGAGCAGTGGATACTCTACAGTCTGATAGGGTGTCTTTGCAATAGCAATCACCAGCTTCTCAATCTCATCAGGTGTCCAATCTGCGTAAAAGCCTAAATGGCCGGTATGAACCCCAATAAAAGCCGTCTTGTCAAGTCGGTTTCGATAGCGGTGAAACGCGTAGAGAAGCGTTCCATCCCCTCCTACTGACACTACAATATCAGGCTGGTTTTCATCATATTCTAAATGAAAATCTAATAAATACGTTTTCATTTTTTGCATAAGCGTATTTGATATTTGGTTGCCTTTTGATGTAATAGCAAATTTTATTTTCTCCACCTAATTCTCTCCCCCTATCCATCCAATGTACAAAGCTGTTGCTGAGTCATACCTAAGATTCTTCCGCCGATTCTTTTTTTCGTGAGAAAATAGCCTGAGCTTCTTGAATCTCACCTCGTATTTGAGACATTTCTTCATCGAGCTGAGTAGCCGCTTCAGAAGCACGCTGAAGTCGTTTTTTGATATTCTCAGGAAATTTCCCGCTGTACTTATAATTTAAAGAATGCTCAATTGTAGCCCAAAAATTCATAGCCAGTGTACGAATTTGAATTTCCACTAAAATTTTCTTTTCACCTTTAATTGTTTGAACAGGATAACATACGACCACATGATATGAACGATAGCCGCTTTCTTTTTTATGAAGAATATAATCTCTTTCTTCAATCAATTCAAAGTCTGTTCGCTGACGAAGGAGCTCTACGACCGCTTTAATATCGTCCGTAAATTGACACATCATACGGAGTCCCGCAATGTCCTGCATCTCTTCCTCTAAGCGATCGAGAGAAATTCCTTTTCGAGTCGCTTTATCCAAAATACTGGCGATAGGCTTTACTCGTCCCGTCACGAATTCAATAGGTGAATGTGTAGACTTCATATCATACTGTGAACGAATTCCCTTTAATTTCACCTTAAGTTCTTCAACGGCTTGTTTATACGGTGCTAAAAATAAATCCCAATGCCTGATCATTAATAACACCCCCCTTTTTTCTCTCTATTACTTATTTTCTTTATCTAAAAAAACTTCCTCTACTCTTGCTACCATCTCGTCTCCATAATTCACATTTCCTTCGATGTTACTGATGAGATAAGATAGCTCTTCTTTAACGGCTGATAGCTCAATTACTTTCTTATTAATTTCTAAAAATACTTTCATATCTTTATGTAAGACGTGCTTTAAATTTGCCCAAATATTATCACTAAGGCCAACATACATAAATTGATCATTAATATCTACAACATATACAAATGACATGTTATCTGAGTCAACAAGCATTTGTTTTGTATCTTCCAATTGTTCAATTTCCGTCTCAATAGGGTCTGCTTTTAAATGTAATTCATTTGATTTCATCACACAGGTAGTGATGTCAATTCGATTGTGCATAAATAAACTCCTTCCAACTATACAATTCGTTACTATTTTAACACATTCCAGGAACGTTTAATAAAGGTAAAACCTAAACAATCCGTATTTCTTCATTTTCCAAGTTCCCCATATGGTTATTCCTGTTAGGAAATGTAGTTTTACTGTCTCAAAAAGTGTGATAAATTAAGATGGAAAGTGCCTTACCAAAAGACCTAAATTAAAAGGATGATTTCATTGAAACAAGAAATTGAAATTGAATTTAAAAATATAGTAACGAAAGAAGAGTTTGATCGTCTCCGCTCACACTTTCAACTAACTGAAGATCAGTTTGTTTCTCAAGAAAACCACTATTTTGATACACCTGCTTTCTCATTAAAAGACTGCGGGGCTGCCCTGCGAATTAGAAGCAAAAAAGATAAGTCCGTTCTCACGCTCAAACAGCCTCATCAAGAGGGTCTTTTAGAAACACATGAAGCATTAACAAATGAACAAGCTAAAGAATTGCGAGATGGCAGCGCCAAGATTCCGTCAACAATTCAACAGCTTATTACTGATTTACAAGTCGATAGCCATGCGCTAACTTATTTTGGCACTTTGCGTACAAGTCGAGCAGAAATTCCATATAAAAACGGGTTACTTGTACTCGATCATAGCTTTTATCTAGGTGCTGAGGATTATGAACTTGAATACGAAGTAACCGATGCCAATGAAGGAGCAAAATATTTTGAGCAATTGCTTACGGAGCTTGATATTAAAAAGAAACCAACGGAAAATAAAATTCGACGGTTTTACAAGCGAAAGTATACGTTAATGGATGGAGAATAAATTCATGAGCATGAATATTAACAATTACATGTCTTCCGTTCAATTTCCTGGAACTCAGCCATTTTCAGTTAACAACCAGATGCCAACAGCTAACGTGATGCTTGGTACAACTTTACTCTCTGTATTTGCTCAGCTTTTTCAAGACTACGTCAATCAAGAGCCTCAAATGAGTACCAATCTTTACTTGAAGGCAGCGCAGATGTTTCCATCTACGGCGGTTCAAATGCAGTCCGAGCCATCTATTTCTTCCTCAAGTAAGGCAGCGGCTTCAAATGCTGCCTTACCTGCACAAAAAAATGAAACGGCAAAGGCCAGTTCTCAGGATGTACAAACGATAATTACAGAAGCAGCTGCACGCTACCAGCTGGATCCTAAACTTATTCGTTCTGTTATTAAACAAGAATCAAACTTTAATCCATCTGCCAAAAGTTCTGTAGGAGCGGCTGGGCTTATGCAGCTAATGCCAGCAACCGCTAAAGCTCTTGGTGTAGAAGATCCGTATGACTCCAAGCAAAATGTGTTTGGAGGAGCCAAATATCTTCGACAAATGTTAGATAAATACAACGGAAACGTGAAATTAGCATTGGCGGCCTATAATGCTGGACCAGGTAACGTTGATAAATACGGCGGAGTACCCCCTTTTCAGGAAACGCAAAAATATGTAAATAAAATTATGTCTTCTTATCTTGTGTAAATGAGCCAAAGCATTCGCCACTCGAACATGGAATGGCTGTAGTTTGTCGAGGTTACACTATATAAATAGAAGGAAACGTTTGTGAAAGTATTCCTTTGTTTCTCATAATTAGTGATTTGCCACAGCATCATAGACTTTTCTTATGTAAAATTCGACTTTATCTCTTTTCCAGTAGAAGAAGTAAGCGGATAGTTTGAGTTAACGAAATGACACTGCTAAAATTAAGGAAAGTAAAAAACACCAAAGAGTTAAGACGTATATTTCTTATAACAAAGGAGTTATCAACATGAGAGAAAAAATCCACTCCCCTTACGAATTATTAGGCGGTGAACATACGATTTCAAAACTTGTTGATGCTTTTTATACACGCGTTGGACAACATCCTGAGCTCGCGCCAATTTTTCCTGATGATTTAACAGAAACAGCACGAAAGCAAAAGCAATTTCTGACACAATATTTAGGAGGGCCTTCGTTATACACTGAAGAGCATGGTCACCCTATGCTGAGAGCTAGGCATCTTCCTTTTGAAATTACACCGTCAAGAGCCAAAGCCTGGCTGACATGTATGCATGAAGCAATGGACGAAATTAATTTAGAAGGCCCTGAGAGAGATGAACTTTATCATCGTCTTATTTTAACTGCCCAACACATGATTAATTCACCGGAACAGACAGATGAGAAAGGATTTTCACATTGAGTAATCTAAATAGCCAATACCCATCCTTGCATCAGCTTTGTCAAGGTTCAAATAAAAAACCGCTTGAAATCTATGTATTTGTTGACCCTCTTTGCCCGGAATGCTGGGCACTCGAGCCTATTCTAAAGAAGTTACAAATAGAATATGGTCAGCTGTTATCCCTCAAGCATGTGCTTGGCGGAAACTTACAGCAATTAAATATTGGAGCACAGCAGAAATTTGAACATATTGCAAAATCGTGGGAGAAAACTGGAAGCCGCTCCGGTATGTCATGTGACGGCAATCTGTGGCTTGAAAACCCAATCGATACTCCTTACGCTGCATCAATTGCGATTAAAGCGGCCGGTCTGCAAGGAAAGAAACAGGGCATTCGCTTTTTGAGAAGACTTCAAGAAGTAGTATTTTTAGAAAAACAAAATGTTACAGAAGAATCTGTCTTAATACAATGTGCAAAACATGTGGGGCTAGATGTTAATGAATTTGTAAAAGATTTGCATTCAGATTACGCTGCGAAGGCCTTTCAATGTGATTTAAAAATCACGTCGGAAATGGATGTCGATGAAATTCCAACTCTTGTGTTCTTCAACGAAAAAGTTGAAGAAGAAGGCATTAAGATATCAGGATACTATTCGTACGAAACATATGTACACATCATTAAAGAGATGTTAGAAATTGACCCAGATCCAGCTTGTCTTCCGCCTCTTCGTTCATTTTTAAGCTATTTTCAATTTGTTGCTTCAAAAGAAGTTGCGGTTGTGTATGGTTTATCATTAGAAGAGGCTGAAAAAGAATTGAAAAAACTTCAGCTTCAGCAAGTGGTTGAGAGAGTTCCTGTCAAATACGGCACCTTTTGGAGAAGTACTGAAAAGAGCTGTTAATCATTAAATGTTGATGCTTATCCTAAGCATCAACTAAACAAAAAAGACTTGGCTTTCGCCAAGTCTTTTCGTTTGTCTTAAGACAACAAGGGGATGGGAGAAATTTTTCACGGTCAAACAAAGGGGTATATGTTTGTTTTGTGATAAACTTCACGATTAATACTATAGCAAATTATGTCGACTTTTGGCAACCCCTTTTTTCAATTTTATTCACTTTTTTATAAAAAAACTTCATAAACAGCCAGATTCACTCATATAGTACAACCAATTATGCTTTTAATAGAGGTGTTAACTATGAAAATTGCTGGAATTACTCTAGGGGTTGTTATTCTTTTGGTTTCTTTTTTATTCTATATTTTATCTCTTATGCAGCTTGTTCCTCTCATTATCGCAGGCCCTCTCTTATTTTTAGCTATTCTTATTATTTTTACATTGCTTAACAATCACAACAAATTTCGAGGATTTAAAAAATGAAGCAGGATACAGCTCCTGCTTCATTTTAATTTTATTGATTTAATAAACGTTCCATTTCCGTTAATTTCTCTTCAAATACAGCTAGCGCTTCTTCAATAGGCTGAGACGTTGTCATGTCTACTCCTGCTTTTTTCAACACTTCAATTGGATAATCAGAGCTTCCTGACTTTAAGAAACCTACATAGCGCTCAACAGCTGCATCTCCTTCTTCAAGGATTTGCTTGCTTAATGCCGCTGCTGCACTGAACCCTGTAGCATATTGATAAACGTAGTAATTGTAGTAGAAATGCGGAATACGAGCCCATTCTAATCCAATCTCTTCGTCAATTACTAAGTTGTCTCCAAAATACTTTTTATTTAAGTCATAATATAATTTTGTTAATAATTCAGGTGTAAGCGGCTCTCCGTTTTGAGCACGCACGTGCACATCGTGCTCAAATTCAGCAAACATCGTTTGACGGAATACCGTACCGCGGAATCCTTCTAGATAATGGTTAAGCAAGTACAAGCGCTGCTTTTCATCATCAATCGTTTTTAGTAAATAATCGTTTAGAAGCGCTTCATTACACGTTGAAGCTACTTCTGCCACAAAGATTGAATAATCTCCGTAAGGATATGGCTGCGTTTTTCTTGTGTAATAACTGTGTACAGAATGGCCAAATTCATGGGCTAGTGTAAACAAGTTATTTACATTATCCTGCCAGTTCATTAAGATATAAGGATTGGTGCCGTACGTTCCTGAAGAATAAGCACCGCTTCGCTTGCCTTTGTTCTCATGAACGTCTACCCAACGGTTTTCAAATCCTTCTTTTAACACGTTAAGGTAGTCTTCACCTAGTGGTTTCAGGCCTTTTAAAATATAATCTTTTGCTTCTTCATAGGTTACTTCCATTTTTACGTCTTTTACTAAAGGCGTATAGAGATCATACATATGAAGCTCTTCAATTCCCAATACTTTCTTACGTAAATCAATATATCGATGCAATAAATGCAAATTATCGTTCACTGTTTTAACTAAGTTATCGTATACTTCTTCTGGAATGTTATTTGTGCTAAGAGCTGAGTGACGAGCTGAATTATAGTGACGAACGCGGGCGCTAAAATTATCTTTCTTCACCGTGCCGCTTAACGTACTTGCAAACGTATTTTTAAATTTACCGTACGTTTCGTACACCGCTTTAAACGCTTCTTTTCGTACGCGGCGATCGCTGCTTTCTAGGAAACGAATATAGCGCCCGTGCGTAATTTCTACTTCTTCTCCATTTTCATCTTTAATGGAAGGAAATTCTAAATCTGCGTTGTTTAACATTCCAAACGTGTTGCTTGAAGATCCTAACACTTCAGAAGCCTGAGCAAGAAGCGCTTCTTCGCTTTCTGATAAAATGTGCGGACGCTCGCGAGTAATTTCATCTAATGCATGAGCATATAACTTTAGCTCTTTATGTTCCGCCATGTATTGTTTAATTTTTGATTCTTCAATAGACAAAATTTCTGGTGTTACATACGATAGTGCACTTGCAATTTGGGTATAAAGTGTTTTGATACGATCATTTAACCCTTGATAAAAAGAGTTAGTGGTATCTTGATCGTAGCGCATATGAGCATATGTATAAAGTTTACTAACGCGCATTGTGAGCTCGTCTTGCTCTTGAAGAGCGTCGTATAAAGTTTGAGCGGACTCTCCAAGTTTCCCTTTGAATTTTTCCATTTGCGGAATAAGAGCTTTTACTTCTTCAAATTCTTTTTCCCATGCGTCATCTGAAGCAAAAATATCCTCTAGTTTCCACGTATCTTCTACTTTTATCTCGCTTCTACTTGGTAACTTTTTTACTTTTGATTGTTCACTCATGGTCATCCCTCCATCTTTTTCTACCTGTCTATAACTGTTCGCTTTTTCTAAGGCGAATCCTTTTTATTTCTTTCGTTATTGTATGTTGTTTTAAAAGAATTAATCAAAAGTCAGTACGCTTTTGAAAAAAGGATTCTTTCTTAAGCGTACTGATTTTCAGTGATTATGTCACTTCTTTTGCTTGATTTAACCACCTTTTCATCATTTGTCCATCTTCTAAAAAAGCATCAGATGTTTGCTTTGGAATCGTGTAGGGCCTTCTGATTTTGTATACCCCAGAAGTTATATACGTTAGCATCCCTAGCCGGCATAATACCTCTATATACTCAAACAGGGGCTGTTCCACAGCAACAGGGGCCATCGGCAAAGACCGAAATACAATATGCCTCTTACGAATTCTGTAGAGCCATAGCCGGCCTAACTCTTTCTCTGTAACTAAATCCCCTACTTGCTTCTGCTGCATTAAATCGAGAAGCAGCCACGTTTGCCATATAGTAGCAGACGTTTCAACCATGTATAAAGAAGGCAGCGGCATGCCTGCTTCTGCTGGAATATGGGAGGGAGGAATATTATTTTCATAAAGAGCGTGTAAAAAAGGCTGAAGCTTCTGATTAGGATAGAGGATATAATGCGTTCTCCATGCCTTCTTTTTCTTTATCCATGAAGAGAAAAATTGAGGTTGTGTATGTGTAGAAAAAAGATCATGAAAGGTATGCTCGTGAGGAGAGAGCACGACAAGCTGTGCATAACAAATCTGAGATGAAAAAGGAATAAGATGTTCAAGTTTCAACAGTTGATTAGTAGAAGGTGAAAAATAAAGAAGTGTGGGCGTATAATCGGAAAGAGTAAGAAACTGCCACTCTTGAAAAGAAAGTTGATACATATAAGTGGATAAGCGCTTCATTCTTTTTGCCCCCATAATCCAAAGGGGCATATAATTTCCTTTCTCATAATGAATAGAACGTTTGGTTAGCGCTGAGGAAGATAAGGAAGCACATTGAAATTCGATTGCATATTTTTGCGAGGGCGTATCTACAAGAAGATCTGGACGCTGCATAATGTCAGGAAGATAACTTTCTAACTCGACTTCAAGATGAGAACTAAACCAGTGAAACAGCTTTCGTTTTCCGTCGAGATGATAATCTGTTTCACCTTCATGCTGAGCGACGCATGTTTTTTTCAGGTGAGCAAAATGAGGGATTTTTTTTGTACCTACCTTTAACTGTACAGGGGATTGACAAGAGGGACAGTAGAACTGCTTTTCTTTTTTCCACAGCTTAAGCTGTTCAAGCGAAAAGCGCTGAGCTAGTGAAATGAGGCCTTCTTCTGTTTGTGCAACTAACAATCGTACATTTCTCCTTCCTATAGTAGCGAGCTATATCCTTGTATTCGACACCTTTCTACTAAACCCTTTTCTTTCAGAAAAAAACCACATTACAGCATACGCAATGTGGTTTACAGCGATTATAATAGCGGTGAAAGCAAACGGGCTGTTGATTCAAACAGCCGCTGTATAAATGGCCGCTTTTCAAAGTCTTTAAAGTGAAGCTCATTAGTTTCTTCTAAATCTTGCATATATTCATATACAAGATTTTGAGTACTAGCTGTGCGATATAAAAAAGCATTTACTTCAAAATTCAAATGAAAGCTTCTCATGTCCATGTTAGCTGTTCCAATAGAGGCGATTTCTCTATCAACAATCACAATCTTGCTGTGCATAAATCCTTTTTTATACTCGTAAATTTTCACACCTGCTTCTAGCAGCTCCGGAAAATAAGAGCGTGATGCATGAAAAACAATTTTTTTATCGGGCTTCTGAGGTACAAGAAGCCTTACATCTATACCGCTTAGAGCAGCTACTTTGAGGGAAGTAAAAATATCTTCATCAGGTATGAAGTAAGGAGAAGCAATCCAAATGGACTCTTTCGCAGACGTAATCATCGAAAAAAATAAGTGTTTGATAATTTCCCACTCACGGTCTGGTCCGCCAGCAATCATTTGAACACCGCCGCACTTTTCCATATCAATGTCAATTAAATCCGGCGATAGATACGTTTGAGTAAGCATCGTCTGACCTGTCATATAATACCAGTCTTGCAAGAAAATAAGCTGCAATGAACGGACTGCCTCACCCTTCACCATCAAATGGGTATCTCTCCAAAAGCCAAAATGCCGACTTTTCCCGAGATATTCATCACCAATGTTCAAACCTCCTACAAATCCAATTGTTCCATCAATGACTACAATTTTACGATGATTACGGAAGTTGATTTTATTATTGAGAAATGGAAGTCTGACCGGCAAGAACGGAATCATTTCTACGCCCGCGTTTCTTAACTCGTGAATATAATGCGGTGAAAGCTGAAAACTGCCCACGGCATCATACAAGAAACGTACATAAACTCCTTCTTGTACCTTCTGAATTAAAATATCTTTAATTTGTTCTCCTAAGTGATCATGTCGTACGATGTAATACTCTAAGTGGATATGATGCCTTGCATGCTTTAATGATTCCATAATTTCGTGAAACGTCTCTTTTCCATTCGTCAATGCGCGCGTATCTGATGAAAAAGAAATTGGACTCTTGCTAAGCCTGACGGCTAGCTTCAGCATTTGCTTTCTACTGGTGCCCAACTGCTCAAAGTGATTTTCTAATATACCGGAATCTCTTTCCATCTTTAAAAGCACCTGTTCATCCAGCTTTGCTTTTTTAGCAAATAAACGCCGTTTTCGCGTATTGCGTCCAAATAACAAATAAAAAAAGAACCCTATTACCGGGAAACCGCCTAATACTACGAGCCACGTTAGCGTTTGAGTTGGATGACGGTTTTCTAATGAAATAACAAGACCGATGAAAACAACACTAATCGTAATTAAGATACTTAGCACGCCAATAAATTTACCGTCCCAATACCCTTTTGTAAAATAAAGCAAAGCAATAATACCAATAACAAAAATTAAAAGCTGTAATCTATTTTTCAACTTGTTTTCACCTATCCTAAAACCAATCTTTCATCATTAATAACAGGTCTCTATGCCGTTATTATCCTCAAACTTGTTATTTTAACACTACACTTTCCCGTGTAGGAAGCAGCCGCCTGCTTTTTCCACCTATATTGTTCGATATGAGCGGAGAGCATTTCCAAAAAAGAGGGCAAAACAAAGACCGATTTCATATACATGAAATCGGCTGCTATTATCGTAAAGGAAAATACTGCTTTACTTGTTCAAGTGCATTTTCACTGATTAATTCTTTTCCATATTCCATTAAACGATGAACTGTTACATTTGATTCATTTGCATATTCTAAAATGATACTTAAAATGTTATCAATTTCAGCTACAAAGTCTTCATCATCTGTAAACTCAACGTATAAATAATATTTTCCTTCAAACACGTACATGCTGTTGATGATATCATCTAACTCTAAATGGTGACTTAAGGAAATTAAATGTTCTAAGTCTTGAAAGCGTGCGACGAACTGTAGCCCTTCGTCTTCTATAATTTCTTCTTCAAAATCAGCTTTTTTATTTTGATTCGCTTGATGATCAAGCAACGCTTCAATTTTTCCATCTACAGGGATATCGATTTTATCATTTTCACCAACAGGTACTTCGAACTTTTGACCGTCTTTTGAAACTTGTGCTCTTGTTACAATAACCTCTAGCCCCTTCTCAAGCGCATGTACTTGAATCCAAAGAGGACCTTCTGCTACAAACTCTTCTTCTTGATGAATTTCGTCCATCATCTCCCAGAATAGCTCTTCACTGCGCTCTCGGCTAAACCAAATTTCATTGCGATCAAATCCACGTTCTTCAATATCTACGTAAGTGACAAAGAATTTTACTGTGTTTTCATTAATGCGTTCGATTTCCATTATCATCTCTCCCTTCGGAAAAATCAGTGAAGGTAATCCGGCCATTTCGAACATTACCCCTAAACGATGAAGGGACTATTTTACCCCCGTGTTAAAGCAATATTACATGTACTTTCTCACTTTGTAAAGCATTCTAACTTGGGATATACAAGCATACACTATTTGAGTGAACCTTGTATATCTATTTTATGACAAAATGCGAAAGAAAGGAAATAAAAAATACTCTGACAACTCATAGCCACCTTACACCTTACTTTGTTATATACATAATCTCTTTACCCTATGAACGCTTTTTGTTAAAAATGAACACAGATAAAGCAATATGAGCTACTTATCCTTACATATTGGGAGGGAAGACTATTGGATTTAGAATTAATAACCTCCATTCTTCTTATTATCGGTATCGATATTGTATTAGGTGGAGACAACGCTATTGTTATTGCCTTAGCAAGCCGCAACTTACCTGAATATCAGCGAAATAAAGCTATTTTTTTAGGGACTGGCTTAGCTGTGATAGTTCGCATTGTACTTACTATTTTAGCTGTTTATTTACTAACTATTCCTTACTTGCAGCTCATAGGCGGTTTTTTATTAGTGATCATTGCCTTTAAGCTTCTTGTATCAGAAGGTGATGATGCATCTTCAATCCGTGCAGGTGTGACATTAGGCGCCGCTGTAAGAACAATTGTATTTGCTGATATTGTAATGGGACTAGATAATGTAATAGCTGTAGCAGGCGCAGCTCATGGAAATATTATCTTGGTTGTCACCGGATTACTCGTATCCGTCCCCATTATTGTTTGGGGAAGCAAGCTCATTTTGTATTTGATGGAACGATTTCCCCTGCTCGTTTATGGTGGGGCAGCTATTTTAGCTTATACTGCTGGAAATATGATTGGACATGAAAAGAACTTACATTCATTCTTTGCAGACCATACATCTCTAGGAACATTTATTCCGTTTATAACAATTGCTGTTGTGCTGATAAGCGGCATGGTTGTTAATAGCTTTCGTTCAACTAAATGATAAAGAAAAGGCCATACTAAACATTTTTATTTAGTATGGCCTTTTCTTTAGTTTAATGAGCACAGCAGTCTTTTATTCATAAAACACTTTGTACACTTAAAAAATAATCTCTGTGAGTAAAAAAAGAATAGATGGTACGAGTAAGCAACCAAGACCTGTATAAAATGTAGCTGTCATGGCTCCATAAGGTACAAGTTTTACATCTGTCGCGGCTAAACCAGCTGCTACACCGCTCGTCGTCCCCATAACTCCTCCATAGATCATTGCTGTACGAGGATTGTTTAATTTGATTTTCTTAGCAAATATCGGTGTCAAAATCATAACTGAAATGGATTTAATTAATCCTACAGCTATACTTAACGCGATAATATCAGAAGAGGCTCCAATCGCAGTTCCAGAAACCGGCCCCACAATATAGGTCACGGCTCCTCCTCCGATTGTGGTCAAAGCAACGGGATCTCTATATCCAAAACAAAGAGCAATAATTACACCTATTACAAAGGAATAGAAAACCCCAAAAAACAAGGCCGTAATCCCGCTGATTCCCGTTTTTTTGACTTCGCTAAAATTGGCGCCGAACGCAGTAGCAATAATGGCAAAATCTCGCAGCATCCCTCCGCCCATTAAACCAATTCCTGAAAATAACTGTATATCAGAAATTCCTTTCTCTCCTCCTGTGTTCACTCCACCGATATAAGCAAGGATTAATCCAAACATAATAGCAATAGCAGATCCGTGAACTCTTCCTTTTGTTAATTTATCTGATAAAAAATAAGCAATATACATGACAATCCCAATAATAGCAAATGCCGTAATCAGCCCGTTATTTTCTAATCCTTCTTTGATCATATTCATCATTTGATTTGCTCCTTAGGTAAAATAGAAAGCTCTATTTCTTGTTCTTTCACCTTCGCTTTCTCTCCTATTCTGCTGATAAATGGTATGGATAAAAAGCCTACTACGACTACTACCACCCCTGCAAGAAGCGCCATGCCTCCTCCATCAAGAGCAGCTACAACATTTTGCTGTGCAGACATTGCTACCACGATAGGAATATAAATACCTCCCCAAAAAGCAATGCCTTCTTCGGATTTTACTTGGAGCTTATTTTTCTTCTTTAAATAATCCACCGCTAGTACAAGAAGAAGCATGGATACCCCTACTCCTCCAACGTTGGCTTCTACTCCCATCAGCCCTCCTAATGCGTCCCCTACAATTACCCCTATCAACATGCAAATAGACAGCAGCGCTACACCGAAGATTATCATATTACTTCCTCCCCACTCCATTATTGAAAGCGTTTACTTTATGGTTTAAAAATAGTGTAAAGGAAAAAAGTTGAATAACCTATGCATTTTTAGTTATATACTTATATCAAAAATGACATAATGCAGTTTTTCTCTACTGTTCACTTTAGGTTTATTCGAAAAAGAAATAAAAATCATGACATTTAGTCATGATTCTTATATGTATTCATGAGGCATACCGGAGGGTAAATGTTTAAAATAATCAATCACAAACTGCCTGAAGATTTGTTGTAAATCCGTCACGTAGCCCCCGTTGTTCCAAGCTAAAAAGATAGTACGTTCAAATGTTCCCTCTTCAATTTTCAGCAGCTTTACATCTTTGCCTGTAGAACCTCCCCAAGTTACTTCAGGAATAAAACCTATTCCTTGCTTCGCTCTAATCAAACCTCTTACTGTTGCTGGATCATCGCTTTCAAACGTAATTTGAGGTACAAAATTCTGTTCCTTACAAATTACATCCGTTATTTTCCTTAGCTCTTTTCCTTTCTTTAGCACAATGAATTTCTCATTTTTAAGTTCATTTAACTTTACACGTGATTGCTTGGCCAAAGGATGATCAAGAGGCACTGCAAGCAAAATCGATTCACGAAGCAAAGGAGTATGTTCGATCTGACGGGTTGTTAATGGAAAAGCTGAAATACATAAATCAAAATCAGGCTGTGAATTAGAATTAGTCAAATGCTGCATCAGTCGAAAACGCACCTGAGGATATTGCTCACGAAATCTGCTTAATAGCTCTGGAAGTAAATGTGAACTAGCTAATACAACAAGGCGAATTTCTTCACATGGATCGTTCGACATATCCTTTAGCTCGTGCTTTGCGTCTTCCAATGTTTTTAAAGCAAGTTCTACTTTGGCACAGAATGCTTTACCATACCGATTTAATTTAATGTATTTACCGTTTCGATCAAACAAACGAATGCCTAGCTCTTTTTCTAACTGTGAAATCGTTTTGCTGAGTGCAGGCTGAGATACGTATAGCTCTTCGGCCGCTTTACTGATATGTTCTAGTCTAGCAACTACTTGGAAATATTTTAGCTGTAAAAGCTCCAATCCGTTCACCACCACTTTTATATGTTTAAATACTCTCTTTCTTTACTAATTACATATATACTTCATTTCCCCTGCTATTTCGACAAAAAATAAGCAGCAGAGGCCATTTGGCTCCCTGCTGCTTATTTTTTATATACCAACTTCAAGCAAACGTTACTTGGTTGGTTTCTTATTTAAATCTTAAACAGACAAATATAAAAATTAACCATTCACAAGTCTTTGAGCTTCGCGAAGTTGGAAAGTACGCACTTTACGTGGTAAGAAACGACGGATCTCGTCTTCATTATAACCAACTTGTAGACGTTTTTCATCAATGATAATCGGACGGCGCAATAAGCCAGGATTTTGCTGAATTAATTCATACAAATCTTGCAAAGGCATAGCGTCTACCTGAACGTCTAGTTTTTGGAAAGTTTTCGAACGTGTTGAAATGATTTCATCTGTTCCATCTTCTGTCATACGTAAAATTTCTTTAATCTCGTCGATTGATAACGGCTCTGAAAAGATATTACGCTCTGTATATCCAATATCATTTTCCTCTAACCAAGCTTTCGCTTTACGACAAGATGTACAACTTGGTGATGTATATAATGTAACCATTTACTCCTTCACTCCTTCTATCATAATCGGTCATAACATTTAAAACATGAACTGTAAATCATGTTGTTTTATACAAACTTCAACGAGTGTAAATATTTAATGACTGATAATGAAAATCGATACTACTTTATAATTACTTTTAAAAAATAATATCTATTTGCATTATACTATAAACTTCATCGGAATGATATACTTTTTGAAGCGAACTAGTACATTAGTTCGTTCCTTCACTGTCATTATTTTCATTGCCGATTTTCTTCATTATTTATTTACCACACTACTATTACGAATAAACCTGTAGATTAGTTTCATTTTTTTATTATTTTTTTCTTTTACAAATTCCTCAAATTTTTCAGTCACTAAAAAAGCCTTGCAGAAGAACTGACTTTTCTGCAAAGCTTTTGAGATAACCTCTTATTTATTTAATAGCTGATGTGCTGCTTTTTCCTCGTCTCATTAAGATAGGATACAGTAACAGCCCGATTACAAATAAGCCAATACCTAAGAAAAATGTTTTTAAATCAGCTGTCCCTGTCTTAATCACCCAAAGTGAATAAATAAGTGCTAACGAGGCAATGATTCCGTCTTTTACTCGCGATCCTTTAATGATATCGTACGTCTCACCCGTCACAATAAGCTTTAATTGATAAACTGTCGTCACGAAATAAGGAACTAAATAAGCGAGAGTAGCTACAACAATAGCGAAATTATAGGCTTGCGAAACTGTACCTGAAATAGTCGCAAACAAAAACAACTGTGTTAAGCCATTTGTTAATGTTAGTGAGCGGGCTGGACTATTGTTCTGATTTGTTTTAGCAAACCACTGTGGAAACAACCCTGATTTTGCTGCTTGATAAGGAACTTCTGCACTAACAACAATCCATCCAACAGTAGAACCTAATAAAGAAATAAGTGCTAAAATGGCCATTACGTAAGCACCTTTATGTCCAATCACCATTTCTAACGTATCTACCAAAGGTTTTTGAGACTGCTGAAGCTGAGCTGTTGAAAGAATCCCCATAGCTAGAAGCGTAATCCCCACATAGATAACCATTGAAATCAATAATCCAAGCAGCGTTGCTTTCTTCACTACTTTTTGTGATTTTGCACGGTTAGATAACAGTACAGCCGATTCAATTCCGATAAACGCCCACAGCGTAGCAATGGCTGCCCCATTGACCTGACTTCCCAATCCTACATTTATACCCTTTGAATTAACAAATTCTGTACTGACCAGGTTGGATGCGCTAAATAGCGATAGCGCTACAACAATAAATAAACCGAATCCAATAATTTTAGCTGCCGTTGTGATAAAGTTAATATTACCGGCGCTATTAATATCTCGCTGCAAAATAGCTTGAATTCCCCATAGGACAATAGAACATACTAAAAACGTAATGAATTTTCCAGCTTCTAATTGAAAATTTCCGACTGAAAATAAAATATCCTTACTCTCCATTACTGGAAAGAACGTTGTTAAATATCCCGCAAACGATATGATGACAGATGCTGTTGCAGCCCAGTTAGCTGCCCAATAGCCCCAAGCCATGCTATACCCTGCTACTTTACCTGCTTTAGGCGATGAAAAAAGATTCGCTGCATAACTTTGAGGCCCTCCTTTTAATTCGGGCTTTCTCATGACTAAATTCCCGAATACAAGAGCAATCATGAATACGCCAAGACCTGTTGCAATCCAAGCAAGTGTTGAACCGATTGGACTTGATACGTTTGCTAAATTAGAAGGAAGCATAAATACTCCGCCGCCTACCATATTACCAACTACAAAGGCTGTTAAAAACCAAAGTCCCCATTTTTTATCTTTCATTTGCTCTGTCTCCTTTTGCTTTCTAAAAGCTTAAACTTTTGAGATAGAAAGCTCGATGCTAATCTATTAACACGTAAAAATTATTTGTTTCTTCATTCATCTCTTCATTTGTTTAACAATATAATATATTAGCACACTAAAGCAAAAAGTGAAATAATAAATCCTTCATTTTCTTTTGGAAAAAAATGCGGCTGGGACACAACTACATCAATCTAAAGGTGAACAAATGGGATATATGAGTTCGTATGGATCCCGCTTGTTACACCGCTGCTGATTTCCGTGCAAGACTTCGCTTTCCGCGGGCGGGCGGTGAGCCTTCTCGTTGCTTCCGCTCCTGCGGGGTCTCGCTTTTCCCGCAGGAGTCTTCGCCTTGCCCTCCAATCAACAGCTAGAAGCCCTACATACAGTAAACCTACGTTCACCATCACCATAAAAAAATCCGAACGAGTTGGATTCTTAATCAAGAATTCAACTCGTTCGGATCTTTCTTCAACGAAACTACTTTTGTCCGAGCCTCATTTTTTATCTTTTATGAAAACCTTTTGAATAGTAGACAACAACCAATAAAATAAACCATATCGGACCTACAATAAGGGCTATTCTTGTATCAGAAGAAAAACCCATCACCACTACTACTCCCGCTAAGAAAGCAAGAGAGAGATATGACGTATACGGGAAGAACGGAAGCTTATATTTTAAATCACTTACTTGCTGATCGCTTAATCCCTTGCGGAAGCGAATTTGAGAAAGTAAAATAATTCCCCATGTCCAAATTGCTCCAATAGTGGCAATACTCGTCACCCACGTGAACACCTTATCAGGAACAACATAGTTTAAGCCAACTCCGATTAGCAGTACAACAGCTGAAGCAATAACTGCTGCACCAGGCACGCCGCCTTTTGTTAAGTTAGCATAGCGTTTTGGAGCTTCTCCGTGCTGAGCTAAATTAAATAACATACGGCCCGTACTAAAAATTCCACTGTTACAAGAAGATAAAGCCGCTGTTAACACTACAAAGTTTATAATCCCTGCTGCAGCGGGTATTCCAGCTTTATCAAATGTTAAAACAAATGGACTTCCTTGTGTTCCAATCTCTGGCCAAGGATAAATAGACATAATAACAAACAAAGCTCCGATGTAAAAAATCAAAATTCTCCACAGTACATTATCAATTGCTTTTGTTAGTGTTTTTTCCGGATTTTTCACCTCTCCTGCTGTTACCCCAATCATTTCAATACCAAGGTAAGCAAACATAACCATTTGAAGTGATAAAAGAACACCTTTCATACCATTCGGGAAAAAGCCCCCGTGACTCCATAAATTACTGATTCCTGTTGCAATACCGCCATTTCCAATTCCAAAGATAATCATGCCCAGTCCCAGCACAATCATAAGGATAATCGTTACTACTTTAATAAGAGAAAACCAAAACTCTAGTTCGCCATATGCTTTTACAGCTAAAAAGTTAACCCCTGTCATGATAACGAGTGCTGCAAGTGCCCATATCCACTGAGGTACACCTGGGAACCAAAACTCCATATATACTCCAACAGCTGTAATTTCAGCCATACATGTAATAATCCACATAAACCAGTAGTTCCAGCCTGTTAAATAACCAGCAAGTGGCCCTAAATAATCGTTAGCATACTTACTAAAAGAACCGGCTACTGGATTTTGTACTGCCATTTCACCTAACGCTCTCATAATAAAAAACATAATAAGACCACTGATTCCATACATGATAAGAATACCAGGACCCGCTAACCGAATAGCGGATGCAGAACCTAAAAACAGTCCAACTCCGATAGCTGCACCTAAAGACATTAAGCTAATATGTCTTTCCTCAAGTCCACGGCTTAATTCTTTTTCTTGCGTGTTCCCTTGCATAATTCTCTCTCCTAACATATCCATTTCATTTAATAGCGATAGCGGCTACTTGTATAGTATTAACTTATTTTTCAGCCAAATAATTCTAGGCAGTGTATGTACTAATAATCTGATATTGCAAGTTTCACACCTTCACTTTTACCGCTATCACATCTATAAAATACAATATTAAAAAAACTTCACTTTGTTCATTTTATCAAAAATCACAAAAAATGCGATAGTTTTTTGTGATTTTCACAAATAAACTTACGATCGAAATATAATAAAAACCATTTTTTACATTATATGTTCTTATCTCACTATAATTATCTAACTATTAAGAATAATCAATCGATTATTCTTCTATATTTTCAATTATAGATGCTTACTTTTCCCTAAAAAGGGTAAAGATAAGATAACTGTTTAAACACTATTATGAACATCATCATGAAACGATCAGTAGGAGGGTGCTATGAATTGGTATGAAAAACTAAGTCAATATTTTCCCATTGAAGAAATGAAATCAAAGAAGCATATCGAAACGCTTTTACAAGAACGCAGCGATATTTATCATAAAAATGAAGGACCTCACCACGTATTAATGTACGTGGAAACAGACCAATTTATCTTTATTGATTACCTCTTTGTTTCAAAAGACGCTCGAGGTCAAGGGCTTGGCGGTAAATTAATTGATGAGTTAAAACAGCATAACAAACCAATTATTTTAGAAGTAGAGCCTGTAGACTATAAAGATTCAGACTCAGCAAAACGACTGCATTTTTATAAACGTGCAGACTTTAAGCATGCTCAAACAATTGGCTATAACCGCCGGTCATTAGCTACAAATGAAATTAACCAGATGGAAATTCTATATTGGTCTCCTACCTCTGAAACAGAGGAAAGCATTTTAAATAAAATGAAAAAAACGTACGAGTTAATTCATACGTACAAAGACAAAGAAATATATGGTGCGTCTTATCAGCCGGCAGATCAAGTGCTAAAAATTGACAAAAATCGTAAAGATGGCGATATCTTAGCAGATTTATAAAGAGAAGGTAGACATGCGTCTACCTTCTTTTTGTATTTTTTGAATTATTATTCAAAATAAAACATTATTAATCACTTATATTCCTTTAGTTATAAGGTTTATACATAGATATTTTGTCTTAAATATAAAATTCTGAAAATTTTTAATAGTATTTTTCAATCCTTTACTGTATAATACCTGTAAAGCGCTAATGTTACTTGTTCTTACATGTTTTTTGCAACTTGAAGCTTAGTGTTCTTTGATAACTAAATAAAAAAACGACCTCGTTGTGAGATCGTTTTTGTTATGTTGTATATGTGGCAAACTCTGCTTGAGAACAAGACACGTAGTGACCTGGAGATACTTCTCTAAGCTCTGGTTCTTCACCGTTATAGTCATGGATACTTGGATCATAAATTTTGCGCTGACGCGTTTTTTCACTGTCAGGATCGGGAAGCGGAATAGCTGAAAGCAACGCTTTTGTATATGGATGAACAGGGTTTCGATAAAGTTCATCACTTGGTGCAAGCTCTACAATCTTACCTCTGTACATAACGCCGATGCGGTCACTGATGTATTTTACCATTGACAAATCATGGGCGATAAATAAATATGTTAGTCCACGTTCACGCTGTAACTTCTTCATTAAGTTAACAACTTGAGCTTGTATAGACACGTCCAAAGCTGAGATTGGTTCATCTGCGATGATAAAATCAGGTTCTACTGCCAGTGCTCTTGCGATACCGATACGCTGACGCTGGCCGCCACTAAACTCATGTGGATAGCGATTTGCATGTTCTTTGTTAAGCCCCACTGTTTCAAGAAGCTCGTGAACCTTTGTCATACGCTCCTTTCTCGTCTTAGCTAAACCGTGAATATCAATGCCTTCTGCTATGATATCTGCTACGGTCATACGAGGGTTAAGCGACGCATATGGATCTTGGAAAATCATTTGCATTTTACGATTGAATTTTTTAAGCTCTGAGCGAGATTTGCGACCATGTACATTTTCGCCATTAAATAGCACCTCACCGCTAGTAGCGTCATATAAACGAATAATCGTTCTGCCTGTCGTTGACTTTCCGCAACCGGATTCACCTACAAGCCCTAATGTTTCTCCGCGGAAGATGTCAAACGTCAGACCATCAACTGCTTTAATTGTTCCTTTACTTGTGAAAAAATGTTGCTTTAAGCCTTTAATCTCTAATAATTTATCTGTCATGTTATTCACCATCCTTCGCTACGAGTACAGGTGTCCTGTATACATTATCAACTTTACGCATGCGGCGCTGAACTGAAGCAGGCGGCTCTACTTTTGGTGCATCGGGATGTAACAGCCATGTTTTCGCATAGTGCGTATCAGATATTTTGAACATTGGAGGTTCTTGCTCAAAATCGATTTTCATTGCGTATGGATTTCGCGCTGCAAATGCATCTCCTTTTGGAGGATTCGTTAAATCTGGCGGCGTTCCAGGAATAGCAGCCAGCTCTTCTTCTGCCTCGTTATCTAAGCTTGGCATAGAAGCTAGCAGTCCCCACGTATACGGATGTTTTGGATCGTAAAACACTTCATCCACTGTGCCCATTTCAACAATTTGACCAGCATACATAACGGCTACTCGATCTGCTACATTTGCTACTACACCAAGATCATGGGTAATAAAGATAATAGATGTATCCGTTTTTTTCTGAATGTCTTTCATCAATTCTAAAATTTGAGCTTGAATTGTTACATCAAGCGCCGTTGTTGGTTCATCAGCGATCAATAGCTTCGGATTAGAAGCAAGAGCCATCGCAATGACAACACGCTGTCTCATCCCGCCGCTGAATTCATGCGGATATTGATTCACACGCTGTTCTGGAAAAGGAATTCCTACAAGCGTTAATAACTCGACTGCCCGTTTTTTTGCTTCTGCTTTAGACACTTTGGAATGCTTGATTACGACTTCACCAATTTGAGCCCCAACTTTCATCGTTGGATTCAAGGAAGTCATCGGATCTTGGAAGATCATACCGATATCTTTACCGCGAATAGCTTCCATTTCTTTATCCGTTTTCTTAGCTAAATCAATGCCGTCAAACAGCATTTCGCCGCTTTTGATTCGGCCAGGAGGCATCGGAATAAGGCGCATGATCGTTTGTGAAGTTACACTTTTACCAGATCCTGATTCACCAACAATTGCTAAAGTTTCACCTTTATTTAAGTGGAAGTTAACGCCGCGAACAGCTTGAACTTCTCCGCCATATGTTTTAAATGATACAGCTAAATTTTTTACTTCTAATAAACGTGACATATGAGTTCACTTCCTTACTTACGTAGTTTTGGATCTAACGCATCTCGTAATCCATCACCAATTACGTTGAACGCTAAGATTGTTAAACAGATAAACAAACCTGGGAAAAATAAGCGCCAAGGATAGTATTCCAAAGCAGGTAAGCCTTCTGAAGCCATTGTTCCCCAGCTTGCAAGCGGTGCCGGAACGCCTAGTCCCAAGTAGCTTAAAAATGCTTCTGTAAAGATTGCTGAAGGAATCGTTAGTGTCATTGTTACTAAAATTGGACCTGTTGCGTTAGGAATAAGATGTTTAAATAAAATACGTTTTGTTGTTGCTCCTAATGTTTGTGAAGCCATTACGTACTCTTGGTTTTTCAACTGCAATACCTGTCCACGCACAATACGGGCCATGTTAATCCAGCCGGTAATGGTCATCGCTAAAATCATCGTGCCTAACCCTTGGCCAAGCATAACCATTAAAATAATAACCAGTAAAAGGTAAGGAACACCATATAAGATATCCGCAACACGCATCATTGTTTCATCCGTACGGCCGCCGCGGTATCCAGAGATGCTTCCCCAAACTACGCCGATGAATAAATCAATTAAAGCTGCTGCTAACCCGATAAATAATGAAATACGAGCGCCTTCCCACGTACGAGCAAAAACATCACGCCCTAATTCATCTGTACCGAACCAGTGCTCAGAAGATGGAGCCTGATTAGCATTCAGTAAATCATTGGTTGCATAATCATATTTCACCATCAATGGACCAAATATAGCCATAAAAACAAGGAGAACCATTAGTACTACACCAAACATAGCAAGCTTGTTTTTGCGAAAACGAATAAAAACATCTTGCCAGAATGAAAGACTCGGTTTTTCAATCTTTTCTGCCTGAGCGCGGTCAATCCCTGCTGTTTCAAACATTTCTTTAGGAATCTTCGGAAGTTGCTGCATAGTTACTCTCCTTTCTTAGCACCTGTAAGTTTAATTCGAGGGTCAATGAAGCCGTATGCAATATCTACAAGCAAGATACAAAAAAGTAGTAAAATACTGTAGAACACCGTTACGCCCATAATCGTTGTGTAATCTCGGTTTGAGATACTGAGTACAAAGTGTGAACCTAATCCCGGGATACCAAATATTTTTTCAATAACAAAGCTACCCGTTAAAATCCCTGCTACTAAAGGTCCCATATAGGATACGACTGGAAGCATCGCATTTCGCATGGCGTGCTTAACTGTAATAACGCCTCTGCTTAAACCTTTTGCTTTCGCTGTACGAATATAATCATTGCTTAATACTTCAAGCATACTCGAACGAGTCAATCGTGCGATAAATGCCATAGGGGTTGAAGCAAGCGCGAGAGCTGGTAACACCGTGTGTGCCCAAGATTCCCAGCGTGCAACCGGAAAAATTTGTAGTTTCATAGCCAGAACGTATTGTAATACCGCTGCCATGATAAAACTCGGAACTGAGATTCCTAGAACTGCAATAACCATCGCCGTGTAATCTTGCCACTTATTATGTTTTAAAGCAGCAATAACACCAAGTACTACACCAATAGCAATTGCTATTAAAATAGCTTCCATCCCTAGCATGAATGAAACAGGGAATCCGCCGTTAATCAAATCATTTACCGTTTGGCCTTTATATTTGAAAGATGGACCAAAATCCCACTTTAAAATTGATGTTAAATAATCAAAGTACTGATGGTACCAAGGCTGGTCTAAACCGTAATACTGATTTAGATTTTTTTGAATTTCAGGGGGAAGCTGCTTTTCTGATGTGAATGGACCTCCTGGAACAGCACGCATTAAGAAAAAGGTCGCTGTTACGATCAGCCATAATGATAGAAACATATAAATAAGTCGTTTTCCTATATATTTGAACACCCTGACACACCTCCATATTTTTACAAAATTCGCGCACAAGAAAGAAAAGTATATGGAGCACCAGGCCCCATATACCCTTTGTCACAATTGATGTTACTTACTCAAAATGAGCCCACTTAATCTGAATGTCTCCAAGTCCAGACATCACAACATCTTTCAGCTGCTTGTCTTGTACCCAAGCGTTTGTGTAGAAGTAGATTGGTGCCACTGGCATTTCATCCATGAAGATACCTTCTGCTTTTTTCAACATTTCCAGACGTTTTTTAGGATCTGTTTCTTTTTGAGAGTCAATTAATAACTTTTTATATTCTGGGTTTTCCCAGTTTGTATCATTGTTTCCGCCTTTTTTATCACGGAACAATTCTAAGAAGTTGATTGGATCGTTAAAATCTCCTAACCAGCCCATACGTCCAACTTGATAATCTCCTTGGTGTAACTTTTCAATGTAAACAGCCCACTCAGAGTTGTCTAACTGTACTTTAATGCCAAGGTTTTTCTTCCACATATCTTGAACAGCTTGTGCAATTTTTGCATGTTTTTCATCCGTGTTGTATGAAACCTTAATTGCTGGTAGTTCTGAAGCATCTTTAAGGCCCATTTCTTTCAAGCCTTTTTCTAAATATTCTTTTGCTTTTTTCACATCATTGTCTTTGAAGTAGCCTTTTTTGTTATCTTCAAACATTGTTGGTGGTACAGCCGCCATCGCTGGAACTGAACCGTCTTTTGTAATTTGTTCTGTAATACCTTTACGATCAATTGCATAAGCTAATGCTTTACGAATGTTCACATTGTCTAAAGGTTTTTGTTCTGTATTAAACTTGTACCAGTAAGTACCTGCAATCTCTTGAATGTTTAATGAACCGTCTTTCTTTAATTCAGGAAGTGCATCAGCCGGTAATTGACCAGTAGGCATACCCGCCCAGTCTAATTCACCGTTTTTGAACATTGAAAGTTCAGTGTTGTTATCATTGATCATGTACATTTCAACTTTTTTAAGTTTTACAGCATCTTTATCCCAATAGTTTTCATTAGGAACTAACTCGATTTTGTCATTATGTTTCCAAGTTTTAAGCTTGAAAGGACCGTTTGACGTATAGTTTTCGCCTGCATTTGTGTACCATTTTTCATTTGATTCAGCAATTTTCGTATTCACTGGGAAGTACGTATAGAAAGCTGTTAATTCTAAGAAATATGGCGTTGGGTTTTCTAATGTTACCTCAAGCGTTTTATCATCTGTTGCTTTAACGGCAACATCATCTAATGAACCTTTTCCTTCATTGGCAGCTTGTGCATTTTTAACATAGTATAATTGATATGCATATTGAGATTCGTTTTTAGGATCTAACGCCCATTTCCATGCATATTCGAAATCTTTTGCTGTTACAGGGTCACCATTTGACCATTTTGCATCGTCGCGAATAGTAAACGTATATTTAGTTTGATCATCGCTGACCTTCACATCTTTCGCCATTGCATTTTCAGGTTTTCCATCTTTACCGATACGAGTTAAACCCTCAAATGTTTGTAATAATACGTTTGATGACGTTGAATCATTAGCTAAGCCTGGGTTCAGTGAAAAAGGCTCAGTTTTAATGTTTACGCGAAGCTCTTGCTCTTTCTTCTTGTCGCCGCCATCACTGCTAGCATTTTCACTGCCACCAGATTCTTTGTTAAATCCACATGCAGCTAAAAACAAGCTCATTACAAGCAGCAAACTGAAAAGAATCGACAACCTTTTCTTCATTGCGTGTTACCCCCTATTAAATTTTGTTTGTGTGGCAACCATATTTTTTTGATATGTACTAATTTCTTAATCCTCTTTCAATACAAAATAATCAGTTATTTTTTCGCGTAGTAGAGCATTAAAGACCTCACTGCAAAATTATTCTTCTACCCTATGAAACTGTCATCAATTGTTTACATGCTGTAAATCCAATGTATGCGCTTAATATGTAGAAGACTCATTCATTACAAAATTCGCTAATTGAAACAAAACATTGTCTATTTTGTGTTTTCTGAAAAATTAAGAAATTGTAATACCTTTGTAAAAAATATGTTTGTTACGCCTATTATAAATATTTTAAAAATTTATTGCAATACTATTATTTAATGGTATTTTTTTGTCACGAGAGAAAAAACCTTATCTTATAAGGATTGTGCCTACTTGTCAGACGTCCAAAATCTTTTTTGTAGTATAGGTATTACAATAGTATTACAAAGCCATTAGAAATACTAAATAAAAGATTTTTACCAAATTCTCCACCAAATTTTCATTAAGAAATGCTTTAATTAAAAGGTTCTTGTCTTTTTTTGCCGCTGAAAAATTCCAGTAAATTGTCTTATAAAACTTTTTAGCGATAAGATGTTTAAATTCCTGCTTTTTCGCGTTATAATAACGAATAACTATATAATTAAAGCTGTGAAAAAGAGTAGTATGCAGAATTTTCATTTTTAGAGAGTTTGTGGCTGGTGAGAACAAACATTGAAACCTGCAGAATGGACTTTGGAGCTTTCAAGTGCAAAGCTTGAACGTTGACCTCAACGTTATATGAATAAAGATAGTTCACAATTATGTGTGCTAATTAGGGTGGCAACGCGGTCCATTCGCCCCTAGCTTATGCTAGGAGCGGATGGGCCTTTTTATGTTGTATCCGTAAATTAGCATCATATATGTGCAGATGAAAGGAAGATTTGATGAAAACAATTTTTTCAGGTATTCAACCAAGCGGTACAATCACTTTAGGTAACTACATTGGAGCGATGAAGCAATTTGTTGAACTTCAACATGACTATAACTGTCATTTTTGTATTGTAGATCAGCATGCGATTACAACGCCTCAAGATCGTTTAGCACTTCGTAAAAACATTCGCGGCCTTGCTGCTCTGTATGTAGCAGTAGGAATTGATCCAGCAAAATCGACTTTATTTATTCAATCGGAAGTGCCCGCCCACACAGAAGCGGGATGGATGCTACAGTGCGTAGCGTATATCGGTGAACTTGAACGTATGACTCAGTTTAAAGATAAGTCCGCTGGAAAAGAAGCAGTATCAGCAGGATTACTAACTTATCCTCCATTAATGGCAGCTGATATTCTTTTATACAACACCGATTTGGTTCCAGTTGGTGAAGATCAAAAGCAGCATTTAGAATTAACGCGTGATTTAGCTGAACGCTTCAACAAAAAATACAATGATATCTTCACTATTCCTGAAGTACGTATTCCAAAAGTGGGCGCACGCGTCATGTCTCTTCAAGATCCTACGAAAAAAATGAGCAAGTCCGATCCAAACCAAAAAGCTTTCATTACGCTCTTGGATGACGCAAAAACAATTGAAAAGAAAATCAAAAGTGCCGTAACGGATTCAGAAGGTATTGTTCGCTATGATAAAGAAAATAAGCCAGGTATTTCAAACTTATTAAGTATTTATTCAATCCTAGCCAATAAATCGATCGAAGACATTGAAGCAATGTACGAAGGCAAAGGTTATGGTGACTTTAAAGCTGACACAGCTAAAGTAGTAGCTGAAGCCCTCGCTCCAATTCAAGAAAGATATTATGAATTAGTTGATTCTAGCGAGCTAGATGATATTTTAGATCAAGGTGCCGATAAAGCAAATGCAACGGCTAATAAAATGCTTCGCAAAATGCGAAACGCAATGGGAATTGGCCGTAAACGTTAAAAAAACGACTGCTATGCAGTCGTTTTTTTAATTAACTTTTGGCTCTTGTTCAATTTCCCAAAGTTTTTCAAAGAAAGGTTGTCCTTTTACTAAGCGCTCGCATAATAATTTATGCTTCGGTGACCACCCTGACTTCGTTTCATCGTATAGCTGATTCCATACGTCTTGAAACGACATCTCTTGAATGTCTTCGTACTTCGTTGGATTCCACTCTGTGTACCAGTAGCGGATTTGAGCTGTATTTTTTGTTGTATGTAGCTGATCAAGTGCCATAAATAACAGCTGTTTTAGCTGACGTTCTTTACGTGTTAGTCCTCTCATCGTTTCAGGAGACGGCGAAAGAATATGATGCTCTTTTTTATTCAGCTCGTCTTCACTGAACTTATATTCTAGCTCTTCTTGATCCGCAATCATCTCATAGACTAACTGTTCTTGTCTTGGAATTAAGCGGCTTTTTCGAATCGGAATATGATATCCCATCGTATCAATTGCTAAAATATTCGTTCCATCTGTAACGATAAAACAATATTCAACCTGCGTGCGTTCATGATTTTTCCGAATGTATGCTTTCTGATAGACATCTTGTAGTAGTTGTTGAGGTAGCTCGGAAAGATCATTTTCAATGTAATGAAATAAAAGCGGATTTACTTTTAATAACGGTGCTTGATCGAGCAGTTCTACACAATCGTCTTTTCTCCACTCATGGAAATGACACACATTATAACCGTTTTCTTCGCCTTCAAACCAATTAACCCATACATCATGAAGATATAGCATAATTTACCCCTCACTTACTATCTGTTTGTTATCCATCAGTATAGGCAGAGAAAGGAATTTTTATTCCAAATGATGTTATTTTTCTAAAAATTAATTGTAAAATGCCTTCGTTTTTGGCTATTATTCAAATGCACTTATTTCGAAGCTCAGATATAACGCCAGTGCTAATGATTACTAAAGGCTTCATGAGCTATATCCACCCCTATAAGCAGAAAAAAATCCGAGTTTCTTCTATAGTAATAGGTTTGTCAGGAGGTCTGACAAACCTAAAAAAATCTATCACACTTTTGTGATAGATTTTTAACGAAGAGATTTGGGATTCAAAGCATCTTTTAATCCTTCACCAATGAAGTTGATAGCTAGGATCGTAAATGTAATAGCTAAACCTGGCGGAACCCACATCCAAGGCTTATTCTGCAGCACATCTGATTCCCTTGCTTCTGTCAGCATATTCCCCCAGCTTGGCGTATCAGCCGGCACGCCAAAACCGATAAAGCTAATCGCTGACTCAAACACAATAAGGATCGCCATCTGCAAACTGGCTTGAACCACAATCGTTGAAAACACATTTGGCAGCAAATGTTTAAAGATGATTTTAAACGGGCTGCACCCAATGGAAACAGCTGAAAGCACATATTCATTTTCTTTTTCAGCCAAGATTTTGCTTCGAACCAACCGGGCCGTACTTCCCCAGCTTAGGAAACTAACAACTAGGATAAGCGTCCAAACGCCTGAGATCTTTCCAATTAGGATTGTATTTAACACTACAACGAAAACAATTAGCGGAAAGTTTAATACAAAGTCTGTAAAACGCATTAAGAATTGATCCACTTTGCCTCCGTAATAACCCGCAATCGAACCAATAAGAGTTCCGATTAAAATAACGAGTGTTGTACAAGCAACTCCAATCAGTAACGAAGTTCTTCCTCCATACAATGTACGTGCAAATACGTCTCGCCCATTAGTATCCGTTCCAAACCAATGCTCACTAGAAGGCGCTGCATTCATCGCCATATAGTCGATACGTGTAATATCTGCTTTTGTAAGCAGCGGTGCAAAAATGGCAAGAAGCGTAATCACAATCATAAAAGCTAAACTTATCATGGCTAGTTTATTTTTAACAAACTTCTTTCGCGCAATCGCCCATGGAGAAAGGTTTTTAGGAGCTTTCATATTCACTTCTGGCTGTACATCTTTTTTCGTTACAATTTCCATACTTTCTCCTCCTAATCCAAACGAATACGCGGATCTGCTACGCCGTATAACAAATCAGCAACCAGATTCCCAACCAGTGTTAAAATTGAAAACAACATTGTAAGCGACATCATAACTGAGTAGTCACGAGTTGCTACAGAGTCAACAAACAACTTTCCGATTCCTGGATACGTAAAGATCGTTTCTGTAATGATAGAACCGCTAATGATTGTTACAAGATCAAACCCTAAAAACGTAATAAGCGGAATCATTGAGTTGCGTAAGATATGAACATTATAAATTTTAGATTCTTTTGTCCCTTTTGCTCTAGCTGTGCGTACAAAATCTTTGCGACTGTTTTCAATAATATCATTGCGCAAAAATTGGGTATACTGCGCGGTCGACATCAAGCCAAGAATCAGCGCGGGTAATATAACGTGATGAATTCTACTTTGAATAAATTCCCATGATCCCTCTTTCAATCCTACTTCAACAGAACCGCTAAATGGAAACCAACCTAACTGAAAGGAAAATAAATAAATGCCTACGATTCCTGCGATAAACGATGGAACCGCTAATGCAAAGTAATTATATCCTGCAATAAAGTTATCTGCTAAGGTATACGGTTTTCTTCCTGCATACATACCTAAAATAAATGCAAACACATACGTAATCAAAAGCGAAGTCAAAGCTAAAAAGATAGTATTAGGCATACGCTCTAAAATAATATCTAATGTCGGTAACTTATGAGTTGTTGACTTTCCTAAATCTCCTTGTGCCACTCCCTTTACCCAGTTCCAATATTGAACGTAGATAGGATCGTTATATCCTAGCTTATCACGCATTTCCTCAATGTATTTTGGATCTGTATTACTAGGGTTGATTTCTCCCCCAAAAGGGTCCCCTGGCATCATTTTTGCCAGGGAAAACACAACAAAGGAGATCAGAATCAACATTGGAATCATCCCTAAAATACGTCTTAGTGAGTATTGCAGCATCGTTGACTCTCCTTTACATGTAAAATACTTATTCCGTTACAGACCATTTCTCCGGATCTACAACTACCGTTGATGGATCTAGAGTTACGTTTTTCACACGCTTATTCACAGCATAAATATTGATATTTTCCCATAAAGGAAGTGCTGGCAGCTGCTCATTAAAGAATTTTTGCCATTTTACATATACATCTTTACGGTATTTATCATCAAATGATTTTTCACTCAAACCGTCTTTAAGCATTTCATCAGATTCCTTATTTACCCAACGGCCATAGTTCCATTCAGCATCAGAGCTCCATAATCCTGTAGGATCTGGATCTGAACCAGTGTCCCAAGAACCAAAGAACGCTTCTAACGCCTTATCGTCGTTATCTTTCATTTCATTGTACAAGTTAAATTCAACAAGTGAACCCGTTGCTAATTTTGTTTTAATACCAATATCATTCCATGCTTGCATAATAGCCTTCGCACGACCCTCGAAGTTGGCTGGACCAGCATAGTGACCGAATGAGATCGTAAATGGTTTTCCGTTTGGATCTTCTACAAAACCGTCATTATTCTTGTCTTTATAACCAGCTTCAGCTAATAATTTTTTAGCTTTTTCAGGACTATACTTGTACTTTGTTAAATCTTTTTGGTCAGCAGCAATCCAGAATACAGACGGAATAACTGTGTTAGAAACAACCGCTTTGTCGTTCATAAATGCTTTTACCATTGCTTTTCTATCTATTGCATAAAGCAATGCTTGGCGAAGTTTTAGATCTTTGAACTTTTCGTAATCATCTACGTTTTTACCAGCTTTTTGATCACGATGTCCAAATCGTAGACCAATATACGAATAACTAGTTGATTTCCCTTCCAAAAAGTCTAAGTTTTCTGCTTTTTCAACTTGCCCTAGATCAGCTGGGCGAACATCCATAATGTCGACATCGCCTTTTTTCAATGCTCCGGCGGAAACAGATGGATCCAGTACTTTTACAACAACACCATCAAGGTGAGGTTTACCTTTCCAATAATCATCATTACGTTCCATTTGGACATATTCACTTGCTACCACTTTTTTCACTTTAAACGGTCCAACACCAATAGGCTCTTTACGAACTTGTTTGGACTCTGCAAGATCTTTTACAGCAATTCCTTCATAGTACTTTTTCGGCATTGGATACGGCCACAGATTGTCTAAGTTATTTACACGAACTTCTTTAAACGTTACTTTAAATGTTTGCGGATCTACTACTTCAACTCCAGAAATAGAATCCGCTTTGCCGTCGTGATATTCTTGAGCGCCTTTAATATGCTCAACGTTTACATAGCGTGGACCTGTATAGTCTTTATCGGCAATCGTTTCATACGTATATTTAAAATCATCTGCAGTTAATGGATCTCCGTTATGCCACTTAATGCCCTTCTTTAATTTAAACGTGTAAGTTAATTTATCACCACTCACGTCCCAAGTAGCTAAGTCAGATTTAATCTTTAATTTCTTATCATAAGTAAAGAGACCTTCATTGATAAATTCTAAGATTTGGCTATCATACGCACTACCATACAATGCGTACTCAAAAAGCCCTTCCGGCGCTCCGTCAATCCCATACGTAATCGTTCCGCCATCTTTTGGCTTGTCTGTTTTTGCACCTTCAGTTTTTGTTTCTCCGCCTTCTTTATTACCAGAAGATGAAGAACTGCTTCCACCGCTGCATGCCGCTAGAAAAAGCGATAGCACAAGCAAAATGGAAACAAGTGATAAAAACGATTTCTTTTTCATCATGACGTTCCCCCTATTTAACTAATAATCTGTTCGTATGTAGCTTTTACGAGTTATATAAATGGCAAGCTACTTGATGGCCAGGTCTCACCTCCTTTAAGGCAGGTTTCGTTTGGCTGCACTCCGCCATTGCATGTATACAGCGAGGATGAAACGCACAGCCTTTTGGCGGATCAATTGGACTTGGCACATCTCCCTGTAAAATAATACGCTGTTTTTTCTTTCGCGGATCTGGTTCAGGTATAGCCGATACAAGCGCTTGCGTATAAGGGTGCAATGGCTCTGCGTATAGACTTTTCTTATCAGCAATTTCCACTAAACCGCCTAGGTACATAACACCGATACGGTCACTCATATGTTTAACAACACTCAAATCATGGGCAATAAATAAAAAGGTTAGGTCGAATTCTTGTTGAAGTTCTTTAAGAAGGTTTAAAACTTGTGATTGGACAGAAACGTCGAGTGCCGATACCGGTTCATCAGCAATAATAAGTTTTGGACGAAGTGCAAGTGCACGTGCAATTCCAATCCGCTGACGCTGTCCACCGGAAAATTCGTGAGGATATTTATAGTATGCATCTTCCGGTAACCCTACTTTTGTAAGTAGATTCATAACTTCTGATTTTAATTGATTGGTTGATTTTCCTGTAAAATTCCGAATTGGTTCAGAAATAACATCTCCAACCATTTGCATTGGATTGAGGGAAGCATAGGGATCTTGAAAAACCATTTGAAAATCTTGTCTAATTTTACGGAGAGAAGTTCCTTTTACTTCTGTGATATCTTTACCATCGAAAATAATTTTTCCGCTAGTTGGTTCCAACAGTCTTAGAATCGTTCTTCCTGCCGTGGATTTTCCACAGCCAGATTCTCCTACTAGACCGAGCGTTTCTCCTTTTCGAATAGCAAAAGAAATACCGTCAACTGCTTTTACATCACCAATTTTCTTTCGAAAAAATCCGCCGTGAATAGGATAGTAGGTTTTTAAATGCTGAACTTCTAGCAATACATCTTTCACCGCTTTAGTCATTAGCTTGTCTTCACTCCTTTTGACGGATAGCTATTTTTATACAGCAGACATGCGACATCATGCCCCTGTGAATCCTGGCGAAGAACAGGCGTAACGGAACTGCAGTCTTCCATTGCATGAGGACATCGGTTAACGAAACGACAGCCTGTCCGCGGCATGTTTACAAGAGAAGGCACAATTCCTTTGATCGTATTTAATACTTCTACATCATCTTCCATGCGTGGAATTGAGTGAAGAAGCGCTTTCGTGTACGGATGTTTTGGGGCATAAAATAACGTATCAACATCTGTATGCTCAACAATTTTTCCGCCATACATGACAATCACTTCATCACACATCTCAGCAACTACTCCTAAATCATGTGTAATCATAATAATAGACATATCATTGCTTTCTTGAATCTCTTTTAGCAATTCTAAAATTTGAGCTTGAACCGTAACATCTAGGGCTGTTGTCGGCTCATCAGCAATTAAAAGTTTAGGCTGACAAGCTACCGCCATGGCAATCATGACACGCTGCCTCATTCCTCCTGACAGCTGATGCGGATATTCATCGACGAGCTTTTCAGATCTCGAAATACCAACGCTTTTTAAAAGCGCAATGCTTTTTTCACGCGCTTCCGCTTTCGATATATTCATATGGTTAAACAATACTTCCTGCAGCTGATACCCAATGGTTAACACAGGATTAAGGGATGTCATCGGTTCTTGGAAAATCATTGAGATGTCTTTCCCCCGCACATCATTCATCTCATCTTCTGATAAGTGCGTAAGATTCTTTCCTTTAAATAAAACGCTTCCGCTTCTAATTTGACTATTCACTTTAGGTAATAGCCCAATAACGGATAAAGACAATACGCTTTTTCCACAGCCAGATTCTCCTACAACTCCTACAATTCGCTTTCGTCCGACTTGAAACGACACGTCGTCCACAGCATTATGCCAGGAATCATTAATGGAAAAAGCAGTTTGTAAATTTTTCACTTCTAGTAAAGGTGTTGATTCGACGGGCTTTTTATCCATTTATAGTGCACACCTCATTTTTCTAAAAATTGTTATATTTGAATAAGATATTATTACAATTTTATTACAAAATCAATATATTTTGAAAATTAATTATATTTTTTATTTTTAAAATAATGATTTCTGAATATCTCTTCGGCACTTTAACGCACAAACCTCCTAATTTTTTGTTGGAAATAGGATAAAATTTACTATTTTTAACTTCAGGTATATAGAACTTGTTTTTTTACAGTTGGAACGCAGATTTTTTTAAGATAGTATTGGTGCTAAGAGGAAGCAGCTGGGTAGTAGTTAAAGTGTGAGGCTTCATACATGAAGTAACAAGATGATAACCAATATTGTAGCCCATCATTTCTGGATACCAATTTTGACCGAATAACAGTTGATCATATTTCTTTTCGTCAGCGTGCAGATTGTAATAAGGTTTAACATGCTTTTCCCACATTTTTTTAGCTTCTTCAATGGTATAATAATTTGTCCAAGGAGCTAAATATTTTTTACCACAATACTCCTCTACAGCTCTTTCAGCTAACCCTTCCATCATCATAGCGTCTAACAAAGTAATCGTTTCATCAGATTTATTAATGGCTTTTAGCCTGCAAACGTGATGGTATTCATGGGTAAGTACCGCTAACATTTCTTCATCGGATGTATGACTTGTCATAAACACAAATAATTTATCGGTAAAAGCGACACCTGCTCTTCCGTTAAATTCACGCTGCATTTTTCGATTTCTAGGATTGCTTGGAAGCACTAACACCGCTACATCGGGCCCATTCCATGCTTTTTTAAGCTTCTCGTAATGTGCTTTAACTTTCTTCCAAACCTGTCTTTTCTTCATTTCTTCTAGTTCTTTTATAAACATTAAAGAAGGCGGACACATTCCATAGTTAAAAAGTAATTCCATATATTCTTTTTCTTTTAATTTCTTAAAATAGCGCGCAAGATAACGGCTTATTTCTTTCGGCTCCGTCCAAGTAGAAGTTGAAACAATCGGCATGTTTTCCCCTCACTTTCTTCATCCTTTTGTTTCATGATATGTTCACTGCTACTCTTTTGGTTATTAAAAATAAAAAAATTCTAGGCATCAGCCTAGAATTTTTCATTATGCTTCGTATTTTTTAAAGATGATTGTTGCATTGTGACCGCCAAATCCAAGTGAGTTGCTTAGCACCGCTTTTACTTCTTGCTTACGCGCTTTGTTTGGAATGTAGTCTAAATCGCACTCTTCATCAGGTGTTTGATAGTTAATTGTTGGAGGAAGAATACCGTCTTGAATTGCTTTCACACTAAAAATAGCTTCTACTCCACCAGCAGCTCCTAACAAGTGGCCAGTCATTGACTTTGTTGAACTAATTGCTACTTTTTGAGCGTGGTCACCAAATACTTCTTTAATAGCCATTGTTTCAAATTTATCATTGTATCCTGTACTTGTACCGTGAGCATTGATGTAATCAATATCACTTGGCTGTAGGCCTGCATCTTCAATCGCATGACGCATTGCACGAACGCCGCCTTCTCCTCCTGGAGCTGGCGCTGTGATATGGTGAGCATCTCCTGTCGAACCATAGCCCACAATTTCAGCATAAATACGTGCGCCGCGCGCTAGTGCATGTTCAAGCTCCTCAAGCACAATAACACCCGCACCTTCTCCCATAACGAAGCCGTCGCGGTCTTTATCAAACGGACGAGATGCTGTTGCAGGATCTGGATTTGTAGAAAGTGCTTTATTCGCACAGAAACCAGCAATAGATAAACGCGTGATTGGCGCTTCCGTACCGCCCGTCACCATCACGTCTGCATCTCCGCGTTGAATTACTTTAAACGCATCACCAATAGAGTTTGTACCTGTTGCACATGCCGTTACCGTACAAGAGTTCACGCCTTTCGCCCCTAAAGCAATAGAAACTTGTCCTGTTGCCATATCAGGAATCATCATCGGAATGAAGAATGGACTTACACGGCGGGCACCTTTTTCTAATAACGTTGAATATTGGTTTTCAAACGTTTCCATACCGCCAATTCCAGAACCAATCCAAACGCCAACGTTTGGAGCAATTTCTTCTGTAATAGTCAAATCCGCATCTTTAACAGCCGCCAATGCAGCTACCATTGCATATTGAGTAAAGCGATCCATCTTACGAGCCTCTTTGCGGTCAATAAAATCTTCCACGTTAAAATCTTTTACTTCAGCCGCTACTTTAGCCGGGAATTCATCTGCATCTAGTCTTGTTAAAGGACCAACGCCAGACACGCCTGCTACTGCGTTTTTCCAAGCTGTTTCTACATCATTTCCAATTGGTGTAAGCCCACCAAGTCCTGTTACAACTACACGTTTTTTATTCATCGTACATTCATCTCCTTCAGTTGCTTTAAAAATGTAGTGTTATTTTCCCCATCTAATAGCAATAGCTCCCCATGTTAAGCCGCCTCCGAAGCCAACCATTACAATTAAATCATCATCTTGAATTTTCCCTGCTTCAAGCTCATGAACAATTGAAATTGGAATCGATGCTGCTGATGTATTGCCGTAGTATTGGATTGTTTTAGACATTTTTTCTTCAGGCAAGTCTAATCGCTGTCTTGCAGCTTCCATAATACGAATATTCGCTTGATGAGGTACAAGAAAATCAACATCCTCTTTTGTTAAACCTGCTTTTTCAATTACATTAACAGCAGATTCCCCCATTTGTCGAACAGCAAACTTAAATACTTCACGTCCGTTCATGACAATATGATCAAGCTCGTTTTGATACAAGTGCTTGCCTCCCGTACCGTCGGACCCTAGTTCAAAGGATAAAATACCTCGTCCTTCTGATACAGGTCCCATTACAACTGCACCTGCTCCGTCTCCGAATAAAACAGCCGTGTTACGGTCGTCCCAATCTGTAATCTTAGAAAGCTTTTCTACACCGACCACTAATATATGCTTGTAAGCATTGGTTTCAATAAATTGCTTAGCTGTAATCATGCCGTACATAAACCCTGCACATGCGGCACTCACATCAAAAGAAGCTGCTTTTTTTGCTCCCAATTTTTCTTGTAGCATACATGATACTGTAGGAAACGGTTGATCTGGCGTTACCGTAGCAACAATGATCATGTCAATATCTTCTGCCTCGACGTTAGCTTTATGTAAAGCTTCAACTGCTGCTTTATAAGCTAAATCAGATGTGTCCTCGTTATCGGCTGCAATTCGGCGCTCTTGAATACCTGTGCGCGTACGAATCCACTCATCTGATGTATCCATTACTTTTTCAAGATCTAAATTTGTTACAACTTTCTCTGGTACATAACGTCCAATTCCTAGAACACCAGCGTTCATATCAACCTCTCCTTTAAATAAAAGGCTTATATTCCTATAAAACCTATATCCGTCATTTCATTTATCGATTATATAATCAATTATTATGAGTTGGTACTAATTTTACTTCATTTTTTATTTTTTGTCTATATAGGTGTTCGTCCTACTCAGGTATCTATCATGCTACATATAGTAATCATACGGGACCCTCTTACTCTAGTATGGGACATTAGGTAAGAACTTACCCACCATTAAAATAGTGAAAGGAATGAGTATCATGGCAAGAAGACAAAGAAATGAAGCTTTTTCTGATTTTATGTTTGGAGCTAGGGGCAGAAAATCAAGAGAAGAAAGAGAGCGAGAGGAGTGGGAAAGATTATTTAAACAAATCGATGAAATTGTACTCGCCGTCGAAGAACTAGCTCCTCTTCTTAAACAGTTTGCCCCTTTAGTCGATTTATTTTCCAAACAAAAATAACAGCTCGGATTCTACCGAGCTGTTTTCTTTAGTTGTTTTCATTTTCAGCTAATGCATCTTGCTTGCCAAGCTCATAGGCGTCGCTCATTACTTTTGTTAGTAATGTCAATACCGGCTGCACGTGTTCCATTGATAACTCAACGCCTGTTTCATCTAAGATCTGCTTTGCTTCTGGCAAGTACTTCATTGCAATTTGCATGAATTGCATATTTTGCTCTTCCATAGTGAAATCTCCTTTATTAAAAAACATTTATTCCTCCTTATATTAGCGAATCTATTCTATAAGTACAACTTTCTCCTTTTAATGAAGAGGTAAAAAGAATGTTCTCATATGTTTTTTTTGCAGATAAATGCCTTCTTTAGCCGTTACTCTTGAAGAAAAATGCAGCAGTTCTTTCGCTTTCCTGCTGATTTCATATTTTTCTTGAGCCGCTTCTTCCTTCACCTCCATATGAGTAATGTTTGCTCCTGCGCTCCAAGGCTGTAACTTTTCTTCAACTAAATGAACCACTTCATATGAATATGCAGCAGTTTTACAGAGTCTAAGTGCACTGACGGCATCTTCAATATAAATAATAAAATCCGTGCCTTCCATAATGTTAAAAGCTTCTTCGTACCCGGCAATATTTTTAGAATAGCACATTGACAAAGGCTGCCAAGGTCCGTAAAGAGTCGGCGTTCTGACAATTATAATGGGCCATCCATCATCTTTATATTTTTCTATCATTCGCTCAAAATGAACGTATAGCCTTCCTTCACTACTGTCCGGTTCTGGAATCGTTGTTTCTTCAATCTTTCGCTGCTGGTCTCCAAATACGCGCATGGTAGAAACAAACACAAATCGAATGTTGAATTGACGGCATTTGTTAAGCGCTTGAATGAGCACTTGCTGGGCTTTTTGCATTTCTTGTCTTAAAAAAGCAGGATGATAAAAATCTCCTCCATCGAAATACGTGAAGTAGACAATATCCGTTTCTGAGGTAATCATATCTAATGACTCTCCTACTTCAGTCGATGCATAATTAGCGTTTCGCCCTAAGAAAAATTTCATCTCTTCCTGCAAATCATCTTCTTCTTTATGAGCAGAATGTGTATATCCTTTTACTTCTGTACCTTCGTCTAAAAAAGCCATACATAAATGAAAACCAATAAAGCGGTTTGCCCCTATTACTACTACATTTCCCATATCGCTTCCTCCAATTCTTCATTCATCATTTATTCAACAAAAAGCTTAAAGCCCTATAGTTATAGAGAGTACTCATTCCTTATTTCAAAGAAGTTCATCTGTAAAAGCATCACGAACTCTTTTTTTCCTTTTATCTCTTATACAAAAAGCCCCTATGATATGTATAATCATAGAAGCTTTGCTTATAACACTTTTTCATGCTGTTTATAAAATTGGAGAAGGGACCGTTCAAACAAATAGTTTTTTTCCGGCAAATAAAGTGAAAGCATAATCGGAGAGTGAAGTTCTTCACGATGTAGTTCATATTTTTTACTGTGTGCAATTGGATAATGAGTAGAGGCATTAGGCGCGGTCCATATCTTCACGGGCAGCGTTGATTTTAATTCTGTAACAGAAGGGTACTCCTTAATTAGCTTTGATACTTGCTTCCGCTCCACTTTATAAGCTTGAGTCAAGTCCTTCGTGAATTGTTTATAAAAGAATTTATTGTTTTTTTCATGTTCTGCATGCGTATGAAGATCAATACATGGATTTAGTAAACCAGCTGATCGAATGAACGTATTCCCGTCATTTTCCATTAGCTGCAGCGCTAACAGAGCCCCCATTCCTTCAGCTAAAATATGAATTCGTTTATTTAAAATTTCTTGTTTCATTACTAAATGATAAAGTTGTTTTGCAAGGTGATATGCTTCAGGAGACCCCCAATGCCGGCCATATAAATTGGAATAAAATACTGTGTATCCTTCATCTTGTAAACATTGCAACAGCTGTGACCTTCCGCCGTGCTGAATCCATAAGCTAGTTGAACTTTCAACAAAATGATCTTTATCACCCAATACTAACACACCGAAACCATTCGGTCGTTCAGGGACATGTACGACATTCCATTGCGTATCTAAGCTAAAAAAGCGTCGATGTATCATAGCTCTTCCTCCGTAACTTACTAGTTGTTCCATACAGTGTATGATAGAACCATCAAAAAGCGCACTAGAATAATGCCTATTTCTGACTTATTGCTCTTTTGTTTCTATGTGGGAACACGCCCCTTATTTATTCATAAAAAATTCAATTTCTTATTTGACTGCTATATGCTAAAATGAAATCAAACTGTACTGTAAACGAGGTGAATAGAATGCGTGTCGTAATGGCTTTTGTTTGGGGCTTTTTACTAATGAATATGGCAGTGTACGTAATCTCTGCAATGACGGGCGGTACTTACAGTTTCGCAACCGCTTCCATCCTTGGAGTAGTTTTCACGCTAGTTGTAATTTTGATTGGAGAACTGGGTGTACCGAATAAACCAGCAAATAATCACCACTAAAAAGTGTTGGCTGTAAAGCCAGCGCTTTTTTTATCTTTTGGCATAGGCTCTTCTCAGTACTTTCTTTCCTTACCTCGTATTCAAGACACAGGACTGAGAGTACTTTTCTAGATTTGTATATAGTCGGAATCATTGATTATCCCAAACTTTAACTATATAATTTTAGAATAATCAAACTATTAACTTTAGGAGTGAATACTGCTGTGACTAAAGAAAAAATTGGTTTTATCGGAACAGGCGTTATGGGTCAAAGCATGGCCGGGCATTTAATTGACGCAGGATATGAAGTCCTTGTTTATACACGAACAAAAACTCGTGCTCAAGCATTACTTGAAAACGGGGCCAAATGGAAAGAAACCGTTCGAGAAGTGGCCGAACAATCTGATGTTATTATCACCATGGTAGGCTACCCTCACGATGTAAAAGAGATTTATTTAGGCAAAGACGGCATTATACATAATGCAAAGAAAGGCTGCTATACAATTGATATGACGACATCGAGCCCTATACTTGCTCGTGAGATTTATCAAGCAGCAAAAGAGAAGCACATTCATGCGCTTGACGCTCCTGTTTCAGGAGGCGATATTGGGGCTCAGAAAGCAACATTAGCGATTATGGTAGGAGGCGATTCTGAAGCATTCTCTGCCGTTACGCCTATACTTGAAAAAATGGGGACAAATATCGTTCTTCAAGGAAGCGCTGGTGCTGGTCAACATACAAAAATGTGCAATCAAATCGCTATTGCCTCTAATATGATGGGTGTATGCGAAGCTATACTTTATGCTGAAAAAGCCGGATTAGATCCGAATACTGTTCTAAAAAGTATTGAAACAGGCGCAGCGGGAAGCTGGTCGTTAAGTAATTTAGCTCCTCGCATGATTAAAGGAGACTTCGAACCAGGTTTTTATATTAAACACTTCCTTAAAGATATGAAGATTGCCATTGAATCAGCTGAAGAAATGGAGCTGTATACACCAGGGCTAAAATTAGCAAAATCGCTTTATGAACAGCTCGCAAAACAAGGCGATGATAATAAAGGAACACAGGCTCTGTATACCCTTTTAAAACAGCATGCCCTAACTGTATAAAAACAGGCAGCTCATTACGAGCTGCCTGTTTTTATTAATGATTTACGCTTCATTTAACGAATTCATAAAACGACTGAATGCGAACTGCCCTTCAGCAGTTTGTTTAAATACACCTGCATGTTCTAAAATAGTTGCAAAGACCAAACCGAGCTCTTGTTGGAGAATGCTTTGGACATTTTCTGCTTCAATATGTGGATATTTTTTCTTGATTTGTTCGGCCCACTTCACGTGTTTTTTCACTTGATCATGTCTGCTGGCTAATTCGCTCAGGTTATTCTGAACTAACCCTTTGGCCACTAGACTCATTTCGTCTTTCAAACGACCGGGTAAAACCGCAAGCCCCATTACTTCAATTAAACCTATGTTCTCTTTTTTGATATGATGAACTTCTGCATGCGGATGATAAATGCCATCTGGATGTTTGCCGTTTGTTCGATTGTTTCGCAGTACTAAATCTAATTCATACAAATCTCCTCTTTTTCGAGCAATAGGCGTGACCGTGTTGTGAGGAGTTTGATCTGTAAAAGCTAAAATATCAGCACTTTGATCACTATATGATTTCCATTTCTTCAAAATGAAATCCGCTGCTTCCACTAATGGTGCAAGGCGCGAACTTTGAAGACGAACGACCGACATCGGCCAATGAACAATTCCAGCTTTCACGTCTGGATATGCTTTAAGAGAGAACAATTTATTTATTTTTGCTTTAGCCATAGGAAAATCATGATAGCCGCCTTGAAAGTGGTCATGAGTTAAAATAGATCCTCCTACGATGGGTAGATCTGCATTTGATCCTAAAAAATAATGTGGAAATTGTTCAACGAAGGCAAGCAGCCGCTTAAACGTTTGCTTTGAAATATGCATGGGTGTATGTTCACTCGCAAAAACAATGGCATGTTCATTATAATAAACATAAGGTGAAAACTGCATGTACCACAGCTCTTCCTGCAATTCCACAGGAATAATCCGGTGATTTTGACGAGCTGGGTGGTTAATGCGACCTGCATAACCAGCATTTTCTTTACAGAGAAGGCACAGCGGATAGTTGCTTTCCTTCAATGATTTGCTTGCTGCAATTGCTTTTGGATCTTTTTCCGGCTTGGATAAGTTGATGGTAATTTCAAGTTCTCCAAAGTCAGTGTTTGTTACCCATCTTTCGTTTTTAGCAATTCGATCTCTGCGAATATAGTGAATGTCTTTTGACAGCTTATAATAATAGCTTGTGGCTTTTTGAGGGCTTTGCTGATAGTGATCATAAAATGTCCGATTAACCTCTGAAGGCATGCTTGCAAAGCATCCCATTATTTTGGTATCGAATAAATCTCTATACGTGATAGAATTCTCGGCGATTCGATTGTTTTCTGCAGCCCAATCAAGCATGTTGTCTAAAATAGCAGCTGGATGTTCCAGACGTTCTTCATTGACTTCTACTATAATACATTCGTCGAGCCTTAACACTTCCAGCAGTTTATTTCTCACCACATCTATATCCCATTTTGTTAATAGATTCTTTTGTAAACCATATTGAATAAGTCGGGTGATTTCTTCATGAATGTTGACTGACATACACTCGTTCCTTTCTCTATCTGTTTTCTCTTATACTGCTTCTAATGTGAGTTCACGCGCTCCTTCTCCAACCGTCACCACATAAAATTCAGCTTCTAAACTCGTTTTCTCATAATAGGTATTCCTTACTTTTTCAACAAACCTATCAACCTGTGCTTTTTGTACGATGCTAATTGTACAGCCGCCAAAACCTGCACCTGTCATGCGTGATCCAATCACGCCTTCTTGCAGCCAAGCTGCTTCTACAAGAGCATCTAGTTCTTTCCCACTTACTTCATAGTCATCTCGCAGTGAGCAGTGCGATTCATTCATCAATTGACCAAACCCTTTTAAATCACCGTTTTGCAATTTAGCAACCGCTTCTTTTGTGCGTTCATTTTCATATACCGCATGTTTAGCGCGCTTACAATCTACTTCGTTTTGTATCAAAGATTTGTGCTTTTCAAATTGCTCTTTGGTTAAATCACCAAGCGAATTAATGGAAAGTGAAGTTTGCAAATCTGACAGCGCTCTTTCACACTCCATTCGGCGTTCATTATATTTTGAGTCTGCCAGCCCTCTTCGCTTATTTGTATTAGAAATAACGAGCACAGCATCTGTTAATTGCAGCGGGCTATACTGGTATTCAAGAGTTTGACAGTTTAACAATACGGCTTGATTTTCCTTTCCCATTCCAATTGCAAACTGATCCATAATCCCGCAGCTTACGCCGATAAATTCATTTTCAGCTTGCTGCGCCATTTTTACAAGGTCCATCATATCAATATTCAATTCAAGAATTTTATTTAAAAGTACGCATGTGACTAACTCAATTGATGCCGACGATGAAAGCCCTGCTCCGTTAGGAATGTTGCCGAAAAACAAGATATCAAAACCAAAAGGAAGATCATATCCGTGCTTTTTAAAGGTGTCCATTACTCCTTTTGGATAATTAGCCCAATCATCTTCGGTTTTGTACGTTAATTGCTCTAAAGAGGATTCAATAACGCCTGCTTCAGAGAAGTTTTTAGAGTACATACGTATTTTTCGATCATGACGTTTTTGTACTACCGCATACGTTCCTATACTCAATGAACAAGGAAAAACATGCCCTCCATTATAATCAGTATGTTCTCCAATTAAATTGACACGTCCTGGCGCAAAAAAGCAGCGAATAGCTTCTGACGAATGAAATATTTGTTTGAACTCTTCGATTAATTTTCCCAGCATTTATTATCACCTATTTTAAGTAGTTTTTTGGAAACGGATTCATATGTACATTGTAAAGTCCAATTTTCCTTGCCTCAATGGTAAAATTACTATCGATAATCGGTACTTTTTTGCTTATCACTTTAAAAATGATTCTTTTGAATTGACGATGAACTACTCTTGCGCCAAAAAGGTGTTATCTTTATGTGAGCCTTGACTTGCAAATGATAAGAAAATAATAGATTTAGAGACATTCCCTAAAAATAATCACGATATTTTCAAAAAATTATAGAAAAATGAAAGCGATTACGTTAAAGTAAGAATTAAGTACTACTTTATTTCAAAAAGAAGGTGAAAATTTGCTCTCACATTTCCAAGCTCAAGAATATTCAACGTACGCATACAGGTTTTTAGAATCCCGCACAAATGAAGTTGCGCAGCTATGGTCTGTTGGGTGGGATGAAGTTTTCTCTCCCCTTTATAACTGGAGCGGAAATCAGCGAAAAGACGTAGGGAAATATATTTTTCAATACACGGTTTCTGGGTACGGGATGATTGAAATAGATGGACAAGAATATAAAGTGGATGCTGGTAAAGCATTCATCGTCAATATACCTGGAAATTATCGCTATTACTTACCAAAGGAAAGTGAAAACTGGGAGTTTATTTTTCTTACATTATACGGAGATGAAGTACAAAAATGCTGGGATTATATTCAGTCAACCCACTCCCCTGTAATTAGGTTTCATCCTGAATCAGCACCTGTTCAGCTGCTTGCTCAAATATATAAGCGGGCAAGTGAAAAACATATAGCAGATCCATTTCATGCCTCAAGCTTATCTTACCGCTTTGTAATGGAGCTGTACCAATATATTAAAAGCATGGACAGTTTTACAGAAGATTGGCCTGAAAGTATCATTAGCTCTATTTTATTTGCCCGTAATCATTATCATGAAGAAATCGGTCCGGATGAAATGGCAGATGCAGCTCATTTATCTCGCTATCATTTTAGCCGGTTATTCAAACAAACAACTGGAATTACGCCGATTCAATATTTAACGAAGCTTCGCATTCAAAAAGCGGCCGAGCTATTGCATCAAACCAAGTATTCAATCGAAGAAATTGCTGAAAACGTCGGCTATGCAAATGCCAATTATTTAACAAAAGTATTTCGCAAAACAACCAATATGACACCCGGACAGTATCGAAAAAGTGATGCATCCATTGATGAGCACTTTGCATTGCCAAAATAAAAACGACTTCCATAAAAGGAAGTCGTTTTTATTTTTTATCGGGAATTTCTACTACCACAGAACCTTTTTCGTAAATAAAAGTCAATTTTTTACCCGGGATAATCATATTTTCTAAAATATCTCGTGCAGCTTGAAGTGCAAACTCTGTCCGTTCTGCCTTTTCCTGCACTTCTTCATTTTCAGCTTGAAGATCATTTTTATCCAGCGCTCTTATTTTAGTTAATGCCTGATCTATAAAATCGTATGCTTCGTCATATATAAGCTCTATACGGTCCTTCATGTGCTCATTCATGCTCCTTTGCCCATTTTGTATTATCATAAATGAATTAGATATATTCTACAACCTAAAACTGTATAAGTTTTTACGCTTAGCTCTCACGTATTTTCTTTCATTTCTTTTTATTTTTTTTAAAAAGAGAGCTGCTTTTAATAGCAAAAAAAGACCATTCAATTTATCATGAATGGCCTTTTTAGAAAACTTATACGCTGACAACAAACTCATCATCTTTTACATCAACTGTCACTTGACTATAATCTTCAATTTGCCCTGCAATTAATTCTCTGGCAATTTTTGTTTCAATATATTTTTGAATAAACCTTTTTAAAGGGCGAGCTCCGTATACCGGATCAAACCCGGAGGCTGCAATATAATTTTTTGCTTCTTCTGTTAACGTTAACGAAATATGACGATCGGATAAACGCTTTTCAAGCTGAAGCAATAGCTTATCAATAATCCCTTTTACTTCATGAACAGTTAGCGGTTTGAATAAAATCGTGTCGTCTACTCGATTTAAGAATTCTGGGCGAAAATGCTGTCTTAATTGAGCCATCACTTGCTCTCTGGCTTTTTCAGTAATCTCGCCTTCACTTGTTAAACCGTCTAATAAAAATTGAGAACCGATATTCGACGTCATAATAATGACTGTATTTTTAAAATCAATGACTTTTCCTTTTGAATCTGTTGCTCTTCCATCATCTAGTATTTGAAGGAGCACATTAAATACTTCGGGATGGGCTTTTTCAATTTCATCCAACAAAACGACTGAATAAGGCTTGCGTCTCACCGCTTCTGTTAGCTGGCCGCCTTCTTCATATCCTACATAGCCAGGAGGCGCTCCTATAAGCCTAGAGACCGCATGCTTTTCCATGTACTCAGACATATCAATACGAACCATTTGTTCTTCACTGTCAAATAAAGAATGTGCCAATGTTTTGGCTAGCTCCGTTTTTCCTACTCCGGTAGGTCCTAGGAAAATAAATGACCCAATCGGACGGTTCGGGTCTTTAATGCCTGCCCGTGCGCGAATCACAGCATCCGTCACTAAGGATACGGCTTCGTCTTGTCCAATCACACGCTGCTGTAAAATTGACTCAAGCTTCAACAGCTTTTCTCTTTCCCCTTCAACTAGTTTTGATACCGGAATTCCCGTCCATCTTCCTACAATTTCAGCAATTTCTTCTTCTGTTACTTCTTCTCTTAACAAACGGTTTTCTTGTGCTTTTTCAGCAGCTGTTTCTTCCAGCTGTTTTAGTTCTTTTTCAAGAGCTGGAATGCGTCCGTGGCGAAGTTCAGCTGCTTTATTTAAATCATATTTCCCTTCAGCTTCTTCTAGGTCTCGCTTCGCTTTCTCAAGCTGCTCCCGGACATCTTGCACCGTTTGAATCGACTGCTTTTCTTTTTCCCACTGCAGCTTCATTGTATCTGCACGTTCTTTTAAATCAGAGACTTCTTTTCGAATTGCCTCTAACCTTGTGATGCTTGCTTGATCTGTTTCTTTACTTAATGCCGCTTCTTCAATTTCAAGCTGCATGACACGTCGTGTTACTTCATCTAATTCTGATGGCATCGAATCTATTTCTGTTCGAATGGTTGCGCATGCTTCATCAATTAAATCAATTGCTTTATCAGGTAAAAAGCGGTCTGAGATATAACGATCAGACATAACCGCTGCTGAAACAATCGCTCGGTCGTGAATATTCACGCCGTGATGAATTTCAAATCGTTCTTTTAAACCACGCAAAATAGAGATTGTATCTTCTACTGAAGGTTCTTCAACCAGCACCTGTTGAAAGCGTCTTTCAAGCGCTGGATCTTTTTCAATATACTGACGGTACTCATCAAGAGTTGTAGCTCCTATACAGTGAAGTTCTCCTCTAGCAAGCATTGGTTTTAAAATATTCCCTGCATCCATCGCTCCATCCGTACGGCCTGCTCCAACGATTGTATGAAGCTCGTCAATGAATAAAAGAATTTGACCGTTGCTTTTCTTAACTTCTTGAAGAACAGCTTTTAAACGCTCTTCAAATTCTCCCCTGAATTTCGCTCCTGCTACTAAAGCTCCCATATCTAATGAAAAGATGGTTTTATCTTTTAATCCTTCAGGTACATCTCGGCGAACAATACGCTGTGCTAGACCTTCAACAATCGCTGTTTTACCAACGCCAGGTTCTCCGATCAAAACTGGATTGTTTTTTGTTTTTCGCGATAAAATGCGGATAACGCGGCGAATTTCTCCGTCTCGTCCAATGACTGGATCAATGTTCCCTGCTCGTACCTCTGCTACTAAGTCTCTTCCATATTTAGCTAACGCTTCATATGTGACTTCGGGATTTTGACTTGTAATTCGCTGATTTCCTCGAAGGCTGGTAAGCACATCTTGCAGAGCTTTTTTTGTTATACCGTGACTTGAAAATAACTTGCCATATTCACTAGAAGACGGTTCCTGTGCTAATGCTAAAAAGATGTGCTCAACTGAAACATAATCATCTTGCAAACGAGATGCTTCTTCTTGAGCTTTAACAAACAGCTGCTGAAGTTTATTCGTAATATAAACCTTCCCTGCTTCAGCACCACTTCCTGTAACGGCTGGTTTTTTCGCAAGCAATTGATTTACCTGCTGCTGAAAAGATTGATGATCTATATGTAAATGATCTAATATGCGAGGAGCAATACCATCTTGCTGATGAATGAGCGTATAAAGCAAATGAGCAATATCCACTTCCTGCTGATTTCGTTTAATAGCTTCGGACTGTGCTTCCATCACGCCTTCTTGCAATTTTTGGGTCATTTTATTTATATCCATTGAACATCCTCCTTCGATACATTTGACCTTTATTGACCTTTATTTCATTATACCCAGCAATAGGAAAACAAGTAAAGCCATTCAATTTAGAATGGCTTCTTTATTTTTTACTATTTAAGGCTTGCGCATGTACGTCCAGTGGCGATCATCGTTGGCCGTCTCTGGAAAACGCTCTCCTGCTTTTAATTTAACCTTTTGAGGATTATTTACGTTGCTTCCTGTTTCACCAATTTCAATATACACTCCGTTATTAGGAGCTTTTTGACCCGGTGTAAAATGACGATTTTGTCCCATTGTCCTGCCTCCTCATTCCTGAAATGAAATGTTCTCCTATACTATTCCCTTAAGATTTCTGTTTCATAATGGAGATGTTTTCATATTAGGAAGAGAAAAAGAGCAGACCTTTAGATCCGCCCTTTTATATTAATGAGTAAATTTGATAGCTTGTTCGATTTCAGTTTCTCCAGCTAGCATTTCAAACGTTTTTCCTATCGTAGCTTCTTCGTTTAGGCATTCTACAAGCACGGTTGCTACATCTGCTCGGGGAATCGTCTGAGATTTATCTTCAATATCATTATTGATATCAATTTTCCCAGTAGCTTGATCATTCGATAAAGTTCCTGGTCGTACAATTGTATACTGTAGATTAGACTGCTTTAGGTATTCATCCGCTATCGCTTTAGCACGCAGGTAAAGCTGTAAGCCTTCTGGTCCTTGCTCAGGTGCGTCTGTTCCCATTGAACTTAACATAACAAAGCGCTTTACACCTTGATTTTTTGCTTCATCAATGATATTTTTAGCACCGTTTTGATCTACAGCGATTGTCTTTTTGTCTCCGGTATGTCCTCCAGAACCTGCTGCAAATATGACAGCGTCCATACCTCTTAAAGCATCTGAAACATCTTGCTCCAAGTCAGCAAGCACAACGTTGGCACCTAGCTTCTTTAACGCGTCTGCTTGCTTTTCGTCGCGAATCATCGCATAAGCTTCGTGCTGCTTGCTGTTTGCAACTTTTTCTACCACTTGTTTTCCCGTTGTTCCGTTTGCTCCAACAACTAATACTTTCATCATAAATCACCTTTCGTTCTGTTTAGTATACAATGGGTGTTCCCTCAATTAATTCCCTTTAAACAAAAAACCCCTTCTGATATTCTCAGAAAGGGTTTTTCTCTTAAGCTAAAATGGCTTGTAGCAAAGCTTTTTGTACATGCATACGATTTCCAGCCTGCTGAAAGACAACAGAATTTGGTCCGTCAATAATGCTTGCTGTTACTTCTTCTTCCCGATGCGCAGGCAAACAGTGCAGAAATAAATAGTCTGACTTAGCATAGGCAGCTAGTTCTTCATTTACTTGATAAGGAGCAAATATTTTCAAGCGCTGCTGTGCTTCTTCTTCCTGTCCCATACTTGTCCATACGTCTGCATAAATAGCATCGGCATTTTTCACAGCCTCTACAGGATCTTTTGTAATCGTAACCTTCGCACCTGTTGTAGCAGCTATTTCATTAACATAAGCTGTTACAAAGTCTTTTGGCTCATAACCATCAGGGCATCCAATTGAAATATCTATCCCCATTTTTGCACATGCAATCATTAACGAATGCGCTACATTATTTCCGTCTCCAACATAAGCTACTTTTAGCCCTTCAAATGATTTCTTGTGCTCGTAAATTGTTAATAAATCAGCTAGAGCCTGACAAGGATGATAATCATCTGTCAAACCATTAATAACGGGAATGGATGCGTAATCTGCAAGCTCTTCGATCTTGCTGTGTTCAAACGTACGAATCATTATAGCATCGATGAATTCAGATAGTACGCGTGCTGTATCAGCAATCGTTTCTCCGCGTCCAATCTGTAAATCTTGGCTGCTTAAAAAGAGGGCGTTTCCTCCAAGCTGCATCATTCCCGCTTCAAATGAAACTCTTGTTCTTGTTGAAGATTTTTCAAAAATGAGCCCCAGCGTTTTTCCTTTTAACGATGTTACGATTTCACCATTTTTATGCTTTTGTTTCAGCTCAATGGCGCTTTCCAAAAGTGACATAATATCGTCTGATGATAAATCTTTAAGCGTAAGCAAATCTTTTCCTTTTAAATTGGTATTTACCGATACTGTACTCATGATACTGTCACTTCCTTTTTAGTTTTTTGAAACCATTCTTGTAGTGATGAAACCTGATATTCATCGACTTGGAACGATTGGAAAAATAGCGATGCCGTTTCTGCCTCCGTCATGACCATCAAACCGTGTTTTAATGCTGACATACGGCTTTCTTTATCTTCAGGCTGTAAGCTTACGTATAATAAAGCTTCTTTCGTTTTCACCCATTCACTAACTTCTTTATCTTTAACAAGAGTTAAGCCCGCGCTTTGCACAAGTGCTTCAAGACCTTGCGCTTCTCCGTTGATATATACTTCCGCAGCACCGTTTTTACTTAACACATACTGATGGAATACTTTTTTTGCTGCTTCTTCAATCGTTGAAGAAATCGCAATTCCTTCACCAGTTGACTTCATTTCCGGTCCAACAAGTGGATCAACTCCTGATAATTTACTTGTCGAAAACACTGGAAACTTGATAGTTGTGTAAGCCGGATCCGGCAATAAACCTAGCTTTTCACTAATTTCCGACAATGATTTCCCAAGCAATATTTGAGTTGATAGCGAAACAAGCGGCGTGTTGCATACTTTGCTTACTACAGGCACTGTACGGCTGGCACGCGGATTAACTTCCAGCATGTAGACTTCATCGTTGTAAATAACATATTGGATATTCATAATCCCTTTATATTGAAGTTTGTTTACAATTTTTTGAGCGTAGCTCACCATTTTTTCTTTATGTGCTGCTTCTACTGTTTTGGCTGGTAAAAGCGCATAGCTGTCTCCTGAATGAACCCCGGCTTTTTCAATATGTTCAACGATTGTCGGAATCAACACATCTTTTCCGTCTGCTACCACATCAACTTCTGCTTCTTTTCCAGGGAAGTAAGCATCAATAAGCATTGGGAAATGAGACGCTTTAATAGCCGGTAAACAAGCCTGAAGCTCTGTTTCGTTTTGAATTGTCAGCATCCCTTTTCCGCCAATTACGTAAGAAGGACGAATAAGTAATGGGAATCCCATATCTTTTGCTTTTTGGACAAGCTCTTGCTCATCTTTCGCCATTTCACCTGGGATATGAGGGATATCACACTCATCTAAAAGCTTGTAAAACAAGTCACGATCTTCAAGTGCATCAATGACATCATTTGTAATCCCTAGTAAATTGACGCCAGCTTCTTCTAGCCCTTTAACAAGCGAAATAGCTGTTTGACCTCCGTATTGAACAATTACATCCTTCACATTTTCAGCATCAAGAACATTTAATACGTCTTCTACTGTTACAGGTTCAAAATATAAGCGATCTGCTACTTCAAAATCCGTACTTACCGTTTCTGGATTATTGTTAATTAAAATCGTTTCGTATCCTTCTTTTTCAAGAGCTAGCACACCATGTACAGAGCTGTAGTCGAACTCTACTCCTTGCCCGATACGAATTGGTCCAGAACCGATAATCGCAACTTTTTTATTCGTTGATGGTTCAATTTCGCTCTCCCCGTAATAACTGGAATAGAAATAAGCCGTTGAAGATTCAAACTCCGCTGCACATGTATCCACCATTTTATAACTCGGCGTAATATGTAGTGCTTTACGCTTCGCTCTTACGTCAAGCTCAGGAACATTCCATACGTTTGCTAGATACGCATCTGTAAATCCATGCTCTTTCACTTGCTTGAAGTGTTCAGCTGTAATCGAATCAAAACGCACTTCCTTTAAAGAGGCTTCCATTTTAATCAGCTGTGCAAAGTGTGTTAAATAGAAATAATCAATTTGCGTTACTTCATGGATATACTCAGGCGTTGTGCCACGGCGTAAAAGCTCTAAGATAACAAAAATACGTTCATCGCTTTGTTCGCTAAGCTTGCTTTTTAATTCATCCGTTGAAAGTTCTTGCAGTTCTTCTACTTCTAATCCTTGTAAGTCAATTTCTAAAGAAGACAATGCTTTTTGGAAGCTACGTGTAAAGTTACGGTCAATAGCCATTACTTCTCCAGTTGCTTTCATTTGCGTACCAAGCGTTCTTTCAGCGTAGAAAAACTTGTCAAACGGCCATCTTGGAAATTTGACTACTACGTAGTCAAGAGCAGGTTCAAAGCTTGCATACGTGTCTCCTGTGACAGGATTTAATAACTCATGAAGCGTGTAGCCTACCGATAGCTTTGCAGCAATTTTGGCAATCGGATAGCCCGTTGCTTTTGATGCAAGAGCAGACGAACGGCTCACACGCGGATTTACTTCAATTAGATAATACTGCTTGCTTTTTGGATCAAGCGCAAACTGGATGTTGCAGCCCCCAATAATGCCAAGCGATGAAATAATTTTAACTGAAGCAGAGCGAAGCATTTGATATTCCACGTCTGTTAACGTTTGAGAAGGAGCAACGACTACCGAATCTCCAGTATGGACGCCTACGGGATCGATGTTTTCCATATTACAAATTGTGATGCACGTATTGTTCACGTCACGCATAACCTCGTACTCAACCTCTTTAAATCCAGCGATGCTTTTTTCAATTAAGCATTGAGTAATAGCACTTTCACGCAAACCTGACGCTGAAAGCTTTTCAAGCTCTTCCATAGAATGAGCAATTCCTCCGCCCGTTCCGCCTAACGTATAAGCAGGACGTACAATAACAGGAAAACCAATTTTCTCGGCAAAAGCTAACGCTTCTTCTACTTTTGTGACAACTTCACTTTCCGGCACCGGTTCATTCAGTTCATTCATCAATGCACGGAACTCTTCACGGCTTTCACCTTTTTTGATTGATTCAATCGGTGTTCCTAAAAGTTTCACATCGTATTTCGGCAAAATGTTTTGTTCATGAAGCTCAAGGGCTAAGTTTAAACCCGTCTGTCCGCCTAATGTGGCTAACAAACCATCCGGCTTTTCTTTTGCAATAATTTTCTCCACGCAGTCTACTGTTAATGGTTCAAAATAGATTCGATCTGCTACGTGAGTGTCCGTCATAATTGTAGCTGGATTATTATTGATTAAGATAACTTCATAACCTTCTTCTTTTAATGACAAGCATGCCTGAGTTCCTGAATAATCAAATTCTGCTGCTTGCCCGATTACGATTGGTCCTGATCCGATTACTAAAATCTTTTTTAACGTTTGGTCTTTAGGCATATACTTTTCCGCTCCCTACTTGCTGTACTTTCGTCATAAATTCATCAAAGATATACGTGCTGTCACTTGGTCCAGGATGTGCTTCTGGATGGTATTGAACCGACATAACAGGAAGGTCTTTATGCATTAAACCTTCAACCGATCCGTCATTCACATTTTTAAATCGAACGTTTAATGGCGTAGACGTAATCGTCTGTTCGTCTACGACATAGCTATGGTTTTGAGACGTCATACACACTTTGTTATTCGTTAAATCAATTACAGGCTGATTAGCTCCTCGGTGACCGAACGCCAGCTTTTTGGTTTGTGCCCCAAAAGCAAGCCCAATTAACTGATGTCCAAAGCAAATTCCCAAAGTTGGATAAGATGAAATAATTTCTTTTAATTCATCCAGCTGACTGCTCACTTGAGTTGGATCTCCAGGTCCGTTTGATAAGACAATGCCATCCGGCTGCAGTTCTTTTACTTTTGAAGAACTTGTAGAATAAGGAACAACTGTTACTTTGCACTCTCGATTTAACAGCTCTTGTAAAATTGATTTTTTATAGCCAAAGTCCATTAATACAACGTGTTTTTCACCGTTTCCGTAAGTAACAGGCTCTTTTGTTGATACTTCTTTTACTACATATCCATCGCATTCAGCAGTAAATGCTGGCGGCTCAGCAGATGTCGAAAAGGCAGATTGCATCGTACCTTCTTTTCGAATTCGTTTTACGACCGCTCTCGTATCCACATGTGTAATAAGCGGAATGTTCCATTTCTTTAAATATTGTTTAAAGCTGTACATCGCTTCGTAATGGAACCCTTCATCTGAACATTCGTATACGACAACGCCTGCTACATGAGGCTTTTTGCTTTCATAATCTTTTTCATTGATACCATAGTTCCCAATCAAAGGGTACGTAAAGACGATAATTTGATCTTTGTAAGATGGATCAGTCACAACTTCTTGATAACCAGTCATTCCAGTAAAGAAAACAATTTCTCCTTCTGCCTGGTGCGTTGCTGTATGTTCAATGTGTCCGGCGAACGAATCGCCGTTTGCTAAGTGTAAATATCCGTTCATTGTGCATCCCTCTTCGAATAATTATTTATAAAACAGAATTTTTATACAAACATATTCAAAAAAATTTGTATTATGAAGTAATTTTTGTTTGGCTAAACGCTTCTTCAATGATATGAATCGCTTGGTCCAACTCTTCTTTTGTTACAGTTAAAGGCGGCAGCAATCGTACTACGTGCGGTCCTGCTCCCAGTGCTAGCAATCCTTTTTCACGCATAGCTGCAAGCAATGCTGACTGATGTTCTCCGCATTCAATTCCAATCATAAAACCTTTTCCACGAACATCGGTTACAAATGAATAATCTGCTATGCTATTTTTCAAAGCATTGGTAAAATAAAGGCTTTTTTCTGTAACCTCTGCCAAAAATGCTTCATTAAAAATAATGTTTAAGGTTGCTTTGGCTGAAGCTAGTGCAATTGGGTTTCCTCCAAAGGTTGTTCCGTGAGTACCAGGTCCAAATGCATCTTTGAGATAGCCTTTTCCAATCATCGCACCAACCGGCATTCCGCTTCCTAACCCTTTGGCTGCTGTAATAATGTCTGGTGACACGTTAAAATGCTGATAAGCGAACGGTTTTCCTGTTCTGCCGATTCCAGTTTGCACTTCATCGACTATAAACAGTGCTTCGTGCTTTTTACACAGCTCTTGAATGGTTAATAAAAATGCTTCGGTTCCTGGAACCACTCCGCCTTCTCCTTGAATGACTTCAACCATAATTGCTGCTACGCTATCGTCCATTTCTTGTTTTAATGCTTCTTCATCATTGTATGGCACGTAAACAAACTCATTAACAAGAGGACCGAAGCCATCATGAATTTTTGCCTGCCCTGTAGCTGTCATTGTAGCAAATGTACGTCCATGAAATGATTTTGTAAACGTAATAATTTTGTGTTTTTGCGTGTACTTGCGCGCTAATTTAATCGCCGCTTCGTTGGCTTCTGCACCGCTGTTACAGAAAAATACTGCATCACCGTTTGAGTGTTCCACAAGCTTACCTGCTACGTCTTCTTGAATCGATTGATGAAATAAATTTGACACGTGCCACACTTTATTTAACTGCTCTTCGACCGCTTTTTGAACATCAGGATGACGATGACCTACGTTACAAACAGCGATACCTGAAATAAAATCTAAATACTCATTTCCTTTGTTATCTATTAATTTTGTTCCTTGCGCCTCTTCCACATGGATATCAAACCGTTGATATGTTGGAAACAATGAACTCATCGCTATCTTCTCCACCTTTTCCACTATATTTAATTGCTGTACCAATCAGCTTTCCTTCCTTATCTAAAAATCCATCAGTTCCGCTAATAATATGAACTTCTTCAAGCAAAGGAGATAACGCATTTACCGCTGATGTTACTTTCGGAATCATTCCGCCGTAAATTACTTTTTCTTCAATAAGTGCATCAATCTCTGACTTTGTAAGCTCAGGAAGCAATGCTCCATCCTTTAACACACCTTTTACATCCGTTACAAACATCAGCTTTTCAGCATTTACTGCTTGTGCAACGGCTCCGGCTGCCACGTCAGCATTAATATTATAGCTATTGCCTTCTTCATCGGCTCCAATGGAAGAAATAACTGGAATATACTGACTGTCAGTTAGTTGTTTTAATAATGTATCATTTACGCCTTTTACTTCTCCAACGTAACCTAGACGTTCAACATCGATAGCCTCTGCTTTAAGCAATAATCCATCAATTCCTGATAGTCCTACCGCTTTTAAGTTCGCTTTTTGTAGTTCTTTTACAAGCTGCTTATTAACCTTGCCTGCTAATACCATCGTCACAACTTCTAATGCTTCTTTGGACGTTTTTCGAAGCCCATCTACAAATTCCGTTTCAATGTGAAGTTTGGTAAGCGTATCTTGAATATCAGGCCCGCCTCCGTGCACAACAATGATTTGATATCCACTCGCTTTTAACTGCTGAATACTTTCAAAAAAAGCGCTTGTTAACTGATTGACAATGCTGCCTCCGCATTTTACAACGACGATTTTTTCACTGCTCATTTCACTCTCTCCTTACGTTCGATAACTGGCGTTGATTTTGACATAATCGTAAGTCAAATCGCAGCCCCACGCCTTGCCAATTCCATTTCCCTGCTGCAAGTCAACATAGACTTCGACCGTATCATTTTCTAGATAAGCCTTTGCTTCTTCTTCACTAAATGAAACAGGCTGACTGTTTTCTAACATCTGGATATTGCCTAACGAAACATTCACTGTTTCTGGATTAAGCGCTACTCCGCTGTACCCAACTGAACAAATAATTCGTCCCCAATTAGCATCGGCTCCATACATGGCCGTTTTCACTAGGTTCGAGCCCACAATTTGTTTAGCAATCACATTTGCTTCTTCGTTTGTATGAGCACCAGATACGTTTACTTCAATTAGTTTTGTTGCTCCTTCACCGTCGCGTGCAATTTGTTTGGCTAAATCTTCACACGTCAAGCGCAGTGCTTCATAAAACGAATTCCATTCAGGATGATCTGGTGTAAGCGACTGGTGACCAGCTTTTCCATTTGCTAAAACAACAACCATATCGTTGGTTGACGTATCACCATCCACTGTAATTTGATTAAAGCTTTTATTTGTAATAGAACCTAGCGCATCTTGTAGCACTGAAGCTTCAACCTTAGCATCCGTTGTGATAAAGCTAAGCATCGTAGCCATATTTGGGTGAATCATGCCTGATCCTTTCGCTGTGCCGCCAATGGTAACTACTTTGCCGTCAATTTTTGTTTCATAGCAAGCTGACTTCATCACTGTATCTGTTGTTAAAATAGCCGTTTGAAATTCTTCTGCTTTTTCTTTGTTCGACGAAGGACTTAATAACCCAATACCTTTAACAATTTTTTCCATATCCAGAAGCTCTCCAATTACGCCTGTAGAAGCTACCGCTACATGATGAGGTAGGATATTAAGCTTTTCTGCACATGTATTTCGCATTTGGTATGCATCTTTTAATCCTTGTTCTCCAGTACATGCATTTGCACATGCGCTGTTCACAACGATCGCTTGCAGCTTCTGCTCCACCGCTACACTTTCTTTTGTAACAGCTAAAGGCGCTGCTTGAAAGGCATTAAGCGTGTAAACAGCTGCGCAATTAGCTGGCACGTCGCTTACAATAACTCCTAAATCTTTTTTAGCATAACGTAAACCAGCGTGAACGCCATCTGCTGAAAAACCTAGCGGCGTTACAATTGTACCGTTCTCTATTTTCTTTATCTTTTCTTTCGTTTGTTTAACCGTAATCACTATACGTTCCCTCCTGCTTTTATCGTGATTAGTGATGCTGTGTCTTTATGGGAAGACAGGCAGTAGCCCGATACCCGCTTGCTGTTCAAATCCCATCATGATATTGGCATTTTGAATGGCCTGACCGGCTGCCCCTTTAACTAAGTTATCAATGACAGAAACAATCGTGACACGCTTTGTTCGTTCGTCAAATGCAACACCGATATCGCAATAATTTGATGCACTTACTTCTTTAGTAGACGGAAATTCACCAGCTTTTCGAACGCGAACGAACGGGGAGTTTTGATATGTATCTACATATAGCTGATGAAGTTCTTGTACTGAGCTTTCTTCAGAAAGTTCAGCGTATATTGTACTCATAATCCCTCGCGTCATTGGAACTAAGTGCGTACTGAACGTAACGTGGCCAATTTCCTCATCCCACTTTTCTAAAATAGATTCGATTTCTGGGATATGCTGATGTTGATTAACTTTGTATATTTTCATATTTTCATTGATTTCAGCATAATGAACCATTTGCGAAAGACCGCGTCCTGCTCCTGAGATTCCGGACTTTGCATCAATGATAATAGAGTTTGATTTCACCATTTGTTTACTAACGAGGGGAGCTAGCCCAAGCAGTGTAGCTGTTGGATAACAACCCGGGTTCGCAACGAATGTACTGCTTTCGACTTCATCTGCAAACCATTCTGATAATCCATACACAGACTGTTGTAAAAACGCTTCGGCTGCAGCAGGCTTTTTGTACCATTTTTCATAAAGCGCTTCTGTTTTTAATCTAAAATCTCCAGATAGATCTACCACTTTTATTCCTTCTTCTATTAATTGAGGTACAAGTTTGCTAGAAACACCGGACGGAGTTGCTGTAAACACTAAATCTAATTCTTCAGCCATATTCTTAGGGTTTATATCTTGCAGTGTATATACAGTATTAGAAAGGTGAGGATAAACTTCTGCTAGTTCTGTCCCATCCTGAGATGATGAATAAACTGCATAAACATGAAAATGTGGGTGATTCGCTAACAAACGAATCAGTTCTACTCCTCCATACCCTGTTGCTCCAACAATTCCTACCTTGTATTCTTTCATTTTAAAACTCCTTTTTCCACGTATCTATTTGAATTATTTATCATTATAATACCGTATAAAAATAAAATCAAATGAATATTTAAAAAATCCAACACTTTATTCTATATTTTTAAACATTTTTATTTATTCATAAGTTTTTATTTTTATAACCACCTTTCTATTTTTGTTTAGAAATTGTTCACAGATAGTTTTGGAAAACACTGGTTGTTTTTGTGTATAATAAGAATATCGATAAAAATCATCCGTATGATATTTTTTATACGGCTAGTGGACGTACAGCATATACAGACTGTTCTAACTTAATAGATTAATAAGTAGCAGTCGAAAAAATTTTAATTAAAAGGTGATAACATGATGAACATCACAACGGATTCTTTTTCGAATGAGCTGCAGCAATTTTTTATGAACTTTGATCATAAAATTTCGTTTAAAAAAGGTGACTTTCTCTTTCAAGAAGGTTCGACTTCAACTCATTTATTTTTTATTACGTCAGGGGCCGTGCAAGTAGGTAAAGTGACACCGGAAGGACGCGAGCTGACGCTTCAGCTGGCGAGTTCAGGAGACTTAGTCGGGGAAGTCATGCTATTTTGCGGATCTACTCCCCATATGCTTCAAGCAAAAGCTATTGAACCTTGTACGGCAATCAGTATTCAAAAAGGGGTGTTAGAAAACGAACTAGCACAATACCCTGCTCTTTCTATGGAGTATATGAAGTGGATGGGACTACAAATTAAGCGAATGCAGACAAAATTTAGAGACTTAATTCTAAATGGAAAAAAAGGTGCTCTCTATTCTACTCTGATCCGCATGTCTAATAGCTTTGGAGTAATGAAGCCAAATGGTATTTTATTAAACGTAACGTTGACAAATCAAGAAATCGCCAATCTATGCGGGACATCTCGAGAAGTGGTCAACCGCATGCTCGCTGAGTTGCGAAAAAACGAAGTGATTTCAATGGCAGATGGAAAAATTATCATTCATAAGCTTTCTTTTTTAAAGAAAGAAATAGACTGTGAGGACTGCCCTGTGGAATTGTGCAGAATTGAATAAGAAAAAAAGCCATCGTTGATGGCTTTTTTCTTATTGAACACCTAATGCAATTTTAGCGTAGCGCGTCATGCGATCTTTATCCCATGGCGGATTAAATGTGATATTCACTTCTACATTTTCTACTTCTTCAAGCGAAATTAATTGTTTTTTCACTTGTTCGCCAATCACACCAGCTAGCGGGCAGCCGATAGAAGTTAACGTCATCGTCACGATAACCGTGTTGTTTTCTTCCATTTCTACACCATACACTAAGCCTAAATTTACGATATCAACGCCAAGCTCTGGATCAATTACTTCTTCTAGTGATTCCATGATTTTATCTTCTAACTGTTTATCCATATTCATTCTCCTTTCTTTTACTTCCGTAATTATCTTCACGTATTAAATATACCCTTAAACAATTTATCGTAAGCAATCAATAACTATGTCTTACACCGTAACAAGACAGCTTTTGCATGTCAATCGTTCTGCTTTGCTCCTAAGGAAAAGTTGTGTAAAATATGGGAATACAAGCATGAATATTAGTAGAATTCAATATAATCGTATAACTACTTCAATTTAAAAGGAGCCCTATATGAGAAACGATCAACACTTAATCGCCTTAGATCTGGATGGAACATTGTTAACGAATGAAAAAACCATTTCACCTACAACAAAACGGGTATTAGAAAAAGCCAAACAAGAAGGACATATTGTAATGATTGCAACTGGTAGACCTTATCGTTCCAGTGCTATGTATTACAGCGAATTAGATTTATCCACACCTATCGTAAACTTTAACGGAGCGCTTGTCCATCACCCCCTTCAGCCTGATTTCGGCACGCATCACGAACCTTTAAACCGCCGCACTGTCCATGACATTGTGACAGCTATGCAAGACTATCGCATCAACAATATCATGGCAGAAGTACAAGATGATGTGTATCTTCATTTTGAAGATCGAAAATTAATGGATGTACTTAGCCTAGGGGATCCTAAATTACAAACGGGTGATTTGCGTCATACGCTGCAGCACGATCCAACGTCTATTTTAATTCACGCAGATGAAGAACATGTACAAGATATACGCTCTCACCTTTCAGATGTTCATGCAGAAGTACTAGAACATAGACGCTGGGGAGCACCTTGGCATGTCGTTGAAATTGTAAAAAAAGGACTTAATAAAGCTGTAGGTCTTGAGCGCGTAGCTAATCATTATCAAATTCCACGCGAACGAATTATTGCGTTTGGAGATGAAGACAATGATTTTGAAATGATTAAATTTGCAGGACACGGTATCGCCATGGAAAATGGTATTAGCGAATTAAAACAGCTAGCGCGTGAAGTAACAAAATCGAATGAAAATGATGGTATTGCTTATTATTTGGAAAAAACGTTAAATTTATAACTTAGCTTTTTTTGAAAAGCAAGGTAAATTTTTATCGCTATCATTTTTTTTATTTAGCACACACTATAACCGACACTTCTTAAGGTGTCGGTTTTATTTATATTACGAGGAGGAATTTATGATGGGCAGAGGCAATCGATCAAAACGTTTTGTGAAACAAGGTGCAGACGCAGTTCAAAAACATGATGAACGAATTCCTTATCATATGACTATGGCAGAGGCAGAAGCATTTCAAGCTCAGCAGCGCCAAACTCCTCATGGAGGACAGTAACTTATGAAAAATTCACTTTTTGGTCAAGTAAAAGATGCGATTCGAAATGCAGTATCCGGCCATTCAGAAGATCAGCTTCATCGTCAAAAGCACGGCAACGGTGAACTTGATATTTCAGAAGGCGTATTAAATAGTATTGCTTCTAACGCTTCTCCTGAGGAGCAAGAGCAGCTGAAGCAATTCCAAAACTCATTGCATCAAGCGTATGATACAGATGGAGAATCACATTCACAAGAGAAAAGCGCAGACATTACGTCTGATACGCTGTCTCATATCGTTCAGAATGCTTCTCCAGAAGAGAAGGCACAGCTTGAACAGCTTCAAAACACTTTAGAAGGCGGTCAGTCTCACGCTCACGGTAAAGCTCCCACGTCCAGTGAAAGCGTGGCAGCTGATATATTATCTCATGCACAGCAAAATGCTTCTCCTGAAGAAAAGAGCCAGCTTGAACAGCTTCAAAGCACTTTAGAAGGCGGTCAGCCTCATGCTCACGGTGAAGCTCACACGTCTAGTGAAAACGTAGCAGCTGATATGCTGTCTCATGCACAGCAAAGCGCTTCTCCTGAAGAACAAGCTCAGCTTCAGCAGCTTCAGAATACATTGGGAGCTGCTGGTCAAAATCATCAAACGTCTCAGGCTCATACGTCTGCAGCTTCTGATGAAAACATTGCAGCTGATATGCTGTCTCATGCGCAGCAAAATGCTTCTCCTGAAGAACAAGCTCAGCTTCAAGAACTTTCTAATGACTTAAAAGGTACACATTAATACAAAGGGTCCAGGTAATTAATACCTGGACCCTTTTTTAATCCTTGCGAAACAAACCAAAGATTCCCGTTGTCTGAACGATATTAGTAAATGCTTTAGGATCTACCTCTTTAATCACTCGTTCCAAGTCAAATAATTCATATCTGGTCAAAACAATCATTAGCATTTCTTTATCTTCGTTTGTAAAGCCGCCTTTAGCCGGCACCGCCGTAATCCCTCGCACGAGTTTGGCGTGAATCGCCTTTCTTAGCTCCACTCCTTTTTTCGTTACGATCATTGCTGTGAGTTTGACATGACGCGTATGAATAACATCAATGACGCGAGTAGTTGTATAAAGCGTCACAAGCGTATAGAGTGACTTCTCAGCCCCATATAAAAGACCTGCTAGCACGATAATAATTGCGTTTAATATGAACATATAAGTGCCAATTGGTCGGTCTTTTACTCGAGACAAAATCAGGGCAATAATATCGAGCCCACCAGTTGAAGCTCCAAATTTTAACGTAATTCCTACCCCTACCGCTAAAATAACGCCTCCAAAAACTGCGTTAAGGATGATGTCTTTAGAAAGTGCTTGAATAGGAATAATTCCAAGAAACAAAGTTGTTGCAGCAACGCTGATAAAGCTGTAAACAGTAAATGACTTCCCAACTTTTTTCCACCCTAAAATAGTTACAGGAATATTTAACAACAACAGCAGCACTCCCGTGGAAATAGTAAAAGGGGTGTAATCTGTCACGATACTCGAAACAAGCTGCGCTACTCCTGTAAAGCCGCTCGAATATACATTAGCAGGTATCAAAAACAAGTTGAGCGCAAGCGCATTCAATAATGCTCCTACCAAGACGACTATCGCTTTTTTTGTTTCAAGCCACATATTCAAATGACCGACCTCCGCTTTTTTAAAACTTCTTACTCTCCTATACCCATTTATAAAATGAATAAAGTCAGCATCTTTAAAATAGTTAGTACATATAGTATGTACGATTTGGCAGAATTAAAAAAACTTATTCAAAAATTGTATTTTCCTCAAAGTGCTTATACACTAATACTATGTCGTATATAACGCTTCTCAATGTTTATACATCAAATTCATTTAATATTTTATAAATGCAATTAGGAAGGTGACATTTATGTCAATTAAACTTTTAACCGATAGTGCAAGCGATTTGCCTTTATCCTTTTTTCAAGAAAATAACGTTGGCTTTTTACCGCTTCGCGTAAGCCTGGATAATCAAGAATTTTTAGATCTACAAACGATTGAACCAGCTTCTGTCTACGAAGCCATCCGTAAAGGCAAGATGCCAAAAACATCTCAAGCGGCTCCAACTACTATGTATGAAGTCTTTGAGGACATAGCTAAATCAGGTGATTCTTGCGTTTATTTAGCTTTTTCTTCAGAATTATCCGGTACATATCAAACAGCAATGATGATTCGAGAAGAACTCCTAGAAAAGTATCCCGATTTCCAATTAGAGATAATCGATACGAAATGTGCATCTCTTGGCCAGGGAGTAGTTACTTATTATGCAGCACAATTACTACAACAAAACCTCTCACTAGTAGAGATGACAGAAAAAATAAAACAATACGCGCTGCATATGGAACATATTTTTACGGTCGATGACTTAGATTTTCTTGCTCAAGGAGGACGCGTGAGCAAAGCTTCTGCTTTTGTAGGAGGTCTGCTTAATATTAAACCGCTGCTTCATGTGGAAGATGGAAAATTGATTCCAATCGAAAAAATCCGCGGCCGTAAAAAAGTATTTAAGCGCATGCTTGATGTAATGGAAGAGCGAGGAAAAAACCTCTCTTCTCAAACCATTGGAATTAGCCATGGAGATGATTTAGAAACAGCTCTTCAGCTGAAAGAGATGATTCAAGAACGTTTTGGAACCAAACATTTTATTATTAATATTATTGGTGCAGCCATAGGTTCTCACTCTGGCCCAGGGACGATTGCAGTCTTCTTTTTGAACGAAACCATCGAATAATTTAAAGAGGTCAGGGCATTCTAAAGGTACGATCAAAAAGGGGTGTATCACAATGCCAAAAACGAGCGATAACGATAAAAAAGCAAAAGATAATAACGCAAAGCTTCACGAAAAGAATCTGCAAGCTAAGCATAACCGTGAGCTTGGAAAACATTCATTTTCTAAAAAAACTGATCACTTATAAAAAGAAGCCGCTGAATTTTCAGCGGCTTCTCCTTTTAGTTTTCTTCTTTTTTAAAATATGTCCATCCTTCTTCTTGATAAACTTTTCCTTCTTTCATCAGTTTACCAAGCGCACGTTTGAACGCAGCTTTACTCATATTAAAGCGCTCGCGAATATCTTCCGGATAGCTTTTATCCCAAAATGGCATAACGCCACCGCGGCTTTCCATGTAATCGTATAGTACTTGTGCATCTTCATCCATGCTTTCTTGCTTGCGCGGAAGAAGCGATACGTTTAGCGTTCCGTCTTCTTTTACATTAATTACGCGGCCTGTTACATACGTACCAAGCTTTGGTTCTTTGCGTCTCTCGCTTTCATGAATAAATCCAACATATCCTTCATCTGTCATAATAAATGAACCTACGCGCAGTACGCGATAGATGTATCCGCTCACTTCACGATTAAAAAGTTCGGGCGGAGCATCTAATGCCATTGCTTTCATCACATCGTCTGTAGCAATTTTTCCGTACATCTTACCGCGCTTTGAAATCTTCATTGTACAGTAAACCTTGTTTCCGACTTCTGGCCACAGATCTTCTAGCGCAGGTAAGTCTGTTGAACCAATTAACATATCTTTGTTCATGCCGATATTTACAAACACGCCCAAACCTGGATTAACATCTACGACCTCGACCCACTCATAAACACCTTCTTCAACAAGAGGTAAGTGCATCGTTGCCGTTAAACGGTCATGCTGATCAAGGTATAGAAAAACTTCTACTTCTTCTCCTTCAGCAAGTTCTCTTGTTGTTTCATTTTTATGTAGCAAAATTTCTTCTTCACCTTCTGCTAACATATAACCAATCGGCGTTTCCCGGTTTACTGTTAAATACGCTTTCATCCCAGCTTCTACATTCATCGTTCTATCCATCCTTTATATAAATTAGTAGTGACTATTCCGTCACCACATACCTTCTCACTTTGCATCGAACAGCATTTTAAATTTCAAATCAACTTAAATGCATGCATTGTTTAAAAAAGCTGCTTCTATAGCTTACAACAAAAAGCATAACTTGTATTGTATCAATTACCGGCTCTCTATTCAATATCAGTTGTATACAGTTTGTGTTTTATTTATAATAAAAGAACAAACTCTTTACATATGGAGGTTATTATGGCTAAAGATAGTTCATTTGACATTGTGTCACAAGTCGATTTATCAGAGGTAACAAACGGCATTACCATGGCAACAAAAGAAATTAAAACCCGCTACGATTTTAAAGGCAGTAAAAGCGAAATCTCGCTTGAAAACGAAGAGCTTGTTCTTATTTCTGATGATGAATTTAAGCTTGAACAGTTAAAAGACGTACTGATCTCTAAGCTTATTAAACGCGGCGTACCTACACGCAATATCTCATATGGAAAAATTGAGAACGCCTCTGGAGGAACGGTTAGACAACGCGCCAAGCTAATTCAAGGTATCGACAAAGACAACGCTAAAAAGCTAAATACAATTATTAAAAATACTGGTTTAAAAGTAAAAAGCCAGATCCAAGATGATCAGCTTCGCGTAAGCGGTAAAAATCGTGATGACCTGCAGCAAATTATTTCAGCTATTCGCAGCGCTGATTTACCTATTGACGTACAATTTATTAATTACCGCTAAAAAAATGGATGCCCCGGCATTCATTTTTTCTTTTAAAGCCTTTTTTTATTCGTTCAGGCTTATTCCTATGCATAGATACACTTTCTTAACAAATACTAGTATACGCTTACATACTCATATTAATTAAGGAGTGTATACCAATGAATCAAAATCAAAAACAAAACTTCCCTCCTCAGCATCAGCAAACTCAGCCAGGTATTGAGAAAGATATGCATCCAATCCCTACCTCTATCGCTCCAGACTATAAGGCAAGCGGAAAATTACAGAACAAAGTAGCCATTATCACCGGAGGAGACAGCGGCATTGGACGTTCCGTCGCTTATCATTACGCTAAAGAAGGCGCAAATGTTGTCATAACCTATCTTAATGAACATGATGATGCAAATGAAACCAAAAAACAAGTTGAACGAATGGAAGCTTCTTGTTTATTGCTTGCTGGTGATATAGGAGATGAGCATTTTTGTCAAGAAGTCGTCTCAAAGGCCATTCAGACTTTCGGAAAAATAGACATCTTAGTCAATAATGCAGCTGAACAGCATCCTCAAAAAAGTATTACGGATATTACGACTGAACAGCTTACTCGTACGTTTCAAACGAATATTTTTTCAATTTTTCATCTCACCAAAGCTGCATTGCCTCATTTAAAACAAGGAAGCGCTATTATTAATACAACGTCTGTGACAGCTTACCATGGGCATGATCAGCTGATTGATTACTCTTCAACCAAAGGTGCTATCGTTGCTTTTACACGTTCTTTATCAGCTTCGCTCGCAACAAAAGGCATTCGCGTAAACGGCGTAGCTCCGGGACCCATTTGGACACCTCTTATTCCGTCTACGTTCGACGAACAGCAAGTTGCGACATTTGGGTCTAATACACCTATGAAACGGGCAGGACAGCCTTCTGAGCTCGGACCGGCCTATGTATACTTGGCAAGCTCTGATTCTTCTTATATGTCCGGGCAAGTTCTGCACATTAATGGGGGATCCATTGTAAACGGATAACATTTCTCTTCGGTCATTCATTTATTTTTATGTGGAAACACTATCAGAATTCAGTTATTTTTGTTTAAATAGAGATATGAACACCGCTAAAGGAGAGTATTTGAATGACCGATACATTAAGCACTCTTAAACATATATATGAAACCATTTTAAATAAAGTCGATGCCGGTATCCATGCGGTCGATGAAACAGGAAAAACTATTATTTATAATGAAAAGATGACAAAGATGGAGCTGATGGATGAACAAGACGTTTTACATAAAAACTTGTTAGATGTGTTTATGTTCAAAGAAAATCAGCAAAGCACACTTGTACAGGCGCTGCAAAAAGGAAAAGAAACGGTTAACGTCAAGCAAACGTATTTCAACAATCAAGGACAAGAAATCACGACGATTAATAATACCTTCCCTATTTTAAAAGACGGGGTCATTCAAGGAGCGGTTGAAATTGCTCAGGACGTGACGAAACTAGAGCGTCTAATCCGGCAAAACATTAGGCAAAAAGGAAACACACGCTTTACGTTTGATAGCATCATCGGAAGCAGTCAAGCGGTTCACGATGTGATTGAAGATGCCAAGCGTGCAACTAGAACTCCTTCTTATGTCTTAATTATTGGAGAAACAGGCACAGGGAAAGAACTGTTTGCTCAGAGCATACATAATGGCAGCAGCCGCTCTTCTGCTCCTTTTATTTCACAAAACTGTGCTGCGCTACCGGATAATTTAATTGAAAGCCTTTTGTTCGGTACGAAACGCGGAGCTTTTACAGGTGCAATGGATAATCCTGGTCTTTTCGAACAAGCGCAAGGAGGCACATTACTGCTAGATGAAATCAACTCGTTAAACCCAAATCTTCAGGCTAAGCTTCTTCGAGTGCTGCAGGAAAAAACCGTACGAAGAATTGGGGATACAGTGGACAAACCGGTTAACGTTCGAGTGATTGCGAACATGAATGAAGATCCAATCGATGCAATTGCAGAAAACCGATTACGCAAAGACTTATATTATCGACTTGGCGTCGTGACGCTTTTTATTCCTCCTCTTCGTGAACGAAAAGAAGATATTATTGAATTAACAAAGTTTTTCATCAAAAAATACAATGATTTGTTTCAGATGAATGTAAAAACCGTAGATCACCAAGTCATGTCTTCTTTTCTCTCTTATGACTGGCCAGGGAACGTACGGGAATTAGAACACATTATTGAAGGTGCAATGAACTTGGTAATGGACGAAGATGTTATTCACTATTCTCACCTTCCTTTCCAATACAGAACGAAGTTCCAGCTAAAGCAGCATGAACATTTTGAAAATAAAGCAAGCAGTGACGCACCTTCTTATCCAAGCGCTTTTCACCCTTCTCTTCCTTTAAAGGAACAGCTGTTAGCGTTCGAAGCAGAATGTATTAAACAAACGCTTGAACAACACAGACACAACATCTCAAAAAGTGCTAAGATACTAGGGCTGACCAGACAAAGCTTGCAGTATCGTATGAAACGATTAAACATCCGCTCTAAATAAAAAAGAAGTGCACAGTGCACTTCTTTTTTATTTTGCTTTATAAACCGGTGAATCCGATTGTTTTTGATCAATATTTTTCTTGATTCCTACGTGATAATACACGTAGAGTACAATGATTAAAGGGACACCACAGTAAAGACCAATTCGTTGATCCGGAATAAAAATTAAGCTGATTAATACAAGTCCATACAAACAAAAACCTAGAATAGGAACGAACGGATAAAGCGGCGTTTTAAATTTCAGTTCCTTTATGTCTCCTCCTTCCGCTAAAAAACGACGGCGGAACATAAATTGAGAGGCACAAATGGACATCCAAACAATAATGGTCACCATTCCTGAAATCGAAATAAACCAAAGATATACGGTTTCAGCAGCCACGACGCTTGTAATCAACGAGCACCCTGAAATAATCATTGTCACAATTAATGCGTTAATTGGAACACCTTTTGAAGATAATTTCTTCAAAGGTTTTGGCCCCATATTGCTGTTTGACAGTGACCAAAGCATACGAGAAGCAGCATAAACGCCGGAGTTCGCCACTGATAGAACGGCTGTTAAAATGACAAAGTTCATGATATCCGCTGCGTATGGAATGCCAATTTGATCTAATACGGCAACAAACGGACTTTCAATGACGCCTGCTGTTTTGTATGGCAGAATAGAGACTAAAACAAACATAGCTAACACAAAGAAAAACAGCGTTCTCCAAATGACGTTTCGAATAGATCTCGGCAACGTTTTCTCAGGACTTTCACTTTCTCCTGCTGCAATGCCGACAAGCTCCGTTCCTTGAAACGAAAAGTTAACCGTTACTAAAGTCAATAGAACTGCCAGTATTCCATTTGGAAAAAGACCTGCACCTTGCGTGAAATGCGAAAGAAACGGTGCGGGTTCTCCTCCCTTGAAGTCGATAAAACCAAAGACAGCAGCTCCTCCAATTAAAATAAATAGAATAATAGCCGTAACTTTAATACTCGAAAACCAAAACTCAGTTTCAGCATAGCTTCGAGCAGAAAGAGCGTTAATTAAAAATGTAATGACGCCAAAAATCAAGCACCAAGACCATACAGGTACATCAGGAAACCATCTCTGCATTAAAATTCCTGCTGACGTAAATTCAAGCCCTGTCGTATTTGCCCAGCTGAACCAGTACAGCCATCCAATCATAAAGCCTGTAGAAGGTCCTAAAAACCTTGTAGCGTATTCTTGAAAGGAACCTGAAACCGGCATTGCTACCGCTAGCTCTCCTAAACAAAGCATAACTAAGTACATGAGGAAGCCGCCTATTATATATGCAAGAATGGCTCCTCCCGGCCCTGCCTGGCTAATAGTAAAACCCGAACCTAAAAATAGGCCTGTTCCAATCACGCCTCCTAACGCAATCATAAATAAATGTCTGCTTTTCATTGTTCTCTGTAATTGGTTTTGTTCTGTATGTCTATTCATCGGTACCTCCGTTCTTCATTTTCTTATATGTGGTTTGTACAAGCATGCCTACTTTTTAGCATCTGAACAGTTGTTTCTTGAATCAACTTAGGAAGAACTCCGAACGAATAAGGCTTATACACTCGCTCTGTCCACTTATGTCCGTCTTTCCCATATACTCCTATATTGATGGACGGAATATTTAACTCTCGAATTTCACGGAAAGGAATCGCCCCTGCAATCCCCCACCCCGGAAAGTTACGTGTAAAAGCATCGATTTCCTCATCTGTCTCATGAAGAGATAAAAAGCTGCCATCTGCTAGGTAGGGAAAAAATTTTTTAAACTGAAACGTCTCTCCCGTCTGTTTTCCAACCTTCTCCACAGCTGCTTGCAAGGGATAAAGAAGCTGCTGATCTCTGCTTTCGTCTTTCTTCAAGTGATTATGAGGCAAGTAAGGCGGTGCAAAAAAGACAATTACGCGCGGACTTTGATGCGGATCTAACTTTTGAAGTTCTTCAATTACTTTAAAGCACCTTGTTCTAAGTTCTAAATGCGCATACTGTTCGAAAGCTCGTTCAATACAAGCCTGAGCATTTATCCCTTTTTGATCCAATTCTTCCAGGTAATCTTCCAAACTCACAACATCCACTTTCCAAGACAAGTTTCGCTTTGGTAAATTCGTTCTCCGAACAAAAAGTTCGTAATAATCAGAAAGTTTTTTCTCCACTTTTTCACATGCTTCGATTGATAATCCAATTAATTGACTCATCACTTCTTTTGCCGTTCGTTCATAGATGAAATAGTTAAAATACAAATGACTGCTTACAGCAGTTTGCACATTATAAGCCTCTTTATTATCTCGTTGATACAGACAGGAAGGTGGCAGTACCAGCTCTCCTTCAATATTTTCAGCTAGATTAATATTGTTATGGATGCTTCCCGTAATCTCAGATGCAATCAAATTAGGATCTATACCAGCAAGCGTATCTCCTACGTGTACCTCCCTTCCGTAAATATAAAAACATGGAAGCAGTTTCCCAGCGGCTCCTGTATAAATATAGCGCGTGGAATCTCCATCGTAAAGAGGTGTAATAAAGTCGGTATTAATCGCTGCTACATATGAAAGATTTTTTTCTTTTTTCAAACGGTTCAGTTCAGAAACAGCAGAAATAATTCCAGCATGCTGACTTTCCTCATCTGGGTTGACCATAAAAAGGACGTTTCCTTCTAATTTATTTGGATGCTTAGTAAAATGCAGCACATTGGCTAAATGTACAGCAATTCCACTTTGCATATCAACGGCTCCTCTTCCAAACATCCATTCACCTGAGCGAGCATCTCGCTGTACATCTTCATTAATGTTATGCATAGAGAAATAGCGCTGAAGTTCTTCTGGGTCTAATGCTATGTCTTTTAATGGACCAAAATCTTCAATGCCAACCGTATCTAAGTGAGCGTGATAAATCATTGTTTGAGCATTTTTTTTGCTGCCTTGAATAAAAGCAAATACATTTTTTCTGCCTAGCGTATCGCCATTAATTTTCTGTTCCCAAACGTGAAGGGGGTTTTCTTTGAAATAAGGAAAACTTTGAAGCGTGTTTTTAATGAAATCAGCAATCTTTACTTCGCCGCTTGTCCCATTGATACTTTTGATTTTCACTAACGCTTTTGTTAAACATTCAACTTGCTCTTCCATGCTTAGCTGTGAGAGTTGGATATACACTTCTATTCCTCCTGCCTATCAAATAAAAACGTCATTTAGCTGCATATGAATAAAAATAGTACGATATATACATATCGTACTATTTTTATTTATTTTAAACCGATTACTCAGCAAATACTTTTTCAATTCGTTCAATTGCCCAGTCTAACTCTTCTTTTGAAATCGTTAGCGGCGGAGCAAAACGAATAACCGTACTGTGCGTTTCTTTACAAAGCAAACCTTGGTCTTTTAATTTTTCACAATAAGGACGAGCTTCTTCGTGTAATTCTACCCCGATGAATAGACCTCGGCCGCGCACTTCTTTAATAACTGGATTGCTTAAGCTTTGGAGCTTCTGCTTGAAATAAGAACCTAATTCTAATGAACGCGCTGGAAGTTCTTCATCTTCAATTACTTCCAAAGCAGCTAATGATACGGCACAAGCAAGCGGGTTTCCTCCAAATGTTGAACCATGAGAGCCAGGGTTAAAGACACTTAAAATGTCTTCGTTAGCGACTACGCAAGAAATAGGGAAAACTCCTCCTCCAAGCGCTTTACCTAAAATCAGCATATCTGGTTCTACGCCTTCCCAATCACAAGCAAACATTTTGCCTGTACGCGCTAAGCCAACTTGGATTTCATCAGCAATAAATAGCACATTATGTTCTTTACATAAATCAGCTGCAGCTTTTAAGAAGCCTTCTGGAGGTAAAACGATACCTGCTTCACCTTGAATTGGCTCAATTAAAAATGCGGCTGTATTTGGTGTAATAGCAGCTTTTAACGCTTCTAAATCACCATAAGGAATGGTTTGAAGCCCTGGAAGCATCGGTCCAAAACCACGTTGATATTCTGCTTCAGACGATAAGGAAACAGCTGTCATTGTACGACCGTGGAAGTTGCCCACACATGCGATGATTTGTGCTTGATTTTCAGCAACGCCTTTCACATCGTAAGCCCAGCGGCGTGCAGCTTTAATGGCTGTTTCCACCGCTTCTGCTCCCGTATTCATTGGAAGAGCCATATTTTTATTTGTTAATTTACAAATCTTTTCATACCATGGACCAAGCTGATCATTATGAAACGCTCGTGACGTTAACGTTACTTTATCAGCTTGACGTTTTAATGCTTCAATAATTTTTGGATGACGATGTCCTTGGTTAACAGCGGAATAAGCACTTAGCATATCCATATATTTATTATTTTCTGGATCATGTACCCATACGCCTTCTGCCTTTTCAATTACAATCGGCAGCGGATGATAGTTGTGTGCCCCAAATTTTTCTGTTTGCTCAATGATTTTCACCGTTTTTTGTGTTTCAGTTGTCATATTTACTCCTCCTTATTTTCCAATTAGAATGTTTCAGATGTTGTTTTTGCTTGCATGTGAAGAACAAGATAATCCGGTCCGCCTGCTTTTGAATCCGTTCCTGACATATTAAATCCGCCAAAAGGCTGGTAACCAACAATCGCTCCTGTACATCCTCTGTTAAAATACAGATTTCCAACATGGAACTCTTCACGAGCGCGCTCAATATGCTCGCGGTTGTTTGATAATAAAGCGCCTGTTAATGCATATTCTGTATTGTTTGCAATCTCCATCATATGATCAAAATCTCGCGCTTTAGAGAATGCTACTACCGGACCAAAAATTTCTTCTTGCATGAGACGAGCTTTTTCATCTACATCCGCAAAAATAGTTGGCTGAATAAAGTATCCAGTTGAATTGTCTGCTTCTCCTCCCGCAACAAGCCGTCCTTCTTCTTTTCCAATTTCAATATACGATAATACTTTGTTATACGACGCCTCGTGAATAACAGGTCCCATATAAGTTGAAACTTCTTCCGGGGTTCCAACAGTTAATGTTTTTGTTAGCGCAACTGCTTTTTCAAGCACTTCATCATACACATCTTGATGCACAACAGCACGCGAACCAGCGGAGCACTTTTGCCCTGCAAAACCAAATGCAGAGTATACGATTGAAGAAGCAGCTAAATCAAGATCCGCATCTTTGTCTACAACCACCGTATCTTTTCCCCCCATTTCAGCAATAACGCGTTTTAGCCATTTTTGGCCCGGCTGTACTTTTGCTGCTCTTTCGTAAATGCGGCAACCTACTGCGCGCGAGCCGGTAAATGAAACAAAGCGTGTTTTTGGATGTTCAACTAAGTAGTCACCGATTTCAGGTGTAGCACCAGGAATAAAGTTTAATACGCCTTTCGGTAAACCTGCTTCTTCCATTACTTCTACAAATTTCGCTGCTACTACAGGAGTGGCATCAGCTGGCTTTAATAAAATCGTGTTGCCTGTTACGATAGCTGCTACTGCTGTTCCAGCCATGATAGCTAACGGGAAGTTAAATGGTGAAATGATAATACCTACGCCAAGCGGAATATAATTGTACTGATTATACTCACCGTCTCGACTCTGTACTGGAGAACCATCTTTTAACGTCAGGACTTGACGTGCATAGTACTCTAAAAAATCAATTGCTTCTGCTGTATCAGCATCTGCTTCGTTCCAAGGCTTTCCTGCTTCTTTTACAAGATAGCTAGAAAATTCATGCTTTCTGCGACGGATGATGGCCGCTGCACGGAAAAGAATATCTGCTCGATGTTCTACTTTCCATTTTTTCCACGTTTCAAAAGCTTTTAAAGCTGACTGCATCGCTTGCTCTGCTAGATCTTTATTTACTGTAGAGACATATCCAATCACTTCTTTTATATTCGCTGGGTTAACAGACGTAATTTTCTCTTCAGTTTCCACTTTTTCACCGTCGATCACAAGTGGGTACGTTTTGCCAAGCTGTGTATTTACATATGTTAATGCTTCTTGAAATGCCTTTTTATTGTTTTCTTCCTTAAAATTTGTAAATGGTTCATGAGAATAAGAAACTACCATGATATATACCTCCTAGTATGCAAATCTTTGTTTACTTTATAGTTATGCAAATAGCGTGCCAACTTTTAATAAAACTTTACAGCCTATTTGTCATCAAGGTTTTCACCACTTATATCATTCTTTCTTTTTGATAAAGGAAAAAATAATTGGCATGTGTATATTTTTTTTGCACTTTAAATGCCAATATCTTTGGCATAAAGAATATATTGAGACATACCTAAATCAACCCAATCAACAGCTAAGAAGCAGCTACCTACGTTTACCCTCCCAACGAAAAAATCCGAACAAGTTTGATTCTCCATCAAGAATCAAACTCGTTCGGATCTTCCTTCAACTACAATACTTTTGTTCCAGCCTCTTTTCTATTTGTATATAAAGTTATCTCTTCGTCATTTGAATAGTTTTACAGGACTGTCTTTTAATCATTTTGTGAGGAACGCGCACTTGTTCTGCAACAGCATATGGCGTTTCAATCTGCTTAATCAAGCAGCGTACAGCCTGATAACCAAGTTCAAAAATATTAATATCAATAGATGTGAGAGCAGGTCTAGCCATTTCGGCGATCAGAACATTATTAAAACTGACAATCGAAATGTCTTCAGGAACTGAAATCCCCATTTCATCCAATGTATTTAAAACGCCTAATGCCATTAGATCGTCTGCTACTACCAGAGCCGTTGGACGTTCTTTTAGAGATAAAAGTTCGCAAACAGCTTCTTTTCCTCCCTTCTGTAGAAATTCTTCATGAATCACATACTCGTCCCGGTAAGGAATGTTTGCTTTTTGAATCGCTTTATCATAGCCTGTTAAACGGTCAATGGTAACGACTAATTCAAGACTTCCGCCAATAAAAGCAATACGCTCATGCCCAGATTCAATTAAATATTCCGTCGCTTCTTTTCCAGCTTTAAAATTATCATTATCAACAAACGTGATGCTTTCACTATGTTTAAACGGCTTTCCAATAACTACAAACGGCACGCTCTGTTCTTGCAAATAAGAAAGTACTTGATCATCAACTTTGGAGTACAGCAAAATTAATCCATCCACTCGTCTCCCCTGTACCATTTGAACAACTTCTGCAAAAATCTCTTCTTCCGTTTCTCCAGTGGACATATAAATCGCTCTTTTGTTTTCGTGAGCTCCGGTGCTGATTCCTCTTAGCACTTCGGGAAAGAATGGATTTTGAAACACCTTGTCTGCTGAGCTCGGCATCACTAGGCCGACTGCCTCTGTCGTTTGATTTGCTAGACTTCGCGCAATAATATTTGGGTGATAACCAAGTTCTTTCATAGCCGATCGCACGCGCTGTTTTGTTTTTTCACTAATTCTTGAGCTGTCTGCAATGACGCGAGATACCGTCGAAGGGGCTACATTTGCTAAATTTGCCACATCTTTTATTGTTACACCCATAATTCCACCTCTTAATTATGTTTTCTTCATTAATACTTATCCAATATAATTTGACAACTACGACGCGCTGTCCTTTTTACGAGATTGAGAAATTTTCTTTTCTTTTCTTCTTTTTGAAGATGCTTTGTACAAAAAGATGCCAAATCCCGTATAAACAGCAGCAACCGCTGCGATATATCCAATATTAAACCCTGACTTTTTCACTACTTTATATACATTTGTGGTCTCAGGCTCCGATGAAATGTTGTATACATCGTCAACGGGTCGTATAATTCCTTCCGTTATTAACCCTCTTAGTTCATTTTCTTTTCCAACTTTTTTAAGCGGGACATTAATGACCGACGTTTCCTTTGTATTATTAATCACAACAAACGTCGTTTCGTCCTTATACCTTCTCTTGTATACAGCCACACCTTTTTGCTCAGACACAAGGGTAAAGCTTCCTTTTCGAAGAGAAGGCGACTTTGCTCTAAGTTCAGCCAGTTTTTTTAAATGATCTATAATATCGGGATTAGCTAAAAAATTCATCATGCCATAATTTTCTGCTCCCTTTCCCCCATTCAGCGCAATTTCCGTTCCATAAAAAACGATTGGTACACTCGGCGAAGTATAAAGGTAGGAAAGCCCTTGCTTTGTTCGGGCTCCAGGATGATTTTCACTCTTTAATGCTTGTGCTGTAAAACGTGTGCTATGAACATCATCTAAAAAATTGGCTAAAGGCTGATTACTTCTTTTCCCCCACTTGTCATACAACATTTTCTGCGGACGATTAGTACCGCTAAACGTAGCAGCAGTGGCTTCGGCTAGCGTTCTATCTACAAGCAAATCTACTCCTAACGAATCAGCCTGCTCATTTTTTTTTAATGGTTGCCCGTTTATTTCTCCTATTAATAGAAAAGAAGGATCCATGCTTTTTAGCGTCTTAGAAAAGGATGAAATAAATGCAGAAGGAGCTTGATCGATATCTTTAACGTAATATCCGTCAATATCTGCTTGTTTGCTCCACCAAGCAGCATTTTTAATAAGGTATTTCTGCACAGCACTTTCTTTTAAATTAAGGTGAGGCAATGCTTTAATTACTTCGTTATCTGTACCGGATTCATTACTTATCCATGTTTGTTTTCCTTTATCTGCTACCCAGGTATGATTGTTACTGATTGTCAAAGGAAATTCGACCATAATTTTTATATTGCGCTCATGTGCTTTCTTCACAAGATTTTGTAAGTCTTTTAACGTTCCAAAATGATCGTCTATTTTATAATGGTTGGTCACCGCATATCCATGATAGCCTGTCTCATCATTTTCCATAAAAGGAGTTAATAAAACAGCGGTAAATCCCATCTCTTGAATATAGTCTAACTTTTGTGCTATTCCCTGTAAATCGCCTCCATAATAGGCATCTGAGCGTTCATAGTTAACATTTCGATCATTCTGTTCACTTCCGTTATAAAAACGGTTGATCATCAATGAGTATATTACCTCATCACGTATATCTTTATGATCTTGCGCTGAGGCACTGCTTCCAAAAAGCAATAATAGTATAAGTAGCATACTTGTCCTTTTCCATTTCATCTATTCCCCTCCTATAGACGAACTGTTTCAAACTCACTTTTGTTTCCATTATAACGTTAACGCTTACATTATTGTTAAATAAGTTGATAAAAACAAAAAAAGTGATTAAAAGTTTTTACTTTTAATCACTTTTTTCCATCTATATACTGCTATACCGTCTCATTTACGTTCGATATATGAGGTTTATCCGATACTTTACCAACTTTATTTAATCGATCAATCAATCCAACACCAAATTCAGGATGAAGGTTACCATCTCCTGTCGCTACGAAACTTTCACGAAATTCGTATGCGGATGAACCGTGTTCAGCAAAATCTAAACCAGCAATTTCTTCTTCGCTTGATACTCGAATAGAAGAAAAACGCGTGAGAACAAATAAGAATAACCCAACCGTTCCAATTGTCCAGCCCATCACAGCTATAATTCCAAGAGCTTGAATACCTAATAGCTGTACGCCACCGCCATAAAATAAACCATTAGCTGTATCAAACAGTCCCACTGCTAACGTCCCCCAAATACCGCAAATTCCATGAACAGTAATAGCACCAACTGGATCATCTAACTTCATTTTGCTATCGATAAAATGCACAGCTTCTACTAGAATAATTCCTGCAATTAGCCCAATGACGATCGCACCTGGAATCGATACGTTTGCTGTTCCAGCTGTAATCCCTACAAGTCCAGCTAAGGCACCGTTTAATGTTAAGCTAGCGTCAATACGTTTGTAGCGAAACTTTGTATATAAAGCAGAAGACAGGACTCCGCATGACCCAGACATTAATGTAGTTGCGATGATTCCTGGTACAAGGGCAGGATCCGCTGCTAATGTACTTCCTCCATTAAATCCAAACCATCCAAACCAGAGGATAAATACACCTAATGCGCCAAGTGGAATATTATGTCCTTGAATAGCATTGACGTTTCCATCGCTTCCATACTTTCCAAGACGTGCTCCTAGAAAAGTAACTGCTACAGCCGCACCAAGAGCTCCAGTCAAATGAACAACTGTCGACCCTGCAAAATCTACGAAGCCTAGTTTAGACAACCATCCTCCTCCCCACACCCAGTGACCTACAACTGGATAAATAACAGCTACCATAGCAATTGTTAGCATCATATAGCTCGATAATTTCATACGTTCTGCTACCGCTCCTGAAATAATCGTAGCGCATGTTGCTGCGAAAACAATTTGAAAGACAAAAAAGCTCATTTGATCGCTTTCTCCATTTAAAAAGAAACCGCTCGAACCGATAAATCCTCCTTTAGAATTTCCAAACATGAGCGCAAAACCAACCACAAAATACAAGACGGAAGACACAGCTACCGTTAGCATATTTTTCATTAAGATATTAAGCGAATTTTTCGAACGAGTGAAGCCTGTTTCAACCATCGCAAACCCTGCGTGCATTAAAAACACAAGTACTGCCCCAAACATTACCCACATCATGTCAATTGATGCGCTGACTGATTCAACAGTTGGGTCAGCCGCATTAACGCGTGTTGCCGCCAACAAACTAACAAACAAAGCCGCACTAATTTTCTTTTTCAACGCTTAACTCCCCCTCTATTAAAATAACACTCTCTTTTTATAAAATAGCCTCTACACCTGCTTCTCCTGTTCTAATTCGTACAGCATCCTCTACCGGATATACAAAAACCTTTCCGTCGCCTATTTGATTCGTAGAACAAATTGATTGAATGATCTTAATGACTTCATCAACTTGTTCTGTTTCTAAAATCATTTCTACCTTCACTTTAGGTACTAGTTTGATTTCAAAACTTTGTCCCCTGAACAGTCCCTGCTCTCCTTTTTGCTGACCGCATCCTGCTACTTCTGAGACCGTTAATCCGTTTATTCCTACTTCCTCTAATTTTACGCGCAGTGCTTGAAATTTTTCTGGACGAATGATGGCTTCTACTTTTTTCATCGTAACCCCTCTTCCATGTTAGTTTTATTCACATTTAATGTTATGTATATTATCATATAGGTAATTTTCTGAATATTCAAGTTAATATGTGATAAAAATGAGACTTTTTTCTTATTTACATAATAGTTAACGCTTTCATATCTTTTCAAAAAAAAGTAACGCAAAGGAAAAGTAATTCCTTTGCGTTACCCCGTAGAAATAGATGTCATAATTTTCTTTTTCACTTGACTTGTGACAAAGTGCTTTTCTGTAAATACGTCATAATTTTCTTTTCGAATTTTATCAAGAATCGCTCGGTATAAATGCGCCGCTCCTGTAAGAGGCAAACGAGAAGCCACCGGATATTTATGAATCGACTGAAGTCCTTTTATATAATACATTTCCGCTTCTTTGGCCAGGTGCTCCCACATCTCTATGAATTCAGAAGTGACCCACCGGTTCTCTAATAGCATGCGCGTATATCCGTAAGAATTCATAAGGTCTTTCGGTAAATAAATGCGCCCTCGCTCTAAGTCTTCCCCAACGTCTCTTAAAATGTTGGTCAGCTGCATCGCAATGCCTAATGCAACTGCTTCTTCTTCTAATTCTTTATGAGTAGTTGGAGCTAAAATCGGTAAAAGCATTAACCCTACCGTACTCGCTACGTGATAAGAGTATGTTTTCACTTCATCAAGCGTATCGTATTCTTTTTTTACTAAATCCATTCTCTGGCCGGTAATCATATCATCAAACGCTTGAACATTCATCTCATATTGTTCAAATACATTGCGCAGAGCTACCCACATGGCGCTTTCGTTTAATAGTTCTCCATTTTTAAATCGGGCAAATTCTGATTCGAATTGCTGCAGCTCTATTTCAGGGTTGCATCCTTCATCTACAATATCATCGACTTGACGGCAAAATGCATATACTGCCCATACTGCCTTTCTTTGTTTTGACGGCAGCATGGAAAAAGCTTTGTAAAACGTTTTTGAGTTTTCTTTAATAATTTCTTCACACTGATTGTACGCTTTGTCTAACGAAATGTTCATCATATAGGACCCCTTTCTCTATTAAAGGATAAACCATCATTTCCTTATGGCTTACAAGATCTTAAGAAAGCTTTGCAACCGTTTGAACAGATGATTGTTCAATAAGATGATCAGCTAACATTTTTGCTCCTTGCATAACAATTGGCACGCCTCCGCCTGGATGAATAGATGCTCCGACCGCAAAAACATTTTTATATTCGTACGGCTGGTACTGGGGTCTGAATACGCCCGATTGAAACAGCTCAGGAGCAATACCAAAGCTTCCTCCTTCGTAAAGTCCAAATGCTTGAGCATCATTTGGCGTGCGTACTTTTACCCACTCTATTTCTTTACGAAGCTCTTCAAACCCTTTTTCTTCTAAAGTTCGAATGATTCCATCAACAAAATCTTGCTGATTGCTCCAATCAATGTGGCCACCTGATGGAACCGGTACAAGTGCATATAGCACACTTTTCCCTTCAGGGGCTAACGATGGATCAATAACAGAGGGATTAAATGTATAAATAGCGGGATCTTCAGGAATCGTTTTATGCTTAAACACTGCTTCCATATGTTTAGCTAAATCATTGCCCATAAAGTATTGATGCACATTGTGATGATCATATTTTCTCTTCAAACCAAGATAAAGCAGCAGACAGCTGGACGAAGGCACATACTTCTTTTCTTTTTTTCGAGCAATTTTCGCCATATTAGGAAAGTCGCCATTTAAAACAACTTGATCAAACGGATAAAGTTTTTCGTCAACAATAACCCCTTCCGTCTTGTCTCCTGATATAGAAAGCTCTTGAACCGCCTTATTCAAATGAATGTTTACACCTTGCTCTATCAGCGCCTTTTCAAGAAGTGGCACAAGACTTGCGTATCCGCCTTTTACGTAATAGATGCCATGAGCATGCTCACTGTAAGGAACAAGGGAATAAATAGCTGGCGCCGAATAAGGATTTCCTCCAATATAGAGAGATTGCAGGGAATAGGCATCTACTAGACGTTCATCATGGAAATACGTTGAAACAAATTTTCTCATTGATTTATTTGCATTCATTTTTTTTAATGCCTTGATGTTTTGCCATGTCCAAAAATCTCGTTTATTTACAAATGTTTTTTCCAAAAATGCCTTACTTCCTAATTCAAATCGCTTTTTTAATTCAGTCATAAAACGCCGGTAGTTTTGCTCTTCGCCTGGAAACAAACGGCTAATCTCCTCTAACTGATCTTTTTCAGTCGCTTTTTTTGTATAGGTCGTACCGTCTGGAAAATGAATATCATAAAGTGGATCACAGCGTATTAGTTCATATTGAGAAGCAGAAATGCCTGCTTCATCTAAAATACGTTCAAGCATTAAAGGCAGTAAGACAATCGTGGGACCTTCATCAATTTTATAACCGTCTTTTTCTACAAACGCCAACCGGCCGCCAAGCTTGTTTTCTTTTTCGAAAATATCAACAGAAAATCCTCGTTTGCTTAATAACAAAGCGGTAATTAAACCGCCTATGCCGCCTCCAACAATTGCTGTTCTCATAATGCACTCTCCATTTCCTTCATGGTTTTAAACGGCTCATTCAGTAATTGTCCGTCTCTTTTTAAGATGAGCTTTGTCGTAATGCGAGATGATTCGAGAATAGTTGGTAGACCGCTTCCTGGATGAGTTCCTCCTCCAACTAGCCAGCAGTTTTCTAATTCTTCAAATTTATTATGCGGACGCAGCACCATCATTTGAGTGAGCTGATGTCCAAGGTTAAATGTCGCTCCTTTATAGACCAGCACGTCTTCTTCCCACTGCTTTGGTGAAATGATTTTTTCAACTTCAATATGACTCTCTAAATCTTTGAAACCCGTTTTCTTTTCTACAATTTTTAATACTGCATCCCGAAAATCTTTTTGTTTTTCATCCCAGTTTACACCGCTGAAATTATTTGGAACCGGCGCTAAAATATAAAGAGCAGACTTTCCTTCTGGTGCTAAAGTTGGGTCTGTTACACCTGGGTTTTGGATGTAGATAGAAGGGTCCTCTGAAAGAGCTAGCGTTTTTGTGATCTCTTCTACATTTTTTTTATAATCTTCAGCGAACACAATCGTGTGATGAGGCAGATCTTTGTACTGTTTGTCTATGCCTAGATAAATCATGAAAGTAGAACAAGAGTATTTTTTCTTTTCAAGTTTTTTAACTGCATATTTTTTAAGGGTACCTTCATCTATTAAATTCGTCATGGCATGAGCAAAATCTCCATTGATAATGACGTCGTCTGCCCCTATTCGCTCTCCATTTTCTAGAATAATTCCTTTTACTCTCTTATTTTCAATCCATAGTTTTTGGACACCTTGGTTTAAGTGGATGTGCCCTTGATGTTCTTCCACTACTTTTGCCATTGCTTGAGATAGTTGGTTTACTCCTCCTATCGGATGGAAGATACCGTAAGCGTGTTCCATAAACGATAAAATAGAAAAGGCTCCTGGACATTCCCAAGGGGACATTCCCAAGTACTTAGATTGAAAAGTAAAAGCTAATTTCAATTTCTCATCAGTGAAATACTTGCCAAGTACATCATAGAGCGTTTTACCTAAGGATAAATGCGGCAGTGCTCGAATTGCTTCAGGCTTTAAATAGTGATGAAAACGATCCATCTCGCCCTGCAATAAAGGCAGCAAAGCCGCCATCTTTGCTTCGGTGTCTTTCATAAAGCGCTCATAGCCTTCTCCGTTTCCTGGGTATAAACGTTCGATTTCTTCTTTCATCTTTTTATGGTTATCCGTCATCTGAATCTGCGCATCATCGAAAATAAGCTCATACATGAGATTTAGACGTTTTAAGTCCATATAATCATGCGCATTGCGATTAGCAGCTTGAAATAATTCTTCAAAAATCTGTGGCATGCTCAAAAATGTAGGACCCATATCAAACGTATAACCTGACATTTTAATCGCTGAATTTCGCCCGCCCACGTATCCTTGCTTTTCATATACATCTACTTTATAGCCATGACTTGCTAACAGCATCGCTGCCGCTAGTCCTCCTGGACCTGCTCCAATCACGATTACGTTTTTTTGCATACATACACTCCTAATCCTATACAATAGTTATACAAACATTATACAAATCTTTATTATTAAACACAACGATAAACTGCTTGTCTTTATTCGAATCATAAAATTACCAATAACTAAACCATTAAAACATGACGTTTGTACCATTTTTCCAGGGTTTCAGTACACTTTCCCTTTATTCGGTGCTTTCAAGCTTTTATTTTATATCTATGTAAAGTTATACAAAAATAGACTGCGGTCTTCTTCTCTAGTTAAACGTACAAAAAAGAGAAACAGATGACTTATTTCATAAAAAAAACCCTCTGTACTGAGAGGGTCCTGTCATTCAACAATTTGAATATTATTGTGAGTAAACCAGACGTGAATTTGAGCTAGATGAGCTAGCAGCTGAGGTCCTGTCATTAATTGACCAAACCAAGGTGCTTTAAATCCTTCTCCGCCTGTATCAATAATATGCTTTAACTGCTGCTTATCAAAAAATTCATGAAGAGGTGACTGTTTATCTTGTAAAAGAGATTGAAGCCATACAGTTACAGCTTTTGTATAAGCTGGGTTATGCGTTTTAGGATAAGGGCTTTTCTTGCGATAAAGAACGTCATGAGGCAAAATTCCTTCAAGCGCTTTTCGTAAAATCCCCTTCTCTTTATTGCCCGTCATTTTCATCTCCCACGGAATATTCCATGCATATTCCACAAGGCGATGATCTGCAAAAGGTACGCGTACTTCTAAGCTCGCGCCCATGCTCATACGATCTTTACGATCTAATAAAGTTGTCATAAACCAAATCTGATTTAAATAAAACAGCTTTCTTCGCTGCGCATCTTCTAACGATTCACCTTCTAATTCAGGCACTTCCTTTAATGTTTCTTCATATCTTGCACGCACATAATCTTCTAACTGTAATTTCTTTCTCCATGAACTTTGCAGCAAATCAATTCGAGCATCTAATGAACGCATCCATGGGAAGGTATCCGAAGACAAATCATGTTTTCGGTGAAACCACGGATATCCTCCAAAAATTTCATCCGCACATTCTCCTGATAAGCTCACAACAAAATCTTGTTTGATTTCGCGGCAAAACCAAAGCAGCGATGAATCTACATCAGCCATTCCAGGAAGGTCTCTCACCTCTACAGCCTCTGTTAAATGCTGCACAAGGTCCTCCGTTGAAATAATGCAGCGGTGATGATTTGTTTGAAACGTATCCGACATGAGCTTGATATAAGTTCCATCAGAATTTGGCTGAAACTCATTTGCTTTAAAAAATTTATCATTGTCTTCATAATCGATAGAATACGTATGAAGAGAGCCCTTGCCGCTTTCTTTGAACGCATTTGCAGCAATTGCTGTAATGGCGCTTGAATCTACTCCACCTGATAAAAATGTACAAACCGGGACATCGGACACTAGCTGTCTTACAATCGCGTCTTGCACTAAAAATTTAACTTTTTCTGTAGTTTCACCTAAATCATCTGTATGCTGCTCACTTTTTACGTTCCAGTATCGCCAAATCTTCAACCCGTTACGCGTAAGCGTGAGGGCGTGAGCCGGGCGCAATTCATTTATTTCTTTAAATACGCCGTGGCCGGGAGAACGAGAAGGTCCTAAGCCAAACACTTCTGCTAATCCATCTAATCCTACTTCGGCTTTCACCTCAGGATGAGCTAATATCGCTTTTAATTCCGATGCAAATTGAATTCCACCTTCATAAGATCGATAGAATAAGGGCTTCACTCCCATTCTGTCGCGTGCTATAAATAACTTTTCATTGGCTTCGTCCCAGATTGAAAAAGCAAAGATACCGTTAAAATGATCTACGCATGATTCTTTCCATTCTATATAAGATGTTAGAAGTACTTCCGTATCTGAATGTCCCTGAAATTGATAACCTCTTTTTAGTAATTCTTTCCGAATATCTTCCGTGTTGTAAAGCTCTCCATTATAGCAAAGCGTATAGCGCTGTTCATTTTTTTCTCTTGTCATCGGCTGTCTTCCGCCTTGAGGATCTACTACAACTAAGCGTTTGTGCCCAAAAGCAACATGCTGCTGTGTCCATACGTTGGTGTCATCAGGACCTCTTTTCGATAAAGTGTCAGCCATTTTTGTTATTGTTGCTGTTTCATTTAAAAGCGATCGCTTTAAGTCGACCCAACCCGTTATACCACACATCGTTTATCATCCTTTCTTTCACGCTCTTGTTTATGAATGAAATAATGCCATTGTATGCACGCAATAGTTACAGTTGAATTGTCCTTATATTTTATTTTCACTTTCGAGTTATAAAGAGAGCTTTTTTAGGCAATAAAAAAATATGGATAAATTTCACACGGAGGTTTGATTATGAATCATTATTCTAAACAACAAGCTCTGAACAATCAGCCGCGTTCCTTCGTGATTGGTACGGTTGAATGTGTTGATTCACAGTGGATTTTCTTTGAAGATGAAAGTGACGAAGCTTCCATGCTCCATGAAGTAATGGATGATACATTAGAACTTCTTATTGATACACGCTGGGAAAAAGCCATTATGGTTGATGACCGTCAAATAAAGCTTCACGATGGAACGTATTTATTGCGAAATGGGGATAAGCTAAGACTGACTAAAAAGCTACCTTATGCATACGAACAGCTTCTTCAATCACTACCGAAAGAGACCTTTTTATCATTCACTCAGCACTTAAATTCATTAAAATTCTCTCTTTATGATTGTATTTACTGTCACAACACATTATGTTTTTTACCGACAGACGGTGATACAAAAGGTGCTAATTTTATCATTTATGACAATGAGGAAAAAATTTGTGCCGTTCAGCATTTATTCGAACGAGGCACGCATCACCTAGATCGATTTGAATATACCGTTAATGATGGAGAACGTTCAATGAATCTTTTTTTAGATTAAAGCAAAAGAAAAAAGCTATCTTATCCAAGATAGCTTTTTTCTTATCCTAGTACGACATATCCGTAATAGAATACTAAGATAAGCGCAATTACAAGAACTGCCCAAGCAACGCCTGTACGCTTTCTTTTTTCAGTACGAACAAGTACCATTTCCATTCCCACAAGCACTAACACGCCTGCAATCCCTTTAATGAGCGCTGCGCCTTGAAAATGGTACCAAGCTGCTAACATATGCAGACCTGATACTAATACTAATAAGTATAGGAGTCTCGCCACCATATGTAGGATTTTTTGACCTTTAGCTTTACCTGCTCGATGTAAAATCAACGAAACCACAAACGAGATAATTAATAATGTCCAAAGCGTTACATGAATATGTAGTGGAGCCATTTATCTCACGTCCTTTCTGAAAATATCATATCATGAAAACCTTTCCTTCACCAATGATATAAGGAAGGAAAAGGATTTTTAGCGGCTGCGTCCATAAGTAGCATACCGAATGAGTTTTTCAAGGGGTCCATCTGAAAATAGGCTCATCCATATCCAGCTTCCCAGCAGTTGAACAAAAATGATAATCCCCGCAATAGCCAAGCCTTCTACAATTGAAATATGTCCATAGTATCCTAACCCATATGAGTAAAAAAGAAATGTACATACAATGGACTGGACAATATAATTAGTTAAAATCATTCTCCCCAAAAAGGCAAATGGCTGCATGACTTTTTGAATAGATACACTTCGCATAGCTAATGTGACCAACGTTACAATAAAAATTGCTCCTGCCGTTCCTCCGATTGTATCGTGAATATAAGATGTCGCTACATTGTGATCTAAAACATACGGCAATACAGATGATGCTGCATACACGATGAATGAAATAAGACAAAGCCACTTTGTCTCCACTATATATTCTTCTATTTCTTCGAACCACTCGCTTTTTGCCATAAAACCGCCTAATAAAAACAGTGGAAATAGCGATAAAAACAGAAAAGGAACCGTATTTAAATTATACGCGTAGTACCAATCAAGCAAGCGCTGATGAAAGATTGACGCAAAACTTCCGTGTCCATATGCTTGAAGCGCTTGGTCAATAATAGGCTGGTGAATTCCCGCTGCTGTATCTCCTTCATTAACCAAAGCCGCTACTGTTAAAATAACAATCATAATCACAGCATAAATGCTAAATATTCCGGTTCCCCACGCTAATAACACTTCTTTCTTTGCTTCTTGAAAAAATAGCATGATCAAAGCAAAGAAGCTGTACATCACAATCATATCACCGTGCCAAATAAATAAAGCATGAATAGCCCCAATGAGAAGCAAAGCCGTGATTCTTCGTACATAAAAAGGAGTAAAGCTTACTTGCCTTTCGTATGTACGCTGGAACATTTTCATAAAACCAAATCCAAACAAAATAGCGAGCAGCGCGTAGCCTGTCTGCCCTACAACTACATCAACTAATCCATTAGCAACATAATTCATTCTTGAACCGTCCAACAAATTATGGTCGTAATAGGAAGCAGGTGAATAAAAATTCGGCATGTTCATGAGCAAAATACCAATAAGCGCGATTCCTTTTAATACATCCGCTGCCTCAATACGCTGTTCTTTATCAGCTGCGTTCATTTTGAAACGTTTCATTCTTTCACACCTTACATTATTTCATTATTGCTTTCACATTATATCGAACGCAAAAGTTTTTCTTCAATGTTTACTATTTCCATTCCTCTCTTTAATGTTTTGCTTACTCTCGGCATATAGATAAAGAAAAAGCATTAATCACCTTTTTGTCTAGGCTTCATATGCTGTTACTAGACTAAATTAAAAGGGTGTTTGCCTATGCCTGCCATTGTTGGTGTTGTTAATCTTAACAGTGTTGGTTCAGCCAGCGTCTTTCATATTGGAGATGTTTATACAATAGCCCCTATTTCCACTGCTAAAACATTTGCTGGCGCAGGTTCGTTTAATACAGGTGACGGATTATATGTTGTGAATCAGCAGAGCTCAACCAATACGTCAGACAATGACGTAAATGATCAAAATGTCGCTGGAAATCTATAATAGAAATGAAGCTCATACAGGAGGATGCTTATGAACTTTTATGTGAATCAAAGTATCTGTATTCAAAGTATGAAAATCAGTGCTGTAAGTAACTCTTCGGTACTTCAAATTGGAAGCGTCGGTGTCATTAAACCAAACTCAAATCTCTTTAATACAGGAGGATTTACAGGCGCCGCACCTACTGAAACAAAAAAAGGCATTCTTGGATCTGTTTCTCCTTCTACCTTTACTCCCGGAACCGGCGCGGGCACTGCCCCAGCTCCTTTTTCACAGTCGTTAACTCCTCCAGCTCGAGACAACGACTGACATGTTACAACCTTCATCGCCATATGTATATATATAACTATTTTCTTTATCAGAAGATAAGGGAATCGAGGTGATTGAAGGTGGATAACATGAACTATATTCAGCAAGTACATCAGTATGTTCAGCAAATGTCTTCGTATATTCAACAGCAAGAAGGACGCATTGCTCAGCTTGAAAAAAACGTACAAGAACTTCAGCAAAAAATAAAAGAGTTAGGTGAACAGCCACCTATTAAAATTGATAAAATTGAATATAAATTTGAACAGTTAAAAATTGATTCATTAGATGGAACATTAAATATTGGATTAAATCCTCTTACGCCTGATAATTTAGAAGATATCATTATCAATGAGAAACCAGAAGTAACGTTTTCGCAAGGGCAGCAGCCTCAAGGTGAGCAGCCGGGACAACCCGGAGGTCCTGGACCGCAAAATCCTAGCTTAAAACCATTGGACCGCCAGCTAGAAAAACAGTGGGTTTCTGATATCCACGAAACGATTTTAGCTGAACTTAATCAATATGGATTTTCTATGGTTCAACATGTGCTTGATGAGCGCTCGATGATGATTGATGAATCGTACTACGAGTTTATTTTAGAAGATATTAAAAAGCAGCTGCAGCAGCGGATTACTTTTTATATACAGCAAGTTCAGCCGGAAGAAATGGAACGAAATTTTGAACAAATCAAACCTCAAATTATCGGTAAACTTTATGAAGATATGAAAAAAGGAATTGACGCATTTTTAACGTATTTACCTGAATCTTTAAAGAAAGGTGGACCCCCTTCATGAACTTTAACGTTGTAAACCGCGAATTGCTTGTTGGAGACGTTAGTATTACAGGCGTATCTTCTTCTTCTCTTTTTTTAATTGGTGATGCCAATTACATCTCTCTATCCTCAACATTTGATACGCCGGCTGAATCTTTGATTATCGGCCCTTATGTTCCATTATCGTTATCATAAAGGAGCTTACCTATGCTTTCACGCACATCTTCTGTTAATTATATAGAAATTAATTCCTTGTCGGCGAGCTCCTTTTGCCAAATTGGAGATTCAACAGAAATTCATCTACTTAATAAAGCTTTAGCTGATCGGAGACAGTATCCGTTTTTCTATGGTCGAGAAGGAAACTTTGATGATTACGCTATCTTTAATGAGCCTATTCCTCATGGCGATTACGAACCTATTCCTGTTCAAACATGGAATGAAATACCTTTGATCCGTGTTAACAGAATTGATATAAAGGGATGCTCATTCTCATCAGTTATTCATGTTGGCTCAACGTGCAATGTTTATGCAGAAGCTCGCATTAAGCATATTCGCGAACTGATCAACGATGAACCTTCAAAGGAAGCTGAAGCAGGAACATCAAGTAGTGCTTCTTCACAAGCTAGCAGCAGTGAGTGAACCTTTTAAAAAGCGGCTCATATACTAAATTAATATCACGAAAAAAGGGTGTGAATCTCATGCCAGCAATAATTGGACCCGTTAGTATCACGAGCGTCGGAGGCGGTGTCGTAACGTTTGGAGATACGTTTTATGTTTCTCCAAAAAGCGCTGCTAAAACAGCGTCAGGCTCTGGTTCTTTAAATACAGGTAACTTTGTTAATACAAATAACGGCATTTCCGGAACAAATACGTTAGATCCAGATTTATTCGATCAAAATATAGCAGCAAATGCTTAAAAAAACCCCTTATCTTTGCTACTAAAGCGGATAAGGGGTTTTTTATTCACTTGGATTTTCGGCTGTTTGATTTCTTGGTTTTAGGTAATTTAGAAGAAGGCTGTTTACGAATCCATTTAATAAAAGAGCTAATTTTAGAATCAGCTTGTAATAAAGAAATCGTGTTAAGACGAATGGCTAATTCATCATTTGTGTATAATGCATGAATTTGCTTATGACACGGAATACATAAGTTTGCCGTTGGTTCAAACGCTCCGCCCATTTCCTTTGGCGTTAAATGATGTACGGTCGTCAAGACATCCTGCCTTCCGCATAATTCGCATGTTCCTATCCGCCTGTCTTTTTTCTTCATATAGATTTCCTTCCCTATAAAGTTTCTACTCTTACACTAGTTCCTTTGCCAGAAGGCTCGGATGGCTCAACAATCAAACGTTTTGGCAGACGAGCGCGAAGTTCTTGAACGTGACTGATGACTCCAATTGATAAATTATTTGATTGAAGCTTTTCAAGCGCTGTAACAACCGTATCAAGAAGCTCTCCATCAAGCGTTCCAAATCCTTCATCTAAAAAGAAAAACTGCAGTGGATATTCTCCTCTTAGCTGAATTTGTGCAGATAATGAAAGGGCTAAAGCCAGCGAAGTTAAAAACGTCTCTCCACCAGATAAAGTTGAAACCGGACGTTTTACGCCTCCATTTGCATCATCTCTCATAATAAAGCCGCCTTGGGAATCAACTTCAATCGCATAGCGCTGACGTGTTAATATACCCAGACGCTCTGAAGCATCTCGGCTAACGGACATCAGCTGTTCTTCAGCAATGTATTCCACGAAAGCATTTCCTTTAAATACTGTTTGAAGCTTTTGATACTGTTCAAATAAGGCTTGTTTTTCTTCACGGTCTTGTTCAAGCACTAAAAATCGCTCATGTCGTTCTTTGACGCTTTTTAACGTTTGCTCAGCTGCTCCCTTGAGCTGAACGGCTTCTTTCACAGCCGCTTTTATATCATGAAGCAGCTGCTGAGTTTCTTCAAATTGCTGCTCTTCTATGGACTGGTGATTCAGCTGGATATTTAACTGTTCAATTGATGATTTCATCTGTTTTATGTTGTCCCAATAAGCCTGAACAGTTTCATCCAACAATTTCATCTCATCATGTGATAACAAAGCTTGCTGAACTTCTTTTCCTTCGCTGAATAAAGAATTCCCTATAGCTTCTTCCCATTTTTCAGCTGCTTTTTTATACTGCATATGAGCTGTTTCTAGAGATTCGCTCGCTGCTTTTTCATCCATTTGCAGCGTTTGATACGCTTTTTGAACAGTCTGCCAATGTTGATATGCCTGCTGTTCATTCGTCTCTAACTCCGCAAGTAAAAGAACTGTTTTTTGCAGCGCCTGTTCAATATCTTCTTGATCTGTAAGCGTACGCAAGCGTTCAATTTGCGAGTGAACAAGAGATTGTTTATGAGACAGCATTGCTTTTAATTCTGTAAATTCTTTTTCGCCCGCATATTTCTCTTCTTTTAGACGTTCGATTTTCTTTTGCTGATTTTCAAAAAATACGCTGCTTTTTTCAATTCGAGCCTTTATTGTCTGCTCTTCTTTTTCTCTTTCAGTCAGCCTTTCATTAATTTTTTCCATCTCTTCAAATACAAAGGAAGGATAGTCTTGTTGAAAAGCTTCTTTTCCCGCTTGTAGCGCCTGTTTTTGCTGATTTACTTTTCCTTCTAATTCAGCTTGTTCTTTTTGATAATGAGCAAGCTCTAATTCAATCTTTTCAAGACTTTGCTGGACCTTTTGTATCTGCCCGAGAATTGCTTGCTGTTTTTCACTTACCTGCAAATAATCCTGCTCAAGAGATTTGATTTCAACTTCTATTTTCTTAGCATAATGGCCAAAGGCATCTGTATCCATTTCTCCTAAAGCAGGAACTTCGCCAGCTTCGTTCATAAACTCAGCTAACTCAGGTATTTTTTCAACAAGAGGTTTAGCTAGCTGTTCAAGCTGCATTTTGAGCGACGAATAACTAAATCGCTGTTCACGCAATTGATTAACTTGATCTTCGAACTGATCCGCTGATTCAGTTGTGATGTCATCTTCTTGTTGGTGTAACACGGGGTTAGGGTGATGCTCAGAGCCACAAACTGGACAAGGCTCACCTTGGGTCAGCTGCTCAGCTAATTGATGAGCCAGACGGCGTGACCATTCTTTTTCTTTGCGTCTTTTTAGATCGCTCATTAAACGATCTGCTTGTTGAAAAAGCTGCTGAAATTCTTTTTCCCGCTCACATACAGTGTGATACAAGCCTTGAATATCTGAAAATAACCCTTTACTTTGTTCTACTGCTTGCTGATATCTCTCTTGGTGTGTTTGTTTTTGTGTGTGCAAATGCTTAAGCTGTTCGGCTTTTTCTTTATACGTTTTTTGACCTTCATCTAGGTTTTTTTTATCGTTATTCCATACTTGATAACGGTAAAATGCTTGCTGAACAGCCTGCCGATAATCAGGTTGAATCTCCACTTTTGTTAATGCTTCTTTTAACTCTTTTTGAAGAGTCAAGCCTTGCTGATACCGCTTATCTGCTTCCATTAATTCATCATTTTTCGCTTGAAGTGCCTGCTGCTTTTGCTGAAGAGAAACTTCCCCTTCTTTTATTTCTTGCTGTCCTTCTTTAATTTGTTTTTGAAGATCAGATGCTTGTTGAAGCTGTTCTTTTTGAACAACTAATTTGGGCTGCTGTTCATTTTTTTGTAAGCGAGCCTGCTCATATAAACTATTCGATCGCTTATATTCCTCACTTTTTTGAACAATTTGTGCTTTTAATTTTTCTACTTTATCTTCGTAAAGCTTCTGCTGTTTTTCAGCTTGTTCAAATGTTTCTAAATAGGGAAAAAGACGTTCTGCCTGCTGAGCTTTCGTCAGCACATCTTGCTTTTGTCTAATCTCCTCTTCCTGCTTAGAAGCATGCACTAGTTTTTCTTCTATCAGTGCTTTTTCCTGCTGCGCTTTCCAAAGAGACGCCTGCTGATCGTATCTTTCCTGCAAATCAGACGCTTCTTTTTCTCGTTTTTCCAAAAGTATAATGCTATCACTTACAAGCTGCTCCGCTTCCGTTACTTTCTCTGTTGAAGCTTCACCTAATCCCGTTTGTTCTGCCGTGATTTTATCTAGGTCTGTCTTTAGCTGCTGAACTTGATAGCGTATTTTCTTACTAAGCTGATCTCCGTACTGCTCGAGATTAAAAAGACGCTGCAGCATTTGACGACGCTCCGTTCCTTTTAACGATAAAAACTCCGCAAATTTTCCTTGCGGTAATACAACAGCTCTTGTAAAATCATCAATTGTTAAACCAAGAAGCTCCTGTACCTGCTGGTTTACATCATTTGTTTTATCTGCTAATACGTACGTTTCATCTTCGATTTCAATCAATCGACTTGAAGCTGATTTTACACGAAGCTCATCCGTCCGTTTAAAGCTTCGTTCAACAGTATAGCGTTTTTTATGACTAGCGTTTTCCAGCTCGAACGTAAACGATACTTTCAGTTCATTTTCCCCGTGATTTAAAATTCCTTGTGTATTATTGGCTGCACGCTCTACTTTTCCGTATAAAGCTAGTGTAATGGCATCCAAAATGGAAGATTTCCCGCTTCCTGTAGGACCAAATATTCCAAACACACCGCCTGAACACAGCGCTTCAAAATCGACAGTTTGTTTTTCTCTAAAACTGTGAAGCCCCGAAACGGTCAAGTTAATAGGTTTCATTTTTCATCCTCCTTTCCCGATACTTCTTCATCGTTAATCAAGGTTAAAAACAGTTTGACTAATTCAGTATCTGGTGCCCCTCCGCCGGTTTGCCTGCTGTAGAACTTTGTAAACAGTTCTTCGATCGGCACTTCGCGCTGTGAACGTGTTTCAAGTGCTAGTTCTTCTGCTTTGAATACCGGACGAATATGAATAAAGCCTGGATGAAGCTTGCGAAGGCGATGGATTTCTTCTAGTGAAAGTGCATCTTCTACGTGAACTTCTAAATCAACCCATGCCTGCGTATCTTTTTGCTCATCAAGCCACGTATATACTTCTGCCAATCCGTTTTTCGCTTTCCAACGTGCCAAAGGCTTTCCACTAGATAATGGAATTTCAGTCATCTCAATCTCTTTTCCTGGCTTAGCGTCTAAAATGGTAACGGACTTTGCATATCCTGACTCTGAAAAACTATAGGCAAGAGGTGAACCGGAATATCTTGCAAGGGTGCTGGCGCGATTGATCATTTGCGGGCGATGCAAATGTCCTAGAGCTACATATTGAGCATTAGCAGGTAAACTAGTTGCCGCCACCGTATAAGCTCCTCCTACTTCAATTGGACGTTCTGAGTCCGTTGAACTTCCGCCTGCTACGTAAATATGACTCATGGCAATATTAACGCTATCTGTTGTGAACTGTTCACTCATTTTATCGAAAATACCTTTTACTCTGGCATCATATGAGTTTCGAAGAGCCAGCTCATCATTTTCTTCTGCTAACAGTTCCTTTAACCTTGATTCAGATGGGTAAGGAAGAGCCGCAACCTTTAACATTTCATCTGATGTAGGAATGTGAATGCTTTCTACATCGGTAGTAGGCAAACCAAGAAGCGTAATATTTTGATGAACAGCTAATGGAGAAGCCGCCGACAGCCGATCTGGGTTATCATGATTACCTGCAATAACAATAATCGGACGTCTTCCATTGTTGCTCAACCTAGACATACTTTCGTAAAAAAGCTGCTCTGCCGCTGCTGGAGGGTTAACCGTATCAAAGGCATCTCCCGCCATGAGAATAGCATCTATCTTTTCTTCTTCCACAATGTCTGCCAGTTCATCTAAAAACTGTGCTTGCTCAGCCAGACGGCTTCGACCTTCTAACGTTCGCCCCAAATGCCAATCCGCTGTATGTAATAAACGCATGTTACTCTCTCCTTATTGTTGAAAAAGAAGAAGACTAGGGCCTTCTTCTTTTTTTATATTTCAACAGCATGTCCACCATCTAAAAAGTACAGATAGCGATGCTGCACAGGTTGTTTTACAATCCGCTCAATGGCCTTTGCGTAAAGCTCTAACTGAATGCGGTATCTGTCAATTAGAAATGGTTTTGCTCGTTCAAAATCCCCTTGAAAACGATCCGAAATATTATCTGTTTTAAAATCAAGTAAAACGAGGCCTTCTTCCGTTTCATACAAACAATCAATAATACCTTGCACTAAAATTGTTTCGTCTTCCTGCTCCCAGTGATCATAGATTTCTTTAGCGGAGACACCTAAACTAAAAGGCATCTCTCTATAAACCGTGCGAGCCGTTCGAATACCTTGTGCAATGTCACTGTCTAGAAAGTCTGCTACATCATTTGCATCAACAGCATCCGCTTGTTCTTGCGTCAATAATTCTTTGGTAACCATTGATTGAATAAAGTCTTGAACCATTTCAAGGGTATAAGCTTTATTTAATGGAAGCTGCTGCATAACGGCATGTGTAGCTGTTCCTCTTTCAGCTCCTGTGAGAGATTTCTCTTGAAGAAACAGCGGACGATTTTCAAGAGGTGCTTTAGATCCCCGAACGAGATCGTCGCTTCCACCTGCATCCGTCAGCTGCTGCTGCCTTTTTAGTTCAGAAACAGATTGCTTCGAACGATGAACGGAAGCTACACGATAATCATAAGACCAATTTAAGCGTCTATACACTTCGTCTTTATAATCGCTCGATTCTGAAACTGGCTCATGCTTTTGAAGAGCGTTTAAAAGCTCTTCATGATGCTGCTGCTCTTCAAGAGGCTGTTCGGCTAAATCACCTGCTAATAACGTTGAAAGTTTCCAGCTTGAAGCATGCTGATGAATCATCTCAGCCGGCTGGACCTCTCCTTCAACCATATGACTAACATTTTGGTGACGAATTAAAGAAGGTCCAATCCAGTCTAAATAACATTTTGCATCTCTTCTCACGTGAGCTGGAAGCGTCCAATCTTCATGTGCCATAACGGAGCTCCATTGTCTGAGCTTTTCTGGTGCATCTTTTACTGTTCCAACTAAAATAAGTTTTTCTTTCGCACGCGTCAAAGCTACGTATAATACCCGCATTTCCTCTGCCATGCTTTCTTTTTTCATTTTTTTCTTCATGGTCTGCTGAAGAAGAGTAGGGTACGTAATACGCAGTTTTGGATCAATATATTTAGATCCAAAACCTAGTTCTTTATCGAGTAAATATGCTTTATTCAAGTCCATTAAGTTAAACTGACGAGCAAGACCAGCTACAAAAACAACAGGAAACTCAAGACCTTTACTGCTGTGGATCGTCATCAAACGCACCACATCTTCTTGTTCTCCCAGTGCTCGAGCAGCTCCTAAATCGTTGCCTCGGTCCTGCATGCGTTCAATAAAGCGTAAAAATCGAAACAGACCTCTAAATGAAGTTGCCTCGTACTGGCGAGCGCGATCGTAAAGAGCACGTAAATTGGCTTGACGCTGTTTCCCGCCAGGAAGTCCGCCAACAAATTCAAAGAAACCCGTATCGCGGTAAATTTGCCATACCAGTTCTGACAAAGAGCTTTGTCTAGCTTGTGTTCTCCATGCTTTTAACTGCTCATAGAAATACTTTACTTTATCGCGAAGTTCTTCATCATCTGAAACCGCTAAGTACGTTTTTAACGCATCGTAATACGTTCCTTTCTTTTGCTCTGCTCTCAGTGTAGCTAACTCTTCATCTGAAAGCCCTACTACCGGTGAGCGAAGAACAGAAGCTAACGGAATGTCTTGATGCGGGTTATCTACTACTTTTAATAAAGACATCATAATCATCACTTCAGTAGCATCAAAATAACCTGTTGATAAATTGGCATAAATGGGCACGCCTTCTTGCTTAAATTCATCCATAATCTGCGCAGCCCAAGGCATGGAACGAAGCAAAATAACAAAGTCACGATACGTCACATTTCTCATGATATCGAGCTTGCGATCATATATTTGAAAGCGGTTTTGAACGAGTTCTTTGATTTTACGCGCCATTGCTCTTGCCTCTAACTGAGCCGTTTCAAGCTCTGCTTCTGAAAAAGCGACGAGAGAAGAATCCGATTCTTCTTCCCCTCCTTCTTCTGCATTTTCTTTTGCAATGAGCAGAAGCTCCGTTTCCATTCCTTCCACTTTTGGATACGATGCTCCTAATTTTAAAGAAGCATCATCGTCATATGCAATTTCTCCTACTTCTTCATCCATCAGCTGATTAAAAATAAAGTTTGTAGCATCAAGCACTTGAGAACGACTGCGGAAGTTTTTATTCAAATCGATACGTTTTCCGAACTGGCGACCATCTTGTGTAAAGCGCTTGTACTTTGTTAAAAACAAAAATGGCTCCGCTAAACGAAAGCGGTAAATGGATTGTTTTACATCTCCAACCATAAATAAATTCCCTTGTTCTTCACTATCTCTCGTCACTAATTTAATCAGTGTTTCTTGAACCATATTTGTATCTTGATATTCGTCAACAAGCACCTCTTCAAACTGAGTGCGATATTTTTGGGCAATGGACGAAGGCTTAAGCACTCCATCTTCTTTTACACTCAAGATTTGCAGGCAATAATGTTCTAAATCAGAAAAGTCCACTAACCCTTTCTCTTTTTTCATATGTTCATATCGTTCACCGAAGCGCTGAACTAAAAAGATTAGCGTTTCAATAACGGGCTTCATTTTCTCAAAATCAGCCATGTAGCCGTGCAAAGGCCTAGAAAACAAATCAGCATGAAGTTTTTCAAGACTTGTTTTAGCTTTTTTGCGAAGCTCTCCGAAATCATCTAAAAGCTGCGAGTCGTATGCTTCTCCTTTACATGGCTTTAAACGAGTAAAATTCAAATTCTGCATTTCCTCATGCAAATCAGCAAAAGAATGCTTAGAAGCGCTGATCAGCCGATGAATTTGAGCCAGGTCTTCCTCTGCATTAACGGCGCGAGGAGCAGGCCCTCCTGGCAGCTTTGTTAACTCTAAGCCCTGTTTTAAAATCGACTCAATGCCCATCAGCTGCGTTGTTACTTCTTGTAAAAGAAAAGATAGAAACGGAAGTGAATCAATAGAAGAGTCTTCTGTCACATCATATTGACTCACGATCATTTCAAGCCAGCCGTTTGGGTCAGGGTTAGATCTTGCAAAGTCATACAGCTTTCTTACCATAAGCTGAATATCTAAGTCATTTCTGTCACTTGTATAACGATCAATTAAATCAAAGAATCGCTCGTTCTGTTCAATACTGTACTGTTCTTCAAACAATTCTTCTAATACTTCTTCACGCAGAAGATCCGCTTCCGTATCATCTGCAATCCGAAAACCAGGGTCTACATCGATCAAATAATAATACGTTCGAATGACTTCTAAACAAAAAGAATGGAGCGTAGAAATCGACGCACGGTTTAATAAATTAAGCTGTCTGCGCAAGTGCAAAGAAGATGGATTCTTTTTTAACTCTTTTTCCAATGCTTCTCCAATTCGATTTCTCATTTCGGCTGCAGAAGCATTTGTGAACGTAGCAACGAGTAATCTATCAACATCGATTGGCTCATCACCCATCGTAATCTTTTTAATAATACGTTCAACTAAAACCGCTGTTTTTCCTGAGCCAGCCGCCGCGGCTACTAATATATCTTGACCGGATGAAACAATGGCGTTCCACTGATCATCCGTCCACTGGGAGTCGGCCGGTTTTACGTGTATATCTTCACTCATCTCGTTTGGCCTCCTCTCGAATTTTATCTAAAATAACACTTTGACTCTCTGTACTAAGCTGACGATATTCGTTGTTTTCCATTGATTCATCGAACTGACAAATTGAGCGGTATTCACAAAACGCACATGGTGTTTTATCTTTTAGTTTATAAGGCGAAATATCAATTTTCCCATTTGTAATCTCTGTACCTGCCTCCACAAATTTACCTCGCACATACTGACGGAGATGTGTAAAATCTTCTTCGCTCGCAACCGAAGAATTGGAATAAAAGCCCCCTGTCTTTTTAATGCCAGCTGATATAACCTGTGAGTGCCCTGATTCTAACGTTTCGTCCATTAACCTTACTGCTTCCTCGTCTCCTACAAGCAGTCCTTTCATTTTAAACTTCTTGAAGATTTCAGCTTCAATTTGATCAGGCTGTAATGCTTTAGTACTGTTGATCATTGGGTTATGAACGTGGAAATAAAGAACGCCAGCAGGCAATGCTCCTCTATTATCATGAAGAAGCTGTTCAGCATACGTCACGACTATGTCTAAATAAGCTAAAATTTGAAGAGATAAACCGTAGTACACTTCCACTAAGTTTAATGCTTTATCGCTTGATTTATAGTCGACAATACGCAGTAAAAGTCCTTTTGAGCTTTCCGCTTTATCTACCCTGTCAATTCGGCCAACGAGTTCCATCGTATGGCCATTTGGCAGTGTGAACTGCATAGAAGGCAGCTCTGCGCTAGGTCCAAATCCAAGCTCCAATCCAACAGGAACAAAGCCGCTCATCTTAGCGTGCTCACTTAACACAAGCGACGCACGTTCAATAATTTGCTGCAGCTTATGTGTTAAATAGTGGTGGCGATTCGAGCTCAATAAAATCTCATTTTGCAAGCGCGGAGCAAGTTCATGCACCGCAGCCGTAGAAAGCTGCTGACAGTCTTTTCTCGTTAAGTTCTTCCATTCTTTTTGACCGCCGCGAAGTTCGTCTGAAATCATTTTCAACGCCGCGTGAAATAACTCGCCTATGTCAGGAGCCGCCAATTTGAAAACTTTTCGTTCTTTAAGCTTGAGCCCGTGAGAAGCAAAATGCGCATATGGACAGGCTTCAAATTTTTCCATTCTGGATACGCTTGCTTGAATATGCTTTCCATACAGACGCTGACTAGTTTTCTTTGTTAACCGTTTTGCTTCATTTTGATAAAATAAGCTGCTTAGTACTTTCTCACTGTATGAGTTCCAATCTGGATTTTTCACATAAAAATTATACACATCCCACCAAGCGGAACTCATCGGATAATGGCGTTTCCATCCTTGCAGCTGGCTGGCTAAATGCGCGATGCTCGTTAAAGGATTTGTTATATAATCAACTTGCTTTTCTTCTTCTAAATCTGTAGGTTCCGTCATTAACAGCTTTTCCTGCAGGAGCGGAAATAGCTCTTTTACTCGATTAATAACGAGTGAAGGCAGCAGGGTCTTCCCTTCCTCATTGGCAAGAGGATACGAAACATAAAGTTTTTCCGAAGAGCTGGAAAGTGCTAAATAAATGAGAAATTGTTCGTCAAACAGCTTTTGTCTTCCGGTTGGCGCAAGTAATAAACCTGATTCAAGCAGCTGCTCTCTCTCCTTCTCAGATAACAGGCCATCGCTTTTTGGTTTAGCTGGAATCACACCGTCATTTACACCTAACACAAAGCTTGCTTTGATATCGGATAAACGCGAACGCTCAAAACTTGCCACAACCACTTGATCCAGCGCAGGCGGAACAAGTGCAAACTGCATGCTGTCAAGCCCTGTCTCAAATAGATCTGCGAACAAAGAAATCGATACTTTCTCTTCTCCCATCATTTCAACAAACTGATCAAATAAGTGAAGAATTGCTTTCCATACCTGCTCGTGCTCTCTTGCTTCTTGAAGCTTTCCTTCTTCTTCACATCGATTGCGCAGCGCTTCTATCTTTTGTGGAATATCTAAATTCGTTAAAAAACGATAGAGCGCTTCTGCTTTTTCTTTTCCTATTTTCCCTTGTTTTAATTTTTGCTGAAGCGAATAAATAGGAGGAACAATCATATTTTTTAATTCATTTATTTTTTGCTCAAAAGCAAGCTCTTCGTCCGTTTTCCCAAGGTTCATGTCTTCAAGTGAACGATATTTTCTGTAGGTAAATGGTTCCTTGCTCGTCCACTTAGATCCTTGAATACCGTAAGCAAGTACATAATTTTCTAATTCATCCATCTCTTCGCGAAGCTGGTGCACATCAGATGACAAAGGAAATAAAAGATCTGTTTTCACTGCTCGAAAGATGGTTTCATATCGCCATGACCCGCTTACCACCTCTAAGACTGAGCGAACAAATTCAACGAGTGGATGGTGAAACATCGCTCGCTTTTGGTCAATAAAGTACGGAATTTCATAATCTCGAAAAATGGTTTGAAGCAAGTCATGGTAGTCTTCTGCATTTCTAACAATCAAGGCGATATCACGGTAGCGATAGCCGCGATCGCGCACAAGTGAAAGCACTTCTCTTGCAATCCCTTCAACTTCTGCTCTTCGGCTAACAGCCGGCAGCAGCTGAATGTTCTCGGGCTCTGACTGAAATTCCGGCGTTGGCCGTTCATCATAATATCGTTCTAAATAGGCAAGCTCTGGACTGTTTTGATGCCTTTTTTGTTCGTTAAATACGATTGGCTCTTGAATCTCTATCCCGTTTTCAGCCGCCAGGCCCATTAGTTCTTGGTACGTTTCGCTCGTTAATCGAAACAAGTGCAAGTCATTTGGAATAAAATCTTGATATGAATAATCAGAAGTCACCGCTATTTTTACTTCTCTACAAACTTTCATCAGCTCTACTAATACGGTTAATTCTTGAGGAGTATAGTGATGAAATCCATCTACATAAATCGTTGCTTGAGCAAGGTAGGCAGAAGACGCTACTTTTTCACTCAGCAGCTTCAAATAATCTTCTCCATCTACATATTTCGTCATCAGCTGTTTTTCTAATTCTCCGTAAATGAGATGTAAATCATGTAATTTATCAGCAAGGACTTTCTCATCTTCTGCTTGAAGCTTTTTCTTCATCTCTTCGAGAGACGGGGCATCTACTGTGTACTGTTTAAATTCTTTAACCATTTTTTCTAGTTCTTCAATAAACCCTGCTTGTTCTGAAGAATTCGCAAACAGTCGAAGCTCTTCTTTTTGATGTTCGATAATTTTTTTAAGCATCATATGAATACCTGTTTGATCCACATGATAGCGGCTAATACCTCCCACTTCTTGCAGGATACGCCATGCAAGACGTGTAAAACTATAAACTTGAGCACGCATCATGCCTTCTAACCCAGGTGTTTGAACAAGCGCATACTCCGACTGAAATGTCATCTGTTCAGGTACAATATAAATAAGTGGATGCCCAAGCGGAGCATTTAACAGCTCTTGGCGCATGCTATTTAAAAGATATTCCGTTTTCCCGCTTCCTGAACGTCCTAATAAAAACTGTAGCCCCACGTTTTCACCCCTTCATTTTTTTCTCTATGTTTTCATTTGTTTAAGTACAAAATGGATAAACGCCACGTAAACACGTGACGCAGTCGTCAAAATTTTATAGTGATAATCATCTAAATCTCTCTATCTCTCTCCTTATTATTTTACTGAACTTGCAGACAAAATTCCACTTTGCCGATATGTGAAATGCTGGATGCAACAAAAAAACTTTTCAGTAGTCAAAAGACCACTGAAAAGTTTTAGAAAAGCGAATTATTTTCTACTTTTACATCATGATTCCACCATCTACATGAAGTGTTGTACCGTTAATATAGTTGGATTCATCAGATGCTAAATACAGATACGCATAACCAATGTCAGAAGGCTGACCTAATCTTTGTAAAGGAATAGTGGATTTCATTTGATCAATGATTTTGTCTGGCATCGCCTTCACCATATCCGTCTCAATAAACCCGGGAGCTACAGCGTTTACATTAATTCCTTTTCGTCCCAGCTCTTTAGCCCATGTTTTTGTCATTCCTACTACGCCTGCCTTTGTCGCCGCATAGTTTGTTTGACCAACATTTCCATATACGCCAGATACCGAAGATGTGCTAATAATTTTCCCTTTACCTTGAGCAATCATATGCGGTACCACTGCTTGTGTACAGTGAAAAACGCCTGTAAGGTTTACGTTGATTACTGCTTGAAAATTTTCAACTGATAATTTGGTTAGCATTCCATCTCTGGTGATACCTGCATTGTTAATTAAAATATCTATTTTAGAGTAGCGTTTCACTACTTCTTCTACCATTGCATCTACACTGTCTCGATCCGCTACGTTCACTTGAAAAAATGCTACATCTCCGCCTTCTTCTTTTAGCTGAGCTGCTCGTTCTTCTCCCGTTTTTGCATCGTAGTCAACCATAGCGACCTTTGCACCCTCTTGTGCGAATATTCGAGAAGCTTCGAACCCTAATCCATTTGCTGCACCCGTAATAATTGCCACTTTATCTTTTAATCTCATGTCACCCGCGCTATAAGATGCTTACTAACAACGATTAATCAGCAAGTCGCTTGAATCTTAGTAGCGCATTCCCCTCCTCAAAACGACGCCAAGCACGTCTTAATGATCATTCGGTGCTTTTCTAGTAATGATCCCTCTACTTACATCTTAGTAGTCAAGCTCAAAAATCATTCATATAATTTTTAAGAAAACGTTTTGAAATACATGAGGTGATAATACATGTTGAGAAAAAACATGTATATCTCTAGAAAACAAAGGGTTCATTACTTAGGTGCAACTAGGAATAGACGTCTAATTTATTCCCAGTTTTTTCTTTTATTTTAGCATATTTTTCATAATTGATAAACAAAAAACTTGTTCATTACTGGACAGATACTCTGCATGTGCATTGTTCTGCCAACCGAATAAACAGACAAATAACTTCTTTAAGAAAAATTTTAAGATCCTTTCAAAAATGCTGTTGTATCCCTATAAGAAAAGGCTTTTCTATAGTTTACAATACCCCTTTTGGCTGTATGTATAACAAAAGACTGCCTATTAAAAAGCAGTCTTTCATCACTATTTGTTATATATAAACAAACTATTTGTCATACTGTTTCACTTTAGATTTTTCATTTAATCTTCGTTCAATTTGTTTTCCAACAAGCCATAGAACAAAAATGATGACTAAAACAAGTACTGCTTTTAGAGGCTGTTTCACAAATGAAACAAAATCGGCCCCAATAAAGCTCATCATAAATATCATCACCATTTTACCGGCTAATACAGCAAGCATAAACTGAGCCATACTAACACGTGATAGCCCTGCTACTACATTAATCGCCGAAGACGGGGTAAAAGGGAAACAAAGCATAATAAACAGCGGTCCGAACCCGTGTCTTTCTACCCAAATCATAATCTTTCGAATTTGCGCATGCCGGCTGATGAAATGTAAAAACCTCGCCTGTCCATATTTTCTAAAAATCAAAAAGACAAGCAGTGATCCAACGCAGCTGCCAACCCATGAAATTAAAAAACCTAACCATAAGCCAAAAGCGGCAGCATTGGCCATTACAAACGCAAAAAGCGGCAAGATGGGGATGAACGCTTCTAAAATAGGAAACAGCAGCCCTGGAATGATTCCAAATGATTGATATTGTTTTAATAACTCGAGGACGCCGTCTAATGTCAAATAATGCTTTAATGTTTCAAAATCCATCGAATGTTCTCCTTATTTAAACAACTGTGCTACTTTTCACTTATTGTACTACTTTCCTTTACCAAACAAAAGTTTTACAGCGTTTTACCTTTCCTGTCCTTTTACGTTTGTCATACAGCCTTTATTTACGCACACATATTTGGTTGAACAGCCATGCACTTTTTACTGAGACTGTTTTAAATAACGTTTAAACCAGCTTGTTAAATATTTTAGTCTTGCCGTTCGTAAATTAGGCTTACCGCTTCTAGAAAGTTCATGATTAGACTGGGGAAAACGAATAAATTCTACTTCCTTATTTTTTCTTTTCAGTGCCACATAAAGCTGTTCAGCTTGTTCAATTGGACATCTATAATCCTGTTCGCTATGCAAGATTAACAGCGGTGTTTTAACGTTCTCCGCTAAACGAAGCGGCGAGTGGTTCCAAAGTTTTTCCGGATTTTCATAAATATCAGCTTTTAATTCCCATTCGGTAAAATAATAGCCAATATCACTAACGCCGTAAAAACTTGTCCAATTTGAAATAGACCGTTGCGTTACCGCTGCTTTAAATCGATTTGTACTTCCTACAATCCAGTTTGTCATAAACCCTCCGTAGCTTCCTCCTGTTACGCCAAGCTTATCTTCATTAATATAAGGGTAGCGCTTAACTGCTTCGTCGGTCACTGCCATCAAATCCGTATAATCCATGCCTCCGTAATCCCCTCGAACCGCATCTGTAAATGCTTGACCATATCCTCTGCCGCCTCTTGGATTAGAAAAGAGGATATTGAACCCTTTTGATGCAAGTACTTGGAATTCAAGCATAAATGTATGACCATACATAAGATGCGGACCTCCGTGGATTTCTAAAATGGTTGGAGATCCATGGTTTGTGGCAGCAGCTTTTACTACCCAACTGTGGATATGTATACCGTCCGTAGAAGTCGCGTAAAAAGATTCTGCTTGTGTGAGCTGCACATGCTTTAAAAATGAGTCATTAACGTTTGTCAGCTTCACTAATTCCTCTGTTTTTAAATTTAGAGAATAAAGATCTCCGGGATGTGTAAATGTACTGATTGCCACGATAGCTTTCTCACAATTTGGAAGAACAGATACCCCATATACGTGAGCATTATCCATAAATACAGGGTCTAACTTTCCATTCACATTTCCTTTATATATGCCTACAGACCCCTTTTCACTTACGACAAAATAAAATTCTTCATTACTGCCCCACATAATTCCCGCTGCGGTTCTGCCAAAGTGAAAATCTCCTGCTACCATATCTCCTACTTCTAAGTCTATGCCAGCAGTGATACAAGCTGTTTTTTGGTTAGAGATCTGATAAATGTATATGTCATTCATTGAAGCTGATCCATATGTACGTTCATTTCCAATGTATGCTATGTATGACCCATCCGGTGACCACGAAACTTGATGAAAATATCCTGTTTCTGCTGTAATAGATGTTACTTTTTTAGTATCGCGATGCAAAATAAACACGTCCATAGTTAATGATAAATCCGGATTCTCTCCTCGGCTGCTGCAAAATACAATTGAGTTTGCATCAGGGGACCAGCACCCAACAGAGTGATGATAAGGTCCATCCGTTAAAAACGTCACTTCTTTATTTTTAAGTTTAACGACAGCAACGTGAGTATATTCACCTTTTAAATAACCGCTAACATCGGATTTGTAAAGTAAACGTTCCACTTCATACGGCTGGGGATGTTCATGATTTTGTTCAACTCTTACAGCTTTTTCTCCTACTTTTGTAGAAAACATAATTTCGTCACTATAAGGAGACCACACCGGATTACTAACGCCTTTTTCAAGATCTGTGAGTGCTTCTGCTTCCCCGCCTGTCGCTGCTAATAGGTAGAGCTGAACGGCTTGACTGCGATCGGATAAAAAAGCAATCCACTTGCCATCAGGAGACCATACTGGAGAATGATTATTTCCTTTGTAGTACGTTAATTGCTTAGTTTCTTTCGTTTCAAGATCTAACATAAACAGCTGCGTTTCATACGCGTTTTCTATTTTCTTCGTTTCTCGAACCGTATAAACTACACTTTTTCTATCTGGAGAAATCTGAGGATTATAAACAGACTTCAATTCATACAAATCCTCTATCGTTACCGTACGCTTTTTTAAATCATTCAATTTCTTCGCCCCCAAGGATTCATTTTTAAATCAAATAGTCAATCGATAAAAACGAAAGTAGTGTTTCCCTCTTACTTTATCATTTCCAAAAATAAAAATCTAAAAATTTAGAAAATTAGTTGTTTTTTCTTCTTTTAATCTATATAATAATAAAAAGGGTGCAGAGGTGATGAGGTATGAACAATGAAAAATCGTACACGGAAATGATGAAGTCCCTCGCTCGCAAGAAAAAAGTAATTGATACTGTGAGTATGTTGGATGTTTATATCGAAATGGTAATTGATGAATCGCTTTTTAAGCGTCAAAAAGAACTGTTAGAAACAAACATTAACACGGCATTAGATCAACGTGATGAAATTGCTTTTTATGAGCTATCAGCCCAGTACCAATCCCTGCTTCAAACATCTACTTAATATTTTAAGAACTTAATTCATGTTAATGATTTATATGTACGTTTAACAGGCAGATCCTTTCTTCTCAGGAAGAACAGCTGTCTGTTAAATCGTGTTTACTACATAAAAAAAGATTCTTACATCTGTAAGAATCTTTTTTGTTAGGATTTTTCCTATGAGTGGAAGTAACCAACCGTTCCACTCATAGGTTTTTTGTTATTTATGGGCTTGAAACTGCTCTTCTTCCGTTGAACCTTTTAAAGCTGTTGTAGAGGAAGTCCCACCAGAAACTACTTGCGCCACTTCATCAAAATAACCCGTGCCTACTTCACGCTGATGTCTTGTAGCAGTATATCCATTTATTTCACTAGCAAACTCTCTTTCTTGTAACTCTGAATAAGCTGCCATTCCTCTTGTTTTATATCCTCGTGCCAGCTCAAACATGCTGTGATTTAAAGCGTGGAAGCCAGCAAGCGTAACGAATTGGAATTTGTAGCCCATTTTTGCGATTTCTCTTTGGAATTTTTCAATCGTTTTCTTATCTAATTTTTTCTTCCAGTTGAAAGATGGTGAACAGTTATAAGCAAGCATTTTACCTGGGAATTTTTCATGAATAGCATCTGCAAATTTTTGTGCTTGTTCCAAGTTTGGTTCAGACGTCTCACACCATACTAGATCCGCATATGGCGCATATGCTAAGCCGCGAGCAATAGCTTGATCGATTCCGGCTCTCGTGCGATAAAAACCTTCAGCAGTGCGTTCACCTGTAATAAACTGGCGATCTACAGGATCAACATCACTTGTAATTAAATCAGCAGCATCAGCATCGGTACGAGCAATCAGAAGTGTTGGAACACCCATTACATCAGCAGCTAAACGAGCAGCAATCAAGTTTTTCACAGCGGTTTGAGTTGGAAGCAATACCTTGCCGCCGAGATGACCACACTTTTTCTCAGAGGATAATTGATCTTCAAAGTGTACGGCAGATGCTCCCGACTCAATCATTCCTTTCATGAGTTCAAATACGTTTAACTGTCCTCCAAACCCTGCTTCTGCATCTGCTACAATTGGAGCAAAGTAATCGATATTCCCTTCTCCTTCTAAATGCTGAATTTGATCGGCACGCTGCAGCGCTTGATTGATTCGTTTCACAACATGCGGCACGCTGTTTGCCGGGTATAAACTTTGATCAGGATACATGTTTCCTGAAAGATTTGCATCTGCAGCTACTTGCCACCCGCTTAAGTAAATTGCTTTTAACCCTGCTTTTACCTGTTGTACTGCTTGATTTCCTGTTAAAGCTCCTAAGGCATGAACGTATGGCTCTGTTTTTAATAAGTTCCAGAACTTTTCGGCTCCTCTTCTAGCAAGCGTATGTTCAATATCAATGGACCCTCTTAGCCCAATGACTTTTTCTGCAGAATATGGACGTTCAATTCCTTTCCAACGCTCATCGCTTTTCCAGTTCTCTTCAAGGTTTTTTACACGAATGTCTTTCATTCTTTATACCCCCTAATGAATTTAAAATTCTATATTCATAAAAATATAAAACGCAGCAGTTAGAATATGTCTGTTTCATGATGAAGTAAATTAGCAGCTTGCCATAATATTAGCAAGAACGTAGATGAAATAAGTAAGTAGTTGAAGGACATGTAGTAAGACTTAGCTGAGGTGAATATACGCTGAGAATTTAGACTGCTATCTTTTCAATCACAAATAACTATTCCTCCCTATTGTTATAAAACAGTTTTTATTTTACATACGTTATTATATAACAGTACTTTCGAAAATGAAACCTCCTTTTAGAATTTTTTTCCTACTCGCAAGGAGGCTTTTCTATTAATACCTACGTATAAAAGGCTTCATATATCCTTTACTTTTTCTTATATCACTTATTCATTTCTTTCATACTTCTCAACAAATGAAATTCTTTCCAGTATTGTTGGGTGACCATATCGAAAAATCTTCACTAAATACGGCGGATTTACCTGAGACAGTCCTGATTTCGTTAAGTCCTGAAACGTTTTAATAGCAGCTTGCTTATCTCCTGTTAGGTCCATGGCGTACGTGTCAGATTGAAGTTCATGATGACGCGACTGCATATTTGTTAACGGACTCACAGCAAATGTAAGAATAGAAAAAATAAGTAGAATAAGCGGTAAAGAATTTAAATCACTAAGAGAAGTAATTTTTAATGCTTTCCCCCATCTCTTAATCACAAAGCGAGCTAAGTGCTTCGTTAGCCATAAGCCTACGATCGATAAAACTAATGCTGAAGCAATCCCCACATAAATATGTTTCTTTACATAATGACCCATTTCATGCGCCATGATAAACAAAATTTCACGTTCCGTTAATTTATTAAGAGTAGTATCCCATAACACAATTCTTGAATTAGAACCTATTCCCGTCACATATGCATTAAGAGAGTTCGTTTTTTCAGACATGTTTACTTCATATACATGCTTAGCAGGTATGTGAGCTTCATCTGCTAAATGTAAAATTTTCGTCTCCAGCTCTTTATTCTTTAATGGATAAAAATCGTTATATAACGGATCGATAACCACTGGTTGAATAAACGTCAAAAATAGCGTAAATGGAATAGATACTATCCACGCATACAGCCACCATCTTTTTGAAAACTTACGAATGAATGCATATAACACAGCAATCACTAAAAACATGGTGGCATAGTTCACCCAAAAATCTGTAAAAAGATCTTTCATCCATCCTTGGAAAGGTTGCGTCGTAATATGGTAAGCCTTTGAAAGCTTATAGCTAATCCAGTCCATAGGAAAAGAATAGATCAGCAGCAGAACGGATAACCAAAATACATAAATAGCAGTTTGGAGAAGACTGAAACGGCTGACGTCTTTAGACCACTTATTAACTTTCTTAGACACACCTAACACTAAAATTAAAATAAACCCTAGCCACTCATATGGAATTCGGATAAAAAAGAGCGCATCTCTAATTTTTGAATATTTTTCGGTTAACATAAGTTCTCGTGCATTCATAAACGTAGCCGGGTCTACGCTGGTGCCTTTTAATGATTGTGGAATAGAGGTATCGCTTATATAGAATAAATACACCCAAATACACGCTCCATACACAAGAAAAACTCCGATGGACCACCAAACAATTTTTTTCACGCATTCCCCTCCTTTTGTACAAACAGTATGCCGTTATTACTATTGTAGGTTTTTTTTCGAAATTTAGAACAAGCGTTTATAGATGTGCTATAAGAAATGCAATTTAGGGCGAGGAAATCATAGAAAAACGAAAAATAGAGTTTAGACAAAAGAATAAACTCTGTTTCCAAACAAAAAAAGCAGTTTGCATATGCAAACTGCTTTTAAGATGACCCGTACGGGATTCGAACCCGTGTTACCGCCGTGAAAGGGCGGTGTCTTAACCGCTTGACCAACGGGCCAGTATGGCTCCACAGGTAGGACTCGAACCTACGACCGATCGGTTAACAGCCGATAGCTCTACCACTGAGCTACTGTGGAATATGGTGGGCCTAAGTGGACTCGAACCACCGACCTCACGCTTATCAGGCGTGCGCTCTAACCAGCTGAGCTATAGGCCCTTCATTTGGAGCGGGTGATGAGAATCGAACTCACGACATCAGCTTGGAAGGCTGAGGTTTTACCACTAAACTACACCCGCGTTACTTAAGATGGGGCGACTGATGGGAATCGAACCCACGAATGCCGGAACCACAATCCGGTGCGTTAACCACTTCGCCACAATCGCCGTCTTAAAATGGTGGCTCGGGACGGAATCGAACCGCCGACACAAGGATTTTCAGTCCTTTGCTCTACCAACTGAGCTACCGAGCCAAACAAAATGGCGGTCCCGACGGGAATCGAACCCGCGATCTCCTGCGTGACAGGCAGGCATGTTAACCGCTACACCACGGGACCACTTTGGTTGCGGGGACAGGATTTGAACCTGCGACCTTCGGGTTATGAGCCCGACGAGCTACCGAACTGCTCCACCCCGCGATGATATGAATATGATATAAATAAATGGCGGAGGAAGAGGGATTCGAACCCCCGCGGGCTTTAACACCCCTGTCGGTTTTCAAGACCGATCCCTTCAGCCGGACTTGGGTATTCCTCCGTATATTTATAACAAATGTAACTTATATGGTAGCGGCGGAGGGAGTCGAACCCACGACCTCACGGGTATGAACCGTACGCTCTAGCCAGCTGAGCTACACCGCCATATTATTCGTTACAATTATTCAGTTTAATTGGTGGAGCCTAGCGGGATCGAACCGCTGACCTCCTGCGTGCAAGGCAGGCGCTCTCCCAGCTGAGCTAAGGCCCCATAAATGGTCGGGAAGACAGGATTCGAACCTGCGACCCCTTGGTCCCAAACCAAGTGCTCTACCAAGCTGAGCTACTTCCCGTTTATGGCGCGCCCGAGAGGAGTCGAACCCCTAACCTTTTGATCCGTAGTCAAACGCTCTATCCAATTGAGCTACGGGCGCTTATTAAAATGGTGCCGAGGGCCGGACTTGAACCGGCACGGTAGTCACCTACCGCAGGATTTTAAGTCCTGTGTGTCTGCCAATTCCACCACCCCGGCAGGACTTATATATGTGGAGCGGAAGACGAGGTTCGAACTCGCGACCCCCACCTTGGCAAGGTGGTGTTCTACCACTGAACTACTTCCGCGCATATATGAAATTAATGAAAGATGCGGGTGAAGGGACTTGAACCCCCACGTCGTAAGACACTAGATCCTAAGTCTAGCGCGTCTGCCAATTCCGCCACACCCGCGTGTGAATATAAATGGTGAGCCATGAAGGACTCGAACCTTCGACCCTCTGATTAAAAGTCAGATGCTCTACCAACTGAGCTAATGGCTCGAAAAAAATGGTGCCGGCAAGAGGACTTGAACCCCCAACCTACTGATTACAAGTCAGTTGCTCTACCAATTGAGCTACACCGGCGTGCAATCTCTGACTTAAATAGTCGATGGTGGAGGATGACGGGATCGAACCGCCGACCCCCTGCTTGTAAGGCAGGTGCTCTCCCAGCTGAGCTAATCCTCCGATATATAAGCCTGGCAACGTCCTACTCTCACAGGGACAAAGTCCCAACTACCATTGGCGCTAAAGAGCTTAACTTCCGTGTTCGGTATGGGAACGGGTGTGACCTCTTCGCTATCGCCACCAGACATATTATAT
>Ga0102593_1000247_pt1 | contig 122373 bp, 131 predicted proteins | sample AraplaCol_mMS_r2_2_FD_76862 | JGI IMG/M metagenome (GOLD analysis project Ga0102593, IMG submission 76862) | Arabidopsis root microbial communities from North Carolina, USA - plate scrape MF_Col_mMS_r2 (SPADES assembly) (version 2) | ecosystem: Host-associated > Plants > Roots > Endosphere...
TGCGAAGAACGGATTGGCAATATCCGGCACCACAAGACCGATCGTCTCCGAACGGCCGCGGCTCAGACGGCGCGCATGCGGGTTCGGCTCGTAGCGAAGTTCCCGGATTGCCTTGTCGATCCGCTCTTTGGTTTCAGGGGGAAGTTGAAGCGAACCGTTCAAAAGCCGTGATACCGTCGCTACCGATACGCCAGCGGCGTCGGCGACATCCTTCAGGCTTGTAGCACGCTTGCTGGACATCATGTCTCCCTGACAAGATTGCTAAGCTTGTAAAGCGATTTACTAAACCGCTTTACAATGACACTTGCAATCCCGCTGTCAAGCGTGAAAATTAGGCACGAAGAAAAATTAGGCGGAAGAGAGAGGCGGCAGCAGCGAGGTATTACACCTCCACCGGAACGCAGCTCGACCTCGGAAAGGAATTTGTCTGCGGCAGAGCTGGGCCCGATACCTTCGACGATGCCGCTGTCAGCGGCTCGTTATTCGAGACGGGGCCTGGTCTACAGGCGGCATTGTCTAAGTCGAACACTGGCGCCCACGATGTTTTCTCAGGCCTGTATCGGACTGATTGTCTTCAATTGTCTCGCCTATCGGAAGAATTCCGCCACCGAACGTCGGGTCTCGCAGGAGAACGCTGCCGAGCTACATGTCGTCCAGGAGGTGCCGTCGCTCAGGGTTATTGGCGACGGTCTCTGGCAACGCGTGAAGATGCGCAAGGAAAACTGGCGCGAGGCTAGGACAGAGCGTCATCTCGCTGGGCCGGGGTTCAATCCGCACACGTGCCAAGGATTGGCGTCATCAGCTGCACATGTGCATCGATCCGCTCAAGAACCTTCTCCGGAACGGCCTCTCGCTCTGGCAGCGATCGCCATAGTTTATTCACCCGTTCGACGGTCTCGACAACCGCTCTGAGAACGGCCAGCTTCCCGGCAGGCGTGCGCGATGATCGTCGTCCGTGACGCCGTCATGGGTTTTGACATGCCGCACGAGCAGCTATACGTGCGTGCGATGTAACGATAGCTCATCTCAATTCCGACTTCGCGAAAATCATCGGTAGCGATACGATCATGCCGGCCAGCTAGCTTATAACCAGCACCTTAAAGGGCTGCGACGCCCTCTATGCAAGTTGTAACGTCGCCACCGACCCAAATCCGATCTTCGACCAACTCCACATGAACACGTCCTTCCCGTCCAAGGACGGTACCTTGGCTGGCAATGTATGATGAAGAAGCGATGCCGTTACCAATCAACCATTGAGCGATGCCTGCATTCAAGCTGCCGGTTACCGGGTCTTCAAAACCGGCCGCGGAAAAGGCACGCACTTCGAAATCCGCTTCCCGCCCATCCTTGGTTAGATCCCAGGGGGCAACGACACCGACCCGTAATCCAGACAGGATGGCGAAATCCGGACGAAGCGCGAGGACGTCAGCCCTGGATCGCAGTTGGACAGCGAGCCACCCAGGGCCATTGTCCACCCAGTTGGCATCGACAATGTCATCTGATGTCAACCGCAAGCCTTTGAGGACCAGCGTCAGTGTGTCGAGTTCCACCGGGCCTGATCGGCGCAGTTCGGGGGCTTCGAAAGAAAGTCGTCCATCGTTGCGCCGAATGTGGATTAGTCCCGCCTCGCACTCCTGGACAATCTCGCCGCTCTTTGGCCTTCCACCGGATGACAGCCATGTGTGACAGCTCCCCAAAGTGGGGTGGCCCGCGAAGGGCAACTCAGCAACAGGTGTAAAGATGCGAACGCGGTAATCGGCATCTGCCGACCTCGGCTGCAGAAGGAAGGTCGTTTCGCTAAGGTTCGTCCAGCGCGCGAAAGCAGCCATCTCAGATTCGGTCAAGGAATCTGCTCCGACGACAACCGCCAGCGGGTTACCTAACAAAGCTTTGGAGGAGAAAACATCGACCTGCTGGAATGAAAATTTAGTGATTCCGTGTCTCATTATGATGTTTGGTGCCTTAATGTATGCAGCGTTTCGGGGCAGATTGGTTCACCGCCCGGTTTGGGGCAGCATTTGTCGCGATTTATAGCGCACTCAGGTCCTCCCACCCAATCGCTGGTGACGTCTGTTTCGGGGCAGCGGCCAAGTTGGTCTCTACGGCCGACGTTAGGGTGCAAAGCCGCTCGATCGCTCTGCTAATACCGGAGCCATTTCCCCCACGTCTATCATTTCCGCTGTAAGCTGGGAGACATCGCCCAAAGGGGATTCAAGACCCATGCCCACAGAGAAGGAGGACTGTTCGCCTGTTGCGCTGGAACAGCGCGACGTAAGCGCCGACCTGGTTTTCAGTGCCTGAACGACAATCGTCCCAGGCCCCGGAGGTGCTGTGGCCGAGTTGGCCACGGCATCACGCGTCCGCTTTCGACGCAGGCGCTGGGGCAAGGATGCCTCGCTCGACAGCAAGTTCTATGAGCCTTGTGCTGAGGCTTCCCAAGGTCTCGGAGGCCCCGCCGATCGGCTGCATGCGTCGATGCACGTCGGTTGTCGTGACACCCGCGGCAGGCCAGGTGCCGCCGTCCGTGAAGAAGTTGTGCAACAAGGGCTGCAAGCGATCGATGGCGTTTGCGAACCGTGATTCCGCAGAAACCTTCGCCTCGAATTCGTCCCACAGCGCCCGGAACTCTTCCGCCTGGTCCTGGGGCAGCAATGCGAATATCCGCTGGGCAGCCTTCAGCTCCCTTTCGGCCTGATTGGCGGCACCGACGCTATCGTAGGCAAAGGTGTCCCCGGCATCGATCTCCACGACATCATGGATGAGCAGCATCCTGAGCACACGCAGAATATCGACAGGTTCGTCGGAATGCTCAGCCAGCACCATCGCCATCACTGCCAATTGCCATGTGTGCTCGGCGTCGTTCTCGACGCGCGAGCGATCCAGCAGAGGGGTTCTGCGCAAGACTGTCTTCAGCTTTTCGACTTCCAGAATGAAAGCCAGTTGCTCGGCAAGGCGCTGATTGCCCAGGAAGTATCCGATAGAATCCGCAGTCATTTGAATGGTCACATCAACACTCCCTGGCGTTCGACACCCGCTGCCCACCAAGCTTCGGATGGTTCTGCATCGGCCCGTAGACAAGTTCGTCGCGGATCCAATTAGCCTTAAGCGCATGCGAAGGAAAGATGCCCGAAACTCTCGGGTGAAGCGCCTTCCGAGCGGAACGACGCAAAATGAGCCTTGATCACATGGGCCGTTTTCACCCTTGTTTCCTGGACGCCAGCCGCCCCGAAACCCGTTCCCTCAACGGAAAAGAACGTCAGGTCGCGCAGTCCAACGATCGCCACAATGGTCTTCAGATAGGGTGTCCGGGAACTTGAAACCGGGGACTACCTGGTCATCAGCACCCCCATGAACAATCTGACTATTCCGTCCTCCTTGAAGGCGTGGATTGATCATGTTGTGCGTGCCCGCCGGACCTTCACGATCGGTGCCGGCGGAAAGGTCGGTATGCTCGAGGATCGTCCGGTAGGGGTCGCCATTGCCTCCGGCGGGCGATTTTCCGGCGAGCAGGCGCGTCAGCCGGATTTCCTGACGAGCGTTCAATCGACTTCTCGCCAGCGGGCGCTCGCGAGCGAGTTACATGGTCAACCGGCCCGGTTGAGAGCCTCTCTCCGGGCCTGGCCAGCGACTGTGCGATATCGACGATGTCGTCGTGAGGCAGTTGGATCCTCACGGTTCCAGGCAACCCCGAGGAAGTCGCCCCGATCAGCGTTGCACGCCGACTTGGTCAGGCTTGCTTTCCGAAAACGGCACTGAGGCCGTCAGCGCAACCAATAACATCACGTTCATGTAGAGGAAGGTAAGAGTGGCCGCCCCGCGCGTTGCAACTCCACCAAGGCGCGCTATCTTATGAACCAATCGTTGAGCGGTAACCTATGCCACGCCCTTCAAAATCCTCTATTGCGCGTGCCAGTGGCGCCGACAAGGAACCGAAAGCGGAGGCAAGCCTCGCACACGATCCCAATTCTCACGAGCAAGAAGAATCCGGGTCGTTCACTCAAACCGATCAGCCCCCCGCTCCCGGAACTTTTAGCGAGAGCAGGCAGGCAGTCTTCAATCTTTGCCGTGCGCTCCGCCACGATCTGCATGCATTCTTCACCTCGACCAAGGTGACGGCAAAGGCGGGAGCTTCCCAACTGTGGACGAAACTTAAGGCTTCGAAGCGAGCGTCTGTCAGACCGGGTGCTATTCGTCTCTGGTTGGCGATTGCACTTCCGAAAACCTTCACGCGTGTTCGCAGTCTTTTCATGGAGCTGATCAGACGCAGCCGGCAGGAATGGCTTCACACCAGCGGACTAAAGATCACGGTCGCATCCATTTTTGTTGCCTTCGTGCTGTTTGGAAGCAGCCTGTTGGTGTGGGCGCTGAAGGATGTTCCCTGGAGCGAGATCCGCGCCGGGACGCTGAAGCCCATCGTGGTTTTGGAAACTTCAAATGGCGAGCCGTTGGTCAGACAGGGGCCCTATCAAGGCCCCTACGCGCAATTCGAAGCGTTTCCACCGCATCTGGTCGATGCCGTCCTGTCGATCGAGGATCGGCGGTTCATGGATCATTTCGGTATCGATGTCCGAGGTATCGGAAGGGCGCTGGTACGAAATTTCGCGGCTGGTTCGGTCGTCGAAGGTGGCAGCACGATCACGCAGCAACTAATCAAGCTGCAATACCTCGACAGCGACCGAACGATAAAGCGAAAGATCCAGGAGTTCGTGATCGCCATTTGGCTGGAGTGGAAACTGGGTAAGAAAGAGATCCTCACGCGTTATCTGAACACCGCCTATCTTGGGGCCGGCGCAACGGGGATGCCCGCGGCCGCGCGGATATATTTCAACAAGGACATTGGTGCGCTCGACTTGGCCGAATCGGCAATGCTTGCGGGATTGCTGCGAGCACCGAGCCAGTGGAATCCGATCGACAATTTCGAAGGCGCCCGGCAACGGACCTCGGTCGTTCTCGACACGATGGTTGCCAACAAAAAGATTACAGCGTCGGTAGCAGAGAGCGTTAGAGCGCGCTTTGCTCAGTTGCATCCGACGGCACCTCCGCCGCGCGCCGGAAGCTGGTTTGCCGACTGGATCTCGCCCCAGGCAAGCGAAATCGCCGGAACATCGCCGGGATCGACCACTGTCCGCACCACGCTCGTTCCACATTTGCAGCAGATCGCTGAAAGGGTCGTCAGAAGAGCTCTGGAAACTGAAGGAAAAACTAGGGGGGCGTCGCAAGCGGCATTGATTGTGATGATGCCAGACGGAGCCGTCGTTGCGATGGTCGGGGGTCGCGACTACAAACAAAGCCAGTTCAACCGGGCGGTCACGGCGATGCGGCAACCGGGCTCGACTTTCAAACTGTTCGTCTATTATGCAGCCCTCAAGGCCGGCTTGGGCCTAACCGACCAAATCCTGGATGCCCCGATTGAGGTCAATGGATGGTCGCCGGAGAATTCCGGTGGCCGCTACCGCGGCTGGGTCACACTCGCCGAGGCATTCGCGCGGTCGCTCAACGCGCCCGCGGTGGCGCTCGCTCAGGAGGTTGGGCTCGACAAGGTGATTGCAGCAGCACGAGAACTCGGAATTAGCGCGCCGCTCGCCAACACCCCATCACTGGCTCTCGGCACATCGGAAATCAGCCTTCTTGACCTCACGAGTGCCTATGCATCCGTCCACCTCGGCAAAGCACCCGTTGAACCTTGGGGCATCGTTGATTTTCAGGCGTCAGGACACGAAAAGTCGTTTCGGGTTGGTCCACCGGCCACACCAGCCACTGATCTAGCGCAATATCAGCCTGATCTGCTTCGCCTACTCCAGTTGGTCGTCGAGCGGGGCACGGGGCGCGATGCCGACCCTGGCTCTTTCGCAGCCGGCAAGACCGGCACGAGTCAAAACAATCGCGATGCTTGGTTCGTGGGTTTCACAGGCCCACTCGTTGCTGGCGTATGGGTGGGCAATGATGATGATACGCCGATGAGGGGCGTCACGGGCGGCGATCTTCCGGCGCATATATGGCGGGATTTCATGCGCGAAGCACTGGCGGAGCCCGGGGCGAACCCACTTCTCGGTGCACAGGCCACGCCACAGTCCTGCAACGTCAGGGCCTGCTCCCGTAGCTATCGTTCTTTCCGCCCGTCCGACTGTACATATCAGCCCTACTCTGGTGAACGGCGACTCTGCGAAAAGTGAACCCAGATGATGGGACTGATGGAGCTGACTGACGGGCTTCAGAGCGCACGACGTTGACGGCACGGGGGACCGCCATCGCGCGGGCGCAGCCCCCAAGGTAGTTCCACAATCTCCACGTCGCCTCCGTGTCGTCTTATGATGACACGACGCTCATCGAGCGGAGCGTCACACTGGAAAACCTTTGCGTTCATCATATGTAGAACATAGCAAGAACCAAGCTTCACAACAAGAACTGCGATAAACGCATGTGCAACGATTACCGGCTGATGGTGGACGTGGCATCGATCGTCGCGGACTTCGCCCATCTCAAGATCAAGATCCGTTTTGGCGAGGGTGCGCCCAATCTTGCGGCGCGCGAAGACATCAAGATCACCGATATGGGTCCAATCGTGCGCGCGATCGATGGCGGCCGCGAGGAAGCGGAGCTTGTTCACCGTCGATGGAGTTGGCCCCAGAACAAGCGGCCGGTCTATAACTTCCGTTCCGACAGCCGCGAGTTCAACTCCAACCGCTGCCTGATCATCGCCGACGGATTCTACGAGTTCACCGAACCGACGGATTCGAAGAAGAAGCGCAAGCACAAGTGGCTGTTCACCAAAAGGGACGAACGGATCTTTTGCATCGCCGGCATCTGGCGCGAGACCCCGGGCGTCGGAGAAGCCTTCACGATGCTGACGATGGAACCAGGACCTGACATCGCACCCTATCATGACCGACAGATCGTCATCCTTGAGCGTGACAACTGGGCGGACTGGCTCGACCCATCTATCTCGGCGAAGTCATTGATCAGGCCGCTTCCCGCCGGCGCGCTGAATGTCGAGCAGGTCGGCTGACCGGTACGTGAGCTGCGCAATCGACGGGAACAAAATATGCGCTGGACGCTTCTCCGTTGCGAGGTCGCGTGCCGTGTCAACCGGACGTGACAGGGATTACGAACGCAGGGATTTTTCCGGTTTCTCCTTGCGGCCAACGAAACGGCAGTCGAGCGTCCCACCTGTCCGCCCGCGACCTCAGCTCCGTCGTCATCCGACGCGGAAGGCGGATATGTACCGGGGACTGCCATGGCCAGCGACAAACTCTCGACCTACAAGCAAAAGCGCGACTTCCAGAAAACGCAGGAGCCGAACGGCCAGGCGAGGCTGAAGGCATCCAACCGCCGCCGCTTCGTCATCCAGAAGCATGAGGCAACGCGTTTGCATTACGATCTCCGGCTTGAGCTCGATGGCGTGTTCAAATCCTGGGCGGTAACCAAGGGACCGTCGCTCGATTCGCACGACAAGCGGCTGGCGGTCGAGGTCGAGGATCACCCGCTCGACTACGGCGACTTCGAAGGGACGATACCGAAAGGCCAGTATGGCGGCGGTACGGTGATGCTCTGGGACCGCGGCTACTGGGAGCCGCAAGGCAATAAGAGCCCTGAGCAGGCACTGGCCAAAGGCGATTTCAAGTTTACCCTGGAGGGCGAGCGGCTGCATGGCAGCTTCGTGCTCGTCCGAATGCGCAACGACCGTGACGGCGGCAAGCGCACCAACTGGCTGCTGATCAAGCATCACGACGACTTTTCAGTCGAAGAGAATGGCGCTGCAGTCCTTGAGGACCACGCAACCTCCGTTGCGTCCGGCCGGACGATGGAAGCGATCGCCGCCGGCAGGGGCAAGAAGCCGAAAGCGTTTATGATCGAAAGTGGCGAGGTCGAGGCGGACGCTGTCTGGGACAGCAACCACGGCCTAGCCGCTGACGAACGCAAAGCCGAAGCGAAAACCAAAAGGAAGCCGGCATCGACCAAGGCTGCGAAGTCCACGATGCCCGACTTCATCGCGCCGCAACTTTGCGAAACGCGCGAACGCCCGCCTTCCGCCGATGGCTGGATCCATGAGATCAAGTTCGACGGTTATCGCATCCAAATGCGAATCGAGAATGGCGAGGTGACGCTAAAGACCCGCAAGGGCCTCGACTGGACGGCCAAATATCCGGCGATCGCAGCCTCGGCCGCAACTTTGCCCGACGCCATCATCGACGGCGAGATTTGCGCTCTCGACGAACACGGCGCGCCGGACTTCGCCGCCCTGCAGGCGGCATTGTCAGAAGGCAAGACCGACGCTCTGGTGTATTTCGCGTTCGACCTTTTGTTCGAGGGCGACGAGGATCTTCGGCAACTGCCGCTGACCGAGCGCAAGGAACGGCTGCAGAAACTGCTTGATGACGCGGGTGAGGATCCACGCCTGCGGTTCGTCGAGCATTTCGAGACCGGCGGCGACGCCGTCCTGAAGTCGGCTTGTCGCTTGTCGCTGGAAGGGATCGTTTCCAAACAAGCCGATGCGCCCTATCAATCCGGGCGTACCGAGACCTGGGCGAAATCCAAATGCCGCGCCGGCCATGAAGTCGTCATCGGCGCTTATGCCAAGACCAACGGCAAGTTCCGCTCTCTTCTGGTCGGGGTCAATCGTGGCAGCCACTTCGTCTATGTCGGCCGCGTCGGCACTGGTTATGGCGCAAAGGTGGTCGATACGATTTTGCCAAAGCTTCGCGAACTGCAAACCAACAAGTCACCGTTCACGGGCATCGGCGCGCCGAAGAAGGATCCTGATATCATCTGGCTGAAGCCGGAGCTCGTCGCCGAGATAGAGTTCGCCGGCTGGACGGCCGACGGTCTCGTTCGCCAAGCAGCGTTCAAAGGCTTGCGGGAGGACAAGCCGGCCGGAGAGGTGGTGGCCGAGAAGCCTGCATCTCCGGCGGAGGCCGATGTGCCGGACCCTGAGGTCGAGGCCGAACAGCCGACGCCGACCAAGTCTTTCCGCAAGGGCGGAAAGGCAAATGTCATGGGCGTGCTAATCTCCAATCCGGAGAAGCCGCTGTGGCCGGACGCCGGCGACGGGAAAGCCGTCACCAAGCTCGACCTTGCGCATTATCACGAGGCGGTCGGCTCATGGTTGATCGAGCATATCAAAGGGCGCCCATGCTCGATCATTCGCACGCCCGATGGGATTGGCGGCGAGCAGTTCTTCCAGCGTCACGCGATGCCGGGCACGTCGAACCTGCTAGAACTCGTCACTGTGTTCGGCGACAAGAAGCCTTATCTCCAGGTAGACCGGATTGAGGGCCTAGTCGCCATTGCGCAGATCGGCGGTGTCGAACTTCACCCGTGGAACTGCGAGCCCGCGCAGCCGGAGGTTCCAGGCCGGCTGGTCTTCGATCTCGATCCCGGTCCGGATGTCCCCTTCTCCACCGTTGTCGAAGCCGCCCGCGAGATGCGCGATCGGCTGGAGGAACTGGGGCTTGTCAGTTTCTGCAAGACCACCGGCGGCAAAGGGCTGCACGTCGTCACGCCGCTCGCCGTGGCCAAGGGCAAAAAACTGGCCTGGCCGGAGGCGAAGGGTTTTGCGCATGACGTCTGCCTGCAGATGGCGCGCGACAACCCGGAGCTCTACCTGATCAAGATGGCCAAGAACCAGCGCAACGGCCGCATCTTCCTCGACTACTTGCGCAACGACCGGATGGCAACGGCGGTAGCGCCGCTTTCGCCGCGCGTCCGTCCGGGCGCCACGGTGTCGATGCCGCTTACGTGGAGTCAGGTGAAGACGGACCTGGATCCGAAGCGGTTCACCATCCGAACGGTGCCGGCGCTGCTCGCAAAGACGAGCGCCTGGCAGGATTATTGCGACGGACAGCGATCGCTCGAACAGGCGATCAAGCGGCTGGCCAAGTCGATGAAGCAAGCTGCCTGAACGCGCATTCGGTCAACCACCGTAGGGCCGATCGAGTTCGTTGAGGGCGAACGGCGTTCAGAAAGCCCGGTCTCTTGCTACTGCTCAAGCTTGCCATCGTCAACGCGGTGGCGGATATGATCTTCGATGATTTCGCCCATAAAGCCGTTGATGGCGCCGCCCGGTCGGGGCGATTAATTCGATATCGCGCGACCAATGTTGCCGCTCGAATAAAACGCGCGCCCGGTCAAGCTCGGTCGTAGGTAAAGGACGTCAGCAAGGAGGTTACGAAATTGCTCGCCCGTTCCTTGACGAGCACCTCGGTCCACTCATTGGTTCCTCGAAGTCTCAGATCGGTGTAAATGCTGTCTACTGCGGCCTCTTCGATGCGTTTGATCTGCGCCTTGAAATTTGCCTCGCCGCCGGCATGGTACATATCACGGATAACCATGCGCAGGATTTCCTGGATGGCGATTTGCCATGACGTGTTGATCGCCTGAAGTTCGTTCGTATCCGGGGCCATCGGGCTCCCTTTCATCTCGAGTGCCCTCACACGAACCCGCCATGCTGGCGGGTAGCGGCGTAGCGGCAACAGCTATCCTTTTCTCGCCTTGCGATTGGCATAGCGTCGGTCTCGGTCCGCCTTTCGCACCGCCTCATCTTCGATCACCCGCGCTATACGCGCGTTTTCGGCGACCGCCCGCGCTTCGGTTTCGGCGACTGCTGCAGCCTCGACGGCTGCCTGCCGCGCTGTCGCCTCAGTCTCGATACGCTTCTGCTCCTCAAGCTTGAAACGTTCGCGTTCAACACGCCGCTCTTCACGAGCGGTGGCAATGGCTGCGCGTTCGGCCTGCCTTGCGCTTCTGGCTGGTTCTGCTGCGGCCCTTGCCGATCGGTAGGCGTTCAGGAGAGCAGCTTTGGCGTCAGCGGATGCGGCACGGCGCTCGGAAACTTCGTTTTTTCTGGCGTTCTTCATTCTTATCCCAATAGTGAGTGCAGCAGAGATCAGCGCGCCTTGGCGCGTTTGGCGATGAGGTTGGGTGTCGCCGACATGCTGTCGGCCAGCGCCTTTGCAAGACGTGCCTCTCGAAGCCGAAGAGTTTTGGCATCCCTGGCCTGGGCAACGAAATCCAGCTCTTCTGCAGCGTTGTTTTTGGAGAAGAACTGCGTCTGGACGTTGCTGAAGGCGATCTCCGCCTGCTGGCGGGATTTGCTGTGTGCTTCTGTCATTGGAACCTCGACTGGGTCGGCTTAGCAGCCGGAACAAAAAAGGCCAGGCAAAACGCCTGGCCTCGGTGAAACAGCTTCCGGCAGTGCCAGTACATCCGTGGTCAAAGGGAAGCAGATCTCAATTTTTATTCGGCCTGCAGATTGGTAGCAGACATCTTGCCCGACTTATTGTCGCGTTCGAGCTCGAAGCCGATCTTCTGGCCTTCGACGAGTTCACGCATTCCGGCGCGCTCGACAGCCGAGATGTGCACGAATGCGTCTGCGCCACCGTTATCAGGTTGGATGAAGCCGAAGCCCTTGGTGGAATTGAACCATTTTACTGTGCCAGTGGTCATGATGAACCCTTTCAAAGCTTAGATTGAGGAACCGCGCAGCCCATGCTGCGCAGGTGGAAACCGACTGTTTTTGAAAGGGAAGTTCGCTTAAAGCGCGGTGCCAATCGCGCGGTAGACAAAGCTCGGCAAGCAAAAGATCGATGACGCATTCATAAGGGACTTAAATTGCCGAGTCAACGATTAGTTTTTGTCGCGACGAATATTCGCATTAAGGTTGTGAATCCCTAACCGTTGCGTTCGGCAGGCCTCCGCCCTTCTCAACGGGGAGCGGCGAGCCGCCCAACAGCCTGCAATCAAGCTCAAGCACGCGCCGCGCGCCCCCGCGAAGCGTTGCTTTCACCTGCGGATAATTGATGCAACGACCACGCCCCAGGAGTGCTATAATGCACCTGACCATATAGGTTGTTTCGACGCTCCTGCCGAGTCATGACTTGCGCCGTGAGTCTTCGGCCTTTGAGGGCTTATGCCACACATACCGAATTTCCAGGCGAGCGGACTGGGACGATCGTGAACGACTATCGATCGTCGGGCAAGCACTGGACGCTATCTGTTGCCGACAACGGGAATGCCGACGGGGCAAGATGCACCGAAGGCGGGACTAGGGACCGGCATAGTGGAGGCTCTCGTAAAGAACCTGAACGGCGACATTACGTTGAGGAATGCCGACCCAGGTGCGGTGGTGACAATCAGCCATCGGGAAACCTCGGCTCACCGGAGCGATATTTCTTCAGCGGCATAGGAACAAAACTCCTCTTAGAACGCTAAGGCTGCAGCGTTGTGGCGAACCTCATACATCGAGTGAGCAATGAAAAACGGCAGACAGGTTGTCCTGATCGTGGAAGACGACCACTTGATACGAATGAGCGTAGTCGATCTTGCCCTGTCGGCGGGATACGAAGCGCTGGAAGCTGGCGACGCTGACGAGGCAATCCATTTCCTCGAATTGCGAGATGATATTGATCTTGTGTTCACCGATGTCCAGATGCCAGGGACGATGGACGGTATCAAACTGGCTCACTACATCCGCGATCGATGGCCGCCGGTGAAGCTTATCGTCGCATCCGGTGCTGCCATTCTCGAAGAAAGCATGCTGCCTGACGGCAGTCTCTTCTTTCCGAAGCCGTACAAGGAACTCGCCATCACCGAGGCGATGGCGCACCTGCTTTCTGGCGAGAGCCCGAGCGCCTATACCATCTGAAGACTTCCGGGCATAGCCAAGGGAAGGCTACATCCGTTCACGCGGAGCAATTTCCTATCAACCGACAGGATGAGCCGAGCTTCACAAAGGGATGCCCTAATGTACAATGCCAAGCGCGATGGTTACGGGAACGGCGCAAACCTTGCCATTCCGTCAATGGGCGAGATCGAGGGCCGTATAACGGTATTGGAGGTTGTCGCAATGACCTCGTTGAGCCTCCTTGTCAAAGACGGTGACAAACATGCAGCACAACAGGCGCTGTCCGCCATCCGCCGTGCGATGCGGTTGAAATGCGAAGACATCAAGCTCTCATCCTCGGATGCAAATTCTGCGATTGCCTATGCGCAGGAGCTTTTCGAGGCAACTTTCGAGAACATGGACCGGGAAGAAGCGACGAGAACCATTGCGCCTTCCACCAAGCGGCGAGGCTCGCGCCGTCCCATACCCGCGTTTCAGAGCTAGGGGGACCATAGATGGGCGTTAGAGAGATGACGGAGCGCGAAAGCCTGGAGGTCCTTGCGCACAGAAATGTTGGGCATCTTGCCTGCGTCCACGATAACCGACCTTACGTCGTGCCCGTCCACTATGCGTTCGATGGGGAAAAGCTCTATGTCTTTTCCCTAGCGGGGCAAAAGGTAGATTGGATGCGTGGCAATCCGAACGCTTGCCTTCAGGTGGAGGAAAGCGGCGAACATCACCGTTGGACAAGCGTCCTCGTTCAAGGCACCTACCAGGAACTGCCGGACACTGCGGAGCGGCACAACGAACGTCTTCACGCCTGGTCTCTATTGCAAAAGCGGCCATTGTGGTGGGAGCCCGCCTCCTTCAAGCCGGGCTCCGGCTCGGAGGGTGAGGAACCTCCGATCTTCTTCAGCATCTCGATTGCTCAGATATCTGGTAGGGAACTGGTTGCGTCTTGAAACGCGCAAAACGCCAAGTCGCGGCAAATTTGTAGATCGGGAGGAGATCATGTCTGCAGAGACAGAGCGCGAAATATCTGCGCAGGAAATTTCGCTTGGTGCCAACCGATACCTGGGAAAGCCTTTCGAACTGCTGACGCAGCGAGAGCAAGCGGTATTCCGCCGACTGGTTTTACGAAGGGCAATTACACGCGATGCAAATCAGTCATTTGACGAGAAGCTCACCTCGGCTCAACGGTTGGCAGACCAGGTAGCGAAATTCGGGGGTTCTTGGACATTCATCATAGTCTTCGCTGCCGCACTCGCGATCTGGGTGGCGGTCAATTGGATCGCAGCCTCGCGCGCCTTTGATCCCTATCCCTTCATATTCCTGAACCTGATCCTCTCCATGCTGGCGGCCCTTCAAGCGCCCGTCATCATGATGAGCCAGAACCGGCACGCTGCAAAGGACCGTGTCGACGCGTCCCATGACTACGAGGTCAATCTGAAAGCGGAAATTGAGATCATGGCTCTCCATGACAAGCTTGACGAGTTGCGAAACACAGACGTCAAAGCACTGCTCGCACAGCAACAAGAGCAAATCGATATGCTGACCCGACTTGTGGTCGCATCAGCGAAATAAGGGCGCCTTCTGGCTGCAAGAGGGACAGTTCGGCACATTTACATGCTACCACGAGGCTCAGGAGCCTAGTGGTAGCTGTGACGTTCGACCACTCAGCCGACGGCAGCAAAAGCGCGTTTACTCTTCGCCGCTGAGAAAGTGCCTGGATCGAGGTTTGTCTCGGTTGTCGATGGATGACGCTCAAATCCGCGCAATGAAGTGCCGCGCATCGGACTGCTGGGCTTTCCGACGCCGTCCACTATCAGGCCATCTATAGTCCTTCCCGCAAACATCTTGGGCTGCGGGTTGGTGCAGCCGATCTAATCACGCCGGAGTGGCACCGTATGTTCGGTCGTATGAATGTTGCTTTCGTAAGGCAGCCCAAGCATGCGGGCGAGCTTGTTCGCAAGCGCCACGATCATGACATTGCGGTGCATAACCGGAGAAAGCAGGCCCCGAAGCCATCGCCCGAGAGGGGTATCGCTCTGGCTGAGTGTCGGCATGGCCGCTCGCGCGCCATGTACAAGCAGAGTTCGGAGGTCGATGTTTCCACGCTTTGTGATGCCCAGCAGACGTGGCTTGCCGCCGGTCGTAAATTGTCGTGGTACAAGTGCTAACCATGCGCCAAGATCACGAGCACGATCAAAGCTGCCGGCATTTCCTATTGCGGCAAGCAAAGCTGTGGCGTTCAGCACCCCGATTCCTGGGATATCTGTTAGCCGTCGCGCTGCGGCATCATTTCGTGCCAGCGACAAAAACTCGGCATTGAGAGCTGCAATTTTCGTGTCAAGCATCTTCCATTCGCATCGAAGTTCAGCGATCAGCCAGTGCACGCGTTCCGACAAGTCTGTTCGCCCGAGGCCCTGGAGCTTGTGACGTCGGTTCTTTGGGCACTTTTTTGGCAGTGGGAACTCGGGTGGTTGTAATGCCCTGCATAACCTTCCGATTTTTTTCAAACGTTTCGTGCGGGTGTGTTCTGATTGGCAAATATCCGAAGTGCTTTCTAAGCTCGCTGGACAGAACGTCGGGATCCCTGACACCTTCTTGAAAAAGCTTCACCAACAGTTTCGCTGCGACGTCCCGTGGTTCGATGTTTGATATTTTGCTTGTGTATTCCGCGTCGGTGAGGATCTTCTGAAGAAATTGCAGATCGACCGGGGGCAGATGATCGAGAGGACTGGAAGACATGAAGGCCTCCGCTAATGGCAAGATTTCCGGACGAGGCAGCATGCGCCGTTCGAAGTGACAACGCAAACGAATACAGACAATGCCGCTAAACCACGGGAGCACTCATCTCCCCGGAAAATTCCAGCTCCCGCCGACCCAAATTCGGGGGGCGGGACGCGCTTGATCTGATGTTCCAGCATCAGATCGGCCAACTCCGCAAGCGAGGCTTCCTCATCACGCGTACGTGCTGCTGGTTGAGGCGGATTTCGGCCAGGAACTGCGGGGCAAGTGTCTCGCCTTCCGCCAGCAGGCGTAGCCATTGCGATCGCTTATTTTGAACTGCGCGCCAAAGTGGCGCATCACTTCGCCTTCGCTGACCCTTAAGCCGGAACCAATCTCGCACCGCTGGCGGGTCCTGCGCTCAACGGCGAAAGCAACGTCGCAGATTTAAACAAATATTACATTTCCGTAATACATGAATTTTTGGCAATGAAACTGTAATTGAACTTTAATTTGTAAATGTCGCAATCAATTTTCATATTTATTCCACGCGTTGAGTTTTGCTTACGGCTTGCGCGATTGAGCAACCCTCCTCAGGAGCCAGACTATGACCAGCATTATCAATCGCCGCAAATCGGCGGCTCTTCTGGGCGCGGCAATCATCGCCGGCGCTGCCTCCCTCCCACTCGTCTATGAAGCTTCGGCCGCAACTGCAGCCCCCGCCAGCGTTGCGGTTGCAAATGGCACTGCCAATAACTCCTTTGCATCGGTTGTCGATGCCGGTAAGCCTGCAGTTGTGACCATCGTTGCCACGATGAAGGCTCCCGATCAGGACGGCGGCAGTGACAACTCGCAGATGCAGGAACAGTTCAAACAGTTTTTCGAGCAGCAGGGCATTCCGGTGCCACACCAACAACAGGCCCCACAGTCCGGCGAGCGCGCACAGGCACTCGGATCCGGGTTCATCATCAGCCCAGATGGGTACATCGTTACCAATAACCACGTGATCGCGAACGCAACTGGCATCAAGGTTACACTGGACGACGGAACGGAGCTTCCAGGAAAGCTGATCGGGGCTGACCCGAAGTCAGATCTTGCAGTCGTCAAGGTTGAAGCGAAGAAAGATTTGCCGACCATCTCTTGGGGCGACTCCGACAAGCTCAGGCTCGGGGATCAGGTTCTTGCCATCGGCAATCCATTCGGCATCGGAACGACCGTCACGGCCGGTATCGTCTCTGCCCGCGGTAGAGACCTCCATAGCGGTCCTTACGACGACTTTATCCAGATCGACGCCCCGATCAATCATGGTAACTCTGGTGGCCCGCTCGTCGACAATAACGGGAAGGTTGTAGGTATCAACACCGCGATTTATTCCCCGAATGGCGGCAGTGTCGGCGTCGGCTTTGCAATTCCCTCTGATGAAGCAAAGACAATCGTGGCGAAGTTGCAGAAGGACGGTACCATCGATCACGGCTACCTAGGCGTTCAAATCCAGCAGGTGACTCAAGATGTCGCAGATGCAATCGGGTTGGCAAAGCCGGAAGGCGCTTTGGTTGCGGACGTTACAAAGGACTCTCCGGCGGCGAATGCCGATATCAAGCGGGGCGATGTCATCACGGCTGTCGGTAGCAAAACAGTCACTACTCCGAAGGATCTCTCGCGGCTCGTCGCGGACTTTACGCCTGGTGACAAGGAAACCATCACCGTTTGGCGCGATGGCAAAATCGTCGACCTTAAGGTTGCCATCGGTGGGAACAGCGATGGAACGGAGCTAGCTTCCGCCAAGAGTGACAAGGCAACACCGTCTGGGCCCCGAATTGGTGTAGCACTCGGCGACCTGACGCCGGACGTACGTGAGCACATGGGCCTTTCTGACGACGTGAAGGGAGCTGTTGTCGCGAACGTAGCGCCCGACAGGCCGGCAGCGGAGGCAGGCGTGAAAGCCGGCGACATCATCCTCTCGGTCAGTGGTAAGACCGTTCAAAATGCCAGCGAAGCCAAGAACGCAGTTGCGGCTGCCGCGAAGGACGACAAGAAGTCCGTGCTGTTGCTCATTCAGCGCGGCGATAACAAGACCTTCGTAGCGGTGCCGTTCGCGGCGGCTTAGTGGCAGAAAGGAAGGGCCGGCGCTGGCACCGCGCCGGCCTTTCTGGAAACGTACCGCGAGTGCAGCGGATCGCATCCTCATCTGACATGTACCCCGCTTCGAAACCCGTCCTGTTCGGCCAGTCGACCCTAGCTCTTGTTCGGCCAGTCGACCCTAGCTCGATCCAGCTGTCTTTCCGGGATATGCATGCATAGCCGACGGTTTCGACCCTCCCCCCCCAAACCGCCGTGCAAATACCTTCTAATCTGCCAAGCGTAGTCATGCGCGGTCTGTGCGGAAGGCGTACTCAAAGCGACGTCGTCCAACACTCTCATGCGTGTGCAATAGAGCGCGTAGTTCTCGGGTGTCCTCGCTCGACGGCCGGGCTTTGCGCTAGCCATCTGCAGGCGCCTAGCCGTACCCACTACGAGGTCTTGCAAGCCGCCCTTCCCTCGGTTTCCGTTCAAGTGTTAGAAATGCGGACCAGGCTGGCAAGAAGCATGGCTCCTCCAACCCACCAGATCGCCTTGAGGATTCCGGAGCCGATCCGATCGGCCACAGACTCCGCGACTACGTCGGGAGCGTACGGCGGAATTCTGTGGTAAAGGAGCAAAGCCGTAAGAGCAGCGAAGAAAACGACATTGGCCGCGAGCCGCCCTATCACGCGATTGCCCGCAAAGGGCGTCGCGAGTATTCTCAGAAGAACGAGGATGGCAAACTGGACAACCGGCTCTTTCAGCAAACCGGTCAAAATACTCTGGCATCAATCGCGACACTGTCTGAATCTCAAGCCCCACGGGGCGTCTGGACGTTCTCGGATTCAAGAGCATTATTCACTTGCGTACGCAACTCCATCGCAAGCATCAGGCTGGTCAGGAACCCTTCGGCCCAAATGGCCGAACAAGAATTGTGATCTGGCTGAGCCTTCAAAAATTGATCGCCTTGATTGCGTTGAAACGGATCAATTCGGGGCGACAGCATGCGAAGCAATCTCTCTTGCATGACACACAAAAATCTTTGAACATCGGACGCCTTTGCATTCAACGTCGAGGGTACCGTGAAGCGTCCCGCCCGCGACGCTTCTCCAGAACTGCCAAAACTCCGGCACCTCCAGGAGTTTTTCTTGTCGGAACTGCCATATACTAATATCTTACAAGTTAACCACCTGCCATCCGGGCCGCTAGTTTTGTATTGGAATTATAGGGCGGTTGTAGTTCTTGTTGTGTTCGAGTGTGCTGAGTTTAACGGAGGGAAGCCACGCTTTTGATCAGCAGGAAACGAACTCACCGGCTAAAAGCACTCGTCATCGCGCTTTCGTTCGGCAACGCATCAACGATGGTTGCCGCAAACGCTGTCGAATTGACTGTCGCACGGGCGGTTGACGCCGATAGTCTGGATGCTCAAAAAGTCGCGATCACCCAATCGCTCCAAGTCACCAACCTCATCTTCGACACGCTTCTGACCATGGATAAGGACGGCTCGATACATCCTGGCCTGGCCAGCGATTGGAGGGTGGCGGACGACGGTAAGACCTACACTTTTACGATCCGCGATGGCATCAAGTGCCACGATGGATCGATCTTTGATTCAAAGGCTGCCAGAGAGAGCCTGGTCAGGGCGCTTGATCCCGCAACTTTGAACCCCAACCGCTCCGCATGGGGCCCAATTACCGGCAGTGCGGTCGAAGGAAACATTCTGACTGTATCGCTTTCCGAGCGCTATGATCCCTTTGCCGCCTTTCTTACCAGTATCCAAGCCGCTTTCCTTTGCCCCTCATCGTTCGCTGGCAAGGAGTTTAAGCCGATTGGAACTGGTCCATTCAAGTTTGTCAGTTGGACCCGCAATGATCGCATTCAACTGGAAGCAAACGCTGACTACAAGAACGCGAACCCGCTCATCGAAAACCCCGGCAAGCCCCATATCGACAAGCTGACTTTCAAGGTCATCCCGGAGGCTACCGCCAGAATGGCCGCGCTTCGTTCTGGCGAAGCCGATATGGTCGAGCCATCATTGGAGGAGGCTGCCGACCTCAAGATCGATAGGAACTTCAAGCTCTACACCGCCGAGCTTACCGGTCAGCAAATGCTTGTCGCCTTCACCTGGAAGATCGGGCCTCTCGACAATCTAGAAATCCGCAAGGCAATCGGAATGGCGCTCAACCGCGAAGCCTACGCCTCGATTGCATTTGCGGATCTGGTGCGAACCGCAAACTGCACGGTGGCTCCGAACCTGTTTTCTGCCGACCAGGCGCTCTGCGCTACGTGGGGCGTGAACTATGATCCCGAAGAGGCAAAAGCTATCCTCTCATCCGCCGGCTACACGCCTGACGATCCTTTGAAGGTTAAGCTTCTCGTGAGCAAACTAGCTGGCTGGGATGAGATGCACCAGATCATGCAGCAGGACCTCGCGGCAGTCGGCGTGCAAGCGGAGATTGAAACACGGGAATTGGCGGCGTTCTACGATTACATGAAGGAGGTAAACGAGCGTACCGACGGTGAACCAGCTGTCTGGACGCTTGGCATGTCCGGTGTTGATCCCGATTACCTGTATTTTCTTTGGAGGCGGCCCGGTGCTTCCAATATGGGCTTGAATGCGGAACTTGATGCGATGCTCGAGGAGCAGCGGAAGCTTTCTGGTGACGCGCGGGCTGCAAAGATCCACGACATTGAGAAGTACCTCCTGACGAATGCTTACGCGATCCCGCTTCTTTCGCCAGGTTGGGGCTGGCTCATGGCCTCAACGTCGAGAGTGGAGAACTTCAAGATGGGCTTCATGGTGTCGCTCCTGTTTAACGACGTTACGGTATCAGAGTAATGCACCAACATGTCCCGTGCCGGCAGGCGGGGCCGAGTACATGAGATCCGATGCTCTACCTTGTTTCGCGAAAAGTTCTTCTGGCGCTTTTCACTGTTCTAGTGGTCATCATCCTTTCGGGGTTTTTGATTCACGTCGTTCCGGGCGATCCAGTCACGACAATGATGGCACGGTCGGTTACCGCGTCCCCCGAGGCCATCGCGGAGATACGTCAACGTCTGGGGCTAGATCTCCCCGTCTGGCGTCAGGTCGGCCTCTATGTGTGGCGAGTCTTCCAAGGCGATCTCGGGACAACCGTTCGAGGCAATGAACCCGTTCTCACCCTGTTGATGCAGCGCCTACCGAACACCTTTATGCTCGCGGTCGCGGGATTGGTCGTAGCTCTTCTGATAGGAATTCCGCTTGGCTTTCTGGCTGCTGTAAACAGGGGCCGCCTTGCCGACACCGCTGTCATGGTGGTTGCGGTTTTTGGCGTTTCCGTTCCAACGTTCTGGCTTGGCCTGATTATGATCCAAGTGTTTGCGGTGAAACTCGGCCTGCTTCCCGTGGCGGGCTCGGGATGGCGAAACATTATCCTCCCAGCATTGACCCTAGGCTTAACTCATTGCGCCCTCGTCGCTCGAATGACCCGGTCAGCACTCGTTGAGGTCCTCGGCGAGGATTATATCCGGACGGCAAGAGCCCGAGGACTTCGTGAACATCAAGTTCTGCTTGTTCATGCTCTTCGGCCCGCGCTCATCAGTATTGTCACGGTGGTTGGACTCCTCTTCGCCTATCTCCTAGGGGGTCAGGTGATTGTTGAGAACGTCTTTTCTTGGAACGGTATTGGACGCCTTGCAGTCCAAGCAATGCTGGAGCGCGACTATCCCATGATCCAGGGGTTCATCGTTGTGTTCGCAACCTCTGTTGTTGTGGTTTCGACGCTAATCGATGTCCTCTACAGCTTTCTTGATCCCCGCACGAGGATGCAATGACCGATATCGTCCAACGATCCAGGCAAGACAGATCCGCGTCTTTGGCCATTCTTGTCGGCGCAACAATAGTTGCGGCCCTGGTGGCTATCGCAACTTTCGCGCCTTTCCTTGCGCCGTACGATGCGATGAAGATGGCGGCGGGTCCACGTCTGTCCGCTCCTTCCGCAACCCATCTGTTCGGCACCGACGAATTCGGCCGCGACCTCTTCAGCCGTATCTTGCTAGGAGCCCGTCTCTCGCTGGGGATCGGTATCGCGGCTGTGATGAGCGGCCTCCTCGTTGGTGCGCTGTTGGGTTTGATCGCAGCGTTCTCAAGCCGCTACGTGGAAATTGCAGTGCTGCGACTGATTGACGTGCTTTACTCCTTCCCCGACACGCTTATAGCCTTGACATTGGTGGCATTCCTTGGCCCCGGTATGGAGAACGCCACCTTGGCTATCGCCGCCAGCCTTGTGCCATTCTACGCTCGCGTAACATACGCCTTGTCTGCCGGAGAGAGAGCAAAACCATATGTCGAGGCCGCAAGGCTAACGGGAATAGGGTCAACCAGACTGGTTCGCGTCCATGTCATGCCCAACATCGGGCACAGCATGATCGTGATGGCGACCATCGGTTTCTCGTCTGCAATCCTTTCGGCAGCGGGACTTTCGTTTCTCGGGCTGGGGGTACAGCCGCCGTCTCCAGAGTGGGGTGCAATTCTGGCTTCAGGCCGGAATTACATCACGAAGGCCCCTTGGATCCTTATCTTTCCCGGCCTGGCTCTTTGTGTCACCGTTCTTTCCTTCAATCTTATCGGGGACAGCTCTCGTGAATTGTTCGACCCTCGCAGGGGACGCCGCTGATGCTCAACCCACCCTATTTGCAGGTGCGCGATCTATCGGTCTCGTTCCCAGGCAAGGATGCAGACTTCAAGGCGGTAGACAATGTCAGCTTTGATCTGGCGCAGGGCGAAATTCTCGCCCTCGTCGGGGAATCTGGGGGTGGAAAGAGCGTCACCTCATTGTCGATTATGAAGCTTCTGCCCGAGGCATCCCAACTAGCGGGCAAGATTTCCATCAATGGAATCGATATCGCCAAGAAGGATCGGCGGTCCATGGAGAATGTTCGCGGCGCGAAGGTCGGCATGATCTTTCAGGAGCCAATGACATCGCTTAACCCTGTCCTGACGATCGCTCGGCAAATGACTGAGGGCTTGAGGCGGCACATGTCGCTGAGCAAAAAGGAAGCAGCCGAGGTGGCAAAGGCTTCGCTTCTGGATCTGGGGATCACAGATCCAGATCGGATTATGGCTCAGTACCCGCATCAACTGTCGGGTGGCATGCGCCAACGTGTGATGATAGCAGCCGCAATTGCCCTTAAGCCCGCCATACTCATAGCTGATGAGCCTACGACTGCCCTTGACGTTACTGTTCAGGCGCATGTTCTGGATCTACTCGTCGATCTGAAGTCGCAGCGAGGAACCGGTATCCTGCTCATCACTCATGATATAGCAGTGGTCGCGGAAACAGCCGACCGTGTGGCCATGATGCGGAACGGACGCATTGTAGAGATGGGGTCTGTCGAGGAGGTTCTGAATGCACCGAAACACGAGTATACGAAGGCATTGCTTGCCTCGCATCTTTCGGTAGAAGCGGGGCTGAAAATCCGCACCGGTGGATCCGGGAGGCGCGCGCAATGACCCGCGGGCCTATTTTGTCGGCCGCATCAATTACGAAAGTCTTCCAAGTCAATGGCAAGCCATTTACCGCGTTGCGCGGAGTATCGATCGACGCGTTTGTCGGCGAGACATTTGGCATCGTGGGCGAGAGCGGCTCAGGTAAATCAACATTTGGTCGTATTGCCGTTGGGCTCGAAAGGGCAACCGGCGGCACGCTTCACATCGACGGGGAGCGGGTGGACGCCTTGCCCCTCTCCGCGCGACGGCGAAAACTTCGCCAATGCCAGATGATCTTCCAGGATCCGTACGCTTCTTTGAATCCCCGCTTGACGATTGGCAAGCAGATCGGAGAGGGGATCTACGCGCGGGGGCTTTCAAATTGGCGAGAAATAAGGAGCGAGGTGTCCGACCTGCTTGAGAAAGTCGGCCTGAAGCGGGAGTTTGCCGATCGCTATCCTCACGAATTCTCAGGCGGACAGCGCCAACGCATTGCTATCGCTCGTGCCCTTGCCCCTTCGCCTAGAATCGTTGTGGCCGATGAGCCGGTGTCGGCGCTTGATGCCAGTATTCGAACACAGATTCTGGATTTGATGGAAACCATCGGGCGGGAAAGTACACTGTCCTACATCTTCATCTCCCATGATATAGCCGTGACCGCCAGAATGTGTGATCGCGTCGCGGTCATGCATCATGGCCGAATTGTCGAGCTGGGGCCCACCGCGTCCGTCATTGAGAAGCCGCAGCATCCCTACACGCGGGTTCTTCTCGATGCGGTGCCACGTTTCGAGCGACGACGAACAGGTCGCAGGTCGATCACGACACAGTGGCCCGCACCCAATGAACACGACGTTCTAATCGAGGTTTCGCGCGGTCATTTTGTATTGAAAAGCGTTCTGTGACGCTGGCCAACTCTTGCGGGACTTTCATTTGCCATGGACTCTCAGGCGCGGAGGTTGTTAGAAGCGGTAGGGCGTGACAACACGCCACATTCACGCCGCCACCGGCTCCCCTCACATTACACTTATGGAACACAGGCATTCAGTTGCTATTGCAGTGACCACCGTCATCGGTTTGGCGTGCGTGCTGCTGGTCGCTATTTCCGCCCTCGGCCCCGCCCTCGCAACGCCGCCCCTCTAAATAGCGAACGGATGTCCTTCGTTCTTTGCATGATCATCAAGCCGAACTATCGTCGCAGTGATGGAAATAAACGCCATGGCGGACCAGGGTTTCAAAAGCGGATCCTTCGCGCAGCGCATCTCTCGGGTTCGGATGACCGCCACCTAGTCTCTAGCATCACAGGGATGGAAAAGGTTCGTTCGCGATGCACTCGACGGGGTTTGGATGGCAGCCAAGCACAACTCTTCGCAACTACAATATGTCTGGTGAGCACTTCGTCCCACATCGCGTCAGGCAGTAACGTGATGTCGACCCCTTCCTGCCTTTGCCATTCGTTTAAGGCGAGCTTTGGCCCACGGTTCGGCTGTCAGCATTATTGCAAGGGCTGAGTCAAGCAGACAGGCGTTGAACCAAGACGAGAAGTGTGAATCCTGCAGGCAGTATCACATTTCTGATCCTTCCAACTGTCCAGAACCCGTGGCAGGCATCATCGCTCAAACCGGTGACTGGAATGGCTCGCTGGAGGGCACCATCATGTCTGACCATCCGGGAAAGCTTTGACAGTTCCATGACAAATTCCACACAGGGTACGGTCGAAGAGGGGGGGGCCAAAGTGACCGCAGGGTCGCGGGCTTAACTCGTGGGCGACCCTCGTCCGCACGGACGCGCATTCGCAGATCCCTGTTGGTCTAGACAGATAATACCTAAGTCCAGTTACACGGCCGGTTGGACAGGAGTATCTTCCACTCATCGCCTCATCCTCACTGAGGCGGGTAGCGCTCTGCCCGCTACCGGCTTCGGCGTCTCCCCTCCGCCGAGGCCTCGGATCCTCCCAAGATCCGACAGGCCGTCTCCATCCCCGTGGAGACGGCCCTTTCGAAAGCCGCCTGTTTTCAACAAAGCACACGGGCATGGAGTGAATGGCACCATTTGAACCCGGAATTTTTGATGTTGACCATGGGACGAACGCTGTTAGGCGCGAATGGCTGGCGAGCCACCTATGCCTGTGGATAATGGGCAACGTCCGTCCGTGTTGCTAACCTCTCAGCTGACCGTGCCACGTCCTGCGGCATTGCATCCAAGGAGTTTCATCATGAAGGATCAGCGTCCCGAAGGCATCGAGCAATATGATCAACCCGCCGGCGGCTGGGATGCACTCAAGGCGGTTGCCAAGACACTTGCGCATCAGCACGTGGTGGCACAGGGCAGCATGACGCTGCTGAAGGCCAACCAGCCGGAGGGTTTTGATTGCCCCGGCTGTGCCTGGCCGGACCCCAAGCACACCTCCTCATTCGAGTTCTGCGAAAACGGCGCGAAGGCGATCACCTGGGAGTCGACGGCGAAGCGCTCAGGACCCGATCTCTTTCAGAACAACGCCGTGGCCGAGCTATGGAAGTGGACGGACCATGAGCTGGAGGATGCCGGGCGGCTGACAATGCCACTGCAATACAATAGCCAAACCGATCACTACGAACCCATTGAATGGGATGAGGCGTTTAAACTGATTGCGACTGAATTGACCAGGCTCAACGATCCGAACGAGGCGGAGTTTTACACATCCGGTCGCGCGTCGAACGAAGCGGCTTTCCTCTATCAGCTCTTCGTCCGGGCCTTTGGCACCAACAATTTTCCCGACTGTTCAAACATGTGTCACGAGGCAACAAGCGTTGGGCTTCCAATGTCGATCGGCGTCGGAAAAGGCACAGTGACACTTGAGGATTTCGATCATGCAGACGCAATCTTCAGCTTTGGCCACAATCCCGGCACGAACCATCCACGCATGATGACGACATTGCACAATGCATCACGCCGCGGCGTGCCTATCGTCGTCTTCAATCCGCTAAAGGAGCGTGCATTGGAGCGCTTCGCTGCGCCCCAGAATCCCATTGAAATGGTGACGCTTTCCGCGATGCCGATTGCCTCTGCCTATCATCAGCTGCGCACCGGCGGGGACCTCGCGGCCGTGAAAGGGCTAATGAAAGCGGTCCTCGAGCGCGATGCCGCCGACATAAATGCCGGGGGCACCGGCGTGCTCGACCGAGCCTTCATCGACACCCATACAGTTGGGTTCGAAGCCTTGCGGGCCGATGTCGACACAACAAGTTGGGACCAGATTGTTATGGTCAGCGGCCTTGCCAAGAGTGCTATCGAGAGCGCAGCCGACGTCTACATTAAGGCCAATAATGTGATCGTCTGCTACGGTATGGGCATCACCCAGCATGCCAACGGGACAGGCAACGTTCAGCAAATCGCCAATCTCTTGATGCTGCGTGGCAACATCGGCCGACAGGGTGCCGGCATTGCCCCGATCCGAGGCCATTCCAACGTTCAGGGCGACCGTACCGTCGGAATCACTGAGATCCCGAACAAGGCCCTGCTCGATGGAATAGAACGGGCGTTCGGCTTTCGTCCGTCTGCGGCAAGGGGTCACAACGCTATTGAGGCGGTGGAAGCGATTGTCGCCGGTGAATCCAAGGCACTGATCTGCCTTGGGGGCAACCTCGCCGTCGCCATGTCTGACCCAGAGGCCACCTGGGAGGGAATGCGCAAGCTTGAGCTGGCAGTTCATATTGCCACAAAGCTCAATCGCTCCCATCTCCTTACCGCAAAGACCTCACTCATTCTGCCCTGCCTCGGTCGGACCGATCTCGACACGCAGGCGTCGGGGCCACAGGCGGTAACCGTCGAGGATTCGATGTCCATGGTGCATGCCTCCCGCGGGTTCCTGAAGCCCCCAAGCGACGCGCTGAAATCCGAACCCGCGATCATCGCAAACATCGCCAAAGCAACGCTTGGCGATCGCTACGGCATCGATTGGGACGGGCTGATTGCAGACTACGACCGGATTAGAGAAAAGATCGAGGTCGTCTTCCCTGATTTTTACGACTTCAACAAGCGCGTGCGTGTCCGTGGGGGCTTTCGCCTCGACGTTCCTGCTTCCTTTCGCCGATGGAATACCAAAAGTGGCAAGGCAAATTTCCTTGTCGCGTCAGGCCTCGACGAGGATCCGCTGATCAAGAATCCGGATGCGCTCGTTCTCACGACAATCCGCAGCCACGACCAGTACAATACCACCGTGTACGGCCTCGACGACCGCTATCGCGGCGTCTTTGGCAGGCGCGACGTGATTTTCATGAACAAGGAAGATCTCATTCGCCTTGGCCTGAAAGATGGCGATCGGATCGATATCCGCGGTCTCGTCGGGGTCGAAGCGGGAACACACGTCGTCCGCGGCTTCACGGCGGTCGAATACAACATCCCCAAAGGTTCGGCAGCTGGCTATTACCCGGAAATGAATGCGGTGATTTCTTTGCGCCACTTTGACCGTCTGTCGGGCACACCCTCCTACAAGGGAATTCCCGTCATCGTCGCGGCCAGCAACGGCTAAAGGGGGCCGGCAATCGCTTGCCGGTGTGGCCAATCCCGGTGAGCCGGGTGCCATACCCCTCGAGGTGCACCGGCATCAAGCTAAACCTTCCTCCAATCCACCTACACCTAGGTATGATTCAACGTAGCACTACCTGCCGCTAGCCTTCTCCAGCAACCAGCAACGCACTTGGTTCGATCCGAGCAAAGATGCGAGGAGCCCCAAAATGTATCAGGAATCAATCACGAATTTTGCAGAGTCGGGCGAGCATAAGGCGCTCATTGTGCGGACGCAGCCTTTAGCATTTCTGACTGGTGCGGCGATGGCCGGTGCCTATATCGGATTTGGCGACATCATGATGTTCACCGCCGCGGCACATGTCGACCCCGCCTGGATCCATCTCGTGATGGGCGTGGTTTTTTCTTCTGCTCTGACAATCGTGGTGTTTGCTGGCTCGGAGCTTTTTACAGGCACTGCAATGTATATGCCGCTTGCCGTACTGACGGGACGCGCACGCCTCTGGGACGTGCTGCTCGTCTGGTGTAGCGCATGGATCGGCAACCTGATCGGGGCTGTTACGCTTGCGGCGTTGTTCCATATGGCGGGCGGCGGAGTGCTGTTAGGCGATGGAAGCCAGGCGTTCTTTTCGGCCGTTTCGGCAAAAATGTCGGCCGGCGCTGCAGAGCTCTTCGCCCGTGGCATCCTATGCAACTGGTTGGTCTGCCTCGCAATCTGGATGGCAGGGCGGACTGACAACGCAGCGGCTAAGATTATGCTGATATTCTGGCCGATCACAATTTTTGTAGCGGCCGGCTATGAACATTGCGTCGCCAACATGTTCACCTTTTCTATGGCGCTGCTTGGCGAGCATCCGACAAATATCACCATTGCCGGGGCGATCCATAATCTCATCTGGGTTACGCTCGGCAATCTGGTTGGCGGCTCGATCTTCATGGCACTCGGTTATTGGGTGCAGTTTGACAGTAGCGGCCACGTTTCATTCGTACCCCCGCCTGTAACCGTGCGTCGTGCAAAGGTTTCTGCAAACCGTACCGAGAAGTGAAGCTCGTTATGGGTTACGGCCTGCCGCTTCCGCCAAGACGCGCATCCGTCGGTGTGGCCTCACGGCCGGGCCCGCAACCCTCGATGACGGAAGCGATGACCAGGCGCCGCACCATCCCTGTTCTTGCGATGATCGTCGCCGGGCGTTGCCCTCGCCGTGGCAGGCTGAAACCGACGGAGGGTGGCTGCTGTTGAGTGGACCCGGTAACATCGAACTGGCAGTCAGCTTGCACACATTGCTGGGGCAACGCGAACAGTTTCCTTCCAGGATCCCGGGCGGCGCCATTGCGTCGCCGGCTCTCCACTGTGCGATTGACAAGCATGGAACAATGTTTGGAACACCTGCGGGCGGGAAAGTGGAAGCCTCGCCGCTATCTCGCCGAATATCCGCATACGCGCGCAAATTAGGCGATGCCGACAGGCTTTTTGCTGTCGTGCCGGTTTGCCATCACAGTCTTGCTACTTGTTATTGTCACGGGCGCTTTTCCATTTGCGCTGCCTCGCGATCTCCCGACGAAGTTGCCTCGGGCATCAACACAGGAGAGGGCCGCTTAGTCGGCTCGCAGCTGTATGGATGATTTCCTTGAAATTGCAATGGAATCGTCAACTGTAGAGGGCGCAGAATATAGTTGCATCCCGAGTGAAAGGCCACAGCTATGGGGGGTCAGGTGGAACCAAAACAAGATAGGTTCGCGACAAAAAGGCGTGGGGGAGCAATGTCTATAGTGAGAACACTCATTTGGCCACAGGATGCAGACTTGGGTCACAGCGTGGCCTTCGGGCTGATCGCCATTGCGCTTGCGGCAGCCGTCTTCTATGTCGACACCTATACTGACATCGAGGGGGCGATCGCAGTTCTCTATGTTGTTGTCATGATCATCGCGGCGCAGGCAACCACTCGGATGGGCCTTCTCATAGCTGCAGTCGCCTGTGCCGGCATGACCCTGCTTTCCTATACAATGACGCACAGCGATGACGCCGATCTACAATCGACCATCCGCATGATTGTCTCTCTTGCCGCACTGTTCGTCACGACTATTCTGCTTCTGAAAACGGAAACGGCACGCCTTACGACGCTTGCGACCAACTCTGCCTTGAAAGACAGCGAGGCGAGGTATCGCTCTATTTTCGATCGGACCCGCGTGGCGCTCTGGGAACGCGACTACTCCAAGCTGCGCAACTATCTGATGGAGATCAAGGCTCAGGGTGTCAATGACATTCGCGAACACGCACGTACAGACCCGGCCTTCTACAGGCGCTGCGTCGACCTAGTCGGTGTCGTGGCAGCAAATGAAGCCGCACGCGAGTTGATAGGGGAAGAGTCCATAACTCCCGACGCTTTCCGGCGTTCGATCCTGCCTGGAAAGACAAGATTCATTGACGTTCTGCAGGCTCTCCTGGATGGCAATAGGGTATTCGAAGACAAGGTCGAAATCAGCACAAATGCTGGTGAGAAAAAGCTCGTATTGCTGAGCATCAGCTTCCCGGAAGATCCGGCCTCCTTCAATCGAGTGGTTGTAAGCATGGTTGACATCACCCAGCGCGAGATGGCTCTAAAAGCGCTTTCCGAAGCACAAGCAGAACTGACCAAAGCATCGAAGGCCGCTGCGGTTGGTGCAATGTCAGCGTCGCTTGCCCATGAGCTCAATCAGCCGCTCGGGGCGATCGTCGTCAACTCGCAGACGCTGCTTAGATGGCTGGACCGCGACCCGCCAGACATCGCCGCAGTGCGTCGTTCAGCCGAACGAATGATCCGCGACAGCCAGCGTGCAAGCGAGATCATCCAGAACACGCGCAACCTGTTGTCGCCTTCGAACAACAAGCTTGAGACCATCAGTCTGGACAGGCTGATAGACGAAACGATGGCGCTGATGGAGCATGAACTGCAACGCAGCGGAACGACCGTACGTGTCGATCGACCACCCCAACTGCCAGCTGTCGCGGCGGTAAAGATCGAGTTACAGCAGGTACTGATAAACCTCATCACAAACGCCATTCAGGCAATGGAGGACAGTAGGAGCCCGCAGCGCACCATCCAGATCGCTGCCGAACAACCTGACACCACGCACGTCCGCATCACGGTGCATGACTCCGGGCCCGGGATTGCAGACGAGGTGAAGGACAAACTGTTTGTGCCATTCTTCACGACGAAGGCGATTGGTATGGGCATGGGGCTTTCTATTTGCCGCAGCACTCTGGAAGCTCGCGGTGGCAAATTGGAGGGTGGCAATCATCGCGAGGGCGGTGCAATCTTTGAGATGTACCTGCCAATAAAACCGGAGATGGAGCATGCGTGACAAACGTGAGCGGCAAAAGGAGCCGGCCGGACCTGTCGTTTTCATCGTCGATGACGACCAGTCAATGCGTGAGGCGCTGACGGATCTTTTCCGCTCGATGAAGTTCGATGCTGAGACATTCGGAAGCGCGGTGGACTTTCTTGCAACAGCCAATCTCAATCGTCCAGGATGCATTCTCCTCGATGTTCGCCTGCCAGGCGTCAACGGCTTGGAATTCCAGGCGCAATTGGAGCGGATCGGAAGCAAGATGCCAATCATCTTCATGACGGGATTTGGCGACATTCCGATGAGCGTCAAGGCGATGAAGGCCGGCGCTATCGACTTTCTCACCAAGCCCTTCAAAGATCAGGATATTCTGGACGCGGTTGCCACAGCAATGGAACGTGATTCTGCCCGCCGTCAGCAAAACGCGCAAAGTGAAGCAGTCGCATCTCTTGCGGGAAGCCTGACCCCGCGAGAGCGAGAGGTCATGCAAGCAGTGGTCAAGGGATTGATGAACAAGCAGATCGCCTATGCGCTCGGCATCAGCGAGGTCACGGTCAAGCTCCATCGTGGTAACGTGATGCGAAAAATGGACGTTCGCTCGGTCGCCGAACTCGTAAGGAAGGCCGAACTCCTCGGCGAAGAAGGACGACCACCTGTATCTTAGTATTGTATCTTTGAACTGGGCGTGGGCGCATAACTGAAATCAGAAAACACAAGAAAAGGTCGGTTCATTGCTCCCAGTACATACCATAGCCGTCGTTGACGACGACCAGGGAATCCGCGAAGCTATGGACGATCTCGTCAAGTCCTTCGGGTACGAATGCCGTTTGTTCGCCTCCGCGGAAGAATTCCTCGCATTCGAACCTCGGTCAGCAATCGATTGCATGCTCGTCGACGTCAAGATGCCAGGCCTTAGCGGTATCGAGCTGCAGGCCGAGCTGAACAAGAATGTCGAACGTCCGCCGGTGATCTTTGTCACCTCCTACAAGGATGAGCGGACGCGTAGCACAGCAATAAAGGGGGGCGCGTTTGCATTTCTGGGCAAGCCGGTGGACGTTGAAAAGCTGATTGACTGTCTGAAGTCCGCTCTGGCGGGCTGAGACAAGGGGAAGTTGATCCCTCGGCAGGAGCCGTCGTAGGCCCCAATCGAGCCGGCGCAACCATCACCAGGAGACAACATGATGTTTTCATTCATGAGCACCCGTCTGTCTGAGATCGGCAGGACGCTGTCTCGCAATGTCAGCCTGGTCTATCACCTGTCGTGCAGATCATATACGCTGTGTCGGGAAGTTCGGCACGACCCGCTCGCGGGGACGATCGACGCTCGGCGTTTTGAAGAGCGACTCAAGTCGCTACGCAAGTCGATAGACAACTCCTTCGCAAGCAAATAGCCCCGCCCCGCAGACCTGCCATCGAGTGATCCGCCGGCAGATCGCCTTGAGAAGCACCTCCCCTTAGCCTTCCGCAGATCCGGACCAGAACCTTTTGAGCATCGCTAGGCTCTATTGTTGCCCACAGTGGCCACTGGGACTTGCGCAACGCCGCCCCCCATGCCGGGGCTGGCAGCCTTCGGTGTCAATCAAGACACATATACCTATCGCCGGGCCCGGCTAGACCTGGGTATAGATGCGCAGGCCCGCTCTTCAGCCGTACCTTCCTCATGACTTCGTTAACAGGAGGGCATTATGTCCGGGTTCAAGATAAAGTCGATCGTATCGAGCCCCCTCGCGGCCGACATCTTCAAGTCAATCTCGATCTACCTCAACGACGGAATCGACGCGAGAGCGCAACAGACCAACTGGCTGCGGATGCAGCCGCAATACCTTCCTGCCCGTAGCCTTAGCGCCAGCCGGCAATTGGTTTCGCACCGCCGCGATCGGTCGCTGCTCCGCTGACGCTACTCTGGTCTATCGGAGGACGGAATGACAACAATTCGCACCATTGTAGCGCCCCGCAAGCATCGCTGGCCTGCGGTCGTTGCCGCGATTGCTGTCCTTGCGATTGCGGGTATGTCGGCCGCATCATTCTGGATTGCCGGAACCGAGCAGACCGTGGCTGCCCCAGCGGGAGATACGCAGGCAGTGCCGGTACAGGTCGCAAAGCCGTCCCTGAAAGAGGTGCCAGTTTATCTCGATGGCATCGGCACGGTACAGGCCAACTACACGGTCAACATCATCACCCGTGTCGATGGCCAACTTCAGAGCGTCTTGTTCAAGGAGGGAGACTTCGTAAAGAAGGGGGACCTTCTTGCGATCATCGACCCACGCCCCTTTCAAGCTGCCTCCGATCAGGCAGCGGCCAAGATTAAGCAGGACCAAGCCGATCTAGCAAACGCACAGTATCTGCTTTCGAAGGACCAGCTACTGGCGCAGAAGCAGATCGCAACGCAAGAGACCGTAGAACAGCAGCAGAGCCAGGTCGCCAGTCTCATAGCCCAGTTGGCTCAGGACCAGGCAGCCAAGGAAGCCGCCGACGTTTCGTTATCCTATACCAACATCCGGTCACCGATCGATGGGCGCACCGGCATCAGGCTCGTTGATGCGGGCAATCAAGTCCATACGACCGACACGACGCCCATTGTCACAGTGACGCAGCTTCAGCCGATCACGGTCGTCTCCACACTTCGCGAAGACGATCTCGGTGCCGTTCGCGAAGCGTTGGATTCCGGCCCCGTTGAGGTCACGGCACTTTCCGTGGACCAGTCGCGCTCGCTGGCGACTGGTCTTCTCTCCGTTGTCGATAACATGATCGATCAAAACAGCGGCACGGTACGGCTCAAATCCACGTTTGAAAATCATGACGACGCTTTGTGGCCCGGGCAATTGGTACTGCTGAGAGTGACCCAGAAGACGCTGCATCAGGCAATCACGATCCCATCCTCTGCGCTGCAGCGCGGTGTCGACGGCTTCTTCGTTTATACCGTCGATGACAAAGGCGATGCGCAGGTTCGCAAGGTGACGGTTGGTCCGATCGAAAGTGGGCGCGCGGTTATAACCCGTGGTCTGACGGTCGACGAGCAAGTTGTTACCACGGGTCAATACCGCCTCGATGCCGGAACGCATGTGTCCATCGAGCCGGCTCCTAAGGAGTAGCTCGATGTCGATCTCGTCTTGGTTCATCAACCGGCCGATCGCCACATCATTGCTGATGGCAGCACTTTTTGTGATAGGCGTTGTGGCCTATCCTCTTCTGCCCGTTGCCCCCCTGCCGCAAGTTGATTTTCCAACCATCCAAGTATCGACGCAGTTGCCGGGTGCCGATCCGAGAACGATGGCCTCTTCAGTTACCCAGCCGCTCGAGAGGCAGTTCGGTCAAATCCCGGGCGTGACCCAAATGACCTCCACGAGTTCACTCGGCAGCAGCTCTATCACTCTCCAATTCGACCTCTCGCGGAACATCGACAGCGCCGCGCAGGACGTTCAGACCGCCATTAACGCGGCAGGCGGACAGCTCCCGACAGGACTGCCTTCGCCCCCCACCTATCGCAAGGTCAATCCCGCCGATCCACCCATAATGGTTCTGGCATTGACCTCAGACACATTGCCGCTCACGCAGGTCGACGACTATGCGGAGAGCGTGCTTGCGCAGCATATCAGCCAGATCAACGGCGTTTCTCAGGTCCTGATCTTCGGGCAACAGAAGCCATCCGTGCGCGTTCAAGTCGATCCGAGCAAGATCGCAGATCTGGGGCTGTCGCTCGAGGACATAAGGACCGCGTTGACTGGCATCACCACGGACGATCCCAAAGGCAGCGTGCAGGGGGCAGCGCGCACCTTTACAATCTACGACAATGATCAACTCCTCGAAGCAGCGCCATGGAATGATGCAATCATTGCATATCGCAATGGTGCTCCGGTGCGCATCAGAGACATTGGTCAGGCAATCGACGGTCCCGAGAACACGCAACTTGCGGCCTGGGCCGACGGCAAGCCAGCCATCGTGCTTCCGATTTTCAAGTTGCCCGGCGCGAATGTGATTGACACTGTCAATCAGATCAAGGCGACACTGCCACAGATACAAGCGATCGCACCAGCAGCGATTCACCTTTCAATCTTGAGTGATCGGACGGTGACAATTCGCGCGTCGGTACTCGACGTCGAAAAGACCCTGATGATTACGGTCGTGCTGGTCGTAATGGTGATCTTTCTCTTTCTGCGTAACCTTTGGGCAACTGTCATTCCGAGCGTTACGCTGCCACTGGCGCTGCTGGCAACGCTTGCGATGATGTATGCTGCAGGGTTCAGCCTGGACAACCTTTCGCTATTGGGGTTGAGCATCGCCACTGGCTTTATCGTCGACGACGCGATCGTCATGGTCGAGAACATTCACCGCCACATGGAGATGGGAAAGACGCCATTCCAGGCCGCAACAGACGGCGCAAGCGAGATTGGCTTCACCATCATCTCGATCAGTGTTTCGCTCGTTGCCGTCTTTATTCCGCTCCTTCTCATGGGAGGCATTGTCGGAGAACTGTTTCGCGAATTTGCCGTTACCGTGACATTGACGATCGGCATTTCTGCCTTGGTCTCGCTGACCATTACGCCAATGATGGGCGCACGGTTTCTGAAAGCCGATGGTTCTGTCCACCATGGCGCTTTGTACATGGCCTTCGAACACGCTTTCGACCTGCTCCTGGCCGGATATCACCGGACACTCGATATTGCCCTGCGCCACCATCGCCTGACGATGCTTGTCTTCCTCGCATCGCTGGTGGCAACCGGGTTCCTCTTTGTCAACATCCCAAAGGGCTTCTTTCCAATACAGGACACCGGCCTGATAACAGGCACCCTGGAAGCGTCTCAAGATATTTCGTTCGGCGAGATGTCGCGCCTCCAGGTCCAGGCCGGAAATATCATCGCTAGCGACCCCGGAGTTGCGACGATTGGAATGGCAGTGGGAAGTGGCGCGGGCCAGACCGTCAATATGGGCCGCATGTTCATCACCCTCAAGCCTCTCGACGAACGCGACGCATCGGCAAGCGAGATCATCAATCGCTTGCGGCCAAAACTCGCAACCATGGAAGGCGCTCAACTTTTTCTGCAGCCTGCGCAGGATATAAATGTCGGCGGCAGGAGCTCGGCGACGCAGTTTCAGTACACGCTGCAGGATGGAAATGCGCAGGAATTGAACGACTGGTCGAACAAGTTGCTCGCGAAATTCAAGACCTTGCCAGAGCTTACCGATGTAGCGACTGACCAGCAGAATGGCGGCGCCACCGTGACCCTCAAGATCGATCGCGACCAGGCCTCACGCTACGGCATTTCGCCACAGACCATCGACAACACTCTCGATGACGCGTTCGGCCAGCGTCAAGTCACACAGTACTTCACGGATCTTAACAGCTATCACGTCGTGCTTGAACTGGCCCCGGAGTTTCAGAATTCGCCGCTCGCGATCAATGGCCTCTATATCAAGTCTTCGCTGACAGGCGAACAGGTCCCGCTCAATCAGCTGGTCACGCAAACCACCGAGCCAACCGCGGTACTTGCGGTCAATCATCAGAGCCAGTTCCCATCCGTCACCTTGTCCTTCAACCTCAACAAGGGTGTGGCGCTGAGCCAGGCTGTGTCGGCCATTGCTCGAGCAGAAAAAGAGCTGGGCAAGCCAGCCACCTTAATCGGCAGTTTTCAGGGCAATGCACAGGCCTATCAAAGCTCCTTGGCAAGCGAACCTTTGCTAGTTCTTGCTGCACTCGCAGTTATCTATTTGATTCTAGGAATTCTCTACGAGAGCTATGTCCACCCGTTGACTATCCTTTCGACCCTTCCTTCGGCAGGTCTCGGCGCGCTGGCGATGCTGTGGCTCTTCGGCTTCGATTTCACTGTGATCGCACTGATTGGCGTCATCCTCCTGATCGGGATCGTAAAGAAGAACGGTATCATGATCGTCGACTTCGCCATCGCGGGGCAGCGAGAGGAGGGACTGTCACCGGAAGCGGCGATCCGGCAGGCCTGCCTGCTGCGCTTCCGTCCGATCGTTATGACGACCTGTGCGGCCCTGCTTGCTGGCGTGCCATTGATGGTCGGTCACGGCACCGGTTCGGAGCTTCGCCAGCCGCTCGGCTATGCGTTGGTCGGTGGCTTGGTCATCAGCCAGCTTATGACCCTTTACACGACACCCGTCGTCTACCTCTACCTCGAAAAGTTCAGCGAACTCTTCACCCGCGGACGAACAGCCGCTGCAGGTGCCGGGGCCCCGACCGAAAATCCCTAACCATCACGTCAAAGGAGTAACACCTATGGAACCTCTAAACCGACGCACAGTGCTTGCCCTGGGGGCGATGGGAGGCACCGCGCTCGCGACAGGCGTTGCCCATGCTGCCAGTTTCGGCAATCCAGATCAGCCGGCTGAGGGCGCCCTCAACGCCAATCCCGCGGGGTTATCGGACCCTGGTCCAAAGAACCCGGCGATAAGCGAGCAGTTCCCATCCTTCCAGAGTCCCCCGGCAACGGACGTGGGCGACATGCAGCTCTTCTGGGGATCCTTCAACAATGCTGCCAAGCGCATACAGAACGGCGGCTGGGCCCGCCAGGTTACCAAGGCGGATTTTGCGATCTCCGACGCCGTTTCCGGTGTCAACATGCGCCTCGGCCCTGGCGGAATTCGCGAAATGCATTGGCACCGCGCCGCCGAATGGGCGATCATGACCAACGGGCGCTGCCGTGTCACGGTGCTTGATCCGCAAGGGCGAGCCTATGTGCAAGATGTCCAAACAGGCGATCTTTGGTATTTTCCGGCAGGTTACCCGCACTCGCTGCAGGGACTTGGTCCTGAGGGTTGCGAGTTCGTGATCGTCTTCGACGAGGGCGATCAATCGGAGTACGGCACGCTGCTCCTCACCGACTGGCTGGCGCACACCTCGCCGGAACTCCTGGCGAAGAATTTCGGTGTCCCTCAGGAAACGTTCAAGAACATCCCATTGCAGGATCTCTGGATCTTCCAGGGTACAGAGCCTGGCCCGCTTTCTGCTGATCAAGAGGCCGTGGCATCGGCCGGCCTGCCCCCTTACCCCTTCACCTTCAGACTGACAGCCTCGCCCCCAGTCAAACAGAATGCCTCCGGAATGCTCCAACTGGCCGACAGCAACTCTTTTAAAGTATCCAAGACCATCGCCGCGGCGATCGAAACGATCAAACCCGGAGCTGTGCGCGAGATGCATTGGCACCCTAACGCAGACGAGTGGCAATACTGGATCAAGGGCGAAGGTCGCATGACCGTATTCGACGCCGGCCCTCGCAGTCAGACTGCCGATTTCAGGCCAGGCGACATCGGATATGTCAAAAAGAGCCAAGGCCACATCATTGAAAACACCGGCACGACAGATCTCCAGTTTGTGGCAGTCTTCAAGGTCGCAGACTACGAGGAGATCGGCTTGTCATCCTGGCTGACGCATACACCAGCAGCGCTTGTTGCGCAGCACCTCAATATCAGCCTTGCCAACATCGCCAAGTTTCCTGACAACCAGCCAGGTATCATGCCGCGCTGAATGCCGCCGTCGTGACGCGGCCGGGCGTCGCGATGGCCGTATCATTGGAGTCGTTTGCGGCAGAAAGCGCCATCCGGACTCTGTCTGGAAAGGCATGCTGAGCCACCGCAATCGGCTCCTGATAGGCCATGGTGCGGTTGTCGATGAAGATGTTAATGCAGAACGCGGCGAAGGCCATCAGCGGCATGATGATCGACAACCCGCAATTGGCCGGGCGATCGCGTGGTCCTGCGGACCGTGCGCTGAGGAGCGACGTGACAAAGTCTCGGCGCGATGCGAGATTGCCGCGACCCGCGCTGGGCACTGCGTCCCATCCTTGCGCGGCGGTGACAATGATACGACTTCGCTCTGGATATTCTGCGTCCGGCCTTTTCCGCTGGCCTTAGCCGGATTTCACGCGCTCGCAGGTGAGATCGTTGGCTATGCCTGAAAGAAAACCTCGCGAGCATTCGACTGTGCGCATTGACTGGTCGAAGGTCATGCCGTTCATGATGGGAAAGCTCTGTGACCAGAAGATAGGACAGTGCCGCCTGCCCGACGTGTGACGGAGTTGCATCTGATGCGGTGTCAGTCGACAAGAGTCGTCTCAACCTTCAGCCGATGGTCGGCCGATAGTGGGCGCGTAATCGAGACACGATCTTTGCCGGTAAAGACCTCGTAGTCGCTATCGCGAACCAGACCGATCAAGGTCATCCCTGCGGCATCGGCCGTGCGGACCGCGAGTGCGGTCGGGGCGGAGATCGCGATTAGCACCGGGCTGCCGAGGATGGCCGATTTCTGTACCATTTCAACGGAGATTCGGCTGGTGACCACGACGGCGCCATCCCTTCCACAGTTGCCGATCCGCATTACTGCGCCGCAGAGCTTATCAAGCGCGTTGTGTCGGCCAACATCTTCCCGAGCCGCGAGCAACCCATCGCCAGGCACATAGAACCCGGCACCATGAACAGCACGGGTCTCATGATGAAGCCGCTGGGCCGCGTCGAGAAGAGAAACCGCGCGAGCTAGGTCGTCTCCAGTTAGAACAAGGCTCGACGCCGACACATCTGGTACTTGCCGCACGGCTTGCTCAATTGATTCAACGCCACAAAGGCCACAGCCAACCGGCCCAGCCATACTGCGTTTTCGCGCACGCATTGCCTGCGTGACGTCATCAGTCAGGAACAGCTGGATATCGATCCCGAGTTTTGTTTCAACGACTTCAATCGAGGCAATTTCGTTGACGTTGCCGATGATTCCTTCGGTAAGGCTGAAGCCGATGGCGAAATCTTCCAGATCGTTAGGAGTGCCCATCATCACTGCGTGAGAAGATCCAGAGTATGAAACTGCTATCGGTACTTCCTCCGGCACGGAACGCATGCCCGCCGATAGCTCCGCGTTCCGATAGGAGAGGCGACTGACAGGGACGAAGGGTGAAGACGCGTCTGTCATCAGTCGCTGTTCCTCAATTGTGGGGCCGTTCGCTTAAGCAGACGCTGCAGTGTCCTACGATGCATCGACAATCGGCGCGCTGCGCGCGCCACGTTGGAACCACACGAAGCGTAGATGTCCCAGATATGCTCCTGGCGCATGCTGTTTGGAGCAGGGAAGGATGACGAGAGCGCCAGTTGATCTGCGCTTTCGTTCAAGAGAATACCGACAAGCAGGCCAACATCAGTCGGCTTGGGCAGCACGTCGCTGGCACCCGACTTAATCGCGCTCACGGCGTTGGAGAGGTTGCAGAACCGACTGTGAACCAGTGTACGGCAGTGCGGATAGCTCTCGGCGATGGCCTCAACAAGATTGAGGCCATCGCCGTCATCCAAGACAAGTTCAACAACGGCAAACGAAACTGTTCTTTCGCGGAGGTGCAGCTTCGCCATATCCGCAGTATCTGCAAGACACACATGCAGACCATTTTCGACGAGGCACTGAACGAGCGGAGACCTCGGATCGACATCGGGATCGGCGATCAGCACTGCCGTTCGTCTGAAAGTGGCCGGATGCTCGTTAGAATGTGTGAGATCAGCAGGTGTCATCGCCATCTCCCTTTACTCAGGTTTCTTGAACTGTAGGAGAACAAGGCGGCGCCAAATACTATCCATAGGGCTAGATCTGCTAGAACACTGGTACACGCGGGCACTGCGGTAACGTCGGCCTCCTTGCAGCATTGAAATCCGTGAAGAGACCGCGTCGATTAGTGGCGCGATCCCAACCCCGCCAGGATGCCCCCTGCCCGATGCCTTGCCCGTGAAGACGCTTTCACCAAAATTCTCATAGCGTACGATCACCATCATCACGCCTTCGGATGAAGGCTTAGACCCCGGTCGCCAGTCCTGAGTTGTAAATCCCTGGGAGATTTGCAGGAAGCTTTGAATATGTGCCGCCTCGGCAGTGCTACCTGATTGCGCATAGGCACTGGCTAGACTTTGTCCATATCGCCAGTTGCGACTTATCACGGGGTTCGGGCAAAGTCGTCAAATGGCCTGTGATGGCCGAGCTACGCTTCGACGTGACATGCCAGACTTCCGAGGCCTCTGCTTCCATCGTATTGCATTTGTCACTCGGGTGGACGATCGACCGATCCAGCCGATCTGGCCACTGAAGTGACAATTCCATATCCCGTGCAGACGTGCTCGACGAAGCGGGTACAATCCACTTTCCTAGTGCGTGAAGAAAGTCATACTCCCGTCGGCGGCCTGTTGCGCGTTTATAATGGTATTCACGTTGACGCCCTTTTGACGCAACCTGTCGACAAGTTTCTTGTTGGAGAGGATGGACTGTCGGATATGTTCAACAGCCTGTGGTGTTCGTTGTTCCACTGAAAGCGGACCATCGCCGGAAGTCGATTCATCCCAGTCATAGAATTCTTGAACGTCAAAGTTTCCGTCAAAGCTGCGAAGCTTGCGCTCCAGCTCCGGACTGCCGTTCATGAAGAGGCTGTCACTCCATCCGATGCTCGTGCCCGCGACCGACGCAAGACCAGAGACGAATGCTAGAGCCAAGAATCTGTTCATTGGGAAGTCCCGTTGGGAGTCGATCGCGAGTACGTTGCGGCTTCGAGCGGACAATATGATTGAGTGATCGCTGAGCCGCATGCACCGCTCCAGCCGAAACGGCAGAGCCGATATCAGATGTTGGAAATCAGCTTAACAGTGTCGACACTGTTGGAGAATCATACTCATGGATAGCATCCGTATAAAAGGCGCGCCGTGGCGATGACTTTTGAGCTGCGACATTCAAGTAATTGCAAACCACCGGAGATCGGCTGCAGATAGTAGCGAAATTAAAATGTTGCCATCGCACGAAGCCCGAAAATCGGGGCGTTCTGAATACGTGATCCATCGTTTGTGATAGTCGTGTTCGCTCCCGGGCGGATTACGTATTGGAAGAATGGCTGCACGTAGAAATACGGTGTGACGGTCGCCTGATACGTCGCTTCGACTACAGCTTCGGAACTGGGCAGCGGTTGTGAAGCGGAGCCAAAAAAATTTCGCGCCTTTACGAGGTCGGTTTTGCCCGAGCCGATGCTTGCGTAGGCAAAACTGATACCGACTGTATCGCCATCACGTCCAGGCATTAGCCCCTTGTACGTCAGACCCGTATCAAAATACCAGTTGATCAAGTTGCGATCCTGCTGCGGCGCGATGGCGACACGAACGAATCCATTAAGGCCGTTATCACCGTTCCCGAACTCCTGCGACAGTGTCTGGTCTGCTATAGCGTATATTGCATAACTGCCCGACAATTGCTTAGGAACGTTACTTGAGTGAGGGTCAGCCAAGGAGACGTCATTTGACGCTGTGGAAAGGCTTGGAACTGTTTCGGAGTTATACCACGCACCGATTTTATATGTCCCGGGCAAACCCTGATCCCCTTTGCCGGGCTGGTAACTGTAGGCCGCTTCAACAACGGTGAGGGTTCCATTGCCCAATGGGAAGGCCAAGCCGTTCGCATTTCCGTTCGGATCGGCTCCGGTGGGGCTTCCATTGAAAACCGCGGCTTGTAGTGTCCAGCTCTCACTGGGCTTCACAATGATCTGAGCTGCGGGTACCGCGTATGGATATGCCGGTCCGCCCCCCGGAAGAGCTTCGGCAAAAATGCCCGGCCACCCGAAAGTCGCGTTTACAAAGAGACTTGCGGTGTTGCTGATTGCGAAATTCTGGTCTGCAAGAATTTGCCCGAGCTTCAAAGTGACCGCTTCATCTCGAAGGCTCTGCGAAATATAGAGTTCCCCGAGCCGGAAACCTGGATCGGCTTCGACCGAGGTCACCGTCAGGAGATTGCCAACGCTTTTGCTCGATAGTCCCTGACCCTGGATCATATAGCCGGATATATGGAGACTACCACCCGTCCAGCCGATTAAACGACCCATGTCGAAGTCGCCCTGTAGCTGCAAGACGCCGTCGTAGGCTGTCCCCGTCCGCAGGCCCCCTGAAATATTGCCCAACACATCACTGGTCTGCGTTGCGGTAATCGTGACCCCGTCATCCCTTAATCGGGTCCTGATCCCGTTCCAGTCGCCTGTGAGCGACGTTTCATTGTAGGAAGGTGGGGGATTTTCGTCCGACTTCGCAGCCCCACCAACAAGGGCGAGCGCGAGCCCAAGGGAGCCCAGTGCCGCCCTTTGCAAATCCGCCCTCTTTCGACCTTGTGCGCTAATCGGGGAACCGCCTCTCTTAGCAAATTGTGACGTAAATCGCGAGTTGAAGCAATATTGTTGTTCGTTACCGCGACAGGCATAAATCAAAGGACTGCCTGGTAGCCTTCGGCTTGCTCTCCACCAAAGCCACTTCCATCCGTCGACAATTCTGTCGGCGCCGCCGGATTGGCATGGCTCTTTGGCTAATTCGTTTGCATCGAGTTCTTCGGAAGATGCTATTCGGTGGCCTGTCTATTGTGCTTCCGGCGCATTGTGGTGACCAAAACCACCCAAGCTCTCTCCTCGGATGCTTCCCCTCATGCTTGGCATGGGACAGGTACCGAGTGGCGTCAGCCCATGACATGACAAGTGATCGTGGGTGGCTTCGTCGGTGGCCGGCGGTGACTACGTCGGTTGCCTATTCTTATCTCGAAAAGCTGTCATTGCGCGCCGGCCGTTGCGCAAGTGTAACCGCAGTGTCGAGGTTGCTGCCGGAGAAGGCGGAACGCGATTGTTCAAAAGGACAGGATGCGTAGCGCCAGCAACACCGTCAACGGACCGCGATCTCTTGAGACGAAAAATAGATGTCAACCGAGGTCAACAGTAAGAGGAGTATCGCCGGAACGAGCGCGAAACCCAGGAAGCTGTTGGCGAGCGCTCCCAGACACGCGCCAATGAAATAGGCCATCCAAGCACTGCCGGGAAGAGAGACATCAAGCAACGAGGGACGACTGTCTAGATCATGGTAGAGGTATCGTCCAGCGATGAAGTCGGCAAACCTAAGCAAGCTATTCGTCACCACGATTGTTTGTAAGGATGTGCCGCCGAATCGGGAAATCGTCTCCCCTTGCATTGCCATTGCGTCCGCAAGTATTGGCAGCTCCAGAGGCAGTGGATCCGGTGAGAAATGGCGAACGATCTGCGCAGTGGAGACTAAGATAGCCATTAGAACCAACTCGACTACGGGTTTCCCAATGCGCCGCTGCATGTAGCTGGAGAAGAGGCCACCTGCGAAAAAGGACAGCATCGTACAACCGATCATAGTGATTAGCTGCCATCGTCCGCCAGCGGCGTCCACGCCTAGCTGCGTTGTGTTCCCAGTCATGGCGGCCGGGAAGATTCCTCCGAGATCGGTGAAGCCGATCGCATTCACGTAGCCTGCCACCATTGCAAGTGAGGCTGCGCGCCGCAAGGGCACAGCAAGGCTCCCCGACTTGTTGGTGCTGGGCGCCACAAGGCTCATGGAACGGTCATCCCTAGGAGATCATGGCGAGCCCAGGCTTTGTCCGAACCTGAACCAGTCAGACCTGAAGATCCGATGCTGACCAGAAGGCGACGAACAGCTCGCGTGCCCCTTTTCGGATCCGTCGGCGTGTGTCTGCGGCAATGGCCGTGCAGTACACGCATCATCATGATTTTCGCTCCCCTCTCTTGCGGGTAACCGGCAGATTGAACGTTATGCGCTTTCGCAAGGGTAAGCTTGTCGACGCGATGGCGCCTTGTCCTTCCAAGAGGGTGAGAGGCTCCTGCTCAGCCGGCCGTCATCTGGCGGCGGATTTCAGCCGCATAAGCCTTGACCGAAAAGCTCTCGGGCAGTTCGTCGATTAGGACGAGATCAGATATTGCATTGTTCAAGCGCAGCGGGAGGATCTTTTGATAGGCCGCCGAATTGTACCAGCTCTCAGCATACTCCCGGCTAGGGAACTCCATCAGCACGACCGCACCCGGCCAGGTACCTTCAGTGACGGTCGCCGGACCCATTGCCAGAAACCTGCCGCCATAGGGAGCTACCGTTTCCTCGACCTGGTCCAGATAGTAAAGGGCAGACACGTTGGGCACGTCGCCTGGGATGCGAAGGTGATTGATGAGGTAGGTTTTCATGAACATTGCTCCGATACTGATGGGCGTAAGGCGATAGAACCATGGGATGGGCGCACAATGGCGCGCCCCGAAGCCGCGCGGCAGCGCATAGACAGGGTTGCCGCGGCGCTTTCGATACGCGCAATCGAAGATCATCGCTCAATGCTCGTGCCCTCACCAACCTTGCTGACGCGAGTGTTGTCGTAAGCGCAGCCATCATACTCGAGAGTGAAAGTGCGGCAGTTGCTGCCACCGTGTAGGTCAGAGGTAGGCATCTTATTTCTTTGCAGTTCCTCAGAACGCGCCTAGCAGGATGAGACAACGGCGCTTTAAATGTGCGTCTATTGCCCCCGAGCGCTCGCTACCTCGGCAGGTTGCAAGCGCTCGCGTTATGATCGACAGGCGATCAAATTACCGCGTGACTTTCACTTGAGCCAAAACGTGATGCTGCCGTCTGCCGCTTGTTCTGCGTTTACAACATCGTGGATATTGACGCCGCGTGCTTCTAGTCGCTTGGCAAGCGGATGGTTGGAGCGAATAGCTGCCTGGATATTCTCCACTCCTTGCACCGTTCGCGGGGGATTGGTGTCGTGGGCGTCGGGATCGGTTTTTTGATTCTGATAGTCGTTGAGATACTTGAGATCGAAATCTTGATTGAATGTTACAAGGGTCCTCTGCAGCTCCGGGCCCCAGTTCATGGTCACGCTGTCCGCATAGCTGACGCCCACAAAAACCTGCGAGGCAATTGCGGCGACGATTGCAAGTTTCAAGGTACGCTTCATGATATTATTCTCCTATGGGCTAAGCGTTGCGGCATTCCGCGCAACGTTTACAAGACGTATTTTTCTTCATCGACCGCCCTTAATGCGGCCCGTAAAACCTACGTCGCGATTGCCTCGTCCGAAATCATACATAAGTGTCTAAAGCATAAACCTAGGTCTGGGTTGCGGTCGCAGTGGTTCGGATTTCCTTTCACTCTAGCGCGTGTCCTAAATATATGATTCCCGATGCAGATCCGACCGGCCAAATGAGAAATGGCTACATCACCGACACCAACGATTAAGAACAAGTTCCGACAGGCAGGCTTCTTTTGTGAGCGAACGAACAGCACTGCTTTCGGCGTTGACGGAGCGCAATAGCGCTTTCTTTCAAAACCCCTGCCTTGCTCCCTTCGGCATGAAGTAGGTTCGGATCTTGACGAGCGCTTCGGCGACGTCGGCTGCATCCTGGCGGTAGTTTTCTGCTTTGCTTCGCGCAAGCTTTCGGATGCGTACCCCGTTTCCGGCAGAAAGCAGAGATCCCAATCAAATGTGAGCGCGACGAACAACCCACCTAACATGAGTTGCGCAGGCCAGCGCGAAAGCAGGGATCGAACTATATTTAGATTTGCAATATTATATTTATGTAATCCATTACAAATAAGCAATATAAATGTAATCTAATTGTAACTGGTAAATATAACATTCGGCTACATATCTAATCTTGCGCATGAAGCACTCCCTGGAGGCTTTGCGCGAGAGCAACTTTCCTAGGAACTAGATCATGCCAAACATTATCACACGTCACAGAACGGCGGCTCTTCTAAGCGCAGCAATCATCGCTGGAACTGCCTCCATTCCTCTCGCATACGAAGCTTCAAGCGCTTTCGCCGCGCCCGCTAGCGCGGCCATCAACAATAGCGCCGGCTCATTCGCCTCTATCGTGGAGGCCGACAAGCCCGCCGTCGTTACAATTGTCTCGACAATGAAGGCGGAAAGCCAGGACAACACCGGTGATAGCGCGCCGATGCGAGGAAAGTTCAAGCAGTTCTTCGGGCAAGAAGGTGCTCCTGCACCCCGCCAAGCGCCAAACGACAACTCGGGCGAGCGCGGCAAGGCGCTCGGCTCGGGTTTCATTGTCAGTCGTGACGGCTACATCGTGACCAATAATCATGTCATCGAGAACGCAAGCGAACTGAAGGTAACGCTGGACGATGGAACCGAGCTTACCGGAAAGCTGATCGGCGCTGATCCTAAGTCTGATCTTGCCGTCGTGAAAGTTGATGCAAAGAAGGATTTGCCAACGATCCAGTGGGGCGATTCCGACAAGCTCAGGGTCGGCGATCAGGTTCTCGCGATCGGCAATCCTTTTGGGATTGGAACGACCGTCACCGCCGGTATCGTATCGGCTCGTGTGGACGTGACCTAAATAGCGGCCCGTATGACGATTTCATCCAAATCGATGCGCCCATCAATCACGGCAACTCTGGTGGCCCCCTGATCAGCGGCGAGGGCAATGTCGTCGGCATCAACAATGCAATTTACTCGCCGAACGGCGGTAGCGTTGGTGTAGGTTTTGCCATTCCCTCAGATGAGGCAAGGGCAATTGTTGCCAAGCTGCAGAAGGATGGTTCGATCGATCACGGATACCTCGGCGTCCAGATCCAGCCTGTCACTCAAGACGTGGCCGATGCAATCGGTTTGACGAAGCCGGAAGGCGCCCTGGTGGCTGATGTGACGAAGGACTCCCCTGCTGCCAATGCCGACATCAAGCAGGGCGATATCATTACCGCAGTGGGTAGTAAGGCTGTCTCAACCCCGAAAGTCCTCTCCCGACTTATCGCAGACCTCTCGCCCGGCGACACTGCCGCCGTTACGGTTTGGCGCGATGGAAAGAGTGTCGACCTTAAGGTTGGGGTTGGCGGCAGCGCCGGCGGAATGAAAGAACTTGCCAGCACAGAAGGTGACAGGGCACCCGCGGGTCCGCGCATTGGCATCTCACTTGCCGACATTACACCCGATGTTCGCGGACAAATGGGTTTATCGGACGATGTCAAAGGCGCGATTGTTGCAGGAGTATCCGCCGACAAACCCGCAGCCGAAGCTGGGGTAAAAACCGGCGACATCATTCTTTCAGTCAGCGGCAAAGCAGTGCACAATGCCAGCGACGCCAAAAACGCGATCGTAGCTCTCGCGAAATCGGATAAGAAATCCGTGCTGTTGCTCGTCCAGCGCGGGGACAACAAGATTTTCGTAGCCGTGCCGTTCGCGGCCGCTTAACTGCAAGGGCAGGTGTGCGAAAATGCGTCGACCTTGACGCGTGTTGACCTCAACGAAAATCAATCGCATCTTTATTTGCGAATATGCGATTGATGCTCAACGTTCATGAAACGCTTCGGAGTGTTCAGTCACGGCATGCTATGCAGACCGCAGCAGTCTCAGCGTCTTGAACGCGTAGGGCAAAAAGCAGTCCGCTTGCTTAGCTGCACATAAGCGCGACAAGTGGCACATGCGTCTTCAATCTGCATGTGCCGATGCCTGAGGTGTTCGCAAGCGTCTGCCAATTGCTTTGTCAAGCCCTCACACCGCATGATGGCGTCTGAAATGGGCTTCTGGCCCTCCGTCAGGTTCGTGCAGACCTGATCACCATGTCGGCGACCGAGTATGGGACTGCTCGCTCAAACGTTGCCACACGACGGCAGAAGACATGCCTGCTCGCAAGCATAGCAGGGGCGGCAGCTCGTGGAAGTGGCCTTTTGATGACTGGTTCATCTTCTCGCCGGCTATCCGGACTCGTTGAAACCTCAGCCGTTTTCGGTTTTCTGCGTCCGCTGCAATCGTGCATTACCTGCGCTGCCGACTTAACTGTTAGCGGGCTGCGGTTCTGACTTAGCAGCGAACATCCTCGCTAAGATTCGGTTCGGGGATGGGGTTCGCGTGGCAGACGGACGAAGAAGCAATTGGCCGGCTTGCGAGAATGCACGTCGCTGCATGAGAGCGGTTACGACCATTCCAGATATCCCGGATGCAACCAAAATCATTACAACAATTACAAATTGATAGATGCCAGCGTAAAGCGGGCTCGTCCCTGTCACTAGCATTCCCGCCATGACGCCTGGTATCCACACGAGGCCCAAAGACTTCAGCATGTCCAACCGGGGGAGTAAGCTCGCATACACCGAACTTTGCACAAATGGTGACACGCTTACGTCAGGGGCCGCCCCAAGGCATAACGCGGCCTCGATCTGGCCGATGTGCCCAAATACGTCCGATTTGAATCGTTCCATGGCCTGCGCACAAGCGTTCATGCTGTTCGCTATGATCATACTGCCAACCGGCACGAGGACCGTGATATTCGAACCAATGGATCTCGTCAGGAGCATAAACCCAATGGCCGTGATACCTCCGGCGCCGACTGAACAGAGCGAGATCTTGAAAGCGTAGGGCAGCTCGGGAAATCGGCGCGACGCTGTCAGCGCTGCCGCCACGACCATGCCAATGAGGATGAGCGCTCCGATAGGCAAGCTTCCTTTCAGGAGCAAACCCAGCACTAGCCCGACGAGCGACATCTGAAGCAGACCTCGGACAAGCGACACTATGGTTTCTCGTTCAATGCGGACCTGGAACTGGCGACACAGGATCACCACAGCGAGGCAAAGGATCATTGCCGCTGCTGCTTGGAAGAGCCCTGTCAGTACCTGGTCGTCAAACAATGTGGTGCTCATTGAGAACCTCCTTGGTCGGTCCCACTGTAATAAGCTTGCCATCCTGCATGTACATCGTTCGTCCAGCTAAGCGGACGGCCTGAAGCGCGTTGTGCGTCACCACGATACATGTGATGTGCGCGTGTCCTGCCAGATTTAGGATTAGTTGTTCGATCGCTCGACCGGACTCCTCGTCCAGCGCCGAGGTCGGTTCATCCAACAAGAGCACACTGGGCTTGTTGGCGAGCGTGCGGGCCAGCGAGACACGCTGCGACTCTCCGCCGGAGAGGGTGTTGACATCACGATTGTCGTATCCCGGTAGACCGACCTTCACGAGGAGCTCGTCAACCTCTCCGTTTGTGAGCGTTTCGCCACGTTGAGCGGGACCATACAGGAGGTTGCCACGCACGGATCCGGAGAAGAGATTTGGGATTTGCATGACCATCCCGACCTGCCGGCGAAGGCGGGCCGGCTCAATTTCCCGGTAATCCAGACCCTTGATCAGTATCGTTCCGCCGGTGGGTTCATCAAGTCTGTTTAACAATCGCAGAAAGGAGGACTTCCCTGCTCCGCTTGGACCGGCTACTGCCAGGATCTCTCCCCGCTTGAAATCAACATCCACGTCATCGACCAAGATGCGATCGCCGACCTTCCTAGTGAGTCCCCTTACTTCCACCTCCATTTTTCCTGAATGAGACCGCAGGTCCACATCCAGTGTTGACCGGACATGCTGGTTCAACTCTCTCATCGAAGCGACTCCTACCGACACAGTTCCTCTACTGCGGCAAGGTAGCGCCGCGGGCGAATGAGCTTGCATGACGTTAGACCACGCGTCCTTCCCGATGTAGCTGGCTCTTGGTGTAGGTCGGGTGGGCAGACTTCTTATTGCGAATCTGGTCGTCCCGAAGATGAAGGCCCATGGCTAACGACAAGGTAAGCCCACAATTCTGAAACATCGTTTGGGCACGGGGTAGGAACCCGCCACCCATCTTTGAAACTAGCGCGGAGTTCTCATGAACTGGCACGCCGCCTGATTGACTTACGTTCGACAACTGCGGTTCCATCCAATTATTGGCACCGACCATGACCTACGGCGTCGTGAACCGCCACGCGCATCGGTACATACGCGCAGAAAAAGGCGGGACCACCGATGTACGGCAAATGAGCAACAGATCTCGACACAGCTCTTCAGGGTTTGTTGCATTTCTTGCCTGCCTTGGAGCCACCTAAAGCTGCCATACCATATCTTGGTCTAGGTGACTTAATGCTATGGAATAGTTCATTATCACGCGGGCTTGGCTACCTTCCTTTAAGCATCGGAGGCCCTATGACCAGCACGCATGAGAAGTACGCGCTTTCGAATATCCTCGGACGGCAGAACCTTGTTCGACTGGCCCTCATCGCGGCCACAGCTGGTAGCGTAACTGCAACCTTCGCTTATGCGGCTGGCTGGCTTCAAGGATGGAAGCTAACCCAGGATGCCGTCATCGACAGGTTTGAAGAAGTAAACGGAGTCCATCCCGGCTTCCGTCGAAATCACGCCAAAGGAGTGTGCATCGAAGGATACTTCGACTCCAATGGAAATGGTGCCGTGCTTTCCTTCGCGAAGGTCTTCGAACCCGGCCGTATCCCGGTCGAAGGCCGCTTTGCTGTCGCGGTTGGCTCCCCGGATATTCCCGACAGCGGGAAGCAAGTCCGGAGTATGGCACTGCGCTTTAGGCCCGCAAATGGCGAGGAATGGCGAACGGGAATGAATGATATTCCGGTTTTCGGGGTAAGAGATGCGGCCGGTTTTTACGATCAACTGCTGGCCATGAAGCCCGATCCTGCGACTGGGAAAGCCGATCCAGCCAAAGTATCGGCCTTCCTGGCAGAGCACCCGGAATCAGCAAATGCCATTGCTCTGATAAACGCCAAACCATTCTCATCCGGATTCGACAACGCCACATACAACGGTCTCAACGCATTTGACTTTATCGCAGCAGATGGCCACGTGACGTCTGTACGCTGGTCAATGCAGCCGACAGCTCCGTTTGAGAAGGAACCGGCCGATGCGCCCGCAGATGGAAACTATCTTTTCGACGAGCTTGTTCGGAAGATCGACAGTACCCCATTACGGTGGCATTTCCTCCTCACCGTTGGCCAACCCGGGGATGTGACGAACGATGCGACGATTGCTTGGCCGGACGATCGCGAGCGGATAGACGCCGGTGTTCTGACCATCACTGGCGTCGAGGCTGAAGACACCGGCAATTGCCGCGACATAAACTTTGATCCTCTCGTCCTTCCGGATGGTATTCGCGCATCTGATGATCCACTTCTGAGCGCGCGATCCGCGGCCTACGCCGTGTCATTCGAAAGGCGAGCTGGTGAACCACACTCGCCGAGTGCCGTTCAACCAGACGAAGTCGCAAAGGCAAACCTCGATGAATAATAGCAAAGTTGTCGCGCTTCCCCTGCGTCTCCTCCATTGGTCGATGGCACTCCTCATTTTTTCAATGCTGGCTATCGGACTCACGATGGTAACTTCTCTGGCCAATTACAATCTCCTCGTCTCAATCCATCGGCCACTTGGGATCCTGATCCTGCTTCTCGCGCTCATGCGCCTGGTAGTTCGCCTAACCAAAGGTGTTCCGTCGATGCCAAGCGATATGCCGGTCTGGCAAAAAGGACTTGCTCACGCTTCACACTGGGTTCTGTATGTGTTGATTCTTTTACTCCCGATCGTCGGCTGGGCAATGCTGTCGGCCGCTGCTTACCCGATAATCCTGTTCGGGTCGGTCGAACTGCCGCCGATAGCTCCGCATAACATCGCGCTGTTCTCGATCTTGCGCAGTCTCCACACGATACTCGCCTACTCCCTTTTCTGCGTGGTTCTGGTGCACGCATGCGCCGCGTTGGTTCATGGCTTGATTTTCAAGGATGGCGTTCTGCAAAGCATGTTGCGGGGCGGCGAGGAGCACGCGTCTGTCGATTCAGCGAACAGGTAGTTGGCCGGCGCTTCGCCTCCGAACAAGCGCGAGGCTATGGCGCAACAGAGCCGATGTGCTCACTTGTCTTGCAGCGTAACGACCGATCACCCACGCTCGGGCCAGATCGGCGGAACAACGAATTTTAAGCCGCCAGGAGACAACAGTTACGGCACGGACGAGGTACTGAATTCTGCTCTCGATTGATCCGCTGCGGGCGCGACAATCGGGCGAGATTCGTCTCATCCTGATTGCCGCGCTATATAGAGGCCGAGATCTGCATCGGTAGTTCGGCCCTCCGGTACGACAGCCGTGGGTTCGATCGTCATGATGACGGTGCAGCCAGATGTCCAAGATGCTTCCAACAACAGGTTGGGCAAGAACGACCGATGGGGACAGGACATGAAATCCAGTGAGGTCAGGACAACGGGATAGCGAGGCAATTCCAACAACAGAACCATACTCTCTTATAGCCATCCCGGACGTGACCGCATACAAGGCAGATTCAGGTCATGTGCGACCGAAAAGGGTCGCACCCACTGCCGCCGCCGTCTCTTGTATCACCAGCCATAGTCGGGTCCGAATGGACCATAAAAGTTTGCAAAATCCGGCCCCCACTTGTTCCAGTCCCAATCATCATCGGCGTACGTCTGAGCTGCTAGCAGCTGACGTTTTGCAATCTTCGCCTGAAGCTGGGACCGTCGGTAATTGTCGTAATCTTGCTGCGTGCCAACATATAGGCAATTGCAATTGACCGGATCAGCTAAGACATAGTTGACGGTGCTCCCGTGGGTTCGCTCGAGGAACCTATTCGGTGGCAGGCGTTTCAACATGGCTTGCCGTTGTGGAGTATCCGCAGGCCGCTGCACGAAGCCTGCTGCGGCCAGCTGGTCTTCCTTAGTTGCCACATTGTTCCCCATCGTCGAGCATGCCGCGACCAGCATCGAGGCAATCATCCCGACGAAGGAGCCAAACGCAAAATGTGAATTACGCTTGCGTGTAGCTTTCGACGACACGTCCGCTCTCCTTGTAGTTCCTGTCGATAGAATGCCTCTCGGGGGCCAACGGCGGAATCATACATAGGAAGCCTCCGCGCTATCCTTAGGTATACCGACGACTGCGTTGGCTGCTTTGATGACGGCCCCTCGCCGGAGTGGCTCACCGGTATCAACCGAATGCTGCAGGGCAAGGCACGGCCGGGACGAAATATCGAAGAGCGAAACCCGAAACTCCCCGCGCTTTCCTCGTTGTCGCCGCAAGAACGCGGTCATGAAGGCACCTCTCGCTCGCATAAGGTCTCTCGAGGTTGCAGCACGCGCAAGCCAACAGGGCAGCCGGATCATCTCGGCACTTCTGACCAGGGTGGAACTTCTAAGCGTGTCGCTCCACTGGCGATTACAGTGGTCGTCGCCGGATGAACGCTCTGACCACCACAAGGATCTTGACCGGCGCAGGCGGGCAGAGACAAGCGCAATAACAGGCGATAAACCCATAGGCCTGATCCCGACGCGAATGAAACCACTGCATCCAATGCACTCAAGCGCTGAAAACGCTCTTGCCACGCGCCCGTTCCGCATCGCTGGCGTCCTCGATTTCCTTCCAATGGTTCGATCAATCCACGCAAGCCGTAAGCGGTCCATCAAACGAAGGTTTACAGCCCAACCAGCGTGAAAATAATCCGAACAAATCAATCGGAAGAAAGTGACCACGGCAGAGCGCTAGCGGTTCGAGTTAAGCAAGTAGGAAGCGACCAGATCCAATGGTATGGACACACCGAAGTCGTGGCGCAGGCACTGTGGACGCACTCACCTTGTCAAAGGGACACCAGCGATGCGTTAGGACGCATCACTGCGCTGGCCCCATGCGGCATTTTCGGCACTAATGCGGATGTGCAGAACGGCCGCGTTAGCGATCGAAAACAGGATCGCATAGATGGGCATATTGAAGCATAGCGGCAGGATTGCCATCTCGCCGATCACGACAGCATAGTTCGGATGCCGCATGAACCGAAAGGGTCCGCCCGTCAGTGGAGTCTCTCCGGGAAGAACAATAATGCGCGTCGTCCAGCGTCTTCCCAACGTAAGAAGGACCCATAACCGACCCGTCTGCAGCAAGGCGAAAGCCCCGACCCACGCAGGTGTCACGGCTCTGTCAAAGGCGAACCACCACAGCCCAGTCAACCACATAGCATGAAGAATCACGATGGCAGGATAGTGCTGCGGTGCGAATTCCCGCGCCCCGGCGCGTATGAGCGCTATCGTGTTCCTTCGAGCCCATAACAGCTCCATCAGCCTCTCTAGGGTGACGAAAGCCAGAAGAACACCCGCACCCGTCATTGTACTGGCCTGAGCGAAACACAGCTCATTGTAAACCCCGGCCCCATGGCGGTGAGCACTGTTCGGTTCGGAAGTCGTTCTGCAGCAATCAGACGCTCGAGCACAAAAAGCACCGTCGGCGATGACATATTGCCATATTGCGACAGGATTTCGCGTTCCTGGACAAGGTGCCCTCGTTCAAGAGACAGCGCCTGCTCAAGCGACTCGATAACTTTTGCGCCGCCTGGATGCCACGCAAATCGGTCGACGTCAGCAATATCGAGTCCTGATCCTCGCAGTATCGCTCGCATTGCCGGCAAGATGTTGGCACGAACGAAGGATGGGATTGCGCGGTCAAAGACCACACCAAGACCTTCGGGCTCAACGGTCCAACCCATAATGTCGAGGGTGTCCGGCCACATATACTGGCCGCTCATTTCTACGTCCGCAATCCCATCGGCGCCGGCCTTTACGACGCAAGCCGCAGCGCCATCTCCGAACAGTGCGGTCGCAACGACATTCGCCTTTGTCAGTTTGTCCATGCGAAATGCAAGGGTACAAGTCTCGACGGCAACCATCAAGACCACGCAACCCGGAGCCGAAGCGGCAAGTTTGGCAGCGAGCGCCAGCCCCGAAATACCGCCGGCGCAACCCAATCCGAAAACTGGAACCCGCTGGACGTCATTACGAAAGCCCATTGCCTGTGCCACTTTCGCCTCAATGCTCGGTGTGGCTATCCCCGTCGTCGACACGGTGACGACGACGTCAACGTCTGCCGCCGAAAGACCCGCGGAGCAAAGCGCATTCTCTGCCGCCTGAATAAATAGCTGTGATGCGCTCTCTACATACACCGCGTTCCGATCCGACCAACTTGAAGGCTTGAGATACCAATCGATCGGCCTGACACCGAACCTTCTCATTATCCCCGAACTCTCGAAGACTTTGGATAGCCGTGAAAACTCTGCATAGCGCGGAGAAAAAACAGCTGTCGCCGCCTCTCTTGCCTCTTTCTGGTCGATGATGTGGGAGGGCACGGCAGTGCCAATCGAGAGCAGTTTGACGCTGTTTGGCATCGATTTTCCTTTACAACCAGCGGGCACGGCCCCCCAAACGGAGGAACGAGATTGGTCGGAACGTTTTGGGATAAGCAAACCTGCCCGGTGCGTTTGGCGCTGCCACGACTTGGCGGTCCTGCAGCGTCAAACGGGACGAGGATGCGTCACTCTCAAGCGTGCACTTGAAAGCTAGTTGGGGCAGATTTCGACATAAGGCGCGCGCTCCGCGCGGTCGAACGCCGATTGTGGATAGGAGCAGTACTTGTCGTCGGCGAAGCTATTGTCGAAGAACCGCCGGCCTTGACGATGATCATTGAAATTGTGGGAACCACCATCAGAAAAGCGATGATCGATATCGTTCCCAAAGGAACGGCCACCACGGGCCTCCTCAGCACCGCCAAAACTACCGGCGTGCATGCCGCCGGATCTGCCGCCGCCGCCGTGTCCCCCGCCGTCATGGGCGGATGCCTGGGTTGCTAAAAGTGCCGGCGACCCGAACGCCAGGGCGGCACAGATTGCTGCGATCAATTGAAGCTTAGACATTGAACTTTCCTTTTGGTTGGTCAACACTCCGCGAGGAGCGTTAGGCCATGCTAAGCTGACGGTGGAAACAATGAACCGTGCGCAAGTCTAGTTCGGCCATACTATGGTCTAGGAACGTCGTGCCTGATGACGACGGTCTTGATTTGGCCTTGGCGGTCTAGGCATCCGCATCCGCTGGTCCACCAAGTTGTTCGCGAAGAATGCTATGCTAGGCGTGGGGCGCGCATCAGGGGCAGGCGCGTCGAGTACAAGAAGTTGATCCGATTGCGGCGATTGGTGCCGTCGTCGCGCCGTTTAGCCGACGATGCTGGCAGGCGAGGTCGCGTTTATATTGGCTCTGCGCAAAGGCCTTGCCCCGGAACCCTTGTCGAAGTCGCGATGAACCATTTACGCGACGACAATCATCAACGCCATCGAGTCGCGCACGGCTCGATGGCGTTGCCTTTTCGGAACTTCAGTGGAGTTTTTAAAACGGGTAAAGCGGCTACTCGGCCACAAAAGAAGGAAGCCTTCTCTGTGACGCTAAGGTCTCGCCAGGTGCCATACCCCTTCGGAACCATCACCGCGAACATCGCCAGGTTTGAAGTCGAAGCGATATGTGTAAAGTGGGGAACCGTTGTAGGCCCATTGCATTAGGCCGCTCGCGCGTTGGACCAAGGACCAATGGCCAGATGCCCTGGCGCCGGCTGGCGCCAGCAACGGCGGCCAGGCTGCCGCGCAAAGAAGATTACATTCCGAGTTCCCGGGCGTATCCTTGTCAAAGGTATACAGCGACCGGCCGCTGGCGTTTGCAAAGTGTTTTTGGGACGCTTGCGAGACCGCCATGGCTGGCCTTGCCGGTGCTGCATTCGCAAATGCGGAGAATCCCAACATCAACCCGAGCCCGAGTATGACAGACTTCGTAGTTTTTAGCATTTTCAACCTTTCCGCGCTCAAAAGTCTGGCGCATTTCGTTGGAAGCGTCGGCACTTCAATGGCCGTTAGCAGTACGACAGTTAAAGGATGGATCGGTGCACATTCCGCGGCAACTATATCAAGGTATAGAAGCATCAATCTCTGTGCATGCAACGGAAGCAACGACCTTCCGTCGGGTCGCGATCGACCGAGCCACACTGCCAGCGTGTCGGCTCGGGATTGCAATCGAGGCCGGATCAACGAAATGGCGTTTGATCCCCTCGGCTTCCAACACCCGATGGATCCAGAAGCCGTCGTGCCAAGTCTCCTTAAAAACAATGGTCTGGAAGCACCGCTCAATGCGTGCTCCACTTCCTGCTGAGTTCAGCAAAACGTTTCGGCATGCCGGCGACGCTTGCCTCCAAGGCAGGGTGTTTGTTGGCCAAGCAACCCACCTCCACCCCGCCAGAGTGCTGGTCGGTATCAACCTCCTCATAGGATCTACCGCCGTGTTATTCAGTAGAGGTTGCTTGGGGATGCAAAAGGCTCCTCAAGCGGGCGACCCGGCGCTACCTGCTCGCCGGAGCCGGGAACCCACAGCGTGCTGAATATGCTCAACACCATAATAACCAGGGTAAGGATCATCAATTTTTGCATGTTGGATCTTTACGATTTCGAAGGAAGAAACCGGCGTCCTGCGGACGTCAAGCTGGTTTCAGATGTAGGTCAACATCTTCAAGGGGCAGCAGACCAAGATACGACTTCATGGGTGAAATGGCTAAGCCGCTCGCGACCCGCTCGCCCGTTCGCGCCGAGTGCGCAGGTTGCACCGCGCGATTTGCCTTCCTCCAAATGCTTGGCGTCATTCCATTCAATTGTCGAAACACCCTTGAAAGATGCGCCTGATCTGCAAGCCCGCAATCAAGTGCGATCTCAGACAGGGGCGCTTCGGTGTCGAGCATTTTCCGTTTTGCGCGTTCAATACGGCAAGCAACGATATAGCGATGGGGTGACTGTCCAAAGCTTGTGCGAAAGGCTGCGGAAAAATAGTTCTCGCTGAGCTTGGCCACTCTTGCGAGGTCTGACAACGGAAGCGGTTCCGAAATTCGACTTTCAATGTAGGCGATGACAGCGGTTGATTGCCAGGCCGCCAGTCCTCCAGAAACCTGCCTGGGAAGCGTGGTAGGCTCCTCGGCCATCTCTCGTGAATATCTTCGGCTAAGCAGATCAGATGCCTCAGCCACCAATTCAACGGTCAGGTTGCCGTCGGTTTCTGCGCACTCGAGTGCGCGTAACAACAGGGAAATTGCTGCCTTGACTGACGACTGCAGAAGCCGGGAGCGCGAGGATCCCTTCCAATTTTGGCTTGAGTACCCGGCGCCGGTCATTGGTCTGTCCCTGTGAGTAAACCAGAAGCCCCGACACTATGCTTGCAGTCGAAAGGGCTGGGTATCCCGCTCGAAGATAGTTCGAAAGACACCAAGGGCTAGCCGCCGAAATACCTATGGTCAGTGTCCAACCGCCGATCGCTCCGCTCTCCTTCGACGTCAACGACCCATGATATTTTCACTGAGGATTATCCAATACCCCTTTGGTTCCGACAAGACGCCAATTGCTGCAAGACGATAACCTGAGGTCTGGTTGCAGCCGCCGGTTCGCGCTCATTCCGCCGGATAACGTCGCTGGGGCGACACCGGCTTCAGCGAAAGGCCCACCACATAAAGGCTGCAATGGAGAGTTCGATGGACATGACTCCGCTTTTTCTATCGCGATTGCAGTTCGCGTTCACCGTGTCGTTTCACATCATTTTTCCAGCCTTCACGATCGGGCTCGCAGCTTGGCTGACATTCCTCGAAGGTTTGCAGCTTTGGACGGGGCGGCCACTCTACCGCAGACTTTTTGATTTTTGGCTCAAGATATTCGCTGTAGCCTTCGGGCTTGGCGTCGTCACCGGGATTGTCATGGCCTTCCAGTTCGGCACGAACTGGAGTGAGCTCTCCCTGCAAACCGGCCCGATCCAAGGGCCGCTCCTCGGCTATGAGAGTTTTACTGCGTTCGCACTCGAGGCGTCTTTTTTCGGGGTAATGCTTTTCGGGCGTAGCCGGGTTCCAGTGTGGCTCTATTTGTTCGCGTGTGGGATGGTGACACTGGGCACCAGCCTTTCCGCCTTCTGGATCATGGTGAACAATTCTTGGATGCAGTGGCCAGTCGGCTACGAGATAAATGCGAGCGGCACATTCATGCCCAACGACTGGGCCGCAATTATTTTGAGTCCCGTTGTTTGGGTTCGATTCCCGCATATGATTCTTGCCGCCTACATAACGACCTCATTTTGTGTAGCGGCAACGGGCGCGTGGTATCTGCTGGATCGGCGGCTTCTACGCGAGGGAAATGCCATGGTTCGAATGGGTCTTGGCATGGCGGCTGTCCTCGTTCCGCTGCAGCTTTTTTTCGGTCATCTGAATGGAGCCTACGTACACGACAAGCAACCCGCGAAATTTGCTGCAATTGAAGGTCGCTGGGAGAATGAGAAACCGGCCTCTGAGGTCCTTATTGCGATCCCCGATGAAACTGCTGAGAGGAACGTTTTCTCGATATCGGTACCCTATCTCGGGAGCCTGATCGGTTCAATGAGCCTTTCTTCGCAGGAGGTCGGGCTGAAGTCATTTCCGCAAGACCAACGTCCGCCGGTCCTCATCCCCTTCTTCGCCTTCCGCATCATGGTCGGGTGCGGTTTGCTGATGTTGGTACTCGCGTGGTACGGGACCTGGCTCGGCCTCAAAGGGAGGCTGAGACAAGTCCGCTGGATGTCGTGGTGTGTTTTTCTCAGCTTCCCGCTGGGTTTCATCGCGACATTGACAGGCTGGTTCACGGCGGAGGTGGGCAGGCAGCCCTGGGCTGTCTATGGAATATTGCGTACTGCGGATGCGCTTACCCCGTCACTTACCCTTCACCAGGTCGCGATCAGTTTCCTGATCTTTGCCGTCATCTATTCTGTGATCGCAATTGCGGGGATCGTGTATGTCTACCAGATCCTGCAGGCCGGCCCCGATGACGATCTCGTCGAACTGGACAAGCAGCATCCGGTCCTATCAGGCGCCAGCCAAGGCGCTGCTCAAAGCCCCGCGGAGACATCGAGATGATCACTTTCTGGACCGCGATACTTGCCCTTACGCTCGCTCTCTATGTCATTCTCGACGGTCTTGACCTGGGCGTCGGCATATTGTTCGGTACGACCAGAAACCTGGAGATCAAGCGGCAGATGCTGAACTCGATCACACCGGTATGGGATGGCAACGAGACCTGGCTCGTGCTGACTGCGGCCATCCTGTTTGGTGCATTTCCCGTCGTCTACTCGCTCGTGCTCAGTGCGTTTTACCTTCCAATCATCATATTGCTTGCCGCCCTCATATTTCGCGGCGTAGCCTTTGAATTTCGCGGGAAAAGCAAACGTCTACGCTGGTTCTGGGACGAAGGCTTTTCGTACGGGTCATTGATCGCGAGCTTCGTCCAGGGTGCGGCGGTAGGCGCTATCATTGAAGGGATTCCGAATGTCGAGGGGCGCTTTACCGGGACGGCATTTGGCTGGTTGACGCCTTTTCCATGCTTTGCGGGATCGGCGTTTGTCTCGGATATAGCCTCCTCGGCGCGGCGTGGCTGGTCATGAAATCCGAGGGCAATCTGCGCGAAAGGGCATACGTCTATATTCCCTGGCTGCTTCTCGGTGTCCTGACTTTCCTTTCCGCCAGTTTCGCCATCTCTCTCTTTCTGGAGTTGCCTGTGATGGCGCGCTGGCTGGATAGGCCTTATCTCGTATCGTTCCCACTTCTTGGCCTCATTGGCTGCGGGATGATCGTAAGTGGCGTAAGGTCAAGACGCGACCGATGGCCGTTTGCGGGAGCCGTCGTTGTTTTTCTTTCTGCATTCGGAACTCTTGCGCTCTCGTTCCTTCCGTACATGATCCCGTTTTCGATCACCATCGAACAGGCAGCCGCCCCGCATTCCAGTCTGGCATTCATGTTCTGAGGTGCCGGGCTGGTCGTGACGCCGCTTACACTTGCCTACACCGTTGTCGTCTACTGGCTTTTCAAGGGGAAGAGCCAACCTGGAGGCTTACTCTAGGAATGCCGCTTGAGGGCTGGCGACGCCCCAGATGGGTTGCGAAGCTTCCTCGACCCGACACCCATTCGGCCAACGCCAGCGAACCAACCCCTTGCCTGCCTCCGGAGCGAGGAGACAGAGCGAGCCAGGACATACCTAAGTGTGATGGCGGCTATGGGCGCTCAATGTTATATTCTTGTACCGGTTGAATGGCTTTCAATTTGCTGAGCGAGACAATGGCGCAGGATTCAACAGATAAAGCCCTGGTTCATGTCATTGATGATGATGAGTCTGTAAGATATTCACTTTGCCGACTAATCAGATCGGTTGGCCTGCAAGCAGCGGCCTACGGCTCGGTCAGTGAATTTAAGGAGAAACCTCTTATCGACGTACCTGGATGCCTGGTGCTTGACGTGCGTCTGCCGGGGGTAAGCGGGATCGAATTTCAGGGGCAACTTAACGGCCTCGGTATTTTCCTGCCGGTAATCCTCATGACGGGTCACGGCGATATTCCGATGTCCGTGCGGGCAATGAAATCCGGCGCGGTTGATTTCCTGCCGAAGCCGTTTCGAGATCAGGATATGCTCGATGCAATCGCGTCAGCAATCAGTCGCGACCAGCATCGACGCATCAACAGCGATCAAGCCGCCGAGATCTACAATCGTTTCACGCGACTTTCTCCGCGTGAGCGGGAAGTCATGATGTACACAGCCGCAGGCAAGATGAACAAGCAGACGGCCGGCTATATGGGTATCAGCGTTGTGACCGTCAAACTTCACCGCCGCGCCGCAATGGTGAAGATGGAAGCTCGAACCCTGCCGGATCTGGTGCGGATGGTCGACATGGTCAGACCGTTGATCAATACCAACATTGGACAATAAAAACCCAAATGCCGGCGACCCTCCCGGCGGCAGCCGGAAGGCGGCAGGGAATACGGGCTGGATCTTTTGATGAGAAGGACCACCTGGCGGCCACGATCAATCGCCATGTCGCGTGGGCTTCCCTGGTCACGTAGTTTCCGTGCATCGGACACTCAGCTTTCCGACAGCGACTTCTTCCCCACGCCCGGGCCTCGGTTAAGGGCATTTGCGGTTGCCACCATCCAGTCACGGAATGACGATTTCCGTTCGCAAGCGAAATCATAGTCCCCCTCCAACGTCCAGCTTGGCGGCACCAAGACAGGTGTTCCAGCGCCCGTCTTTCGGTGCCGTCAGTAATGATCTCGATGCTGCCATCAGCACCGAGATGACGGGCCACTGGCGCAATCGAAATTTGGCCAGAGCAACGCCCTAGCGAGTCTGGTAGCGGCCAGGACGCTCCATGGTCGTGTTCAGCCTACACCTAAGTGTGATTTTCGAAGCTGCCAGCCGCAGCTAGGTTTACCTCCTGAGGTTGTCCTGGACCTCCTCGCACCGAAACCACCCCTCCTGTCACCGTTACGCGCGGGGCGGCAGTGCCGAGTTAGATCTATTCTCAGTGGGGCCCAGCGCCCGCTTTCTGATCCTGTATAGCCGCCGCTTGGTGGCGTGAGCGACTTTTCATGCTTGCATGACATCAATCCCGTCTCGAGCAACCAACAGGGAACCATAGCCATGACACTCAAAACATATCTGGTACTCGCCGCCACCCTTCCGTTTATCGCGCTTGCCTCGCCTTCAAGGGCCGAACCACTCAAGAATATCGTGTTGGTCCACGGCGCCTGGGTGGATGGATCCGGCTGGAAACCCATTTACGAAATCCTCAAAAAGGAAGGCTTCAACGTTACCATGGTCCAGGAACCGGAAACGTCCTTCGCTGATGACGTGGCTGCGACCAAGCGCATTCTCGACGTTCAGGACGGCCCGACGCTTCTCGTCGGTCACAGCTATGGCGGCTCCATCATCACACAAGCTGGTGTTCACCCGAATGTGACCGCTCTGGTATATGTCGCCGCGCATGCACCCGATGTCGGCGAGGACGAAGGGACCCTTGGCAAAAAGATGCCCAGCGTTCTGGCAAAAACCGAAGGCGCGATCAAAAAGACACCTGACGGCTATACCTACCTCAACCCGATCGATTTTCCGAAGCTCTTCGCCCCGGACGTGCCACGTGATCAGGCAGAGTTCGAAGCCCGCTCGCAGGTACTTGCTTCAGCCGGCGTGTTCACTACCCCATTGACGGCCGCGGCCTGGAAAACAAAGCCGAGCTGGGGAATCGTGGCCGGCAACGATCAGATCATCAATCCGGAGCTTGAACGTTGGTACTATAGCAGGGCGAAGAGCCACACCATTGAAATCAAGGGAGCCAGCCATTCCGTCTACGAATCCCACCCGCGAGAAGTGGCAGCGGTGATTTTGCAAGCTGCCCGTGACGCAGAGCGGGAGGCCGCTACAGCCAAGAATTAGCAGCCCTGCGGAACTGGACATCATCGCGCCAATGCAGAGGTCATTGTATCTCCATGAAAGATACGACGCGGTCATCCCGATACCAGGCATTTTTCTGCCGACCGACACAGCAGGAGCTTAGATGACGATGAACTGGCAACGAAACCGCGAAGAGCACCTTGCCCGCATCACGGCGGGAAATGCTCTGGCTAAGGGGAAAATCGTCGAAGCGCGCAATGCGACCCGTCTACTGGAGGCAGTCGTCCGCCCCGGCGATCGCGTATGTCTGGAGGGTGACAATCAAAAGCAGGCCAACCTCTTGAGCAACGCCCTTTTGGCCGTAGACCGTACAAAAATTAGCAACCTGCACATGGTGCAGTCTGGAGTCGTCCTTCCCGATCATCTCGATCTCTTCGATCACGGTATTGCCAAGCGGTTGGACTACGCCTACTCGGGTCCTCAGTCGGCCCGCATTGCCACCATGCTGTTCGGCGGCAAGATCGAACTTGGCGCGGTCCATACATATCTCGAGCTTTTTGCCCGGTACTTCATTGATCTCACGCCGAATGTTGCCTTGGTCGCAGCAGTCAGCGCGGATCATGACGGTAACCTTTATACAGGACCTAATACCGAAGACACACCGACAATCGTGGAAGCCACGGCATTCAAGGATGGTGTCGTAGTCGCACAGGTCAATCGGATCGTCGACAAGGTACCGCGTGTCGACATTCCAGGTGATCGCGTCCACTTCGTGATCGAAGCCGACGAGCCCTTCTTCGTCGAACCCTTGTTCACGCGCGATCCAGGTGCCATCACGGAAACACAAATCCTCACTGCAATGATGGCCATAAAGGGCATCTACGCTCCCTACCGCGTGCAGCGTCTCAATCATGGGATTGGTTTCAGTACCGCGGCCATCGAACTGCTCCTTCCGACGTTTGCAGACAAGCTGGGACTGAAGGGTAAGATTGCATCACACTTCGCCTTAAACCCGCATCCTGCGCTGATCCCCGCGATTGAATCAGGTTGGGTGGAACAGATCCACTCTTTCGGGTCTGAAGTGGGGATGGAGGACTATATCCGCGCTCGACCTGATGTCTACTTCACCGGTCCGGATCGATCCCTGCGTTCAAACAGAGCATTTTGCCAGGTCGCCGGCCTCTATGCCTGTGACATGTTTATCGGTTCGACCCTTCAGATCGACCTCAGTGGAAATTCATCGACGGTCACGACCACGCGCATTGCGGGTTTTGGTGGCGCACCGAACATGGGATCCGATCCGCGCGGGCGGCGTCATCCGAGCGAGCCGTGGCTGAAGGCAGGTCAAGACGCCGATCCGGACCGTCCGGCGCCGTTGAGGCGTGGTCGCAAACTGGTCGTTCAAATTGGTGAAACGTTTGGTGAGAAAAATACGCCTCTCTTCGTTGAGAAACTGGACGCGCTGGCGCTCGCCGAGAAATTGGAGCTCGATTTGGCTCCCGTGATGATCTACGGCGACGACGTCACGCACATTGTTACCGAGGAAGGCATCGCCAATCTCCTCCTTTGCCGTAACCAGGAAGAGCGTGAACAGACCATTCGCGGCGTCGCCGGTTACACCGACGTCGGCCGTGGCCGGGATAAGGGGATGGTCCGGCAACTGAGGGAGCGGGGTGCGATCCGGCGTCCCGAAGACCTCGGTATCAATCCTCTCGACGCCGATCGAAGCCTTTTGGCCGCGCGATCGATCAGAGATCTCGTCCGATGGTCGGGCGGCCTGTACTCGCCTCCATCAAAGTTCCGCAACTGGTGAAAGGGAGATACTTGATGGAAGACATTACCTTCCACCACTACACACAAAGGCCGGCAGCGGGAAATAAACACGTTGCCATCGTCGGAGTGGTCGCGTCCGGCAATCTGGAAGTTCTCGCCGAGCGCGTCCTTTCGAACGATCAGTTCAAAATTGAGATCAGAACAGCAGCGGAGGGCTTTGAATCCGTCTGGAGCGCCGTCGTCGCCGACTTTGTCGAACGATACCCCACCGGTGGTCTGAAATTTTCCATCAACGATGGGGGCGCACGCCCGGACACGGTGATGTTGCGGATGGCGCAGGCGGTCCGCGTTATGGAGGAAGGATGATGACAACTGTCCAGGACCCCGAATCCTCGATCCATCGAGCCGATTCCACAAGCTGGTACGAAGCGTCCGCTCGGCGGCGTATCGAGTTGCTGCTCGATTCCGGATCCTTCCATGAATTCATTGGACCAGAAATGCGCGAAGTGAGCCCGCACCTGCGCGTCTTTGACCTTCCTGAGCAATTCGACGACGGCATCATTGTCGGATCAGGGATGCTCGGAGGCTTACCGGTATTCGTTGCGGCTCAGGAAGGCCGATTCATGGGCGGCGCCTTTGGTGAAGTACATGGTGCCAAGCTTACGGGCCTTCTGCGCGCCGCGCGGGATGTGAAATCGAGGCCGGTCCTCATTCTCTTTGATACCGGTGGCGTGCGACTCCAGGAAGCAAATGCAGGAGAGCTTGCGATCGCCGAAATTATGAGGGCCGCCGTCGAAGCGCGATCCGCGGGCGTCAAGATCATTGGTCTGATTGGCGGACGCGCGGGTTGCTACGGTGGTGGCGGTCTTACGGCTGGTTGCTGTTCGGCACTGGTGATTTCCGAGCAAGGCCGCCTTGCCGTGTCCGGCCCCGAGGTCATCGAGACGAATCGTGGTGTTGAAGAGTTCGATTCCCGGGATCGAGCTTTGGTGTGGCGCACGATGGGCGGGAAGCACAGACATCTCATCGGTGGGGCGGAGGTCTTTGTCGACGATACGGCACCGGCCTTCCGGGACGCGGCGATGGCCCTTATCGAAACAGTGCTTGGCCTCAGCCTCGACACCCTGAAAAGCGAACAGCTTCGGCTGGACACGCGTTTGCAGATCTTCGGCACTGCGCGTGACGCCCTCGATATATGGACCGAAATTGGCATACCCGATGCCGGATCGGTGCCAGGCATGCCTGCCGAGGAATTCATAGTCCTGGCGGACAAGGTACGGAGCATCGACCATGACGCTCGCTGAAATCCTCGCCTCGGCATTCCCCGGCGGCCATCAGGTGGCAAAGAACAATGGCGTGCTCACCGGCCATGGCTCTCTTCGAGGGGGAGGACAAGCTCTGCTTGTCGGCACGCTGGACCAAACAGCCCTGGGTGTTGACGAAGCGATTCACCTCGCGCGCTTTGTTCTCGCTGACTTGAAAACCGGAAGTGGTCCCATTCTTGTTGTCGTTGACAGCGACAGCCAAAGGATGAGCAAGCGCGACGAACTACTCGGCCTAAACGAATATCTCGCCCATCTTGCAAAGTGCCTGATCTACGCGGATATGCACGGTCGTCCAACCATCGGTATCCTCTATGGTCATTCCGCAGCCGGTGCATTTCTCGCCACCGCCTTGGCGACACGCGTCCTGATCGGTTTGCGGGGTGCGTCTCCGGCCGTGATGGACCTTCCTTCGATGGCAAAGGTGACGAAACTTTCTGTCGAGGTCCTCGAAGAGAAGGCTAAATCGACGCCGGTTTTTGCGCCTGGCCTCGACAATCTCGCACAAACGGGCGCGGTTCATCGCGTCTGGAATGAGGCCGAACCCTTGGCGTCACAGCTCGAAGCGCTGTTGGCAGACATGCCGGAGGCCCGAGATATCCGCGACGTCCTGGGAAAAGAACGCAAGGGACGGGTAAAGGCTGCCGATATCGCGGAGCGGGTTCATGCACTCGCCCTTGCGCAGTAACGTCGTGCCGCCCGAGCGGCACGATTTGATCTTCCTCGACCCCGGGTCGTGGGTCGCAATTTTTAACGACTATCCCGATCTGCGCTCTCAACCGCTCACTTCCGACTGGAGCAGGCGCGGATTGCCGCTCGTTGCCAGGCGGCCTTCACCCGGGGAGCCGGCAGGCATCCCGGTCGGACTTCCACTACCGCCCCTGGCTGGCAAGAAACGTCTCTCCTTCGTTGTTCAAGAGCATCAGATCCGGTCAGTTGATCGGCCTCCCGCTTTGAGGTCTGTCGGCAACCGGGCCCCCAGAGCATGGTTGCCAACACTTTTTGCCCTGGAAGCGCTGGCTTCGCGACGCGGCATCTCTGCGCGGGTATTGGGCAGTCTTGGATGGAGCGTGATCACACAAATGGACTATCTGACAGCAGGGTCCGACCTCGATTTCCTTCTCTATCTCGGTCCGGAAACAAACCCCGGATCCTTGCTGCACGAACTGGCTCACATCCAGTGCAGTGCTCCCATGCGTCTGGATGGCGAGCTTATCCGGAATGACGGTGATGCGGTGAACTGGCGAGAGCTCTTCGGCGCGACGTCTGATGTTCTTGTCAAGTCTATCGCCGGGACGAGGCTTTGCGACCCAAGGATATTTTTCGACGGAGGCACCCGGTCATGAAGAAGCATCTGTGGTCACGCTTTGGCACTCAAAACGCAGCCTTGCCCGCAAAACGCCGGTCAGTGGATCACAACCAGATCGCTTCAACCGCTGATGCCTGCCTACTGTTTGAACTTGAGACCTGGCCGAAACCGGGACTTGTAAGCCATATCGATTGTGGCAGTCATTACGACATGACTTCGCAGACATTTCGCGACAGTGCCGCTGCGATCAAACCATTTTTTGCGGCATTGGCAAACGCGGGCGCCAAAGACTGCGAAATGGGCAAGCTGCGGCTGATCGGCATGGAGGCGGAGGCCGCCATGCGAAAGGTCACCAACGGAATTAATACGCATCGCGGTGCGATATTTGGGATGGGACTGTTGTGTGCAGCCGCCGGTGCGCAAAAAAGCGGGGCCGTCGCTCAAAATTTGTCCCTTGGCGCGATTGTCCGCAAGCGCTGGGGGTGTGACATTATTGACGGCCCGATCCTGTTGCACAGCCACGGCGACAGAGCAAGACGTCGATTTGGCGCGGGCGGTGCGCGGCTCGAAGCGGCTCAGGGCTTTCCCACTGTCTACCAAGTAGGCTTGCCGGCACTCAGAGACGCAACAGAGGCCTGCCCGCATGACCTGGAGGCGGCTCGGGTCCAAACCTGTTTTGCACTTATTGCGAGTCTCGAAGATACCAACCTGCTGCACAGAGGCGGCCCCCACGGTCTCCTTTATGCCAGGCAGCTTGCTCAGGATTTCCTCGACAACGGAGGAATTCGCGCACCCCATTGGAAACGTCGGGCCGCCTTAATTCATCAACAGTTTGTCGATCGCCGGCTTAGCCCGGGCGGGTCGGCTGATCTCTTGGCCATTACGCTTTTTGTCGAGGCCTGTGAAAAGAGACGCATATGATGACACACACAATCCTGCTCGCTCTGGTGCCGATTTTCTTTGTCATGGCGCTTGGCTACGCTGCCGGGTGCTGGAACATCGTCGACAACCATCATGTGGATGGACTGAACGTTCTGGTCATGAGTTTCGCATTGCCCGCATCATTGTTTGCAGCGACAGCTTCCGCCTCGCGCTCCGAGATGCTTGCTCAAACATCACTCTTCCTCATCAGCAGCGGCGTAATGCTTGCTGTGTTCCTCACCTGGTATCTACTGCAGGTGCGTTTCATGAAGGTAGGCAAAGCTGATGCCTCGCTGCAGGCACTCACAATCGCGTTTCCAAATCTTGCAGGCGTTGGCCTTCCGATCCTGGCAGACGTTCTCGGACCAGAAGGAACGGTGCCGCTCGCCGTGGTGCTGGCAGCCGGCTCCATCATTATCAGCCCGCTGTCATTGCTTCTGGTCGAAATGTATGCCGGAAGGTCGAGCCCGACAGGCGGGCGCAGACTCAAGATCTCCAGCAGCCTCTGGCATGCTCTGACCAAACCGGTCGTGATCGCTCCGATACTTGGCATCGCGTTTTCCCTCAGTGGTTTCAGAACTGGCGACGTCATCGATGCCAGTCTTCTGCTCGTCGGCCACGCTGCCCCAGGCGTCGCGCTCTTTCTGACCGGTGTCGTGCTTTCTTCCCAGGCCTTTCAACTTGATCGGAACGTCTTCAGCGCGTCCATCATGTCAAATCTGGTGCGTCCAATACTGGCAACCGCCGTCGTGCTTGTGGTGCCGATTCCATGGGAAACAGCAAAGGTCGCCATCTTGCTCGCGGCCGTTCCCTCCGGGTTCTTCGGCATCCTGTTTGCCGTAAACTATCGACTAGCGTCTGGAACAATCGGATCAATCGTGATTGCCACGACGGTTTCCAGTTCGTTGACTTTGGCTATCGCCATCGCTGTGCTTTATCCACATTGAGGGATCAACTATGCCTCTTGCGATAATGTGCTCAGGACAGGGACGCCAACATCCGGGAATGTTTTCGCTTACGGGCAACGCACCAGAAGCGGAGGAGCTCTTTGGCTACTGCGCGCATCTGATTGGTGACGTCGATCCTCGCCAAGCTGTCCAGCGAGAGCCAACTGATACCCTTCACAACAATCGAATGGGCCAGATCCTGTGCACGCTGCAGTCCCTGGCAATGTTTGAGACACTCAAGGCGTGCTTGCATTCCAACGTTGTTGTCGCCGGTTACAGCGTTGGTGAAGTGGCGGCGTGGGGCATTTGTGGGTCTTTCACGCATACAGAGACCTTGGAGCTCGTTTCAATGCGTGCCATCCTCATGGATGCTGAAAGCTTGCCCGGCGATGGACTGTTGTTCATCCGTGGTCTTTCACGTGATGCGATCGATGTTCTGTGTGCTAAAGGCGGAGCCTCGATCTCGATTATCAATCCTGGCGATGCGTACATAGTCGGAGGGAGGCGGAGCGCTCTGGATGCGATCGCCAGAACCGCCCGTGACAGACGAGCCTCAAGAGTCGCGTTCGTTCCAGTCATGGTTGCGTCTCATACACCGTTGCTGAGCGGCGCGGCGAAGCGTTTCCACGAGGTACTGCGCAACGCGTCCAACACCTTTTCGCTCTCCCCCGGGGTTCGCCTGCTGAGCGGGATCGACGGATCTGCCGTTATCGATGTCGACACCGGTCTTGCGAACCTCGCAAAGCAGATCTCGCATACCGTTCAATGGTCAACGTGTCTGCGAAGCTGTATCGAAGCCGGAGCGACAGCCTTTCTGGAGCTTGGGCCTGGCAACGCGCTGAGCGAAATGGTGCGTGCAGTTTATCCGGACGTGCCCAGCCGTAGCGTCGAAGAGTTTCATTCCGTCGCCGGCGTGAGGGATTGGATCAGCTCGCACAGTTCTGGCTGAAAATCGCCTGAGGGCTTATTTTGCTTTCCATAGCCCGTCGAGTGGGCGTGAGCCCATCGCAACCGTGTCCGGTTACGATGGGAGTATAAATGCCATGTCCATTGCTGATAGATCAACGCTGAAGTCTCGGACGTCGCGCGATAGACCCAATGTCGGCGGTGTCCGTAGTTACTCAGAGGTGTGTATTCGGCTTTCAACGGACATGCCGGGACGCAGTCGGTCGGCGAGCGGTTGACCGGGATCCACCCTTATCAAAACGCCAATACGCTCGGGAACCTTTACGAAGTTTCCTGTCGCATTATCAGGCTTGAGAACTGCAAATTCGGAGCCGGCAGCGGGCGAGAGGTGCTCCACGTGACCGGTCAGACGAGCGCCACCGAGGGCATCGACCCATATTTCCGCAAACTGTCCGGGGAAGATATTGCTCGTCTGTGCCTCCTTGTAGTTCGCTATGACCCAGAAGTCGGGAGGAACCAACGCGAAGAGTTGCGTGCCGGGCTGGACCAGTTGTCCGAGCTGAACATTTATCTCTCCGAGCTGCCCGTCATCAGGCGCCGAGATTGTCGCATGGGAAAGATTGATCTGCGCAAGTTGCAAGGCGGCGCGAGCCACCTCCACCTGCGCCCTCAGGCCATTCTCCATTACATCGACGGTTCTGATGCCTTCGCGCGCAATCTGCTCGTTGGCCTGCGAGGTTCGTACTTGCGCTTGCGCTGCCTGGAGAGCCGCTTGCGCCTGGTCGTACGCGCTGCGGGCAATGGCGGCGTCTTTTATCAAGTCGTCCGCCCGAGTCATGTCTGCCTGCGCTTTGACAAGTTGGGCCTTGGCATTATCGACGCCTGCGAGCGCCGCCTCAAGATCGGCCTCCTTTTCGGCATGAGCCTGCCTGTTGTTGTCCAATGCAACGAGCTGAGTGTCGAGACTTGCCTTTGCTTGGGCTACCTGGGCGCGAAAAATCGAATCGTCGATCAAAACCAGTGTGTCACCCTTGTTGACCTTCTGGTAGTCGTGGACAAGGACGCGACTTACGTAGCCACTGACCTGCGGAGCGATAACGGTGACATTCCCTTCAATCGACGCGTTGTCGGTGTATCGGGACGTCAAGTCGAACGGAGGCAACTGCCAAGCGTGAAGGACCGCCAGGCTCGCGGCAACCGCCCCCAGGGAGATGCCGGCCAAAAGCCAGCGGCTGCGCCGCTCCGGTTTCCAGCTTGCACCCGTCGCGGAAGGCGCCGGTGCCTTGGACGAAGATGCGAGCGTATCGATCATGGTAAAGTTCCTTGCGATGCGTCAGATCTTGTTGGAAATCCGGTCCGGATGATTACGCCCGCCAGAAGCGCTGCAACACCGAGCGCGACAAATGTGACCAGCAGAAAGCAATCGTTGAATGCCAAGATTGCCGCTTCGCGAGCAAGCGACTGACTAACAAGGCCTGCACTCTCAATCACATGAGCGGTCGGATCACCAATTGCGTTTTCGATTGCCTCTTCACCCAACTGCAGGCGCTGCGCGACAAAGGGGTCCCCTATCATCATGTCATCGGCCAGAACCGCCCCGTGATATTTTGTGCGGACGATCTGATAGGTGCCCAGAAGCGCTGAACCCGCCAGCCCTCCAATGTTCTGGGTGATCGAAAACAACACCACCAGGCTAACGAGATAGTCTCCGCCTTTTTTCAGCATCTGAATAGCGCCGAACACCAATGTCGGGCCAACGAACAACGTCGTTCCAAAGGCAATAAGGGACTGGCTAGCCATAAGGTTTGCGGGCCGGGTGAGATTATCGGAACCGGAATCCAGCCAGGCCCCGCCCGCTATCAACAACGTCGCGACGAGAACTTGGTATGGAATTCGCTTTTCCGCGAGTGTGAGAGCCGCCGCGACAGTACCTAGCATCTCCGCCAGCAGGATGCAGACGTAAAGTTGATGAAATTGATCATCGTCAAGATTTGCCGCGGAAAGGAGACCGACGGCCCCGTAGGACTGCTCCGCTAAAGCGAGCCGCACGAAAAGTGCAACGCACGCGAAGACCGCAATCGTCCTGGTACCATACCAGCTTAAACGAAGAAGTGGGTTGGTCCTGAGTGCTTCAATGCAAAAAGCCGTCGCATATAAAGGAATAGCGATCGCAAGCGTCCATCCCAACCATGGTGCGTTACTCCACCATAAGATGCGCCCTGCAGACAGAACCGAGCAGAGAAGTACGTTCGCGACGAGCACCAGGGAGAAGGTGGCAGCGTCCAACGGTTCAAGGGCCGCTTTGCGATCGGAAGGCGGTAGCGGTTGCGACGCGATTGCCAAGGATACTACGAGGGCAATCAAGATCTGAACAAGAGCAAGGCTGCGCCAGCCTCCCGCTTGGAGGAAATCGACTGGTACGAGGTGGCCCAAAGGCGTTCCAAACTGGACAGCGCCCACCGCAAGGACGAGGCCCAGGGGTTTGACCGGCTGGGAAAGGCTCTGCATGAAATAGTATACTGACAACGTGGTCATGCCCGCTGCGGCAAACCCTGAGAACGCGGCAAGCAGCACCGCCACGCAATATGCCGCCGGCGCTGCCAAAAGCAGCAGAGCGGAGCTGGCGTAGGCCAGTAAGAGAAGACGCGTGATGAAAGGGATGCCAAATTGAGCTCGACCTTTCACCAGAAGCAAGTTGGCGGCTGCGTTGCAGGCAATATAGAAACCGGGTAGCAAGCTTGTCAGTACAAGATCGCCTCCGTTTGCACCCACCAGAACCGGAATGTTCGCCAATAACAGGCCGTTGCCGAGATTGACCAGAGTGGCTACAAGCAGCCCGACCATCGCATAGGCAATTCGTCTGGCTGCCGGGTGGCTTGGCGAATAGGGCGAGCCAGGAAACAGCGGCCGTGCTTCCGGCGGAAATGCGGGGGCAGAATTCTTGATTTCGTCCACTGCGGATCCCTCTCATCTGCCTCTAATTCGTAGTGTGGTTCGCGTGCGGCCGATCAACTCTTCCTCTTTGCCTACCAACAGCGCGCAGCATGCCAGTCCCGATAACCGACGTATGCCATCCAATGGATGTTCCGGTCGGTCGCCATCGACAAGTACAAGCCCATTGCTCGACTGGGCCTGCGGCCAGTCCCACACCCGCTTCGACGAAATCTCTTCGCGCCCTTTCGCGTCCATCACGCGATGACTGCAGTGGTGCCGACCAGCAACTGGAAATGAACGTCGAGAACCCCTGTTCACACAAGTGTTGTGCCTCTGGTGCCTTCAGGTGATGCTGTGAGCGAATCGAGGTGTGGCATCTTACGGATCACTCTTGTGGCGCCGCGAACTCGCGCCCAAAACGGAGCAGGCAAGGTTCGTATGGTGAGTCAGCCGTTGGCCCAGCCTGTCAGTCAAGCAGCGACAGGATCAAGGGGCCCGGAAAGGCCTTTCGGGCCCCTTGAAGGCAGATCAGCGAACCCAGAACGTTATGCTGCCGTCGGCTGCCTGTTCGGCGTTCACGACGTCGTCAATCTTGACGCCGCGTTCGCCGAGCCGCTTGACCAGTTCCTTGTTCTCCTTAATGGATGCCTGGATGTGTTGAACGCCCTTCTCGGTACGCGGCTGAACGCCGTCACGACCGCCAGGCTGGTCCTTGTAGTTGGCGTAATCGTCGATATCCTTGACGTCGAAGTCGCTATTGAACGTCTGCAACGTCCTTTCGATTTTGGCACCATCGTTCATATTGAGGCTGTCAGCATGGCCCACGCCTGTAAAGGCAAGCGATGTGACGACAGCCACCATGGCAAAGTTCCAAACGCGGCTCATTGTAATGTCCTTCCGATGAGTGTGCCGCCACTCAAGCACGCGGCCAACCTTGTTTTTCGTTCGCCGTCTGGTTGCGACGACGTCAGAATCATATTTGCAGAAAGGCCCGCGAGAAATCGTCCACAAGGCCGTAAAGGGATACCATTAGGGTTGACGAGGCGTCTATTGTTGAAGAAACAGGTTAGGTCCTTCACACCTAGGTGTGGTTGCCGATCACAATCCAGCGGTCAGCTAGTCACGTGAATCTGAAGTTCGGTTCATTGTCTTCTGGCAAAAGCGTTTGACCGACGCGAGGATCTGGTCGGCGGATTTGACCCACTTGTATGGGGTGGGATTGTCGTTGTGGGTTTCGATGAAAGCGTCGATGTCGGCTTCAAGTTCTGCAGTGGAACTGTGCACGCCGTGCTGCAGCTGTTTTCGCGTCAGCTCTGCGAATTATCGCTCGACCTGATTGATCCAGGATGCAGACGTTGGCGTGAAGTGAACATGCCAGTGTGGGCGGCGCGCGAGCCAGGCCTTGACTCTTGGTGTCTTGTGGGTGGCATAGTTGTCCATCACCAGATGCACGTCCGGCCCATTGGGCATTTCGGCGTCGATCCGCTTCAAAAAGTCGAGGAATTCGGTCGCTCGGTGACGCTCTTCTAACAGAAGCCAAACAAAATGAAGCTTATTTTGGTTCCAGGTGACTAGGGCCTGCATCGCGGTACCAGCGAATTCCAGTCCACGGGACCACTCCCCAATCCTGTAGAGAGCCACCAAAAGGCACCGACCAGGGGCGTTTCCTTCGAAACGAGGAGGTCGAAACCGCGTGTCAGCTCTTTAATCCAAGCAAAGCGCCGCCCAGGCGTTTGGTGCAAGGTCCCTCCCGAACCGCACGTATATCCTGCATTTATCCTGACGACGAACCGCTTTGGTGTCGCCGGTAGTTGCTCGAACGCTCGCGTCGCTATGGTGATCCGCCTGACCATCCGTTCCCTTCGGTACACAAACGCCGTCAGTGGCATTTTGCGTCAGGCGATGCGGGGTTATTACTCGTTTCCACCGACAAGATGTCCATATTGGCTTTCCATTGTATTGAAGCAGCGCCTTCAGCCGTTATAGTGCCGGATCGCTGTGGCGCTGCTCGGCGCGATCGATCGCCTATCTGAGCCGCAGGTGGCGTCAACACATCGTTTGCAGGAGATTCGCAGGTGGTTGTGTCGAAATTTCGTGGCGACAGCGTCCATGACTCCCAGATAAATGAGATACGACCATTGACGCCAGCGGACATTGGTTGGGCCGCAGCGGTCGTGACCAGATCCTTTTTCCGTGACCCGGGCATGATCTGGGTGCTTCCCGATGATGACCTCCGTCACCGCTTGGGGGTGGAGATGGCTTCCGCATTTATCCGATATGGCAGTCTTGAGGGGCACGTCGAGGTGGATGCCCGAGGCCGGGGCATAGCCATCTGGTTTCCGCCAGGAACAGAGCCTCCGCAGGAACCTGTCCTACGGCAGACAGGCATGTGGGAGGTACCACGAATGATTGGCGACATCGCCTGGTCTCGCATCCTGAGTATGATGTCGGATCTCGAGGGGTTGCACCGCAGGCGGAGAGCCGAGCCACACTGGTACCTTTCGCTGCTTGGGGTCGATCCCGACGTCCAGCGTCATGGTATCGGCACCGCCCTCTTGCACCGACTACTCAGCCGGATGGATTCGGAGAGCTTTCCTTGCTATCTGCTGACGCAGAGCGCCGATAACGTACGGTTTTATGAAGGGCGTGGCTTTCGGGTCGTTGCAGGGGCTGATGCTGCGCAAGGCCGTCTGCACCTACGCTTGATGCGGCGATCGGCGAATGGCGGCTGATTTCGTTGCCCCGATGTAATACAGGCAAAGGGTCGTCGATTTGACGCAAAGCTGAATCTCTGCCGAAAAGAACAGCACGCCAAGCCACCACCTTTCGGCATACCGCTGCCAGTTGGAAGGTGGTCTATCGGCTCGATAAGATCCCTGCTCCGCTTGTTCGGACACGACATCATGAACGCTTCTGACGACAGAGCTTCGACCAGTCCGATGCCGAGCCGAGAGAAGGCGATCGAGACCAGGTTCCAGGGAAACCATGGCCATCCCGCTGGTCCTGGAACGTCTCGAAACGTGCCGGCGCCCTCGTTACCAAGATCCGGCGCAAGACTATCGGATGGTGTGACGACCGTCTCAACGACGCAGCATGACCCGTTCAGGCGATTGCTCTACTCTACGAACTTGACGTCGTTGAAATATTGGGACGCCATGAAGCCCATTTTGAAGCCGGTGACCTTCCGGCTGTAGGCCATAAGCCACGACCAGCCCGGCGACAGCAGCGGTATCATGTAGCTATTTTCCAACAGGTATTTCTCAATTTCCTGGATCTTGTCGGAGCGCGCGGTGCCCGACATGCGCCGTTGTTGGTTGAGCAAGCCGTCCAGATGCGCGTCTATGCCCATATTGGCAAAACCTGGCCGCTTCCAAACGAAATACAGGTAATTCGGGTCGACGCCCGAAATGCCGAAACTCCAGAGGGCGGGTATCCCATCACTGGCAACATTAAGGTCAGAGAGTTCTTCAATGAAGGAACTCGGGTCGCGTGCATCGATCTCCGCTTGGATGCCGACCTCGGCAAAATCTTGCTGCATCATCTGGTAGACCGCGACCCATCCGTCCCGGCGAGGCCCAACAAGCTTGATGGTCAGCGGGTTTTTAGGACCATAACCGGCGCGAGCGAGAAGCTCCCTGGCGCGCGCGGGATTGTAGGGCGGGAGCCAGGCGGCACACTGCGTCTCGTCAAAAGCGAACAGACCCTCTGCCACGGCACAGTTGACGACTTTTGCCATTCCCGCGAAGGCGACTTCGGCATAGGCGTTGCGATTCATTGCCATGGCCATCGCCATGCGGATAACCGGGTCGTTCAACGGTGGGATCTTCCAGGTGTACCCCGCAAACATGACTTCGCCGGAGCGTTCGGCACCATAGAGCCGTAGATCGGGGTCGGAGCGGAGGTCAACGGCTTCCTCAAGCGATGGCTCCGCCATGTCCACCTCGTTCGATCGAAGCGCGGCCATGCGGGCCGCGGCATCGGGAATGACGCGAAGGATCAGCCGGTCGATGTAAGGTCGCCCCGGGTTCTCGATCAACGGGTTGAAGTTGCGGTAGTCCGGGTTTGCCACGAGCTCCATCCGGTCGTTTCGGGTCCATTTGTCGAGCTTGAACGGTCCGGTTCCCACCGGTCGATATTTGCCACCGATAAGCGACCCAGGGCAGATGATCGCGCTCGGCATGCTGGTCAGAAACGACAAGAAAGGTGCAAAAGGTTCGCTGAGCTCAATTCTGATGACATTGCCCGAGACGCCGGTGCTCGTGATCGGTCCCCAGCTCTCGGCGTTGGGGTTGAGGGTGGCGCGGTCGATGGCGCGGTCGATGCTTGCCTTCACCGCCGCAGCGTCCAGAACGGTGCCGTCGTGGCACTTGACGCCATCGCGGATCGTCAATGTATATGTCTTGCCGTCTTCCCAAGCATGCCAGGAAGTTGCCAGCCCCGGATGGATCACCCCGTCGCGGTCCATCGAAAGCAGCGTGTCGAAGATCAGGTTGGTGACCTGCATCGACCTGGTGCCGCCATGCTTGTGTGGGTCGAGCCCCTCGGCATCGAATTCGCGCGCGACGGATAGGTCCGAAGCTTCAGCTGCGGTTGGAAAGACGAGCGCAATGGTTACCAACGCCACTACAGTCCCCGCCGGGAGCGACCATGTACCGAAGAGTTCTGTTCGCCATCTCTTTGCAAGCACAGAGGTTCTTGTCACGCGCCGCCTCCCGTTCGCCTAAAAAGGACGGTGGATGTTGCGACATGCAAAGATCACTGTCAAATTGGGGTACCATGCGCGAGGGTGTGATTTTCTTTAATGAGGACGCAACGACGCCATAGCGGGTTTCCACTATAGGGTTCCGCGTTGAAAACAGCAGCTGCCGATACGCGATCAGTCAGGAGAGACACGGGGCATTGCATGCCGCATTGGTCGATGATGATCCTTTCTTACGGCACATTTGCCGCCCTGGCCATCTTGTGCGGGTTGGCCTTGCCGATCGACTTTGCTAGCCCAGAAGGGATGGCGCTTGCGGCCGGATTGTTTATGGCCGGCCGGCGTGACGGTCGTAGCGGCACGGCGGCTGACACTGCCGATCGAACCGCAGGGGACATACCCGGCCTGGGTTGGATTGCCGATGTGGACCATTGCATCACGGGCCTTGGGCCGCAATTCAGAGACCATTTCGGTTCGGACGCCTACGGGAAGTCCTGTTGCCTGGAGCACGCCCTTCACCGCGACGATGTCGAGGAGGCTACCTTGCAATGGCGGCGTGTCTGGAAGACCGGCGGGGAGTTCCAGGGAGCCTACCGTTTTCGCGGCGCGGACCAGGAGTATCGTTGGTTCCTGTCGACCGCGCGCGCTCTACGCAATCAGGAGGGACAGGTGACTGGCTGGTGCGGGTCCCTTGCCGACATCCACCTCCTGAAATCGGTGGACTCAGTAAACCCCGCAGCTATCCAAAGTCTACATTCCCTGCTCGACAGCATTCCGGCCATGATATCGGTGGCTCGCGGCAACGGACTGCAGGAATACAACAACAAGGCAAGCGTCGACTTCCACCGCAAGAGCTACGACCAACTGACCGGCACGCAGGCGCTCGACTCAATCCATCCCGACGACCGGGGCGACTTCATGGTCGCGCGTGCTCATTGCCTTGAGCAGGCTGTGCCTCTTGACTACCGCATGCGTGTCAGGCGGGGCGATGGGGTCTATCGTTGGGTTCAGCTGCGTTCCCAGCCTGTGTTCGACGAAAGCGGCAGTCTCGTGCGCTGGTATGGCATCACGCTTGATATCGACGATCAGATTCATTTGGAGGAGGGATTTCGCCATGCACAGGAACAACTCGCGCGCGCCTCCCATCTCACAACTCTTGCGGAACTCTCGGCCTCGATAGCACACGAAGTAAAACAGCCTCTGGCGGCGGTCGTCTCCAATAGTGATGCCTGCCTGGCCTGGTTGTCGGCAGATCCTCCCAACCTGCTGCGTGCGCGCGGGGCGGCCGAGCGCATCGTCCGCGATTCCATGGCAGCATCGGACGTCGTGGCCCGGATCCGTGCGTTGTTTGCGCGAACGGATCCTACACGGACGGCCACGGATCTGCGCGAAGTCGTGGAGGAGGTTCGCCACATCATGACTAAGCAGGCGTCCTCAGAGGGTGTCAAAATCGAGACGGCCTTTGACCCGCAACCGCTCAACGTTCTGGCCGACCGAGTGCAAATCCAGCAAGTCCTGGTCAACCTCATCCGCAACGGTCTGGACGCCATGAAATCTAATGCCACAGAACGAAAGTCGCTGTCGATTTCGGTGAAACGGCTAGGCGAGACCGTTCTGGTTGAGGTTTGCGACACTGGCGCGGGCATTGAAGATCCCTCGAGAATCTTCGAGCCTTTTTTCACGACCAAGAAAGATGGTATGGGGATGGGTCTTGCAATCTGCCGGTCAATCGTGGAGGAACATGAAGGTGCTATCTGGGCGGCTCCCGGCACACCACACGGAACCATTGTTGCAATCCGTCTTCCCGTTTTGACCTTGCCGTCAGATTCCTCCTCGACCTTAGGCTCGGCGATTTGAGAAGCCATTGTCAGCACAAAAAAATCTTCGGAAGCGTCGTCCGCAGCTTTCCGTCGAAAAGCATTGACAAGAATAGACGTAGATGCCGCCTGCAGGCCTAACTTCCGGCTCGCACGCCAACGCCCCCCCGTCTTGCCGCGGACGACGCCATCGACGGCAACCGGGATCTGGACACGCCAGATCGTGGAGATCGGTTTCTGCTTTTCGTGGAAATGTCTCACGAATGCCGACGGTGACATCCCAATGCGGCGTTGATTTCTTCGCTTCGCTTGTGCGTGGAGGGCGATGCCTGCCGTCCACCCATATCGGCCGCCGGGATAGAAAGCTGCCAAGCTCTCGGTGCCGAATGCGTGCCCCGCGAGCAGCGCCGTGCTTACGGGAAGTGCCGCAACCATTTCCCGTCTCGATATTCGCTCCTTTCGGAATTGGATCCGCAAACTTCGGCCGCAGCACGGTCCGAACATGGTCTATTCTGGGAAATCGCTGGATGAGCACTACCGTCCGCGGGACCGAAGTAACAACAATCTGTTATAGCTCCACGCCAGCGGCAGATGCTATGATTTGGACTAATTCACCCGCTCGCCGCAGGCGCCAAGCCTCGCAGTACGATGGATTTGTAGGGGGAAATATGGGCTACTTGGCAAAAATTAAGCCTTTGATTTCCACCTCTGTCGTGTTCATTGCAAGTTGGCTTTTGGTTCACGTGCACCAGTCGTTTGGAAACGGAATCCATCGTTTCGCCTTCCTAGCCATCACCGCCACTTTCGTCGCCGGCATTATCCACTTCGTCTATCGCGGACGCCGCCCGTCTGAAAGTCCTTCCGACCTGGTGGAGAACATTCCTGGTCTCGGCTGGATCTCTGAAAGCAACGGGAAAATAAGCGGCATGAGCTCTCAGATGAGAGAATTTCTCAAAGTGCCATCAGGTTCCCTGACCGTCGCAGAGGCTTCCATCCATCCGGAGGACAGATACAAAACGTTGGACCTGTGGAACCAGCAGCACAGGTCTGAAAAGCTGGGGACTCACCGACTTTTGGGTCCCGACGGACGCTACCACTGGTTTCGGTCGGTGGTGACACCAGTTCGCAGCCATGGCGGGGCCGTCGTCGCGTCCTGGGGAACTTTCGTGGAGATCGGGGACCTGAAAGCGGCCGAGGAAGCGCTACGGAGCAGCGAAGAGAACCTGCGATCGATTTTAGATAACATTCCAGAAAATATCGTAACGGCTGATGCCAACGGAATTAACGACTACTGCAATCGACATAGTATGGAATTTTACGGAAGCTCGTTTCATGAAGTAAACGGATCGGGATTCAAGAGATTCATTCATCCAGATGATGTCGAACAGTTTGCGGCAGACAGCTTGCATGTCGTCGCAAACGCCATCCCCATGAACCAACTTGTCCGTCAACGTAGGCACGACGGCGTATATCGTTGGTTCCGAATTCGCGTTAATCCTGAGTTCGATGAGAATGGCAAGGTGCTTCGATGGTATGGCCTGCACATTGATGTAGACGATGAGGTGAAGGCGCGAGAGGCCTTACAACAGGTCCAAGACAAGCTGGCGCAAGCTTCTGAATTTGCCAGCCTAGCGGAGTTGGCCGCTTCAATCGCGCATGAGGTTAACCAGCCGTTATCTGCGGTGGTCACCAACAGTGAGGCCTGCCAAATCTGGTTGTCCGCCGATCCGCCGAACCTGGAAAGAGCTCGAAGTAGTGCCGATCGTATAGTTCGTCACGCCAAAGAGTCAGCCGATGTCGTCAGACGGATAAGAGAGCTCTTCGCACAAAAAACACCCCAGGCCGCACTGATTGATATTAACGAGGTTATCGAAGACGTAGTGCATCTGGTACGAAAAAAGCATGGAGCCAGAAATCTCGCTGTCAGCGTCAGGCCAGACGCCTCAATCCCGCCACTCGTGGCAGACCGCATCCAAATTCAACAGGTTGTCTTCAACATTCTTTGCAATGGCGTCGAAGCGATGCAATCGAACGGCGATCAGCCGATGACCTTGGATATCCAATCTCGTCTCGCTGCGCAATCCGCGATTGTTGAAGTCACCGATAACGGCGCCGGGCTTGCTGACCCGCATAAAGTCTTCGAGCCATTTTTCACGACTAAGACTGACGGGATGGGCATGGGCCTCTCAATTTGCCGCTCGATCGTGGATGCACATAAGGGTCGCATTTGGGCCGAGGCTCGTCCGTTACGGGGCGCGATTTTTGCATTCGAGCTCCCCCTTCAAGACGGTCCCGGTCTTCGAGGCAGCGTTCATGATGCACACCTGCCCAAGCCCGTTGTGGAAAGAATTTGATCATGGAGCGCCAGTCTGGTCCAATTATCGCTGTCGTTGATGACGACCTCCGGATCTTGGAAGCGGTAGGCGAGCTACTTGAGTCGAAGGGTTATGTTGTTAGTCTTCATGCATCGGCACAATCTCTTCTGGAAAGCGGGGAAATGAGAACCGGCGATTGCTTGATAACCGATCTTGGAATGCCCGTCATGGACGGGTTTGAGCTCTGTCATCGAGCGAGACTTTTAAATCCACATCTAGCCGTGATTTTCATGACCGCCCGACGTGGTGTTCATGACCAGGAGAGAGCTGATCGATTCGGACATTGCGGCCTCCTTCAGAAACCATTCGATGCAGCAGCCTTGCTAGCGGCTGTCAAGAGGGCCATTGCTTAGGCAAAGGTCGCCAAGTCGGTGGCCAATTTAGCGGCAATTAACCTGACACCATTTTCCCGAGGTGGCTTTGCCCAGGACGCCGCCCCGAACAGATCGTGTGTAGCGCTAGACCGCAAGCAGGCGGAAGGTTGGCTGCGCTGCCCGAGGAAATTATCCTGTGGCGCCGTGGCGCTCCGCGACATCAAGATTGTCGTAGCAAAGCACTTCAATAGCCGTGTCCCCTGGCTCGTACCGCGCACGTAACGGAATGCCGCCTTTGCCGTCGGTATCACACCTAGGTGTGATACCGACTTTGCTCGGCGAGTGCTATCTTTGGTAGATTGGACTGAGCATCATTATCGTTAAAGTGAAATCATGCCACAGGACCTCACCGAGCAAGCCACGGTTCATTTCGTCGTCGACGACGAATCCGTGAGGTTTTGGCTTTGTGGGCTGATGATGGCAGGACTGGAGGCAAAGGCCTCTGGAACGGTTCCCGATTTCCCCCGTCGACGGTTGAAGGACGGGCTTAGATGTTTTCTACTTGGTGTCCGATTGCCGTCGATCAGTGAGTTTGAATTTCAAGGGCCGCTCAGAACCTTTCGCGCATTTTTCTCTGCTGTTCTAATGACCCGGCACGGGGACCTTGCGATGTCCGTGTGCGCGAAGAAGTCTGGTGCGGTTGTCTTCCTTCCCAAGACTTGCCGAGATCAAATCAGATTGGATGCTGTCATATCAGCGATCGGGCCCGATTGCGAGCGATGCACCAGCATGGATCAAGCGGCAGATATCTATGACCGTTTTGCCAACGCCGACAGGAGGTGATGATGACCACGCCGACGCGAAAATCAAACAAACTGAATGCTGCGGACTTTGCGACAAGCGAAGATATGGTGAGCGTTGATCGACATGCTGCCATGCAGAAGATTAGAGCTTGTACACTGCCGGATCTTGTGCGCGTGGCTGATCTCTTATTGTCGATCCATGTCACCACTGCGGAAAAGTTTGTCGATAACCTGGGGTGCGCAGATACCCCTTTTCACCGGTCGGGGCCGGAGATGTAGGGTTTCAGGTGGCAGCAGATATCTTGATCGCTATTGTCGATGACGATCGTTCGCTCAGAACCTCACTCGTCAGACTTGTACACTCGATGGGTTATATTGCACGGGGGTTTGCTTCTGCCGAGGAATTCATAGAGTCAGACGCACTTGATCAACTCTCGTGCCTGATCACGGACATCCAGATGCCAGGGATGAGCGGGATAGAACTGACGAAAATTGTGGTCGCAAGATATGCGAACCTGCCCGTCATCATGGTGACAGCTCGTTCCGAGCCGAGCCTCGAAGAAAGTGCTATCGCGAACGGAGCGCTTTTCTTCTTAAGAAAACCGATTGACACCAACCTACTCGTCGAAAGCCTGACACGCGCCCTGGAAAATTAGCTATCGAGCGGTTTTCGCCCCAAGCGGGATCTCGGAAGCATGGCAATTGGTGGAACTCCCGGTAACGAGATTAGAAAGCGCGCACCGGAACCTTCGCTCTTGGTCTCAGCACTTATGGATCCGCCATGTGTTTCAATAATCGACTTGCATATCGCCAGGCCCATCCCCATCCCACGTCCCTTTGTTGTGAAAAAGCTCTGAAAGAGATTCTTGAGATCGCACGCTTGGATGCCTGGGCCGTTGTCCTCCACGGTGCAAAGCAAGTTGACGCGGTCAACAACCCTGGAGTGGATCATAATCTTTGGGGTGGCAAGGCGATCAGATGTGGCTTGGAGTGCATTCATGATGAGGTTCACAAAGACTTGATGAAGCTGTGTGCGGTCGCCGAGGATTGGAGGCACGCCCGCCTCGCTGGTGTGGACGACGACGGCCGATCGAGCCTCGATCTCATTTCGAAGGAACAACACGGATTCCTCCACGACTTCCGCGAGTGTCAGGTATATCTTTTCGGGAGTCTTCCCAGTGGCCGTTGCACGAACCCGGGCAATAATTTCGGACGCGCGTTGGGCATCTGCAACCATCGAATCGAGTGACTCTCTTACTTCTTCCAGGTCCGGAGGGGTGCGGTTGATCCAGCGGAGCCCGACACCGCCGGCCATCGTGATCGCCGATAAGGGTTGATTTACTTCATGCGCTATGGACGCAGTAAGTTCACCGAGAACCGAAAGGCGGGCTGCATGTGCATATTCTGCCTGCACTTGCTGCAGGCGTTCCTGCGCTTGAATTCTCTCCGATATATCAATAACGCCGACCAAGCTGGTATCAGGGTTGTCGGCGAGACCAACGCGTGCCGTCGTAAAAAGAACATCGAGGACCCGACCATCAAGCGCTACCATTTTCGTTTCCTCCTCAAAGCTCCCCCTCCCACCGTATCGTGAGATCATGGCCCGGCGGAACGTCCGCGGGCTTGCTTTCCAAATGTTCACAACCGAATGGCCCACGAAGTCACTCGCATCCTTCCCGCCGAACAATCTTACGGCTCGCTCGTTCGCCCCCTCAAACACCAAAGCTTCCATGCAGGTCTTCAGGAACTCGGGATGGGCGTCGAAGTAGGCGTCCAGATCCGTGACGCCCGATACTTTCAGCTTAGTGAACATCAAGGCTAGTTTAGTGGCGTTGACCTGCCAAAGCGCAATGGGCATCCGGTCGAAAAGATGACGATAGCGTTGCTCGCTCTTTTCCAGCCGCGCGTAGGCTTCCCTCTGCTCTGATATGTCCATCACGGAGCCCACAAAGCGAGATGCGAGCCCTTCATCGTTGACGTGCCGCGCGACCACATGAAGATATTTGACGACGTCATTCTCCAGTAAAAGTCGGTACTGATAGTTGAAGTCTTGCCTGTTCGTCGACGCGCGGTTCAAGAGATCTTTCACGCTTTCGACGTCATCAGGATGTGTCCTCTCCAAAAAGAGGTCCAACGACGGTGCCGTCTCCGATCGAATGCCAAAGATCCTATAGGTCTCCTCGGACCAGAACATGTGTCCATTTGTAAGATTCCAGCCAAAGCTTCCGGTGAGGCTGAGCTTTTGTGCTTCAGCATATGCAACCTGGCTCCGGTGAAGGTCGTCTTCGGCGCGCCTGCGTTCACTTATATCAGTATTACTTTCAAGAGTTCCGACCGGGCGCCAGCGTTCGTCGCTTCGCTGCAACCATCGGCTAGCGACGGTGATCTTCTTCCCATTCTTCGTTGTGTGGACTAGTTCACCCTCCCATCGGCCGGATTGATGGAGCCTATCATTGATTTTCGTCAGCGGTTCAGGAAAGCTTGTGCGCAACAGCTCGTGCGAGATCTTGCCAACGGCTTCATTTCTGCTCCAGCCATAGAGTTCTTCGGCACCGCGGTTCCAGTAGATGATGACGTCATCTGCGTTTCGGATAAAGGCTGCGTCATTTGTCAGATTGAGCAATTTTCCCTGCTCCCGCTCCGCCGCGCCGAGGATGCGGACCAAACCGATCAAAGAAGTTACGCCAAGTGAGGAAATCAAGAATACGGTTAGGGCTACAAGGTCGTAATCGGCGCCGATGAGGAACGTGTTCAACGGAAATACGAAGAAGTAGTTCAGATATCCTACAGCTGCCATGGAGAAAACTATCGCAGAGCCCAGTCCGTCAACAAGCGATAGCACCACAACGACAATGAAGAGGATAAATGCTGCTGTTGTAAAATTGAGACCTAGCCGGGCGCATATTATCGCAGCAAGACCCAGCAATGCAGTGCCAGACAGCCAGAGTGCCACCAGCCAACGATGGCGTTCGGGGCCCGACGTCGCGAAGACCGGCAATGCGCGGTATCGAATGAGATCGAAGATGGTCATTGCTCCTGTCCGGTACACGCTCACCTACGCGCGCTCGCGCATTCGCAGAAGCGTTGGCCTGTTTTCAAACGGGAAGTAATCATCGCATCATGCGAACATACATTCGAGTTTAGTGTAGTGAATCTGTGTGAACGACGCGGCTTACCTTTAATCCCGCTTAGCCCTGCGGACCTTTAACCGCATTTCGCGCCAAGGCTCAGCACAATGTCCGAATAGAAATCAGGACGCCGGCCACTGCCTTTCCGGATGGCAAGATCGTCAGAGACGTCCAGGCAGCGCCCGGGAGATGTGCCGAATTTATTGCCCAACCTCGTGACCGGACGAACAGCAGGGCAGCAATCCTCGTGTTGATCGGCATACTCCGACTGAACGCCAATATGGCTGACACTGCGAGGTGAGGTTGACGACCATGCTCATGGGGACTGATCCTGCTCCTGACTCCACGACACCATCGTTGTTAGGGACGACTACCAGCCATTCAAATCTAGCTGGCTGGGCTCAGCCTGTTACACCAGCTATCTGCTATTCAAGTTTGTTCAGCCGCCAGAAAGGTCACTGAAGGCTCGATCGGATTCCCTCATCGTGACTGCTTGCTCTTCGTGCGCACCTCGCGGTGGACATGATGGACAGGTCGCGGCTCCAGAAAACGCGGCCTTAACACATGGCATGTCTTGTTCCGCGTTCAAGAGGATCAATTCAGGGCGTACCCGACGGCAGCCTTACCCCTGCCATAAAAGTAGGCGCCAGCCCAGCCGATCTGCCTCCCGAAGGTCGGGTCAATCGCCGACATTGCTAGTGTCACGCCTCAGCGTCCCTGCTATCGGAGCGAAACGGCTCATCGGAAAACAATCTCAGCTTCTCAGTGATCCTGACGAGCTCCGCAACCGAGCTCGTCTGCATCTTGTGCATGACGCGGCTACGGTGGATTTGAAAAGTAACTTCGCTGATGGCCAACTGAGCGGCTCCTTGTTTATTCATAAGTCCGCCCACTATGAGGGGGAGTACCTCCCGTTCCCGTGGAGTAAGTGTAGCCAGCCTCTCTCGCAGCACTGCAAGCGTGGCGGCCTCCCGTCGTTTCAACCGGTCCTGCTCGAACGCCGCATTAATGGACGCAAGAAGGTCTATCTGTTCGAAGGGTTTCGTCAAAAAATTCACAGCGCCGCGCTTTATGGCCTGGACTGTGGTCGGGATATCGCCGTGACCCGTAATAAAGACGATCGGGGGGTGGGCGTCTTGATCGACCTGCATTTGGAATTCAATTCCGCTGATATTTGGCAGCTCGATATCCAGCACAAGACATGAGGGGCGGTCTGGCCGGACAAATGCTGCATACTCGTCAATGGAGCCGAACGCGCGTGCGGTAATTCCCTTTGCTTCTAAAAGATCGCAAATTGCCGTACGCAGGCGCTCATCGTCGTCTACAATGTAAACGATGCAATCTTCAAGGGTCATCGCGTTGCACCGAACTGGAGAACCGCGACCCTGTTAGAAGACCTCCATACCCGCAGCAGCAACCCTAGCAACCTCCTGCTCATGAATCTTAGCAATGGGCGATGATGGCCCACCCCCATACCAGGGCTCTCATTCATCTTACGATGGTTGATAATTCTGATAGCACACGGGATGGAATTCCGGAAACGAGATCAGCCCTCAAGGATAAAACGGGACCTCGGGCGGCCGCCCGAAGCAACTCGCAGGGAGCGCGTCTGGAACCAATCCGAGTTGGTTGCCTTTATGGCCCTTGGGCTGCCGTAACGACAATCCATTATAGATGCGAAGCTGTCATCGCTGGTATAAAGCATCCGCACCCAGTGGCGCGGCGGATAATGAGGTTAAGTTCATCCGGTATTGGGTCAAATATTGGAGCAGCCAGTGAACTACCTTAAGTATCAACAACCGCTTGTATTCCATGTGTTTTGTCACGTTGTATGGCGTGATCGTTGCATCTCCATTGGTCGGCACGGATGAGCAAGGCGCGGCTTAGGTCGCAGCTATCACTAGTATCCCGTGCTTGCGAGAACGAGTGACATGTTCTGGTTCGAAAACAAGGTGGCTACCAGATGTGAGAACGGATACGGGCTTAGCGTGGTTCCCGGGTTGGAAAATTCTCCTGCTTTCAAGAGCCCTCCCGCTAGCGGGTCAAAGCCTAACGAGGCAGCAGGCAGCGTACTCTGGCAAACCCGATGATGATCGTGCCGAGTACAGGAAATCGCAACGGTCTCCCCGCGACGAGAGATTGAGGAGGAACCTACATGGCAAGCATGAGGACTTTCGATAGCATTGCAATGCTTCCACTCGAAAGCTGCGGGATGGTTAGCGCACCCTTTCACGCGCGCTCCTCGGAAGGGGCGTCGGCCGACCGCTCTTCTGACAGTGTTTTGCTCTTCGGTCCGTTTCGCCTTTCCATCAAAGAACGCTGGCTTTGCAGAGACAATACTGAGTTGAATCTAAGCAGTCGAGCCTTCGATATATTGATTGCTCTTATCACCAGAGCTGGCTCCATCGTAAGTGCGCGGGAGTTGTTCCAGATCGTATGGCCGGACGTCGTCGTGGAGGCATCAAACCTGCGTGTACATATCGTTGCCCTGCGAAAAGCGTTGGGCGACGGCGCGAACGGCATGCGGTTCGTGGTCAACGTGCCTGGACGCGGCTATATGTTCGTTGCTCCGATACGAAGGGTTCCGGCAGTGATCGACATTCCAGCAAGCCCTCAAACCCAACAGAGGCTTCCAGCGATTCCTCAGCAATTATATGGTCGCACCGAGGCCGTCGAGAAGCTCACGTCGTTGGTTCTGGCAAAACGGTTCGTTACCGTCGTCGGGCCGGGCGGTGTGGGAAAGACGGTCGTTTCGATCGCTGCGGCCACCATGCTCCGCCCGACATTTGGCGATGGTGTGTACTTTGTGGACCTGGCCTCTTCCAGTGATCCGACGCTTGCGCTGGCAGCATTCCTGTCGATCGCGACATTCCCGCTCGACCCCATAAAAACTGAGGACGCGATTTTACGAGTCCTAAGCGACAAGCGAATCCTTCTGATTTTTGACAATTGCGAGCACGTGGTCGATTCAGTCGCGGCCCTGGCCACGCGAATTTTCTATGAGGCACCTCTCGTGCATCTTTTAGCAACCAGCCGCGAAGCACTGCGCGCGGATGGCGAGTACGTAGAGTTCCTGGTGCCGCTGAGCCACTCTGCGTCTGGCTTGTCACGGAAAGATCACTCGCCAGCCGTCCAACTGTTTTTGGAACGTGCCGGGGCAGGCGGCGGACCAACATCGTTTAGCGACCCCGAAGCTGCAGCCGTACGGGAGATCTGCCGCCGCCTCGACGGTCTTCCAATCGCTATCGAACTCATAGCAAGCCGTGTCGGCACTCTTGGATTGCCGGGGATCACAGAGCTGGTTGAACAGGACACCTTTCTCAGCCTCACGGGTCGACGCGGTGCGTCACTTAGGCATCAAACCCTGAAGCAACTGGTCGAGTGGAGTTTCAACTTGCTTTCCGACGAGGAACAGAGCCTTTTGATGAAGCTCTCGTCTTTCGCTGGAGTTTTCACGCTCGACGCCGTGCGAAGCCTTTACGTGCAATCTGAGGGTGAGACCGCGAAAACCGCCCACATCTTGGCAGGTCTGGTTGACAAATCACTTGTCCAGGTATCGCGCTCGCAAAGCGAGCTATACTACAAATTGTTACATATCACGCGAGTATACTGTGCTCAGATAATGTTGGAGAAGGCTGACGGCCAGTTGCGTGTCGTAATGCAACCCCCGGCATCCGACCGCATCGGAGGCGTGTGCGTCGGCACCCTTCCGGTTCCTACATCCATGAAACAGAACCGGGCGGCGTCTTTGTGCACCGCGCCTGACGTCCGATAGAACCGGCCCGGCAGTAATCGTTGGCATCCTTGCCGCTCGAAGCCGGCAGCCGCACTTTAGACATGCCGTTCGCACATTTCTGATTGCACACGACTGACTTGTCGAATGACCCCAAGCTAACAAAATATCCCCGCCGGCTTCTTGAGGGACACCCGTGGCGACCTTCACACTTTGTTTTTGGCGACATTAGCGGCTCCCTAGAGTGAGCCGACGTTGAGGCGACTTGGGTAAAGCTGCAGCATGGCGTCATACAGTTCGCGTGCCGTTGAAGTCCCGGATATATTGCCGCGTCTCGCCAATGGTGCACGGATCGTCGGGATTTTCCGAAACCTTGTGACCCGCGATTACGACGTTCGGAGCAAGCGCTTCGAGTGTATCGAGCGTGACAATCATTCGAGCCGGCTCTCAATCGTGGTTTCGCCAAGATAGGGGTGAACGCCGTTGTAGCCGACGTCGCCGGCGACGACCAGGCCCACCGACGGGGCGTAAAGGCACGTCGACACAGCCGTATCGGTCCGCCAGGCGTTCACGGCTACAAGCTTGTGACCTTAATCCGCAACCCCATAAACCGCTACGGGCGCCTCCAAGCCCCTAAGAGAATGTGATCCAAGATCAACAAGCGCCCTCGAGGTGCCTAGTATTTCGACGAAATCGGAAGATAGCAGTACCGGTCTTTTAACCACCTTGGTCAGTTCCTCCAGTCGGGACGCCACATTGACAGCAGGGCCAATCGCGGTGAAATCCAGGCGCTTTCTCGATCCAATGTTGCCATACATGACATCGCCGACATGGACACCGATACCGTAACGCAGCGCCGATTTGCCACTCTTCGCAAGCTGAATATTCAGGGTAGCCATTCGTTGCTGACCTTCTCCAATAGCTTGGAGAAGGTCAGCACATGCATTGGGGTTGCTAAGCGGGAAGATTGCCAGCAGACCATCCCCCATGAATTTCAATATCTCGCCACCACGGGCTTCGACTGGTGCGCATAAGGCGTCAAAGTAGCCGTTGAGGATCTCGATAATATCGTCGCGGGGCCAAAGGTCGGACAGCGCCGTGAAATCGCGAAGGTCGCAGATCATAATCGCGGCGCTGACTGTCTTGCCACTACCACGCGTCGTTGCCCCTGCAAGAATTTCCGCACTCGCATGTGGCCCGACATAGGTTTCGAGGAGCGTGCGGGCCATCGCATTCTTCATCCGAATTTCACTTGCGAGCGCGAGCGCGGGTAGCAAATCCTTCAGGTAGTTGATCTCGAATTCTGAGAAGCCACCGTGCTGCTTCGTCGCAAAGGTAACAACGTGCCGTTTTCCCCACGTATGTTGGATCGGCCAAGCCACATAGTCGGTGAAGCCGTCTCGCTGCAGCTCCGTGAAAAGCTCAAATCGGACAGTGTCGGAGTTATTGGCATCAAGGTGTTGCCGAATCTCCGACGCTCCATTGTATATTTCCGTAGCCGGTCTGCGGAGAAACAGTTCAGTGGTGTCGACGTCATAGTCGAAGGTATCGATATATGCTTCATCGACACCGGGCTGCCACAGGATACGCGCACCTTGCCATTGCGGGTGTTGGATTCTTAGGTGAAGCGATGACCTCCCAACTGGGACCCCCGCGACCACCAAACGCTCGCACATTTCGACCAGCAGATTATCAAGGAAACGCTGCGAACTCGTTTCATTCATAAGCCAATCAAGCACGGATCGACGCTCGATGGGCCACGTGCCAGCTCTCGAACGTGACGGGAAATGCGAACTGGTGCTCATTAGAATCCTCCAAGACACGCATATTAAAGTCGCCGCAGAGGACGGGGAAGGAAAATATCTTAAGGCGATCTCGGCTACCGCTAAAGCGGGCCAAAAGAGCGGGGCGGCGACAAGGGTTTTGGGTTTCATTGCTTGAGGTCGTGGCGCCAAGCGCCCGACATCTCTCTGAAGGATGATGCTGTGAGGGAAATGGCGGTGCCAACCGACTCGCGAGGAGGCCGGTGTCGAGCAACGGAGGCGATGCGAGGACTAGCGAACAAATCCGACGTTGAATTCGGCCAAAAATGAACGGTTGATAGGCTTACCCCGTCTGCTGCAAAGTGCCTCAGGGCGGTCACGGCGATGCGGCAACCGGGCTCGACTTTCAAACTGTTCGTCTATTATGCAGCCCTCAAGGCCGGCTTGGGCCCAACCGACCAAATCCTGGATGCCCCGATCGAGGTCAATGGATGGTCGCCGGAGAATTCCGGTGGCCGCTACCGCGGCTGGGTCACACTCGCCGAGGCATTCGCGCGGTCGCTCAACGCGCCCGCGGTGGCGCTCGCTCAGGAGGTTGGGCTCGACAAGGTGATTGCAGCAGCACGAGAACTCGGAATTAGCGCGCCGCTCGCCAACACCCCATCACTGGCTCTCGGCACATCGGAAATCAGCCTTCTTGACCTCACGAGTGCCTATGCATCCGTCCACCTCGGCAAAGCACCCGTTGAACCTTGGGGCATCGTTGATTTTCAGGCGTCAGGACACGAAAAGTCGTTTCGGGTTGGTCCACCGGCCACACCAGCCACTGATCTAGCGCAATATCAGCCTGATCTGCTTCGCCTACTCCAGTTGGTCGTCGAGCGGGGCACGGGGCGCGATGCCGACCCTGGCTCTTTCGCAGCCGGCAAGACCGGCACGAGTCAAAACAATCGCGATGCTTGGTTCGTGGGTTTCACAGGCCCACTCGTTGCTGGCGTATGGGTGGGCAATGATGATGATACGCCGATGAGGGGCGTCACGGGCGGCGATCTTCCGGCGCATATATGGCGGGATTTCATGCGCGAAGCACTGGCGGAGCCCGGGGCGAACCCACTTCTCGGTGCACAGGCCACGCCACAGTCCTGCAACGTCAGGGCCTGCTCCCGTAGCTATCGTTCTTTCCGCCCGTCCGACTGTACATATCAGCCCTATTCGGGCGAATGGCGACTCTGTCGATCCCGCTTACCTTCTTCAGCAACGCGGACAAAGATCCTAGCTATAGGCGCAAGGAGGTGGCTTAGGCGAGACACGGGGAGCCATCGTGGCCAACGTAGAGTAGCGGCTACCTCTACTATATCGAGAGCAAGGGCCGGGGGACGCGTTGCGAGGTTGCCGTCGGGCAGGAGGGTCGGCCTTCAAAGTGAAGCCACTATCGGCTGGGACGCGGTGATTGGTCATTTGGTTCTTGCTTCGGTGAGGCGGCGACAATCCGTTCGATCTGTGTTCTTTCTGCACTAGTCGGCCATATAAGCCCCCACTACTATATGATTCGTCGCCTACCGCGAGGTTTGCCGATCTAAGGAGGAGAACTTCTTGATGAGCAGAATCTAGTTGTGATCATTGCATGTTAGCCGTTGCCAACTTGAGCGCTTGCAGGACGATTGGCAAAGGCAAGGGGAAAGCCTCGCCGCCGGCTGCAGCGGTCTACAAGTAGACTCTGGCCATTCGAACCGGGGAAGAGCAGGTTGGTCCTTCCCCGCATAACCTCGCCAAGCTTGACCCCGTTTGCAACTCGCGGCGCAAGAGTGGCATATCAGTATATTTCAAGCCTGCGCTCGTCGGGGCACGCAAATGGAGTGTAGTGATGAAGCTCGGAATTGGCGGTTTATCGCTGGTTACCCTAGTAGCGCTTGCGTTATCCTCTTGCCAGACGGAAGATAAAAGTCCCCAACCGCGTTTCACGTCCGACAGCCGCGGCACGAAAGCTGCCTCCGCTCCGTACAAATCGAGCCAACATTTCATCGAGTTTCGTTCGCGCTACGCGCTCACCTATGGGCACACTTACGTCGTCTTTGGGCAGGTGGATAAAGACGGAAATATGATCGATCCGGAGGTCGCCGGCCTTGCCCCGGCGTCGCCCGATGCCGCGCCGTATGTCATTGGCCACTTCCTGCCGGTTCCGGCCACGACCGGGCAGACCGACGGTGATTTGGAAGAGCAGTACAGGTCGGCAAGTTGGCGGGTCATGCTCACGGACGACGAATATAACGACGTTGTCGCCTTCATCCGCAAGCAGCAGGCCAACTCTCACGTCTGGCAGGCGTCGGTCGACAATTGCAACAACTGGGTAGGTGAAATCGCGCGACACATGGGTTACAAGACGCCCGGCATCTGGCTCAGACCACAACAGTTTATTACAGATCTTCGAGAGATGAACACGGTGGGTTCGAGCAGCCATGCTGCATAGTGGTAGACGTTGTCCATGCTTGAATCTTTTCATAAAGAAGGCGCTCCTTGCTCATTCCTCCTAATTAGCGGCGGCCGAGACGAGCGTTGGCGAGCCCGTCTCACCGACCAGATCGTCGCATCCTATTTCCGGCATCGGACCCACGACATATCGGTCGCACGGTGTCTGTGATGTCTTAGCGGAAGCAGACGTGGCTCCCAGGCGAAAATTCGGCCCGACGGCGCTGCGTCGCCATTTAAAAGGTCCGTTCAATCTGTGTTCTTTATCCATGAAGCAGAGGCTGACATATATATGTCGGAACGGAATGAATAGCAGATCCGGGCCATCCGATCTTCGTCCTTGGTTCGCAAGAGCTGTTCCCGACTGAGTCTGAAGCATTCACTACGCAATGATCGTTAGAGGAAGGGGGGAGGCTTAGCAGCTCTGACAAGCGCATTGCATTTTTGATGGAATGAGTGATCATTCCAACCACAACGTCGCCTTCCATGACCGGAATAGCGCCGACATCATCCTCGGAATATCCTCCACGCTATCAGCCGGCTGGCCGAGACGGGCTGGCGTTGAGCAACTGACCCATCGCCACCGGGGCGATCTTCACATCAGCAAATCGTGCTTGTCACATGAAAACAACAATCATCTAAAATGGCGGTCGCAAGCAATGATTTTGACACGTGGCGAATTGATCGATTTAGCCGCGAGTGGAATAACCAAAGGGAATGGTCGGAATGCCCGATCCCGGTGGCGGGGGTTGCATCGAGGAAATGGATTTTCAAATGAACATACGGATGGCTTTGCTGACCTCCGCCGCAGCATTTGCTGCTGCGTCCACGCCGGTCTTTGCTGCTGACGCAATCGTCGCAGCTGAACCCGAGCCAGTTGAATACGTCCGCGTCTGCGACGCGTACGGCACGGGCTACTTCTACATCCCGGGCACCGAAACCTGCCTCAAGGTCAGCGGTTACCTGCGTTTTGAAGTCTATGGCGGCCCTGACGAGAAGGGTACCTCCGACTGGAACGCCCGTACGCGCGCTCATGTTCAGTTCACCGCCAAGAGCGACACCGAGTATGGTCCGCTCACCGGCCTCATTGTCATTCGCAACAACGGCGACAACGCTTCCACCAACTCGATCCTGGACTCGGCATACATCGATATCGCCGGCTTCCGCGCTGGTCTGTTCTACAGCTGGTGGGACGATGATCTCTCCGGCGAGCCGGACGTTCTCTCCAGCTTTGAAACGCTGCACAACTCCGTTCGCTACCAGTATGAAAACGGCGATTTTTACGCCGGCATCAGCGTAGACGAATTGGAAGACGGCTACTACAAGGACGGCGAAAACCCGAACAACTTCGGCGTTGCCTTCGGCATCGGGGGCAAGGCCGGCGCGATCAGCTACCAGGTGATCGGCGGCTACGACACCGACAACGAAGAAGGCGCGGTCCGCGGCATGCTCTTTGCTGATATCGGCCCAGGCACGCTCGGCCTTGCAGCTGTCTACGCGACTGGTCCGAACTCCTACTACGCTCAGTCGGAATGGACCGTTGCTGCCGAATACGCTTACAAGGCGACCGACAAGTGGACGATTACACCGATGGCCCAGTACTTCGGTAACTATGTCGAGGACACCGATAATGGTGCCATTCCGGATTCCTTCGACGGCCTGGGCGACGCGTGGGAGGTCGGCATCACAATCGACTACCAGATCGCCGACAATCTCTATGCCAAGGCGACCGTCGATTACACCGATCCGGATGATTTCGACGACGTGACCAAGGGTTTCTTCCGTCTGCAACGTACGTTCTAAATTTAGTTCGGGAGTCGGTGTCACAGGCCCAAGCTAGGGCATCATTTTGCCGACCTAAGCCTTGACCCCGGTCGAGTCAAGATGACATTCACTGGCTTGTTTACCTTAATTTCAATGCGTTAAGGTTACGCGAATTGCCTTTTCAGGCTGTCCAAAGCCTGGTCCCGGTTCTCCGGCTCGCGGCGTTCGTTAAGCGCTGCAACGACGCCTGCGCGGGCGCGCCCAGGAAGGGACTGGTCATCTCTAGGGACCTTGACCTGCCACGGGTAATTTCCTCCAGGATGGATTAGACGTCGACGTTTTGAACGCTGACCGATTTGTGATAAGTGCACATGCTCAGGGTTTTCGTACTCAAATCGTGGGATCCGGCCGCAAAGGCGTCCTTTAGGAATTCAGTAATCGTCTGCGCGGATTCGACGATACTGGAATGGTGCCCGTCCTCTCCACCACCCATGTCACCAGTTTTCTTCACCGCCGCTCATCACATGATGAGAATGCATCCGCACCGCCCCTTGTATATCTCTAAGGCTCAATTTGCCCGTATTTCGATTAGCACCAGCCGCGGTAAGGGTTGACAAGCCAATCAGCTCACCCCTTATATCTGTGAAGGCGGCAAGGGCATGCTCCATCGCATTCACCGCGGACGTGGCTGACCTTTACCTCTTTCCAAACGGATGCCAGCGAAAAACCCCGCTTGTAGTTTTTTTCACCGTGGACAACATCTTCCAGAACACGACCCAATAACGCGCTTAAAGACGAGAAGGCGCACTCCCGGTCAGTCAGGGTGCTTGTAGCTTGCCGCACAGACTCCCATGCCGTGACCTGCTATGTCGGCGAAAACAACGCCCCCATCCTGGAGAGCACGGAGTAACAGCGCCGCGGTCGAACGATGCAAGCCATGACGATCCCCCTCATAGTCACGGATCGTACTGCGGGACACTGTCGAGCGGGCAGCAAGTTCTTCCTGGGTCCAATTCAGGAGCCCGCGCGCGGCCCGACATAATGCGGGCGTAAGGGTGAATTCTTTGCTGGCACGACCCATGCGATTGATATAGTCCATAAAGGGCGAAATGCAATCAGAGCCTCAGGCCACGGCGGTGATTGCGGTGGCATTTTGCGCCTCGCCGACCCCTCAACGAGAGCTAAGGAGAAGAGGATTGGGATAGATTGGGCTTCAAGCTTTCTCCTGGTGATCATAGCGCTCCCCTTCGTCGGAAGCCTTCTCACGGCGTTCTTGCTCCGGACGGCGTCGAGGCTTTTGCCTGCATCTATTGCAGGTCTTGTGGCTGCAACCTTGACCTTGGGCACCGCTTCTCTCTATCCGTTCGTTGTCAACGGAGGTGTCGTTCGCTTTCAGATTGATTGGCTGCCTCAGCTAGGCGTCAACCTCACTCTGCGCATGGACGGGTTTGCGTGGATGTTCGCGATGCTGGTGAGCCTAGTAGGCGTTCTAATCGTCCTATATGCCCGATATTATATGTCCGAGGACGATCCAGTGCCTCGATTCTTTTCCTTCCTACTGGCTTTCATGGGCTCGATGTTGGGGATCATTATCTCCGGCAATGTCATTCTGCTCTCTGTTTTCTGGGAGCTCACAAGCCTTTCATCGTTCCTGTTGATCAGCTACTGGCATCAGACCCCTGCGGCGCGCGATGGTGCTCGCATGGCCCTGATCGTGACTGCGACTGGCGGCTTTTGCCTGCTGTTGGGATTGTTGATCCTCGGCTCTATTGTTGGAAGCTATGATCTCGACGTCATCCTCGCTTCCTCCGACACGATCACGGCCGATCCACTTTACCTGACCAGTCTGGTACTGATCCTCCTCGGTACATTCACAAAGAGCGCGCAATTCCCATTTCACTTCTGGTTGCCGAACGCGATGGCCGCGCCTACACCGGCGTCCGCCTACCTTCACTCCGCGACAATGGTGAAGGCCGGCGTGTTCCTACTGGTTCGTCTTTCGCCGGCGCTTTCTGGAACTTACGAGTGGTTCATGCTCGTCGGGCTTGTAGGTATCTCCACGCTCCTTCTTGGTGCCTATTTTGCGATGTTCCAACAAGACTTGAAGGGGCTGCTGGCGTATTCCACGATCAGCCACCTTGGATTGATTACGACCTTGCTAAGCCTTGGAAGTCCAATTGCCACGGTTGCCGCCATATTCCATATGGTTAACCACGCCATCTTTAAGTCATCTCTGTTTATGGCCGCCGGGATTATTGACCATGAGACTGGCACCCGCGACATGCGCCGCCTCAGCGGCCTGTTGCGCTATCTGCCTATCACGGGAAGGCTGGCAATGGTTGCAAGCGCCGCGATGGCAGGCGTGCCACTTCTGAACGGCTTCCTTTCCAAGGAGATGTTCTTTGCCGAGGCGGTTGAGACACACGCCGACTCGTGGCTTGACACCGCCCTGCCCTACCTGGCGGTGATTGCGAGCGCCTTTAGCGTCGCATATTCACTTCGGTTCATCCATTCAGTATTCTTCGGAGTGCGCCCCTCTGATTTGCCAAACAACAACCCGCACGAGCCGCCGCATTGGATGCGTTTCCCAATCGACTTCCTGGTGATCGCCTGTCTCGTCATCGGTATCGTACCCAACCTGACAATCGGGCCGTTCCTGCAAGTCGCTGCCTTCAGCGTTCTTCGCCAGTCGATGCCGCAATACAGCCTTTCAGTGTGGCACGGTTTCAATATTCCACTGCTGATGAGCGTGATTGCAATAACCGCTGGGTGCGCAATCTATATCATCTTTCGAAATTACTTCTCGAAATGCGATGATGGACCTCCATGGTTCCGCCTCATGCGAGGGCAACGTATCTTTGAGAGGGTTCTCGTAACGATATCGTGGCGCTGGGCAAGGAATCTTGAGAGCTGGCTCGGAACGAGGAACCTGCAGCCACAACTGAGGTGGGTTACCATCACAGGCTTTTGTTCCGCCCTTCTTCCCCTTTATCTCGCGGGCTTCCAGCCACGGATGATTGCTCCCTCCAATGTCGACATTACCTTCATGGGCATCTGGACGATTGGATGCTGTTTGGCCATTGGAACCGCGTATGTTGCTAAATATCACCGGCTGGCAGCTCTGATCATGCTGGGTGGCGTCGGCCTCATCGTATGCCTGACCTTCAACTGGCTCTCGGCCCCGGATCTTGCCGTTACTCAATTGCTGGTCGAGATAGTAACCACTGTCCTGATTCTTCTGGGTCTGCGATGGCTGCCGAAACGTGCGAAGGGGCTGAAGGATGAAATGGCATTCCGTGCACGGTTCCGTCGCTTCCGAGATTTTATACTTGCTGCGGTTTGCGGAGTGGGGATGACGTTTATTGCGTACGGCGTGATGACGATGCCGGTGCCAGACGCAATCGCGCACTTCTTCCTTCAAAACGCATATACCCAAGGCGGCGGACGCAATGTGGTCAATGTCATCCTTGTAGATTTCCGCGGCTTCGACACGCTCGGGGAAATCACGGTGCTCGGAATCGTCGCGCTGACCGTCTATGCGCTGTTGCGCCGCTTCCGGCCAGCGGCCGACAGTATGGCGCCCCCCGAACAGCAGCAGGTGCAGTCCCTGTTTGACGAGCAACAGCCAGACCGAGACATAGGCGACACGGCCCGTGACTACCTACTCGTGCCTTCGGTAATCATGCAATGGTTGTTTCCGGTTATCATTATCCTAGCAATCTACATCTTCATCCGCGGCCATGACCTGCCGGGCGGCGGATTCTCCGCGGGACTGACGATGTCGATCGCGTTCCTGCTACAATATCTGGCAGGAGGCACGCGTTGGGCGGAGGAGCGCATTCGCATCCTACCGCTGCGCTGGATGGGGTCCGGGCTTCTGTTGGCGGCTGCAACGGGGATCGGCGCATGGTTGGTCGGATACCCATTTTTGACCTCACATTCGCGATACCTGGAGCTGCCATTGATCGGGAGGGTGCCGGCAGCTTCAGCAATGATTTTCGACCTCGGCGTGTTTCTCCTGGTCGTCGGCTCGACGGTACTAATTCTTGTTGCGCTCGCTCATCAGTCCATCCGCATCAATCGAATCCGAGCACTTGAGAAAGCAAAGGAAGGAGTTGCCTGATGGAACTTGTTCTCTCCATCGCAATCGGTGTGATGACTGCTTGCGGGATCTGGCTGATACTTCGTCCGCGGACCTATCAGGTGATCATCGGGCTCTCGCTTCTCTCCTACGCCGTAAACCTTTTCATTTTCGGCGTAGGGGGTGTGAAGTCCAACGAGCCGCCCCTGCTCGGCGATGGAGTGTCGGTTTCCCGACTGGCGGATCCCGTCCCGCAGGCCCTTGTCTTGACAGCCATCGTAATTGGGTTCGCCACCACTGCGCTGTTTTTAGTTGTTCTCCTTGCCTCGCGTGGACTCACTGGAAGTGATCACGTTGATGGAAGGAGCGATCACAGATGATCGCGTGGTCACAGCATCTCATTACCCTGCCGATCCTGATCCCACTTATCACTGGTGCTGGCTTGCTGTTCATTCCTGATCGCCAGCGCCTATCAAAGGCGATGGTTAGCTTGGCAGCCACAATAACCCTTGCACTCGTCTCATTGCTGCTGATTGAGTTATCCAGGGAGAGCAATTTCGATGGGGTCTACCCGTTGGGCAATTGGGGTGCGCCTTTTGGCATTGTCCTGGTACTCGATCGCCTGTCCGCTCTGATGGTAGCCCTGACCGGGATCCTAGCTTTACCGGTAATTATCTTTTCGCTGGCGCGATGGCATTCCGCCGGCGCACACTTCCATAGCCTGTATCAGTTTCTTTTGATGGGACTCAACGGCGCCTTTCTGACGGGCGACTTGTTCAACCTGTTCGTCTTCTTTGAAGTGATGTTGACCGCCTCGTACGGGCTTCTCCTCCACGGCTCCGGCCCGCTCCGCGTCAAGGCGGGTATGCATTACATCGCCGTCAATCTGGCGGCGGCATTACTTTTCCTTGTAGGCGTCAGCCTCGTGTATGGTACGACGGGAACACTGACTATGGCCGACCTCGCAGAGCGCATTCCAACCCTGGAACCGGACCGCCGAATGCTGATGGAAGCCGGTGCCGCGGTCCTGGGAGTGGCATTCCTCATCAAGGCGGGAATGTGGCCCCTCTGCTTCTGGCTTCCCAGCGCATACAGTGTCGCGGTGGCACCGGTCGCGGCAATTTTCACATTGATGAGCAAGGTAGGTGTCTACATCCTCCTGCGTCTTACCATGCTGTTGTTTTCCGAAGGGCCGTCTGCTGGCTTCGGCTCCGAGGTGCTGCTTTATGGCGGCTTGGCCACCTTGGCCTTCGGCACGATTGGCGTGGTGGCGTCGCAGGCTTTGGCCCGGATTGGCGCCTATTCTGTTCTCGTCTCATCCGGCACGCTTCTCGCGGTCATCGGACTGAATAACACGGCCGCAACGTCAGGGGCGCTTCTCTACCTGCTCAGCTCGACCTTGACCCTCGGCGCTTTCTTCATGCTGGTAGAGCTTGTCGAAAGAGGCCAGGATGCCGGTGCATCGATTTTGGCAGTAACTATGGAGTTTTACGGGGAGGCGGACGACGACGTCCCCGATGAAATCCAAGGTGCCACCATGCCCGCCACGCTAGCGATGCTCGGAATTTGCTTCGCTGCCTGTGCTGTCCTCTTGTCTGGACTTCCGCCGCTGTCCGGCTTCGTCGCGAAGTTCGTGATGTTATCGGCCTTGATCGGTACCGGATCGATTGGCGTGCATCCAAGCGGGCCTGCTTTGTTGCTGGTAGCACTTGTCATCCTCGGCGGCTTGGCGACGCTGATTGCGCTTTCTCGTGCTGGAATTCGTACTTTCTGGAGCTCGATTGAGGGCACGGTGCCGCCTGTCCTAGTCATGGAGATCGTCCCGATCATGCTGATTTTGGCGCTGACGGCTGCGCTAACGATTAGAGCTGGGCCAGCCCTCGACTTCATGGATGCGGCTGTGCATGCGATCGCCAATCCGAGCATTTATAGCGAGGCTGTCGAACGGGCAGCTCCTCAACCCCCGTGGCGGGACAAAACGCTGCAAGGTTCTGGAGAGTGACGATGTTCCCCTACCCGCTCCTCGCGTTTGCCTTGCTGTCGATGTGGCTGCTGCTTAACAATCTGACGCTCGGACACCTACTACTCGGCGGCATGATCGCGGTTTGCTCAACATGGGCGATGGGGGCGTTGCGGCCGGAAGAACCGAGGATGCGCAAATGGTATCTGCTTCCAAAGCTCGTTGGAATCGTGATGCTGGACATTATACGCTCTAACTTTGCGGTGAGCGTTGTCATTCTTCGCGGACGAGCTAAGGGACGTCGCTCTTCGTTCATCGACCTGCAACTCGAACTTAGCGATCCCACTGCCCTCGCGATCCTCGCAGTGATTGTGACAAGCACTCCGGGGTCCGCGTGGTTGGAGTATGACTCGCGCCGCAGCTCCGTGCTGATCCATGTGCTCGACCTTGTCGATGAAGACGATTGGCGTGATCTGATTAAGAACCGCTACGAAAAACTGCTGCTGGAGATTTTCTCATGAGCGCCATTATCATATTCACTGCCATCGGCCTTGCCCAGTTGATGCTGACGATAGCGATGGGCATCACTTGCGTGCGAATGCTTTACGGACCACGGGCGCAGGATCGGATCCTCGGGCTCGACACGCTGTACGTCAACGCCATGCTACTGCTTATGACATTCGGCATCGGAACGGGTAAGACCGTCTATTTCGAGGCCTCGTTGGTGATCGGATTGCTCAGCTTTGTTGCAAGCACCGCGCTGGCAAAGTTTCTGATGCGTGGGGAGGTGATCGAATGATATACTTAGCGGCCGACATTCCGATTTGGGCTGCAATCCTAATCGCGTGCTTCGTACTGGTCGGGGCCGGTTTGGCGCTCATTGGCGCGATAGGATTTCTGCGGCTTCCGACCTTTTACGAACGCATACACGCCCCCACGCTTTCCACCAGCTTGGGAACCGGTGGCATCGTGGTCGCTTCGATCCTGTTCTTTAGCATGGCCGGGGACCGATTAATCGCGCACCAGGTTCTCATCGGGGTGTTCATCACCGTGACGACACCGGTCACGTTCATGCTTCTCGCCCGGGCGGCGTTACACCGCGACCGATTTGAGAACAGTCCCCATGTGCCCCCTCGGGAAAGTCATATCGAGTCGTGAAAGGCCGGACACCGAGCCGCCTACTCAACGAGACCAACAAATCGTGGCGATCAACTGGGACGGACGAATGAAGTGGCAGGCTGCGACTGGCTACGGCACGCGTGCGTTGGTCGAAGCCGCGATCGTCGCTACAAGTCGTTCATCGGTGGTCCATTGGGCGCACGAACCTTCGAGCGCAACAGGCCGAGGCTGCCATCGGCTGCGCCCTTCTCAAATCGTATGCTTGCGTGCGCACACCCGAAATCCATCCGTCGCATTGGAACCAGCTCGAAAATGACGGCATCAAAGATCCGAGTCCGAAAACTCTACGATCCCCGCACCAACGCTACTGAAAGCAGAAGGAATCCTTCCTCGGCTTTCTGGAAAGGTTGCTGTCCAGTGGCCTGGCTTGACTATCCGGCTTGCTAAGACCATCTTAGGATCATGTTGATCTCGCGTCTCAATGTCGTTCTCAAGCGGGTGTTCCTCATCGCGGGAATCTGACCCCCGGCCCGGTCGTGTCGCGCCCGGCCGAGGGGCGTAAGCATCGGTCAATGACCAAGGCGCAGCCTAGAGCGACATCCACCTCACGAATTTGAAGTGCTGGCGGCCCGCGAAGGCGGCCGCTGAGACCTGCAGGAGAACTCTATGGTTTTCAAGACCCGGAAATCGCTTAAACCCGCGATTACGATTGCCGTCTCCGATCACGAGCGGCTGGCGAGACTCGCGGAGAGCCACGCTTCGCGTCTCCCCGAGGTGGCCGACGAACTGATGGCCGAGCTTGAGCGGGCGCGCGTCGTTCCCGACGAACGACTGTCCGCGAACGTCGTCCGGATGGGCTCCAAAATACGCTTCACCAGCGACCTCGGCGAAAACCGGCAGGTGACGCTCGTCTTCCCAGGCGACGCCGACATCGCCCAGGGCAAGGTATCGATCCTGACGCCTATCGGGGCGGCCCTCATCGGACTGTCGAAGGGACAGTCGATCGACTGGACGGCCCGCGACGGTCGCGTCCACAGGCTGACGGTCGCTGCGGTAGAGGCGCCGGATCGCGCGGCTGGCCCAGCCTCCTCTCAGCTTCGGCCCGCATCATGACGGGCGGCGCGCTCTCTTGTTCCTTCCCCGGAAGGCGCCTCATCGCAGGCTCGTAGCCCCTGTGCCGCCTTCCGCGGCCAGGGGATCCTGATCCATGCCAAACGTGAACGCTCCCGTGAGGGGCGCTGGAGAACTACGATGAGAGAACACTGCATCCTCACCACCCGAGACTTCACCTTGTTGGAAGCCATGCTCGATGATCCGTTCGTTCGCGACACCCGGCTGGTGCCTGTCCTGAGGCGCAAGATCGCAACAGCGATCGTCGTGTTCCGCGAGGACCTTCCTGAGAACGTCGCCAGCCTGAACAGCCGCGTGACCTACAGGATCGATGGCGCCAGTCGGGACACGCGCGTGCTATCCGACGACCGTATGACGACACCGATCGGCATGTTACTGCCGGTCACGACGCTGCGCGGGATGGCGCTTCTTGGTCTTGCCGAAGGCCAGGAGTTCGTGTTGACGAACGTCGACAGCGTTGAAGAACGTATCCTGCTTGAGACGGTCCACTACCAGCCGGAAAAGGCAATGCGCAGGAGGGTTTCCGCCTCGAACCCACCTAACTACTCCGAGCGGAAGCCACTGCTCAGGATCGGACCACTCCCGGTTCGAAATGGCGGCGATGGACGGCGCTGACGACCGGCGGCATAGCCGCCTACTGGGTCGCCTCCCGGCCCGCGCTCCTACTTAACGCAGTGCAGGGCGATCTCGCGATGTCCTGCATCATGCAGTGAAGCGCTGACAATCCACTCGAGAAATCCTGCCGCCGAAACATCGGAAGCCGGATAAGTGACGGCCGAGTTGCGTTGCGTAAGCCGGCCGGAGTTCCGTCCCCATGGTTGAGCAAAGCCTCCACCTGTGAAGGGTCATCCGTGTTCTCGTCTGTCAGCCTGTGGGCGATTTCGACAAACTCGCCAAGCTTCGTCCAATCTCGCTCGTTGAGGCAGGCGATATAGTCGTTGTAGATGAGGGTCAGTCTGGCTTGGACCACTAGGCTGTCCTCACATCATTCCTTGCTCTGCTGCCTGATAAACCGTCCTCACAGTCGGTCGGAAACCAAGACTCCGCGCGAGCGATGCATCGACGTGGAGATGCCAGGGATTTTCCATTGCCTTGGCCGAGGGTTCCATTTGGTGGCCCACGAGTCCTGCCAGTTCATAGACCGTCGTTGGCGCTTCATCAGAGATATTGACGATCCGGCCATCGAATCTGCCTGCCAGCGCCATTCCCATCGCTGTCGCAATATCGCGATGATGTATCGTACTCATCCGATTGGCGGGATGGAAGCCGCAGGCGACCAGATGCTTTGGCAGCATCTCCAGATGGCCGTCGCCGTCACCATAAACGAACGGGAACCGTAAGATCGACCAGTTCAAACCACTCTCGCGCAGCACCTTCTCGGCCGCAACTTTGCTGGCGGGGTAGGCTTGATCCGGCTCGACGCTATCCGTCTCCCGGCCGGGGTGGGTCGAGATCCTGTTATAGACATTCGACGTACTCGCCAGGATGAAGCGGGCGTCAGGAGCATCAGCTTGCACCGCGGCGATCAGATTGCGGGTGCCCTCCAGGTTACTCCTCCAGATCAAGTCGATATCCGCGCTGCGAAAGACGGCGGCAAGGTGGATAATCGCTGTAACACCCCGAACAGCTTCCGGCAGCGTCGAAGAGTCGAGAATATCGCCGGTCACGGCCGTAGCGCCTGGGGTGCATGCTTTGCCGGTCCGCAGCAGCAGCCGGCAATCAAGACGTGCTTCCACCAACCGCGGAACAAGCCGCTCGCCGACAAGACCTGTCGCTCCAGTTAGCAGGATTGTCATTAGCTCATGCCTTTCGTGAAAGGGTCTGTAGCCGCTCGGTCGCCAATCGAAGGACGCGGATCGTCGTAGCCAGATCGGACCCGTCGATGCCGTCAAAAGCAGCTTGGTGAATAAACGAGAGGTCTGGGAGTTCGCGCCACAGGGCCTTGCCTGAACTCGTGAGTGTCAGAAGACGCTGGCGCTGGTCTTCTCCGTCCGAGGTCTGCTGGACCAAATCCTTGCGGACCAGCGTGGCGATGATCCCGCTTAATGTCGCCCGTTCCAGCTCAAGCGCACGCCCGAGATCGCGTTGCACCGTCGGACCGGAATTTGCCAGATGCCAGAGAATGTACCACTGCGTCGAACCCAGATCGTATGGTCGCAGTGTCGCGTCCATCAGGGCTCGTCCCGCAAAGTAGCATCGCTTTGTCAATGCCCCCACAGTCAGATGTTCGTCTTTCATGCCGCCAATACTCTCCAGTTCGTTTGCTACCTTGCGAATATCGTAAGGTAGCAAACGAATGTCAAGCGCATGCCGGTGTTCGCTCACGCGCGTCACTCACCTACACCGATCCGGATGATTTCGACGACGTGACCAAGGGTTTCTTCCGTCTGCAGCGTACGTTCTAGTTCGGGAGTCGGTGTCACGGGCCCAAGCTGGGGCAGCATTTTGCCGACCCAAGCCCTTGACCCCGGTCGAGTCAAGATGACATTCGCTGGCTTGTTTACCACAATTTCAATGCGTTAAGGTTACGCGAATTGCCTTTTCAGGCCGTCCAAAGCCTGCTCCCCGGTTCTCCGGCTCGCGGCGTTCGTTAAGCGCTGCAACGACGCCTGCGCGGGCGCGCCCGGAAGGGACTGGTCATCTTTAGGGACCTTGACCTGCGACGGGTAATTTCCTCCAGGATGGATTAGACCGTATGTTCTCGGGGTGAGCGTGGCCCGCCCCCGCGGTAAGCTGAATTCGGGGGTTGCTCTGGATTGGCCGGAGCCGAGCCCCAAGCATAGCGAGGGCGAACATGAAAGAAGGAGCGTATTTTTCATTGGCCTGGATACATCCAAGTGGAAGATTTCAGTTGCGGTTGCCGATGGAGCGCGCAACGGCGAGGTGCGGTCTTTTGGCGACATCTCTTCCGAGCCGGCGTCTGTGACGTCGATGGTCAACAGACTTTCAAAGCGTGGAGGGAAGCTTCACTTTTGCTACTCGCTGGTGCCCAAGCGGGCGGGCGACCGAGTGAAGACCAACCGCCGGGGATGCCGTCAGCCTGGCGCGCCTGCACCGCGCGGGCGAACTGACCGCGGTCTGGGTTCCGGATGAAGCTCATGAGGCGATCCGAGACCTGGTGCGAGCCCGCGAGGCTGCCAGCGATGCGCTGAAACAGGCGCGTCAGCAACTTCAATCTTTCTTGTTGCGTCACTTGCCGCATCTATACTGGACGCAAGCCATGGACGCGCGTCCATGGACGATGGCTGGCGTGCCAGGCATTTGATCACCTCGCCCACCACATCCTGTTGGCAGAAATGCCAGGCCATCGAGGATGCCGGCGTGCGTCTGACAGCCTGACGAAGTTGTAGCGGAGACCGCAGCTTCCTGGTCGATGGCGCCGGTTGTGGCCGCCTATCAAGCGATGCGCGGCGTTGCTTTCATGACAGCCGCCACCTTTGTCGTCGAAATCGGCGATCAGACGCTTTGATAATCCCGGTCAGTTGATGGCGTATCGTGCCGTCGGAGAGCTCGACGGGCGAACCGGTCAAGCGTGGTGGGATTACCAACGCAGGTAACACAAGGGCTCGAAGGGTCCTACCTGTCTCCTGCTTCCGCAACCAGCAGCTCCTAGGATGGACGAGACCTATATCCAGGTCAAAGGCAAGTGGACCTATTTCTACCGCACTGTCGATAAATTCGGCAAAACCCTTGATTTCATGCTGTCTGAGCACCGCGATGAGGCCACAGCCAGCGCCTTCTTCGCCCGCACGATTAAGAACGATGGCTGGCCCGAAAAGGTCGTCCTCGACAAGAGCGGTGTTGCATGGATGGTTCTGGCTGATCGAGATCCTGCAGGTCAAATACCTCAACAACATGATTGAGCAGGACTACCGGTTTATCAAGAAGCTGACCCGCCCCATGAAGGCTTCAAAACTTTTCAGTCTGCGTCAGTAACACTGGATGGTATCAAGGTAGCTCACATGATCCGCAAGCGGCAATTTTCAACCAGTGGCCTTTCGCCATTTCAGCAATTCGCCGCGCTCGCTGCATAAGTGTGTCCAGCGATAGCCCTTCTGCGGCCTTTCCAAAAACTTGCGACAGAACCGGATCATGCGGTCGCCTTCAATGAAACGCAGCTTGCCGTGAACCCGGGTCCCATCGCTGTCAGCAGGGTACGAGGGGGCAAGCCAGCGCTGACCAAGCGGTCGAGGACAAATAGGGCAGTCGGTGCAGACATGTTGCCGTAGTCAGAGAGTACCTCGCGCTCATGATTGAGCGTTCCCTGGCCCAGATCAAGAGCGGATTCCAGCGCGTCGATCACCTTGGCGCCGCCGGGGTGGCAGGCAAAGCGATCAATATCCGTGAGGAATAGGCCCGATCGAGCAAGAACGGCCTTGATGGCCGGCTTGACATGGCTTTCGGCGAATGGCGGGATGGCGCGGTCGAAGATGACGCCAAGGCCCTCAGGGTCGACACTCCAACCCATAATGTCGAGCGTGTTTGGCCACGTATGCTGACCACTCATCTCAACCTCGGCAACCCCCTCGCTGATGGCGCAGAGGACACAGGCTGCGGCACCATCGCCGAAAAGGGCCGTCGCCACGATATTTGCCTTAGTCAACTTGTCCATCCGAAAAGCGAGCGTGCAGGTCTCGACGGTAACCAGCAGGACGATGCAACCGGGCCTTGATGACGCCAGCTTCGCGGCGATCGCAAAACCGGACACGCCACCGGCGCAGCCCAATCCGAACACCGGCACCCGCAGGATATCATCACGGAAGCCGAGCCTGCTGCCGACCCGTGCATCGAGGCTCGGTGTGGCAATGCCGGTTGACGAGACGGTCACGACGATATCAACCTGTGAAGCCGACAGCCCTGCTGCCTCCAACGCCTTGCCGGCCGCGTCCGCGAACAGCTCGCTGGCACCTTCGATGTAGGCAGCGTTTCTGTCCCGCCAACCGGACGTTTCGAGATACCATTCGATCGGCCGAACTCCGTAGCGGCGTTTGATCCCGGCGCTCTCGAACACTTTCGACATACGATCGAAATCGCTGAAGCGAGACGCAAAAGCATTATGGGACGCCACAGCGGCATCATGCTGGTTGATGACGTGAGGAGGAACGGCTGTTCCGATGGAAATCAGCTTGACGGTTTCGGGCATGGAAACCTCAGTTTCGAGTGCGAAAGCCCTCGCCAAACCGGTTCAAGCCAACTTTTATAACGATTCAGGGTGCATATAGTTTCGTGACGGGTCACAACAATCCAAAAACCGGTGGTCCTGGAAAATTGAAATGACGACCGTCTTGGTGCGCCTGGTCTCTATTGCAAAAGCGGCCATTGTGGTGGGAGCCCGGCTCCTCCAAGCCGGACTCCGGCTCGGAGAGTAAGGAAGCCCCGATTTTCTTCAGCATCTCGATTGCTCAGATATCTGGCAGGGAACTGCTTGCGTCTTGAAGGCCGTGGCCCCGCCTTTGACCGCTCGGGTGGGGTCCGATCGGAACCGTCCCTGCTCCCAATTTTTCGAGCGCCAGGAAGGCCAAAATCGGATTGCGCATTGCCACTATCCACCATCTGGCGCCTATCCAGTTGTCGGGACTTGGAAAACGCAGGCTGCGAGATCTCGGTCATCGATCGTTGCGACTCTCAATACTGCATCCGTCGCCAAATCGGGCTGGTATGCTGGCCAAAAGTTGGGATCATTTCAGGCGGATGCCGGCACGTACAACCGTCGGATTACTGACCCTCGAAACAAAGCGACCTACAGCGGCAAACTGACGGTGTCAGGCGACAGCTTGAAACGTCAAGGCTGTCGCCGCCACATCGCCGCCTTCGAGGCGAATTGGTGGTACCCCGCGGGAGGTGCTTTACGATCGGATGAAGACGGCCGTTATCGGCGAAGGTCAAAGAGAAGGCATCGTCTATAATCGCGCTCTCATCGACCTGGCTCGTCACTATGGCTTCCATCCCAAGGCATGCAAACCCTATCATGCCAAGGTGAAGGGCAAGGTCGAGCGGCCGTTTCGCTATATCCGCGAAGACTTTTTTTGCCGTAACCACCGACCTACTACTGCCACCGGTTCATGGCGGCGTCGATTAGCGTTCCCCGAATGGCCTCCAACGTCGTGCGCATGCGCTTCCTGATCGCCAGACGGACAATCTTGAAGCCCCCATCATTGCGCCGTCTGCCACGGCAACGTGTGAATCCCAGAAAGTCGAAGGTCTCTGGCTTGCTGATACCACGCTCCCGGCAGTTTCGCGCAGCGTACCGCCCAAAGCGTATTAGCCGCGTCGTTTCCGGGTGTAGCTGCAAACCAAACTGAGCGAGACGCTCCCGCAATGCTTGCAGGAAGCGCTGCGCATCTCCCTCATACTGGAACCCAATCACGCTGTCGTCGGCATAACGTACAATGATCACGTCGCCTTTAGCATCTCGAGTACGCCATTGCTGGACCCATAAATTCAATGCGTAATGCAGATAGATATTCGATAGCACCGGGCTGATTACAGAGCCCTGAGGAGTGCCTCGCGTTGATGTGACGCGACGGCCATCCTCAATCGTGCCCGCTTTCAACCATTTGTGGATCAGACGTATCAGCCGGCGGTCACCGACTCGATGCGACAGGAAACGAAGCATCCACTCGTGCTCTTCGGAATGTAGACCCGTCGAGACGGTTGCGCACGATATGCACCGGATTGGATCTCCCGGTGCAGTTCCTGCACGCGCCCTTCGAAGGTCTTCTCATAGACGTACCACGTCACGCCATCCACACCGCTCGCCGCCTGCTTGCGAAGCGCATGAAAGCTCTTCACCAATAGCGCCGGAGTGATGTGGTGCATCAGCGCCGTGAAACGCATCTTCGGGTTCCGCTTAGCGGCTTCCCGTACACCTTCAATCCCCATCGAAGCGTATTTTATCTGGCTCTGTGTCCGCCACGCTCGAGTCTCGAAGGCGTTCCCTCCGATTACACCCCTTCCCTCCGTTGCCTCCGCAGGCTCGACTCCTTTGTTCGGCAACATCTGCGGTACTATGGGCGTATCCGACTTCTCATCGGCGTTGACGACTGGATTATGATCAACGACCTTCCCAGTCCCGTCCAGTCCATTCGCACTGGACACTGATGAGATCTCGCTGCTTCCGTATGAAAGACTTCCCGGCATGCACACCGACCGCGCGGGATCGGGGCATGGCTTGCGATTGACGCCATGCACCGTGTTGCCTTCCGCTTGGCGTTGGTGCGCGGAGATAAAATCGAACGCATTTCGGTCTTTGATGTTGTCGGTTATGCCGGTTGGATTTGATGCCGGGCAGACTCCGGACGTCCACACGCCAGCACGCGGTTGAGAACGATGCAACCGATGGCAACTCGGTTTGCTGAGCTGTGACCGAACGAGCCCGCAGGTGCGATCCGATCAGCCCCTTGTATCGCCCGATGGCGGTTTCGATCAGCGCACGCTTGCCATAACCGGTGGCCGCCCGCCATTTCAGCCGACCGCCGCTTGCGATTGCCGCTATGTGCTTGTCCCGTTGACCAAGCGGTCCGGCCGCTGTTTGGTATTGCTGTTGAACGAGGTGGAATAACGATGTTCGCGGTGCTGCTATGTTGCAGTCTGATAGGTCGGCTTGCCATCATAGGCTCCGTCGGCTGTGAACTGGCCAATCTCACCGTCGATCTGGTTGAGCAAGGCCTCCACCTGTGAAGGATCATCCGTGTTCTGGTCTGTCAGCCTGTGGGCGATGATCTCGCCACTATTGGCATCCACGGCCAGATGGAGCTTGCGTCAGTTGCGGCGTGATCGGGCGCCATGTTTCTCCTCCAGCCATTGCCCGGCGGCGTACACTTTACAATCCCGTGCTTTCGACCAGCACGTGCAGGGGGCCGTCCGGCAGAGGCGGGTTTGGTCGGGCGGATGGCTTCCATTTCTGTGCCCGACGGCTCAGCGCCGTATGATCTGGGACGGGTATATCAAGTCCCATAAGATCGAACACCGAATTCACGAGCCCTTCGGTCTGGCGCAGCCGCATTCCGAAGACACAGCTCAGGGTCAGGGGGCGTTTGGATGGCAAGATCGGAATACCAGGGTTGACCACCTCGCGTTTTTCGCCGTGGTGCAGACCATCCAGCCAATGCTTCCGGCGTCATCCACAGTGTTAAACTGCCACGCCGACGCAGGCCTGCCTCGTACTTCGGCCAATTCGTCGCCCTGTATTTCATTTTTGCGATGTGATGACGACGATCGGCGTTGTGTTTACATGGCACTCGGATGAAGCTGATTGCGATCCTGTTTACCTATCGCCGAACCGTTCAGAAATTATTCATGCACCAAAACCGTGGAGGGTGGTAACGACGCAGCCTCCTAGCAGGCTTCCGATCGCCGCGAGAGGCGTAGACATCTCAAATCGTGGTGTCGCCTACAACTCGTCGGAAGGCTGAGCACGGCCGAAACCCGTTCTTTCAAAACGAGATCCGGCTGGCTGACCCGTAGCTCGCCTCAAGCCGTCATCACTACACGCCCGAAGGGACGCCCCTCGATCAGATAGCGGACGGCTTCCGGCGCCTGATCGAGTGGGAAAGACTTGGCGATGGTGGGCTGGAGCTTTTTCTTTGCCAGATATTCCCGCAGTTTCGCCTGGGCCGCGCTCAGCTTTTCCGGGGTGAACAGTCTCATCGTAAAGCCTCGGATCGTGGCCGCCTTCCAGATAACGTCGGTCACGTCAACTTCGGCTTCGCGGCCTCCGGCATAGCCCACAACAGCGAGCAGTCCGCCCTGTGCGAGTGACCCGACCGAGTCCTTTGTGAGCTTGCCGCTTACGCCGTCGATAACAACGTCTACGCCCTTGCCGTCGGTAACGCGCATCACGCCGTCCTTCATGCTCTCCCTGGAAAGATCGATGACATGCTCGTATCCCGCAGCCTTGGCCTGCTCGGCCTTAGCGGTGGTGCTGGCCGTGGAGATCGCCTTCGAAGCTCCGAAGACCTTTGCGAGCTGCACCGCTTCCATGCCAACTGCACCTCCGATGCCCGGAGAAAGGATGGTTTGGCCTTCCTTGAACTGCGTGAATTCGGTGAGGACCAGGTAGGCAGTCAGATATCCCGCGCCCGCTAGGAAGGCGGCGGCGTGGGCGTCGTCCACATGGTCTGGTACCTTGGCCAGTCCGGCCGCGGGAGCGACGACGTATTCGCGCCAGGTGCCATCAGCGACGAGGCCAAAGCCACGTCCGGTCACGAACACCCGGTCACCGACTGCGAAGTTCGCGGATTTGGATTCGGCGACAATGCCTACGCCCGTCTGGCCACCGATTCGCGGCAGGTTTTCAGGAGTTGCTGCGTAAAAGTGGCCGGAGCGGAATGTGTTGTCGAGGGGATTGATGCCGAACGCTTTCATGTCGACGAGAACTTCGCCGTCGGCCGCCTGGGGCGTCGGCAGGTCCACCACCCGGTTTTGATGGTAGTCGCCGTAGGCCTGGTATTGGACTGCTTTCATGTCGAATTTCCTTCTGTGTTGGAATAAATGTTACCTGGAGCCTTCAGGCCGATTTCCGTGCGAGAAAAGCTTTGGCTGCGTGAGCGGCGCCCCACAGGGAACCGGGATTGATCCGGTCAGGGTAAAGCTCGATCATGCGGTCATACAGTTCCTGCGCGGTGGCCGTCTGGCTATCGAGCCGATCGAAGGTCTCGATGTATTTCCGGGTGGCGACGAGATGCGCCGCTGCATGGTCTGGATCCAGCGGACCATGACCAACAACTACATGACGCGGTTGTAGCAGGGAGATTTTGTCGATGGCGGCAATCCACTCCAGGCGTCCAACATGATCGGACTCGCCAAGATACGGATGTGTGCCGTTGTAGGCAGCATCTCCCGCCACGACGAGACCTATCGAGGGCACGAACAAACTGGTCGTGTGATTGGTGTCCGTGTGGCCAACCTCGATGGGAATGAGCTTGTCACCTTCTAGCTCGAACCCATCGGAGCCGACTTCTTCGGCGGCGGCAAGCCTTTCAGGGATCTGGCCTGGAAATCGCTTCTCCCAGTTCTCGGCAACGAATTCAGGCGTGATGATCTTGCGCATCAGGGCGACGACCTGCGGCAGCGCGATCGCGCGGGCGGTTGGAAACCGTTTCAGAAGCAGTGCAAGCCCAAAAAAATGATCAGGATGGGCATGGGTGACGTAGATCCAGCGCAGGGTCTTGTGACGCGCCTCGATCCAGTCCGCGAGTTCCCTGTTCTGCTGGTCGCTGAGCAATGTGTCAACGAGAACTGCATCGCTGTCACCGTAGATGAGTGTGACCGCGTTCGATACCCATTTGAGGTCGTCCTTGCGGGATGGAGCTCCCTGGGTCGCGCTGGCGCGCTTGCGGATAAACACTTCCCATTCCAGAGGTAGGGCACTCTTGTTTTTCGCCATAACAGCACTCCGCGAAATTTGGTTTAACTTTGCAACTACGTTAGCTGTACGTTGTTGGTTTAAATTTGCAACTAATTTTTTTCGTGATATGGTTTGGGATATCGCAGGGGCGGCCGTCGCCCTCGTGTTGAAGGGAACTGACATCTTGAAGGGCAAACGCACAAGCTTCGAGAAAAGCGCATGTGCCATAGCACGCGCTGTAGGCGAGATCGGAGACTGGTGGTCTCTGTTGATCGTTCGCAACGCCTTCTATGGCACGCGTCGATTCAGCGATTTCCAGAAAAGACTGGGCCTAGCGAAGAACATTCTTGCAGCCCGCCTCAAGAAGCTGGTGGACGAACGAATCCTTGAGCTGATCCCAGCTTCGGATGGAAGCGCTTTTCAGGAATATGTGCTGACCGAAAAGGGCAGGGATCTGCATGTGATCATTGTCGCTCTCTGGCAGTGGGGGGAGAAGCACACATTCGAACCTGGGGAACTTAAGGCGAGCATGGTCGACAGCAAGTATCACGAGGTGCTGCCGCATGTGGTGCTCAAGGCGGTGGACGGACGGGAACTCGACGGCTACGGATTTGAGTGGCAGCGGTACGAGGGAGCACGGTAGGCCCAGAAGTAATCCAGGTGCTCATCCTGCAGCTTGTTGCTCTCTCGCTCGCCGAGGAAGTCGAAATCTTCCGCTGGCTGGACCGATACCGCGTCTCGCCTCGCGTGGCGGGTGCTGCCGCCCGTGTCTGGGTCTTGGCATCGACCGCATCAAGGGCGACCCCTTCACGATGACATTGCTGGAGCCGTGGAAGGACGTGGACGCGAGAGCGCTTCGTCTTGGCGTCGCCCTGACGATCCGAGACGGCAGACGGCCACCGTCGAGGAGGCGTTGACCATCCGCTTCCGGGCAGGGAACATGGCCTCCCCTTCCCTGGTTTTGAAGCCTCTCGTGAAACGCCTGCTGGCACCCTGGTCCGGCGATCCGTCCAATGCCATCCATCTGGCCGTGGCCAACGGTCGCGTGGTCTCACCGTCGCCCGACCTTCTTCAGTCGAGAGCGTGTCGGTTCATGGAGGAAGAGGTCGCTCGGCAGATCGGCGCGCATCGGTCGCGAAGTTCCATTGCATCCGCCGTGCGCACCGGAAAGGCGGTCGGTTTCCGGTGCTTCGATCCGAACGTCGCCCTGACGCCTGGTGTCTATCTCTTCCCGGCGTCGAAGGACGACGTGGCGGCGAAGACCATCGCCGCCTTCCGCGCCATGTACGGGCGGGTTCCGACCTATGGTAAGACGGCCGCCCTGCACGAGATGGACGTCCAGATACTCACGCAAGTGAAGAACGTCCCCGTCGGATCGAAGGAGCTGAACCGCGCCATCGAGGTTGAATACTGGGGAAGCAGCCCAACGTCGAGGATTGGGGCCTGAGCGTCGGCTCGAAGATCATGTGGCTGAAGAACGACTACTCGAAGTCCCCTCAGCTCGACGCCGAAGGGAAGCCTGTCGTCGTCAAGGTGACGGGCGATCCGATCTGCGCAGGGTTCATGAACGGCTCTCTTGGCGTCGTCACCAAACTCCATCCCAAAGGGGCATGGGTGCGGTTCGACGACGGCGTTGAGGACACGATCACGGCCGCCGACCTAGAGAAGCTCACCCACGGCTGGGCGATCAGCGTCCACAAGGCCCAGGGGTCGGCATCTAAACGGGTGATCATTCCCGTGGTCCGGTCGGAGCTGCTGGACCGAACGATGCTCTACACAGCGATAACGCGCGGCATAGAAACCGTCGTTCTCGTCGGCGCCATCGATCTCATCAACGAGATAGTTGGCGCATCGCCGACAAGCGTAGAGCGCGACCAGCACCTTGATCTGACTCAGCACTCAGCCTCGCTTGATCGTGCCCTGATGGAACAGCATCTGCCACCTATCTCCGTTGTACTTCCAGATCGAGCTTCGCATAACATGCCGCTTTGACCCGTCGCTTTGTGTGCGCTCACTTTCGTAGGTCAACAGCACCGCGTCATCCGAAATCGTCGTTATGGCGTAGTTGGTGGTCTTGAGTTCATCATTGCCACTATCGTCTTCCTGTAGCAGAAGGTCGATAATAATCGTGGCTCGATTGTAAACCGAGCCTGAGGCTCCGCATTCGATAATGCCGACTGCTAGCAAATCCTCCAGAGCATCTCTCGAACGTATCACCTCTGGACGGTGGAGGGCCTCCTCAAGAGCTTGAATATCGGCAAGCTCGGGCCAAGGGCTTGTCAATCACTGGCAACTCCAATGGGATGGGCTACTTGCAGTTTATCCGTCCTACTTTCGGCTTGCGCGGTCATTCGCAGGGTTCCAACGCTTGTGGGTCACGCCAGCGATGCGGCTGCGTGTCTTCATGGAGATCGCGGTCTCGTCCTCGAGCTGCTTCAACTTCTTCATCTCCCGCTGCAACAGGCCGGCGTATTTTCTCTTCCAGTTGAAATAGGTCGCCTGGCTGATTCCCGCCTTCCGGCAGATCTCAGCGACCGCAATACCTTCATCACCCTGCGTTCAGAATGAACGCCTTCTGCGCGTCCGAAAATGCGATGGCCTTCATCGTCTTACGCTCCTTTCCCAGCCACGAAAATGCACCGGAAAACTCTAACCAAAAACGATCCAGAGTTTGAAGGGTTCAGATCAAGTCATTATCTGGACAATCGCCGTGACGAGAAGCACGTCATCAGGCTGCTAGCGAACGCTGGTAAGCGCGGCGTTTCTATTTGTTAGATCTAACATACCTGCTATTCATTGCAACCTAAAAAAGGCTCATTGCAACTCACCATAGTATGCTTTGCCCCCGCAGTGGTGATTATCCAATCCAACCGCTCTCGGCCACCATCCTCGGACCTGAAAGCCAAGACACCAAGCCCTATCGGCCGGTTGCCTTTCCTGTCAAACCAGCAGGCCACCGGATTTGCCTCACTTACGTCTTAGTGTGCAATTTGACGTGATCATAAATCATTGAATTCTTCCTAAATGCCCCATTAAACAGAAGCGATATCGATATTTGCTTCCGCTCCTTCTGATGCTTGGGGGCGACGCCTGTAACCATCGATAATGATCGGTTATCGGAAGTGAGCGCTTTCTGGTCAAAATCGCAACTTTCTCGAACATATAAGCTTTCTCTCAATTCTCGAGGAGCCGTCTCATCATCTGTCGGATATGGACTTGTGCGCCAAAGAAGATGGCAGCGACGACGATCGTCCGACGTTGGACCATTGGCAAAAACCAAACTGCAGCCCTGTCTCGTCGCAAAAAGCCGATCCCCGGATAAATATCGGGTCGCAACGTTCCATGCTCGGCGTCTCGGCAATCCGCTTGATCGACATACGAAGATCACTAACTCGGCCAGCAGCACGCTCCAAGGCCTCGTCGGGATGGTCACCGAGATCGCAGTAAGCGGCGAAGAGATGATCGAAGGTCAGTTCAAAAATGGAAGGACGACCTCGGCGTGTGGCAGGGCGACGCCGCCGGTTCCAAGGCCACGGCATGAGGGATCTTCTCGATAGTCACACGGTCTACTAGTGGACGATCGGCAGCGACCGGCTTTCACTGAAGGCGCACGTTCGACCCGATTTTGCATGAACGTGTCTGGTAAAGGTAACGACAATGAAGATTTGCGTCGAAGTTGCCGAGGCAGCGGAGCGGCTTGAAGAATTGATAGACCTTGCCTTGCGGCGACGAGGTTGTCGCCTGTCGTGTGGGCAATCCCGTTGCAGTCATCATGGCTGTGCGGAAGGCGGACGAGGGCACGATCGATGACTTTCTGGCACTGGCAGACGAGGGTCGCCCGACGAGCAATGACCTGACCTCAAACCACGACGACCTCTATGACGAGAACGGACTGCCGACATGAGCAGCGAATCGCCAAGTTTGATCGAAAAACGCGCAAGAGAACTCGATACCATCGCTGCGGTGTTGCCGATCGGGCGCCGCTATGAACTGGCCGAGCTTCTCACCGATCAGGATGTCGAAACCCTCCTCCATCTTGTGCGGGCATGGGCGAGAATACGCTGCGGGCGCTGACGTCCGACCTCGCCTATCTGCAGGCCTGGTCGCTGGCGGCCACAGGCAGCCCCCTGCCCTGGCCGGCGCCGGAAGCCTTGCTTCTGAAATTCGTCGCCCACCATCTGTGGGATCCGCAGAAGCGCGAAATTGAACCGGGCACGGTATGCCGGCGGCCACCGAGCAGCGCCTGTCCGACCAGGGCTTTTTGAGATCAGGTGGGCCACAGTCCCCGACACGGTGCGCCGCCGGTTGGCCACCTGGTCGACGCTGACCAAATGGCGGGGATTGACGGGGGTCTTCACCTCCCCTGCCCTCAAATCGGCAATACGGCTGGCGGTGCGCGCCACGCCGCGCCCGAGAATGCGCAAGAGCGCGAAAGCGGTGACAGCCGACGCGCTGGCGAGGCTGTTGGCGACCTGCAGCGGCTGCAGCCCGCGCGATATCAGGGATCGGGCATCTTGATGGTGGCCTTCGCCTCAGGCGGCCGCCGGCGCAGCGGAATTGCCGGGCTGCGCAAGGAGCAGCTCACGGTCGAGCCCGCAATCGAGGTCGACGACAGCCCTCCCCTGCCCTCTCTCGCCATCCATCTCGGCCGCACGAAAACATCCGGTGCCGATCAGGATGAGGTCGTCTATCTCACTGCCCGGCCGGTCGAGGCGTTGAACGCCTGGCTCGACGCCACCAACATCGACAAGCAAAGGGTGGCGATGGCTGGGTTGGAGCCTCGGGATATCTCCGCGCATGGGCTGTGGTCGGGGTTCTGACCGAAGCGGCCAATCGCGGCGTTCCGCTCCTTGCGGCAATGGAGCAATCGCGGCATCGAACCGTCCAACAGGCGTCGAGCTACTACAACAACGCGTCGCGGCGCAGCGGGCGCGCCGCCCGCCTGCTCTTGGACCACAACCACCACCAAGATGACGTTCGATTGAGCCGGAACCACGCTTCTCCCCCAATCCGACCCATGGACCTTGAACCAGCCGATTCGCCATCTGCCAGCCCGCCGCTCGACGTCGAGGCGGGCTCGTCCGGAGGCGGCTCCGAAATCCTTGCCGCCTTCCTTGCTTCGCCAATTGGCCCCGGCTGCTTCCGTCCTTGACCCATCGGTATATGGTGCGGTTCGGGTGCACCACGATCCTGTGGGTTGCCTGCCGCGACCCGTTGTAGCCTCCAACGAAGTCGATGATGCTATACCTGGAATCAGAGGGGTACTTATAATGCAATCCGGCCTGGCGACGATTACAATTGCTGATGATGGCCATAGCGAACACGTCGCATTCGAGCTTTCAGGCCGCTCGGGACTTCTCTTTGCACACCAAGAACTCCTAATGCGTGCCAAGAACGCAAAGGCCGTGCGACTGGCATTTCTGACGGCAAGGTCCGAGCATCTGATCCGGATCGGAAATGTAGACGCCAGCTGTGCAAGTTTCTCCATCCTCCAGGACTTCAACCCGTCCTGACAGCAATTGCGACGGGCAACTACTGCGAGGGTCGTCTTGAATCAAAGGCTTTGACGGTTCGCGCCGCGGGGCGCGCCAATCGCTATGATCACGACAGTGCCGCTCCGGTTTGTCGATCGGATCTCGGAACAACGACTTTTCACCTCCGTTTCAAAGTTAGTTGCAATCACGCAGCGGTTTTATGGAGGCAGTCATGCATCTGAAATTAGTCGCCACGTCGCTCCTGGCCATCGGACTTGCCAGTTCGGCCTTTGCACAGTCAAACCCGGCTCCGGCGGGCTCCACCATGGACAAGAACCATGGCGCCGCCACAAGCACGACCAAACCCATGAAGATGAAGAAGGTTGACAAGTCGACCACCGGCAGCACGACCCAGAACGTCAACAAGGAAAACTGCAAGTCGATCAAAGGAAAGAATTCGTTGCAGACCCAGGGAGGTAACAGCAACACGGAGAATGCCGAAGACACTTGCGCGGACAATAACAACTGATCTGCCGCTCCAGCTTTTGGAAGGATGGCGTAGTTTGAGACTTCGCCATCCAGTGTCCTTCAATGCCCTCTTGTCGATCCGAGGCTCTGACGGGCGACAGGTTTAGGGTTAGCGGCGGAGGTCCCTCGACAGGCATTGTCGATCGCATGGACGCCACGCCGGTCACTGCCGAATTGCCCTCTAAAACAATTTTTGGTGGACAACACTGATTTCTGGAACTGTGCGGCCGCGAATCTTTTGACAGCCGTGCAAACACCAAAAATATCTCGCAAAATCAGCAGGTTGATTCGCTTTTAGCGGCACTGCCGTGCGCACTTCGCCATTGGAAGACGTTTCTGCCGGAGAACCGGGCATATTAAGCCGTTGTTAACTAAAAACTTCTTGCGCCATTCAGAGAATCGCATCTAAATCACGCTTAAGATGCAAATCGCTTGAGAAAAGCGTTATTCCGGAAAATGGCAAGATATGAACATGGCACCAGTCTTCATCGAAGACCTTGAGTTTGACAAGGAAATCCTTGAACAAGGCGAACTCATCTCCGACAAGCTGAACATGCTTCGGTTGGAACAGTACCCACCGAACGCTATGAAGGGCCTCAGGCACTTCTCGTTGGCCGAGGTTGCCGAGTACCTCGGCGTCACCCAGAACCATATCAAGAAGCTCCATCTCGAAGGCAAGGGCCCTGCGCCTCAGCTGTCGGGCTCTGGCCGTCGCTCGTACACCGCCGAGCAGATGATGGAACTGCGTCGCTATCTCGACAAGCATGGCCGATCGGATTTCAAGAAGTATGTGCCGCATCGCCGCAATGGCGAAGAGCTGCAGGTCATCTCCGTCGTCAACTTCAAGGGCGGTTCGGGCAAGACGACGTCCGCAGCCCATCTCGCGCAATATCTCGCGCTAACCGGTCACCGCGTGCTTGCCGTCGATCTCGATCCTCAGGCATCGTTCACGTCGCTCCACGGCATCCAGCCCGAGCTCGACCGCAATCCATCCTTCTACGAGGCTCTCCGCTACGACAGCGAGCGCAAGTCGATCAAGGAGCTGATCCGGCCGACGAACTTCCCAGGCCTCGACATCGTTCCAGCAAATCTCGAACTTCAGGAATACGAGTATGAGACGCCCCTTGCCGCCTCATCCAAAAACCAGCAGGAAGGCAAGCTATTCTTCACCCGCATTTCGCAGGCCCTTAAGGAAGTCGACGCGGACTACGATGTCGTCGTCATCGACTGCCCGCCGCAGCTTGGCTACCTCACGCTGACGGCCCTCAGCACTTCGACGGCGGTTCTCATCACCGTCCATCCGCAGATGCTCGACGTCATGTCAATGAGCCAGTTCCTGTTGATGCTTGGCGGCATCCTTGAATCGATCAAGGGGGCAGGGGCCTCGGTCAAGCTGAAATGGTTCCGTTACCTGGTAACGCGTT